>ULWH01001805.1_pt1 | contig 27517 bp, 30 predicted proteins | sample 1960201 | NCBI WGS metagenome assembly ULWH01 (sample SAMEA4835808, study PRJEB28245) | human gut metagenome | biome: gut microbiome; material: fecal sample | place: Denmark | collected 2008
ATGCATTTGAAAGGCTCCTTTTGCCAGAGAGCATTTCACATTCCATGAAACACAATGCTGTTTAGCAAAGATGGCCCCAAATTGCTCTCGAACAGGGATGTTGTTATCTGCCCAAATCCCTATTATCACAGCAATTATCCCTATTATCACAGCAGTTTTGCGAAAAAAGCCGATTTTTTTAGAAATTTGAGGAGCCAAAAACTCAGTAAAATAGGGCAAAAATTTCCCTCGTCCCTATCTTGACACAAGCAGAAGGCTATGTCATGGGGGTCGCGGCAAAGATGTTCAACATCGCGGGCCCTGTGCTGGTCTACGGCGTCAGCGCCTCGATCCTTGCCGGATTGTTAGCACTCATCTTTCCGGGGTGCATTGCATGAAGAATCACAGAGGAAAACGGACGCTGCTGTTCCCGGATGCGCCGCGGGTCACGGCCGCCGCCTCCATCGTGAGCGAAACGGAGGGCAGGGGGCCGCTGGGCGAGCGGTTCGACTATGTGCTGCAGGACGATACCTGGGGCGAGGACAGCTTTGAACGGGCCGAGTGCCGAATGTTTGAAGAAGCGGTGCGGCTTGCACTCAAAAAGAACGGCCGCACGCCGGAAGAACTGGACTGCCTGTTGGGCGGAGACCTTTTGAACCAGATCATTACCGCGAACTATGCTGCGCGGCAGCTCAACACGCCGTTTCTCGGCCTGTACGGCGCCTGTTCGACCATGGCGGAATCACTGCTGCTCGGCAGCGTGCTTGTGGAGGGCGGGTTTGCAGAGCGCGTGGCGTGCGTTGCATCGAGCCATTTTTCAACGGCGGAGCGGCAGTACCGATATCCGCTGGAGATGGGGACGACCGTGCCGGAGACCGCGCAGCGCACGGTGACGGGCGCGGGCTGCGTGCTGCTTTCGTCGTCCGCTTCGGAGCAGGACGTCTTTCGCAGGATCCGGATCCGCGCGGCAACGATCGGGCGCGTGGTGGATCTCGGGATCACGGACGCGTCGAATATGGGCGCGGCGATGGCGCCGGCGGCCTGCGATACCATCCTGACGCATCTGAAAGACATGAACAGGGAGGCCGCGGATTATGACATGATCGTGACGGGTGACCTGGGACGTTTCGGCAGCGAGATGCTGTTTTCCCTTTGCAGGGAGCGCGGCGCGGATCTGTCGGGACGGCATCTGGACTGCGGCTGCATGATCTACCCGCCGGAGGAAAAATACCATTGCGGCGGCAGCGGCTGCGGCTGTTCTGCGGTCACGCTTGCCGCGGAATTGCTGGATCGCATGGAACACGGCACAGTGCGGCGGATGCTGTTCCTTGCAACGGGTGCGCTGCTCTCTCTCTCTGCGACCATGCAGGGCGAGAGTATACCGGGCATTGCCCATGCGGTCGAGCTGGAGCAGGAGGGATGATCATGGATTGGATGCTGTATTTGAAAGCGTTTGCGGTCGGCGGGCTGATCTGCGTCGTGGGACAGCTGCTGATCAGCCTGACACGGCTGACCCCGGCAAGGATCCTGGTGCTGTTCGTAACGCTCGGCGTTCTGCTGGGCGCGCTCGGCTTGTATGCGCCGCTGGTGGACTTCGCGGGTGCAGGCGCATCGGTCCCGCTGACGGGATTTGGGTATTCGCTTGCCAAAGGCGCGATTCGTGCCGCGCGGCAGAACGGCGTGATCGGTGCGTTTACGGGCGGGATTACGGCGACGGCGGGCGGCGTTGCGGCCGCGATCGCATTTGGGTATTTGTTTTCGCTCCTGTCACGGTCAAAAACAAAAAAGTAACCGCGCCCGCTTCCGAAGGAAAAAAACGGTCATAGCTGCCGTTCTCTTCAGCGCCGGCTTGCCCGAACAGGCAGACCGGCGTTTTTGCCGCCGCGCTTTATGCTTGTAAACGGAGGCGATGTTCCTTATAATGAAATCGGTAAGAGCACGAGGAACGGAGGCGTTCGCATACAATGGACGGAACATTCGTCACGCTGACTGCGGAAAATTTGAAAACAGAGCATTTGTGCTGCATCATCCGCACAAAAAAGCCGCATCCGGGCGTGGAGGCGAAGCGCGCATGGCTGGCGGCGCGGCTGCCGGAGGGACATGTGTTTCGCAAGCTTGACGCCAAGGCGACGGTCTTTATCGAATACGCGCCGCTGGAATCAGCCTGGGTCCCCGTTGAGGGAGATAATTTTCTTTATATCTATTGCCTGTGGACACTCGGCGAGTACCGGGGGAAGGGCTATGGAAACGCCCTGCTGAACGATTGCATCGCGGATGCAAAAGCCAAGGGAAGATTCGGCGTCTGCGTGCTGGGCGCGGAAAAACAGAAAGCGTGGCTGACGGATCAGGCGTTTTTGAAAGAGCGGGGATTTGAAACGGTCGATACAACCGAAAACGGGTACGCGCTGCTCGCACTGTCCTTTGACGGCACCAAACCGCATTTTACAGAAAACGCCAAAACCATGCGGATCGACGAGCAGGGACTGGTCGTCTATTATGATCCGCAATGTCCGTACGCCGCACAGAGCATCGCGCAGATCGAGACCTACTGTAAGGACAATGGCGTCCCGGTCGAGTTTCGGCTGGTGGATACGCTGGAGAAGGCGAAGGCTTTGCCCTGCGTATTCAATAACTGGGCGGTGTTTTACCGAGGGGCGTTCCAGACGGTCAATCTGCTGGATACCGCAGCTCTGAAACGCATTCTGAAATGACGTGAAGTCGTTCGTCCCCAAAAAACAGAAAACGTCTGCATCTTGAACACGGTTCCGATGCAGGCGTTCTAATTTTGCCGCGTTTCGCCGGCACGACTCAACCCTGGATATAGTTCGTGAGATCGTCGCGGAAAACGGATCGGTGCCGATTGCTGATGGGCAGGATCTCGCCGCTTTCCAAATGCAGACAGAACCGTTCGATCTTTCTGACGTGCGCAAGATTGACCAGATAACTGTTATGGGGGCGTGAAAACAGCTCTGCGGGCAGGATCTCTTCAAGCGCCGCCAGCTTGAGCGCGGTTTCGTGACGCACGCCAATGCAGTTGGCGATCGTTGTACGGCGCATCCGCTCAAAATACAGGATCTGCGACAGGGCAAGAACGACGGTTGCATTGCAGCGTACGGGCAGGAGGATGCTGCTTTCCCGACTGTTGCGCACGCGCGTTTTCGCCTTGTCCAGCGCAAGCAGCAACCGGCTCCTGTCGATCGGTTTTGTGAGAAAGTACACATGATCCGCATCGGAAATATCGACGGCGTGTGAGAGATAAGCGGAAACAAAAACGATCTGCGTCGTGGGTGAGATGCGGTTGAGACTTTGCGCCAGGGCAATGCCGCTTTCCGTACCGATCTCTATGTCGAGGAACGCAATGTCGAAACTGTACGACGAGAGTACACGCTGTTCCAAAGCGGCGGCAGACGAAAAGCATTCCACAACGCACGGGTCGACAGCGCGGCTTTCCAGAATGAAGTGGCGCAGCTGTGCGGCATGCTCCGGGATGTCGTCGCAAATTGCAATTTGAAACATAGGGATACTTGTCTCCGTAAGTTTGATTATGTAAGCCGTGTAGTATCAATATAATTCTATGTGAAATATACCTCAATTATATAGCATGGAATGCACGCGGGCTGACACAAATATGCAGGATACTGTACGATTATGTTTCTTTTTGGACAGTGAGCGGGAAAGCACGACGCGTCAAATATGGATTTCAAGAGAAAACAGCGGCCCAAAGAGAGACGGTCACGGGAAAACGCGTTCGAATTGCGTTCGGCGCTGCGGTATGCGGCGACATGCCCTGCGCAGCGCTTCCGCGTCTTTCTGTAAAGAAATGCGGCGACCGCGAAACATACCGCAGGAAGGGGGGGATGCTTGAAATCAGCGGGAAATAGGGATATAATCACTTTACTATGAAATGGAATCGAGTGTCAAAATGGGTTCGCAAGCTTCTTCTGCCGGTATCGGATGCGATACTGCTCTGCGCCGCGCTTTGCCTTGCGTTCTTGATGCGCTTTGAATCCGGAGCCGATCAAACGCTCAATGCTTCCTACACGTTTTCGCGCCTGTTTTATATCGTGGGAGTATATCTTGCCGCCTTTTGGGTCGGCGGCGTTTACGAGATCCTCTGGAATTATGCCGGCAGCGGCGAGGTGATTCGGCTCGGCGGGCTGTGCGGTGCGGCATGTCTTGTTTTGATCGCAATGGATATGGCGTTCGCCTGGAGCGTTTCTCGCGGAATGCTTGTCATGCAGGCGCCGATCGCAATCGTTCTCATCGGCGGTTCCCGCCTGCTTTGGAGGATCGTTGCAAACGCTGCCTGGCTGAAAGATCGCTCTGCACGGGGAAAAATGAAGCCGGGGCCGCGTCTGATGATCGTCGGCGCAGGAGACGCGGGAGCATATCTGCTGAACATGTGCGGCAGCGACCCGTCGCTCGGCCGTCCGATCCTGTTTGTGGACGACGATCCGCAAAAGCAGAAGCAGCGCATTCATGGGGTTGCCGTTCGCGGCACGACCGGCGACATTCCAAAGCTTTCCGTAAAATATGATATTCAGGAGATCGTCATCGCCGTGCCGGATTTGCGCGGGAGCGCCTTGAACGCGTTGGCGGAGAAGTGCAAGGAAACGCCTTGCCGCGTTCGGATCCTGATGCAGATGCAAACGCCCGAGAACGCAAAGACGCATCCCGGAATGTTTGTGCGCGAGTTGAACATATCGGATTTTCTTTCGCGCGACGAGGTCACGCTGGATACAGAGGGCATCTCCGAGTACCTTGCGGGCAAACGAGTGCTCGTGACCGGCGGCGGAGGCTCGATCGGAGCGGAATTGTGCCGCCAGATCATGCGCTTTTCACCGCGGGCGCTCATCCTGTTTGACATATACGAGAATTGCGCATATGAGCTTTTATGCGAGCTGCGGCAGCGCTACGGGAAGGAGTGCCCGGTTCACGTCTCGATCGGTTCCGTGCGGGACGTGGAACGTCTGGAAGAAGTATTCGCGCAATATCGGCCGGAGGTCGTTTTCCACGCCGCGGCGTACAAGCACGTCCCGCTCATGGAAGACAGTCCTGCGGAAGCGATCAAGAACAATGTTTTCGGCACGCTCAATACGCTGGAGACTGCAAGCAGGTATCACGCGGAGCGGTTTGTGCTGCTTTCAACGGACAAAGCGGTAAATCCGGCAAACGTCATGGGCGCTACAAAGCGGGTCGCGGAAATGCTCATCCAGTATTATGCAAATAAGACGGAAATGAAGTGCATGGCCGTACGCTTCGGCAACGTTTTGGGTTCCCACGGCAGCGTGATCCCGTTGTTTGAACGACAGATACGAAACGGCGGCCCCGTAACGGTCACGCATCCGGATGTGCTTCGATACTTTATGACCATCCCGGAAGCGGCACAACTTGTTTTGCAGGCGGGCAGTCTTGCAAGAACGGGCTCGATTTGTGTGCTCGACATGGGAGAGCCTGTGCGGATTGACGACTTGGCAAGACGGCTGATCCGGTTCTACGGCTATGAGCCCGGCGTAAATATGGACGTTGTGTATACAGGACTGCGGCCCGGAGAGAAGCTGAATGAAGAATTGTTTACAGAGAATGAACGCAGCTGCATGGGACGTACGGCGCATGAGCGGATCATGATCGCCCCGGTCACGCTGCAGAACGAAGCGGCGTTTGAACGACGGCTGATCGCCCTCAGAGCGGCGGCGGCACACAATGATGCGGGCGCTATGGATGCGCTCGCGCAGATCGTCCCGGGCTATCGCGGAGAGCAAAACAACGCGGATGACGCGGCGGTTTCATGTGCCTGCGGCCTGACGACCGGCAGCGTTTAACGGAAAAATATAACGACAGACAGAAATAGAGGGGGGAACACCATATGGGTGATTTGACTGGAAGAACCGCCATTGTTACCGGCGGCGGGAGAGCGGCACCGGATGACGGAACGCGTGGATCGATCGGCTACGGCATTGCGACTGCGTTTGCAAAAGAGGGCGCAAACCTGGTGCTGACCGGACGCAATGTTCAAAAGCTGACAGATGCAAAGGATGAATTAGAGCGGCTGTACGGCGTGCGGGTGCCTGCCGTGCAGGCGGACGTCAGCGCGGGCGCGGACAATGAAACAGTCGTCGAAAATGTGGTACGGCAGGCGTGGACGCGTTCGGCCGTATTGATGTGCTGATCAACAACGCACAAGCGTCCGCATCGGGCGTGACGCTTGCGGAACATACGACGGAACAATTCGATCTTGCCGTGTACTCGGGGCTTTATGCAACGTTTTATTACATGAAAGCTTGTTATCCGTATCTCAAGGAAACGCGGGGATTCATGATCAACTTTGCATCCGGCGCCGGTCTGTTCGGCAATTACGACCAGTGTGCATACGCGGCGGCCAAGGAGGGGATCCGCGGCTTGACGCGCGTTGCCGCAACGGAATGGGGACAGGACGGCATCAATGTGCATATCGTATGCCCGCTCGCCTGGACCGCGCAGCTTGAGAAGTTCCAACAGGCGTACCCGGAGGCAATTCAAGGCAAACGTAAAAATGCCGCCGATGGGGCATTTCGTGGATGTTGAAAAGGAGATCGGCCGCGCTTGCGTACAGCTTGCATCGCCGGATTTCAAGTATATGAGCGGGGAGACCATCACACTGGAAGGCGGCATGGGGTTACGGCCGTAAGAACGCACAGCACAAAGCGGGCGGTTCGCATGAGAACCACCCGCTTTTCTGTCGACAAGTTCGGATGGGTGGAAAGCGGGCGTTTCCAGAAGACCAATATGTTCAAATGCTGAATACCGAATAGCAAAATAGCAAACGACGTCCCGAAAGAGCCAGCCGCAAGAAAGCATCGACCGCGCTCAGTCGAGGCAGGCCGCACCGATGATGCCCGCATCGTTGCCGAGCGCCGCGGCGGCAAGCGCCGGCAGAGGAGCGACCTCGCCGGCAAAGGTATGCCTGGGCAGTTTTTCGCGGATCGGTCCGATCAGGTATTCGCCCTCGCGGCTGATGCCACCGCCGATGAGAATCAGGTCGGGGCGGAATACGTTTGTATTGAGAAAGCTGCCGAGCCCGGCGGCCACATAGGAGGTGTAACGGTCGACAACGGAGAGCGCGGCGCCGTCGCCTTGCCTCGAACAGTCGAAAGCGGTCCGGCCGTCGACGCAGCCGCCGTTTTTGGCGGCATATGCATGCATGAGAGAATCCGGAGCGGCGGCCATCGCTTCCTGCGTAATCCGGATCAGGGCGGAAACAGAAGCGTAGACCTCATAACATCCCCGATTACCACAGCTGCATGAAAGGCCGGCGTATTCCAGAAGCGTATGGCCAAGCTCGGTGCCGAGACCGTTTTTTCCCGTGAATAGCCTGCCATCCATGAGAAAAGCGCTGCCGACGCCGGTCCCAAGCGTGATGAGAAGCACGTTGTCCGCGCCTTTTGCAGCGCCCGCTGCGACCTCGCCGAGGAGCGCGCAGGAGGCGTCGCTGCCGATATGAACAGGAACGCCGAGCTGCGCCGAAAGCGTTTGCTGCAAGGGAACGTGCGACCAGCCCAAATTCGAGGCCGCAAACACTTCGCCGGTTTTCGGATTGACGCGGCCGGGCGTGCCGATGCCCACAGTCCGCAGCGCTGCGGGAGAAAGCCCGGCTTCGGAAAGCAGCGCACGCGAAACAGAAGCAATGTCCGCGATCAGAGCGGCGGCGCTTCTTGCGTGCGGATCGGTTTTTGCACTCTTGTGTGCGGTGATTTGAAATGTTGGATCGACAAGGCCGACCTTGAAGGTCGTGCCGCCGAGATCAATGCCGAGACGATATTGCAAAGGGAAACCTCCTGAAGTATGGACGCTTGTTCGAGGGTCATTGGATCACGCGTTTTTCGCGCCATTTTCCGCTGCGGTAGCGGAGCAGGAAACAGACGCTCCGTCCGACCCAGTCGCAGTACATGGCGTACCAGATGCCGGGGACGCCGAGGTGCAGCAGATTGACAAACACATAGCAAAGACCGACTCGGAGCGTCCACATGGAGATCATCGAAACGATCATCGTATAGCGGGTGTCGCCCGCGGCGCGTAAAACGTTGGGAAACGGGAAGGCGAGCGGCCATAGTGTGACCTGAAAAGCCGCGTAGACGGGCAGAAGCTGGAATACGATGGCTTTTGCCGCATCCGAAAGCGCAAACAGGCCGACCAGAGGACGCAGGATCAGCAGCAGCGTTGCATTGAGAACGATGTTGCAGGCATAAACAAAGAGCATGAGACGCCGCACATAGTAACGCGCCTGATCGTATTCGCCAGCACCGATACATTGCCCAACGACGGTAATGAGGCCGAGGGAGATGGCGCCGCCCGGCACAAGGAGAAAGTTGGCGATACTGCCGGAAATCGCGTTTGCGGCGATGGCGGCCGTGCCGAGCCCCGCAAGGAACCCCTGCACGATGAGTTTGCCGATGTTGAACAGACTGTTTTCAACGCCGCTCGGAATGCCGATACGCAGAATGCTGCGGATCATGGGCCATTCAAAATGTACCTTTTGCAGATCGGCTACATAGACCACGTTGTGGTGGTTGCCGATCAGACGCAGAATGACGATCGCTGAGACCGCGCGGGAGATCAGCGTCGCAGTCCCGACGCCCGCAGCGCCCCAGCCGCAGACGTAGACAAGAAATGCATTGCCGCCGATGTTGATGATGTTCATCAGTATGGCCGTGAACATGGAAATGCGGCTGTTGCCCATGGAACGGTAGAGCGCAGCGCAGGCGTTATAGATCGCAAGGAACGGAAACGACAGCGATGTCAGAAGAAGGTAGGTGACGGCATTGTCCATGACCTCCGGCTCGATTGCGCCGAAAAGCAGGCGCAGCAGAGGCCGCCGTGCGGAGAGCGCGATCCCGGCGAGCAGCAGGCCGAGGATGAGTGCGCTGTACAGCAGCTGTTTGGCGGCCGTCCGTGCATTTTTCTCTTCGCGACGTCCGAGATATTGCGAAACGACAACAGCGCCGCCGGTGGAAAGTGCGGCCATGATCTGAATGATGAGATTGTTGATGACGTCCACGAGCGAAACGCCGGATACGGCAGCCTCGCCGACGGAGGTGATCATCAGGGTATCGGCTATGCCGACGGTGACGGCGAGAAACTGTTCTACGATGAGCGGCCCGATCAGACGGATCAGGGCCGAACGCGAAAACAGACGCCCGCCGGAATCGAGTGAAAGCTGGCGCATGGATCCCTCAACGGCGAATTAGAATTTTTTAAAGTCCTCCACGTTCAAAATGAACACGGTCGCGCCGCCGACGACGACCTTGAGCGGGATGGAGGCGCTGTCAACGGCGTGCGGAATGCCTGCTGCGGGAACGGTCACGGTGTGGCGGCGGCTGGATTTTTCGCGAATATCCGAAAGCGCGAGTTCCAGGTTTTCTTCATCAACACCAATCATCAGCGTCGTATTCCCGCCGCGCAGGAAACCGCCGGTGGAAGAGATCCGGGTCACACTGATCTCGTGATCGATCAGGGCGCGGGTCAGTGCTTTGACGTCATCGTTTTGTACGACTGCGAATAAAAGCTTCATAATCGGGCCTCCAAACCATAGATTTTCGGTCGTTATAAGAAACACGGGGGAAACGGACGCGAGCCGTTTGCCGTACTTGATTATAGTATAGCATAAACGGGAAGAGATTCGCACGAAAAAAGTTAGAGCGCAGACTGCGGAAACGAAAGGGTATGGCTGTGACGGCCGTTTACGGAAAAATACTGCCGGCCGGAACGGGTTTGCGTCGAAAATCTGAACAATACGCTTGACAGAGGGAAGGACCAATGTTAAAATATAGTTCGTTTCTGGGTGTGGCGCAGTTTGGTAGCGTGCCTGAATGGGGTTCAGGAGGCCGGAAGTTCAAGTCTTCTCACCCAGACCATAGAACCACCGCAGTATAGACCTACGGTGGTTTTTTCATTGATGCGATATACGTAGCATGAAGAATCGGGATTTGCTTAAGGGGTGGATTACATGAAAACAATTATACCTTGGATGTTAGCGACAGCAGTAATTATGTTGGTGTTTCCATGGCTTGCGGTTACATTCATAAAGGGCGATGGCGGCATGGCAGCTTGCTTCATTCTGTTTTTTGCAGTGAACCCTATTTATGCAATTTGTTCCGGAGCATACGCCGGTAAGAACATAAAAAATTTTGGATATTACCAATTATCACAGTGCTATTCTTTTTGCTTGGGACATGGCTGTTCTTTAGTATGGGAGAAAAAGAATTTATTTTATATGCGTTGGGATATTTGCTCTTAGGAATTGTAGCAGAGTTAATTTCCATGTTTGTAAAGAAAAAGAGTTTAAGAGGTTAAACAAATCCCGATTTATCGAGCAGTTTTAAATACTGAAGTAAAGCCAGCAAGCAGAGCAATTACAAATACAATCAATTCGGCTGAAGGACAAGTCTTTCACATTGCCCGTAAGTCGCCGCGCATGCGCCGTTCGTGCCGGCTGTGTTTTTGCAGGCTTCTTTCCGTGGTGATCTTGTAGATCTGCACATCGTAGGTACTGGTCTGGTACTGCTGCATGACCAGATCGACGCGGGGGGCGTCATGCCCGCGAATACCAACGAGCTGCGCCTTGCGCAGCTCGCGTTGCATTCACAGTGTATTCGCAGTCTCTACTCCTGATACTGCTCCATCACGACGGCGAGCAGCGGCTTTTTGATCGGAGACAGATATTCTTCGCGATATACCTCGGGAGGGATCGTTTCAAATTCCTCTGCATGGAGCACGATGACCGTCTCGGCAAGACAACTGTATACGGCGTTGCGGCCAACAATCAAATGGTCGAGCAGCGCTATATCGAGACTCTTGAGCGCCGCGCGCACGCGTTCTGTAATGGCAAGATCCGATTCGGACGGCAAGGGACTGCCCGACGGGTGATTATGCGCAAGCAGCACGGAATGCGCGTGTTGCAGCAGCGCCTGCTCAGCGACGAGCCGCGGATGCACAGCCGCCTGATCCAGCGTCCCCATGGCGATCTGCCGGGTAGAAATGAGCGTGCGCTGCGTATTCAGACAGAGCAGAAGCGCCGTTTCATTGGGCTCCGCAAGGAGAAGCTCGTTGACAAAGCGTGCGCTTGCAGCGGGCGTATTGAGCCGCACACGGCCGTCGCGGCCGGAAAAACGGCGCAGCGTCATGCGGCGCTGAACGTCGTGCTGAAGCCGAAGGAACATGGCGGTGCTTTCTCCGATCCCGGGAACGGAGGTCAGTGCGGAAAGCTCCGCGGAGAGCACGCCCTCGAGCGAACCGAACCGTTCGAGCAGCGCGTGCGCGATCTCGTTGACGTCGCGGCGGGGAATGGCGTAGGTCAGAAGCAGCTCGAGCAGCTCGTGATCTGCAAAAGCCCCCGCGCCGCTCTGCTCATAGCGATCCCGCAAACGCTGTCTGTGCCCGCTGTGCGAATGCTCCATAGTTCGACCTCCACCAATCTAAACATCTTGTACCATTATAAGGAAAAGTAAGAACTGTGTCAAAACAATGTGCAGAGGAAAACGAAAAAATGATTTTTCGGCATTCCTCTTGTCAAATCTGACGGATGTGGGTAATATAGAAATGAATATTATTTTGGAGAATTGTGACCATGCGGATTTTGTCTGCGGACGATCTTGAACGATGCGGTCTCGGAGAAAAAACGCATGTACTCCTTGCTTTTTCCGGCGGGTCGGATTCCACGGCGCTGCTGCTTGCGCTGCATGAAGCATGGTGCGCAGGAGAGATATCGGCGTTGTCCGCCGCGCATTTCAACCACGGCCTGCGCGGTGCGGATGCGGATGCGGACGAACGGTTTTGCAGGGAATTGTGCGCAAGACTGGGCGTATCGTTTTATAGAGGAAACGGCGATGTGCGGGGGTTGGCGCGTCGGGAAGGGAAAAGCGTGGAAGAAGCGGCGAGAACGCTGCGATATGCGTTTTTGCTGGAAACGATGCATAAGATCGGGGCGGACTGCATCGCAACGGCGCACCATGCAAACGATCAGGCGGAGACGCTGCTGCTGCATTTGCTTCGCGGCGCGGGGCTGACGGGCCTATGCGGGATGCTGCCGGTACGCGGACGCATCATACGGCCGTTTCTCGGCAAAACACACGAAGAACTGCTCGCCTTTCTGCGGGAACGCGGCGAGCGGTACTGCACCGATGCGACCAACGCCGACACGGCGTATGCAAGAAATCGCGTGCGAAGGGAGCTTCTGCCCCTGATGCAGAGCTTTCAGCCGGAGATCGTCCGGCATCTTGCCTCGACGGCTTCGCTGCTTGCGGAAGAAGAGACGTATTTGCAGTCCGTCGCTGACAAAGCAAAACGGAAAGCCGAAGCGCAGGGAGGATATGATAGAAACGCACTGCGCTGCTTGCCCCGACCTGTGCAGCGGCGCGTGTTGCTGACGATCCTGCGCGAGACGCTTGCGTATGATGTGCGCCGCAAAGATGTGGAACGTTTGGAAGAGCTTTTGGCCGGACAGCCGGGCGTCTGTATCGAATTGCGGCAGGGAAAGCACGCATGGCTCGACGGAAACATTCTGCGGCTCGGCGTGCGAGCGGGGATACCGACGTTTTGCGAACCGTTCATGCCGGGAGAGATCTGTCGGACGGCGGGTTGGAGGATCCGCTCAAAGACCGTGCCTGCATATTGTCCGCCGTCGTCCGCATTTGAAGCATGTCTGTCGCTTGACCGGGTATGCGGGTCCGAAACGCGGCTGTATTTTCGCAGCCGACGCGCGGGCGATCGGTTTCGACCGCTTGGCGGGCCGGGGGAGCGGCTGCTGTCCGATGTGTTTACGGATCGTAAAACACCGGAACGCCTGCGCGGAGTTCCGCTGCTCTGCACGGATAACGAGATTCTATTTGTGCCGGGATATACCGTCGCGGAGCGCGTGCGCGTGACCGCGGAAAGTAAAAGGATCATATATATCAAACTTGAGGAGGATTTGGGGTTTGAGCGGCAAGAATTGCATGACGGGGGACATTGAACGGATTCTGCTCGACGAGGAGACCATCAAAAAGCGCGTTCGCGAGCTTGGAGAGCAGCTGTCGAAGGACTACGAGGGCGAGGAGGTCATCCTTCTCTGCATTCTGAAGGGCGCGTGCGTGTTTTTCTCGGATCTTGCCCGGGCCATGGACGTCAAGCTCAAAATGGATTTCATGGGGATCTCAAGCTACGGAGACGCGGTGAAGACCTCGGGAATCGTCAGATTGACCAAGGATATCGATACGAGCATCACCGGCAAGCATGTGCTCATCGCGGAGGACATCATGGACAGCGGCCTGACGCTGACGCACCTCAAGCGCGTGCTCATGGAGCGCCAGCCGGCCTCGCTCAAGATCTGCTGCCTGCTGGATAAGCCAGAGCGAAGAGAGTGCGACATTACGCCGGATTACTGCGGTTTCATTATTCCCAACGAGTTTGTCGTAGGGTACGGCCTGGATTACTGCGGCTACTACCGCAATCTGCCCTATGTCGGCATTTTGAAGCCCTCTGTGTACCAGAACAACGACTGATTTAGGAAGCATTGAGAACCGCGGCGCGCCCGATCGGGAAAACAACCAGCCGCGGCGGAGGATATGTCATTGAACAATAAGTGGATCAAGACGCTCATCATTTGGGCTCTGCTCTTTGCCGCCATCATCTGGATGGTGACGGGCATGGACACGGTGAGCAGCAAGCCGGACGAACTCGACTATAACACGGATTTCCTGTCGCTTGTACAGCGGACGGAGGCGTCGGGAGAAGCACCGGCCGGAGGAGAAAAAACAATCAAGGCGATCCAGGTCACCTATCGTGACATTTACGGCCTGTATGGCGACAGCAAGCTCACGCTCAAGGATCTGGAAAAACACGCGGACAAAAAAGCGGATTTCCACGTGGTCATTCCGTCGGAGACCACGTTCCGTTCCGATATGGCGGCGATCGTCTTTGCGGCGAATCCGGGGAAGTATCAGAGCGTGGACGAGATCGCTTCCAGCGACTACTCCTTTGCGTATGAGGCCACGGTGGTCAAGGAATCCGTCTGGTCGATCATTCTGCCGTCGCTGATCGTCGTCGTTGCATTCGCCGTATTCTATTTCTTCCTGATCCGGCAACAGGGCGGCGGAAAGCAGATGATGAACTTTGGCAAATCGCGCGCCCGGATCCAACTTGATGACAAAAACCGCGTGACCTTTAACGACGTGGCGGGAGCGGACGAGGAGAAGGGAGAGCTGAAAGAGGTCGTCGATTTCATGCGCGACCCCGCCAGGTTCAACGCCATCGGCGCCCGCATTCCCAAGGGCGTTCTGCTCGTCGGTCCTCCGGGTACCGGAAAGACGCTGCTTGCAAAGGCGGTCGCCGGCGAGGCGAAGGTACCGTTTTTCTCGATCTCCGGTTCGGACTTTGTTGAAATGTTTGTCGGCGTGGGCGCATCGCGCGTACGCGACCTGTTCCAGACGGCAAAGCGTGCAACGCCTGCGGTCGTGTTTATTGACGAGATCGACGCCGTCGGCCGTCATCGCGGCGCCGGCATGGGCGGCGGTCACGATGAGCGCGAGCAGACGCTGAATCAGCTGCTCGTTGAGATGGATGGGTTTGCACCGAACGAGGGCATCATCGTCATTGCGGCGACGAACCGTCCCGACATTCTGGATCCCGCGCTGCTGCGTCCGGGTCGCTTTGACCGTCAGATCACCGTGAATTATCCGGACGTGAAGGGCCGCGAAGAGATCCTGAAGGTGCATGCCCGCAATAAGCCGCTTGCCGACAACGTCAGCCTTGCGACGCTTGCGAAGCGGACGCCGGGCTTTACCGGCGCGGATCTGGAGAACGTGCTGAACGAGGCGGCGATCCTGACCGCACGGGACGGCGGGAAAAAGATCGGAATGCCGGCGCTCGAGGAAGCGATTACCCGCGTTCAAATGGGACCGGAGAAGCGCAGCCGCGTGATCACGGACGCGGACAAGAAACTGACGGCCTATCACGAGGCGGGCCACGCGATCGTGGCGATGAAGCTGCAAAACTGCGATCCTGTACATGAGGTGAGCATCATCCCGCGCGGCATGGCTGGTGGATACACCATGATGCTGCCGAAGGAGGACAAGAACTATGTGACGCGCGGAAAGCTCGAGGACAGCATCGCAATGTCGCTCGGCGGCCGCGTCGCGGAAAAGCTCCGCATGGGCGACATCAGCACGGGCGCCTACAGCGACTTGCAGGCGGCAACGCAGACCGCGCAGAAGATGGTCACGGAATACGGCATGAGCGAGGACATCGGCCCCATCTTCCTCGGCGGTCAGACGGAGGTCTTTATTGGCCGCGATTGGGGACACCAGAGAAACTATTCCGAGTCGCTCGCAGCGCGCGTCGACGCGGAGGTGCAGCGGATCCTTCAGGAGCAGTTCCTTCGCGCAGAGAAAGCGGTCGGCGCCGATATGGAAGCGCTCGATCGCGTCGCAAACATGCTTATGGAGTATGAGCGTGTGACGGGTGAAGAGTTTGCCGCGGTGTATCACGGCGCAGACCCCAAAGATGTTATCAAACCGGAAACGACGCAGGACACGGCGGCTGAGACTGTGAAAACGTCTGCGGACACCGAAGCGGAACAGACCGTACAGACTGCGGAAACGACCGAGGACAACGCCGAAGCGGAACCGACGGAGGAACGCTGACGCTTGGTTCGGAACGGCACAGGAAAAACAATGCGGGACGGAGCGATCTGCCCCGCATTCTATTTGGAGGGCAGAGTGGAACAGAGCAAACTGGATCTGCATTTGCACAGCTGCATGTCGGACGGAAGCTGCCGGCCTGCGGAAGTCGTGCGCCTTGCAAAGGAGGCGGGCGTTGTGATGCTGGCGCTTACGGATCATGATACGCTGGACGGACTGGCGGAAGCACAAGAAGCCGCGGAAGAAAGCGGACTGACTTTCCTGCCGGGCGTTGAGATCGATACGGAGTTTCCGGAAACACTTCATTTGCTGGGACTTGATTTCGATCCGGAGAACGCAAAGCTGCGCGAAACGCTGCAAGCGGTCGGCGATCGGCGAAAAGAACGCAATGAGATCATGCTGCAAAAGCTTGCGGCGCTTGGCTGCGACGTGCGCCCGTGGCTTGAAGCGCAGGAAGGGACGATGACCCGGCTTCACATTGCGCGCGCCCTTTGTACGGGCGGCTATGCAAAGGACATAAAGGATGCGTTTCGCCGCTATCTCGACCCCGGAATGCCGGGCTATGCGGCGGTCAGACGCCTGTCGCCCGCGGAGGCGATCCGGCTCGTTTTGGATGCCGGGGGCGTGCCGGTCGTCGCACATCCGTGTCAGCTCAAGTGCAACGTGCGGCGCTTGATCGCGGAACTTACGGAAGTGGGACTGATGGGCGTGGAGGCGTATTATTCGAGCGCGACGCAGGGACAGATCGCAGAGCATGTGAGCATTGCAAGGCAAAACGGGCTGCTCGTGACATGCGGGAGCGATTTTCACGGTGCGAACCGGCCGGGTGTTGTTCCCGGATGCGCGTTCCGAGAGACGGAGACACTCGAAACTACCAGAGCATTCTTTCTGAAGCGACACCAAATATCGGTCTGACGCATAGACTGTACCGGGGTGATCTTCGGTGAAAAAACGATGGAAAGCGGGACTTGCCGCTCTCGTGCTGCTCGCGGCGGCCGTGGGCGGCTTCTGCTATATCAACCAAAACCTGCGCCCGGTTCTTCGGGGTCTTGCGAGCGCACGGGTGGAGGCGATCGCAGCGCGCGCAATGAACGATGCGATCATGGAGATCGTCGCCGAAGAGAGCGGGGAGCTGATCCGCGTCTATGAAAACGATACGCGGGTATATCTGCTGCAAGCGGACGGCGGGAAACTCAACGCAATGGCGGCCGCCTGTGCAAACGCCGCGCAGCAGAGGATCGTTTCGCTGGGCGATCAGGGCGTGACTGTACCTTTCGGCACGGTATCCGGCATTCCCATTCTCGCCGGCAAGGGACCGAAGCTCACGCTGCGGTTTACGCCCGCGGGCGCCGTCGCCTCGACGTTCAGCAGCGAGTTTACTTCGGCGGGCATCAACCAGACGAGACATCGCATCAACATTTGTCTCACGGCAAGCGTGCGCGTCGTTTTGCCGGGCGAGGCCGTGAAGCTCGTTGTGCGCGCGGAAGCGACCATTGCGGAAAACATCATTGTGGGCGACGTGCCGAACGCCTACACGAACGTCGCCAACGAAGAGGATATGCTGAACCTGCTGCCCTCCGAATGAGAAACGCATCTTTTGCAGAATACTGCCCGGGACGGCTTGCCCTTCCATGGGGCGTTTGCTATAATAGACGTGTCTTGGGATATCCCCATGAACAATATCGAAAAGAGGAAGTCGGATGTATACTGGTGCAGGCATCATCAAGATCTATGCGGGCAGTACTGGGCGGCCCTTTGCCGAAAAAATGTGCGCATACCTTGGAACGCAGCTCGGAGACGCGGAAACGATCAAATTCTCCGAGGGAAATATTTTTGTAAGGATCAATGAGTCGATTCGCGATAAGGACGTGTATCTTGTGCAGCCGATCGGTCGTCAGCCCAACGACGAATTTGTCGAGATACTGTTCTGGATCGATGCGTTCAAGCGTGCAAGCGCGAACTCCGTAACGGTCATCGTTCCATATTTCTCCTATGCAAAGGGCGATAAAAAGGACGAGCCCCGCGTTTCCATCCGGGCGCGCGTCTGCGCGGACTGCATCGAATCCGCAGGCGCCGACCGCTTTATTACAATGGATCTTCATGCGCCGCAGGTACAGGGCTTTTTCAAGATCCCGGTCGACCACCTGTATGCAAAATCCCTTCTTTGCGAGTATATCCGCCGTCAAGGACTCGTCGATGACAATCTGGTCGTCGTCTCCCCGGATGCTGGAAGCGCGAAACGCGCAAGAGAATACGCGACGGAGCTCGGCTGCCCCGTGGCGATCGGCGATAAAATGCGCTCGGGTCACGATGAGAACGCGAAGGTCCTTGAGATTATCGGCGAAGTCGCGGGTAAGAACTGCCTCGTGATAGACGATTTTTCGATCTCCGGCGGAACGCTGGTCGACATATCCCGCGGCCTGAAAGAGAAGGGCGCAAACCATGTGTTCGCGGCGCTGTCGCACAACGTGCTCTCCGCCAAGGGCATCCAGAAGATCGAGGAGAGTCCGCTGGAGTTCGTCGTTTCGACCGATACGCTGGAATGCCCGGACGCCGGCCTGTCCTCTAAGATCCGCTTCATCTCTGCCGCTCCGATGTTTGCACAGGCGGTCAAGATCGTACATGATCGCACGCCGATGAGCAGCCTGTTTGAGCAGCGCGTCAACAAGCGTATGATGGACATGAGTTTCATGGATCAGCCTACGCTGCTGAAGGATTAACAAAAGATCTGTCGAGCGGCTTCCGTTTGAAAAAGCGGGAGCCGTTTGTCGTTTTGAAATAGGCAAAAGACGGCGCGCGGACGAAAACACGCTCTTTCCGGCAGAGATAGCGGAGCGTATAAACGGTGACCCGACGCCTGTTTTGTGTTCAGGCGAAAATTCATCATTGACAGCGGCAAAACGCTATGATATTATTATAAATTTTATTTGACATCCGATCGCCGATTCCGATATAATGATAACAAATATAGTAGGGAAGGAGGACTCGGTGTGTTTCAGATCGGGGATCTGGTCTGCTATCCGATGCATGGCGTCGGCGTTGTGGAAGCGATCGAAGAACAATCGGTTCTCGGCGAACAAACACAGTACTACATGCTGCGTTTTGTCATGGGACGCATGACGGCCATGGTGCCGGTCGCTTCGGCGGAAGCCGTCGGACTGCGGCCGCTTGTCGATGCCGATGTTTGTGAGCGCGTTGCAGACTACCTCAGGAACGATGAGATCCAGGGGGAAAGCGATAACTGGAATCAACGCTACCGGGACAATCTGGACAAGCTCCGCATCGGTGATATTTTCTCCGTTGCCGAAGTGGTCAAATGCCTCATTCGACGCGAAAAAGAAAAAGGGCTTTCCGCAGGCGAGCGCAAGATGTTTTTGACTGCAAGACAAGTCCTTCTTGCGGAGCTCACAGCGTCAAGCGGGAAGGAGGAAACGGAGTTTTTACCACTCGTCGGAGGTTGAACACAGCAGAATATCATCAATTCTCATATCAATCAGGAGGATCGTACCCTTATGCGGAAGTTTTTGCGCATATGTATCGCCGCGCTAGGGTTGGGCTTGGGCTGCGCCTTGACGGCGCTTGTGCTTTATAATGTAAAATATCCGGGATACGGTTATGTCATGCGGTATACGACCATAACGCCGGTTCTTGTCGGCATCTATGCGGTGGTGGGCATTTCATTCGGACTCATTTTTTATCTATACTCCCCGTATATCATTGACGGCGTCCGGCGTTTTTTCCGTGCGACGGAGAGCTGGCTGCACAGAACGCCGGCGATGGATATCCTGTTCGGCGTGCTGGGACTGATGCTCGGATTGCTGCTGGCATACCTGGTGAGCCTTGCCGTGCATACCATCAGCGTTCCGGTGCTTCCGGAGGCAATTTCTATCCTGCTCTACATTTGGTTCGGGTATCTTGGCTGTCGGTTCGGCATTACGCGTCGCGCAGACATTCTGAAAGGTGCGCGCGGCGGGAATGACGGCGTTCCGCAAAAAATATTGGACACGAGCGTCATTATCGACGGCCGCCTGTATGACGTCTGTAAGGCGGGATTCCTTGAAGGCACGCTCGTGATCCCGTCGTTCGTGCTGAAGGAGCTCCGGCACATTGCCGACAGCAGCGACGTTATGAAACGGAACCGCGGCCGCCGCGGACTGGACCTGATCAAAACGATGCAGGAAACGCTCCGTCAGCCGGTCATTGTCGAGGAGCGCGATTACGACGACATCGATGAAGTCGATCTGAAGCTGCTCCGACTTGCGGCCGATCTCGGCGGCGTCCTTGTGACGAACGACTATAATCTCAACAAGGTCGCAGCGGTGCAGAACGTGCGCGTTCTGAATATCAACGATCTGGCAAATGCGGTCAAGCCTGTGCTGCTGCCCGGCGAGGAATTGACGCTTGCCATCGTAAAAGAGGGCAAGGAAGCGGGGCAGGGCGTCGGGTATCTGCCGGACGGCACGATGGTCATCGTTGATAACGCCCGACGTTGCATCGGTGAAGAACGGCGGCTCGTGGTGACCAGCGCACTGCAAACTTCGGCCGGCCGGATGATCTTTGCAAAGCTGAAATAACGGACGCAGAGACGGCCGAAAAAATCTGCGGATTTACTTGACATTATACCGATACGTCTACTATAATATCAAAGGTTATCAACGCGCAGCGCAGCCTGCGCGAGACGGGTGGTTCGACCGCCCCGAGTAATTCTGAAAAGCGAGGTGTAAGGGATGGTACGGACTTATCAGCCGAAAAAACGTCAGCGCAGCAAGGTGCATGGCTTCCGCAAGCGCATGAAGACCGCCGACGGTCGCAACGTTTTGAAGCGCAGACGCGCAAAGGGCCGCAAAAAGCTGAGTGCGTAAGGCATTCTTTTTGTGCGCACAAAAGGACACAAGCGTTTGCGGCAAGCATTGGCTTGCCGCACGTTTTTTTCGTACCGCACGATAAATCCGGGTAGCGACTGTGAAACGCATTGATTCTCTGAAAAAGAAAAAAGAATTCCGTTATACCTATCGTGTCGGCAAATCCACTTCACATCGGCTGTTTGCCGTGATCGTGGCGCCGCGCCGCGGCAGGGAGCGAAACAGCCGCGTCGGTATTTCTGCCAGCAAAAAGCAGGGCAACAGCGTCCTGAGAAACCGAATCAAGCGTCGTTTGCGCGAGGCTGTTACGCCGCTGATCCCCGGACTGCGGCCAGGGATCAATGTCATTTTCGTAGCGAGAAGCGGCGTTGCGGAGGCCCCGTTTTCGGAACTCTGCCGCGCGGCAGAGGAAACGCTTGTGCGGGCGGGCGCAATGGAGAAAGGATGGAAGCCTTGAAGCGGTTTTTGCTGCTGCTGATCCGCGGATACAGAAAGTACATTTCTCCTGCATTTCCACCGTGCTGCAGATTTCAGCCGACCTGTTCGCAGTATGCGATCGAAGCCATTGAGAAGTATGGCGCATGGAAGGGCGCGCGTCTCGCGATCTGGCGGATCCTCCGATGCAATCCGTTTTGCCGCGGCGGCTACGATCCGGTGCCATAGCCATAAATGATCTAAGTATATCAACGAAATAGAGGAGGGAAATCCGTGCAAGGCGATTTCTTTTTGACACAATGGGTATTTCTCGGAATGCGGTGGCTGTTCGAGAACCTGACCGGCGAGAACATTGCGCTTACCGTCGTCATTTCGACGCTGCTCATTCGCGCCATTACTGTATTCGGCGACATCAAGTCGCGCAAGTCCTCCCTGAAGATGCAGGGCGTTCAGCCCCAGCTTGATCGGATCCGAAAGAAATACGAAAAGGATCCGGAAAAAATGAATCGCGAGACCCAAAAGGTGATGCGCGAGAACGGCGTTTCCATGTTTGGCGGCTGCCTGCCGATGCTCATCACCATGCCGCTGTTTTTCGTTTTCATTGCGGCGTTCCGTCAGTGGGGCAATGAAATGCTCGTCCGGCTTATCGTCACGCTGGAGGAGAACGAAGAGGCGGGCATTGAGATGTTCAAAAACTTCCGTTTTCTCTGGGTCAACAATATCTGGATGGCGGACAGCGGAACGCAGCCTGTCGTCATGACTGCGCAGAATTTCCTTGCGAAAGCGAACAATTTGCCCCGTCTGCTCTACTTCAAAGAGAACCCGGCGGCAGCGGAACTGTTTACCCAGCTCGGATTCTTTATGAAAAACGCCGACGGCACCTATGCCATTTCGAATATTGCCGAGATGCTGAAGGCAGGCGGCGCGACGGAGACGCTCGCAAACGAGATTATCGCGCGCTACAACGACGTCATGGCGCCTTGCGTCAATCTGTATGCGGGACACAACAATGGATGGTTCATCTTCCCGCTTCTGTGCGGTGGCACGACATGGCTGTCCACATGGGTCATGCAGCGTAATCAGCCGCAGAGCGATGCGACTGCAAGCTCCAACAAAATGATGCAGTATCTGATGCCGGCGATGACGTTCTTCTTCTGCCTTAGTACCAACGCTGCGTTTGCGCTCTATTGGACGATCAGCAACCTGGTATCTATGGTGACGACCTTCTTCATCAACCGTGCATTTGCAAAACAGCAGAAGAAAACCGTAGAGGGGGAAGCGGAATGAGAAGCATGGAGTTTTCGGGAAGATCCGTCGATGAGGCGATCTTCCACGGCCTCGTCGAAATGGGGGTAACGATCGATGAGGTCGAGATTGAAACGCTGCAGGACGAAAGCAAAGGGCTCTTTGGCTTTGGCGCAAAGATGGCTGTCGTGCGGCTGACAGAGCGGGAAACGCCGGCGGTGATGGATATGGAGCAGATCCGCCAGCAGGAACCGCGCGAGGAACGACCTGCGCGCGAACGTGGGGGACGGAACAATGAACGAAGGGAACGCGGCCACGGCGGCCGGGAACGGGAACGCTTCGGACGCGGACGCAGAGACGAGCAAACAGGGCGCAGGAGCAGACCCGTCGCCGAGTCCTATGCGTATAGCGAAGAATTGGCAGAGCAGATGCCGGCTGCGCAATTCCTGAAGCAGATCCTCGAAAAAATGGGCATCCATGCAACGCTCGCGGCAGTCGAGACTGACGGCGGACTGCGCATTCGCATGGAAACGGATACCGACGGTTTGTTGATCGGCCGCCGGGGCGAGACGCTCGATGCGCTGCAATACCTCGTTTCTCTCTATGCAAATCACGGCCGCCAGGAGTATCAGCGTATCACGCTGGACACCGAGGGGTATCGTGCGCGCCGCGAAGAAACGCTCGCACGTCTTGCAAGAAAGGAAGCAGCGCAGGTTCGCTCCACCGGGCGCTCCGTGACGCTCGAGCCGATGAATCCGTATGAACGCCGTATCCTGCACAGCGCATTGCAGGATTTCGATGGTGTTACCACATACAGCGAGGGTGAAGAGCCGAACCGCTGCGTGATCATTGCGCCGAAGCAAGACGATTGAGATAACGACAGACCGGGCGCCGTAGCAACAGAGCGGCGCCCATGTTTTGAGTAAGCAATGAGAAATTCTGAGGATACGATCTATGCACCCTCGACCGCCATTGGCGGCGCGATCGCGGTGCTGCGCGTGTCGGGACCGCGCGCGAAGGAAACGGCGCGTATTTTTGATCGCGGTTTTGCAAGCGAACCGGGCATGATGCGCTTTGTTCGGGTCCAAGATGACAAAGAGCCCATTGACGATGCGATGGCGGTCTATTTCAGCGCGCCTGCAAGCTACACCGGTGAAGATATGGTAGAGATCGACTGCCATGGCGGGCACCAAACCGTGCAGCGCATTCTCGGCCTGCTGTCCGGACTCGGATTCCGACCCGCAGAGGGCGGAGAATTTACACGGCGTGCTTTTTTGAACGGGAAGATGGATCTTGCCCAAGCCGAGGCGGTCATGGACATCATCACTGCCGATGCGGAGCAAAGCCGTAAGGCGGCGCTGAACCAGCTGCACGGCAGCGTCAGTCGAGCGATTCACGATGTGGAGGACGTCCTGCTTGACGCACTCTCGGGGATCGACGCGGCGATCGACTATCCGGATGAGGCGGAAGAGGACTGCATTGCACGGCTGCCGGAACAGCTGGGAGCCGGACGAAGCAAGGCGGAACGTCTTCTTGCAGACGGGCGGCGCGGCCGCGTGTTGCGGGACGGTCTGCGCGTTGTGATTTTGGGCAGGCCGAACACGGGAAAGTCATCACTCATGAACGCGCTTGCGGGCTTTGAGCGCGCGATCGTTACGGACATTGCAGGAACAACACGGGATGTGCTGGACGAGCGCTTATCTTTTGACGGTGTGCCGGTACGTCTTATCGATACCGCCGGCATCCGCGAGGCCACGGATCGAGCAGAGCAGATCGGCGTTGATCGTGCGTTGGACGAAATGCGCAGAGCGGATGTCCAGCTTGTGCTTCTGGACGGAAGCGCGCCGCTCACGGCGGAGGACGAGACGCTGATCGAAACAACAGAGAACGGTATTCCGCGCATCCTGGTGGTCAACAAGTGCGATTTGCCCAGACAGACGGACTATGCGGGCGCGATTTCCATCAGCGCAAAAACGGGGCAGGGATTGGAAGAGCTGAAGCGCGAGGTGCTTCGGCTTGCCGCACCGCAGGATGCGGACTGCAACGCGATCACGAACGAACGCCATCTTCATGCGCTGGAACAGGCCTGCGCAGCGCTGTGTTCCGCTGAACAGGCGGAAGAACTCGACTGCAAAGCAACGGACATTCGAGCCGCGCTTCAGGCACTCGGCAGCATTACGGGAACCGATGTGGACGCGACGGTGATCGATCGCATTTTCGAGCGTTTTTGCGTGGGAAAATAAAGAAACGTTTTCTCTTTTTCCTCCGGAAATGTCGACCTAAAATCAATTCCGAGGAGCCCCTTTCGGCGCCTTTCTCGTATGCACCAAGATGCAATACAAAAAGAACGGACGGTTCAGATGCGAACCGTCCGTTTTTCACAGAGTGGGTCATGCGGGGAGGGGGGGGGATAGCATATTCCCCATCACACCCTCTCTATTCAGTAAGTGCATTCTCCGGGAAAAGGAACCGTCTCCCTTAAAAACTTATCGAATGTGTTTCTTCGGAACGAGCGGCGCGTCCCAATACGAAAACACGCCTTGTCGTTCTCCTGCGGCGGAAATGAGCGTGCTTGTCAGCGGCGAAAGCGCGGAGACTGTCAGCGGCGCCACCTTGTGCAGTATCAAAGAAAAAGGCATCGGATTGGTCGGGTCGCAATCGATCCGGCCAACGGTAAAGCCAAGGCTCTTTGCCTGCTCTAAAAACGGATCGTCCTGCGCAAGACTGGAAAACAACAAGTGAAAATTCACGCAGCGCGGTGCATCCAGGTCGTCTCCGTGTTCTGCCATCCTGGCAATCGCCTTTGCGTTCTCGACCGATTGCCATTTGGCAGCGTCCGGGTACAGCAGGCGAAAATAAGTCTGGCGATTGGGTTCGACCGCTTTCGTGCAGGTGAGGGCGAGACGCCGCTCCTTGACGCAGTATTCGGAGAGCGCGACAAGAAGACGCGCATCATCTGTGTAGAAATAGTAACGGCGCTGACCGGGCAGATCAATCCGGCCAACGTAGAGAACGTTATCGCCCAAAATTCTGCGCGCTTTTTTGAACACACTGTCCAGACTGCGGCGTTCCCAGAACGAAAAATCTTTTCCGGCCGGCCTGCGCGTGAGGCAGGTCAGATAGAGGAGCGTGTCATGCTTTGGCAACTGCGTCAACGCATCGGCACAGTCGAGATCAACGAGGAACTGCGCGGCAACACCGCGCAGCCCCCAAGCATAAGACTGCCAGTTATTCATGGATCAATACCGCTTTGATGCGGCGGACACCGGCAGAGGATGCCTCCTCTTTTTTGATTTGGAATCGTCCGAGCTGCGCCGTGTGCTGCACATGCGGCCCGCCGCAGATCTCTTTGCTGTAACCGGGGATGGTGTACACCTTGACTTTTGCGCCATAGCGGCTCTCAAAGAGACCGATCGCGCCTGCGGCCTTCGCCTCCTCCACGGTCATCTCCTCACAGCTTACGGGGACATCCGCCTGGATCGCTTCATTGACAAAAGCCTCAACGGCACGCAGCTCGTCGGGCGTTACCTTGCGCGGGAAGCTGAAGTCGAAGCGCAGACGTTCCGCGGTGATATTGCTTCCCTTTTGGCAAACGTTTTCATCGTTGAGGACCTTGCGCAAACCGGCTTGCAGCAGATGTGTTGCGGTATGCAGCGCGGTCGTAGCCTCCGAATTATCCGCAAGACCGCCCTTAAAGCGTTGCTCCGCACCTGCGTGGGACTTCTCCTGGTGCGCTTCGAACGCCTTCTGGAAACCGTCGACGTCGACGGTCAGACCGTGCTCCTTTGCGAGCTCGACCGTAAACTCGATCGGGAAACCGAATGTATCATAAAGATGAAAGGCATCCTCACCGCCGATGCGCTGATCGGAGAGCTGAGAGACAAGACGCTCAAACTCCTTCGTGCCTTTGCGAAGAGCGTTGGCAAAGCGCTGCTGCTCCTTATCAAGCTCCGAAATGATCTTATCATGGTTGTCAACAAGCTCGGTATAAAACCCGCCGTACTGGCGAATGACGGCCTCTGCGACCACGGACAGCTTGCCGTCCGGAATGCCGAGCTTCGTCGCAAAACGGATCGCGCGGCGAATGAGGCGGCGGAGAATATATCCCTGATCGACGTTGGAGGGTGTGATGCCGCGCTGGTCGCCCAGCAGGAAAGTTGCGCAGCGAATGTGATCCGCGATGATACGGAATGCACGGATCGTCTCCGCATTCTCTTTATACTGCTTGCCGGACAGCTCGGAAATGGAAGCAAGGATACCGGCAAACGCGTCGGTGTCGTAAACGCTCTCAACGCCCTGCAAGGTTGCGATCGTTCGGTCAAGACCCATGCCTGTATCAACATTTTTCTGTGCCAGCGGTTCAAATACGCCGTCGGAGACCTTGTTGTACTCCATAAAAACGTTGTTCCAGATCTCAAGATACTTGCCGCAGTCGCAGCCGGCCTTGCAGTCCGGACCGCAGGGCGCTTTGCCTGTGTCATAGAAGATCTCGGTGTCGGGACCGCAGGGTCCCGTCAGTCCCGCAGGACCCCACCAATTGTGCTTTTTCGGGAGATATACAATATGAGAAGGATCAACGCCCATCTCCACCCAGCGGTCATGCGCAATCGTATCGCGAGGCGCATCCTCGTCACCTGCAAAGCAAGTAAAGAACAGCTTGTCTGGATCAATGCCGAGCCAATCGGGACTGGTCAAAAACTCCCAGGAATATGCGATCGATTCTTTCTTGAAATAGTCACCAAGGGACCAGTTGCCGAGCATTTCAAAAAACGTGCAGTGCGAGGCGTCGCCGACCTCGTCAATATCGCCTGTGCGTACGCATTTCTGCACATCGGTCAGCCGCTTGCCCTCGGGGTGCTTTTCACCCATTAAATAGGGTACAAGGGGATGCATTCCGGCTGTCGTGAAAAGAACGGTCGGGTCGTTCTCAGGTATAAGGGAAGCGCTGGCGATCACAGCGTGCCCCTTCGACTGAAAGAAGTCGAGATAGAGCTGACGAAGCTCGGTGGATGTCAAGGATCTCATGTTGCTTTCCTCCCAAGGCCGTATACGCGGCACAAAATATCAACTTATAGAATACAGTAATCGAGCGTGAAATGTCAATGGAGGCGCGGAGGGAGACATGCACTTGTAATGAAAAAGAACCTGTAGAAAATTGTAAAAAACATACTTGACAAATGGAAAGGGAAGTATTAAAATACGAAAAGTTGCGACCGCGAAAGCAAAGCAACGAAAGCGCAAGGGTTCCGAAAAGGAACGAAAAACGTTCTTCAAAAAAATTGAAAAAAGTAGTTGACAAACGAAACCACCTGCGCTATACTAACAAAGCTGTCGCACGAGAGCGCA
>ULWH01009057.1_pt1 | contig 27257 bp, 35 predicted proteins | sample 1960201 | NCBI WGS metagenome assembly ULWH01 (sample SAMEA4835808, study PRJEB28245) | human gut metagenome | biome: gut microbiome; material: fecal sample | place: Denmark | collected 2008
GAAGCGGTCGCTCTCCTTGTACTCACGCACATTCTTTTCCAGGCTGTTGCCGTGGATGATGCGAGGGTTGTCGATGTCGTGGAGCAGCATATTCGTGGCGCACAGAAGGAACGGCAGCGCCTTCTTTTCAATGCCGTAGATGGAGTTGCTGTAAACCGTTCTGTCCTCGACGCTCTGTACCTGGCCGTCCAGCACCTTTAGTGCAGAGGTTAGGAAGCCGCCGGTGCCACAGGCAAAGTCAATTTTCTTACCGTCTTTAATACAATTCAAAATGGTCTACATGGCGAAAAAGTGCAGAAAATAAGGGCTTTCCGAGGATCATGTTTCCTCAGAAAGCCCTTGTCTGTGTATGAGATATTCAGTTGATGGTGTCGGCGATATACTCCTTGCACGATAGCCCGTGGTATCGTGCAGCGAATAGGGGTATCGTGCAATTACTCGATGTACACTCCCTATTGATTATACTCGGCGAATTCACCCTTTGACCAATGTACAACGTTTCAGTCAATCAATACGTGCCACGCTTATCAATCGCTTCTTCAATCAAGTCAGGAAGATGATCTTTTATATCATCATATACATACGAGCTTGTTGAGTATTTCGATTCAAAACACGTGACGTAGTTGGACAAACGTTCACCGCTACTTGTATACATCTGGTAAAATGGATTGCTCCCTCTCGAATCCTGTTCTCCTGCAGCATTTTTAAGCTTGTGAATATAGACGCCAACTATTCCTTTACCGAGCTCATAAGCGCGTTCAATTTCGTATTTTACCCATTTGCGGCTGGAGGTTTCTTGCCCAACAAGAACCACAACGCATGACCGCATTTTCATCTGAGAATCGATCCACTCTTTGATTTTGGCTTCGGATTTATAGCGAACTTCCTCCCAGTCATTGGCTGACCATGTAGAACTGCTATCGACGAGTCCCATATTCTTAACTTGTGCGGCCCTCCAAGAGTCTCTTGAATAGTGAAAACTGAAAAATACCTGACGCTTTGCCATGACTATCACTCCTTTACTATTGCGTCTATTACCTGGGCAATCTTTTCTGGTGATCTTTCAACAAGCAGTATGTCCCAGTATTTACTCAGATACGGGTAATCCGCTTCGTGAGATCTCATTATATCGAAGATTTCTCTTGCAGCGAATCCCGTACTTCCGATAGGAATCATGCGAGTTCCATTGCGCTTGGCAATCTCGAATTCTTCGATCATACCGTTTGCGTTTACAACATTGCCATCATTATCCACCTTATTTCCAAACATAAAGACGGCTACACCACAATCCCGAAGCATCTGTTCTCTATAATTCGACCAAAGAACCTTGTAATCCTCCCCGGCTGCTGGCTGCGGAAAAGGGTAAAGACATAGATATTCATCCAAATGGGCAAACGCCTTGGTCTTTATGCTTTCTAATACGCCAGTTATAACAGCACTCCCTATACCGATGCCATATCCAGATGTTATCCGATATTCCATCTGCGTCAATTCTTTTGCAACCACTGATGCCATTTTTTCTGCAGAACGAAGTGACCATACAGCATCATCTTTAGAAATGCTTCCCGAAATGAAAACGTTTTTCTTCCGGACTCGATTCTCGATCGCAGTCAAAATTGTTGGAATCTCGGCATATGAATCCAGAAGGACGGTTTGAATTCCGTATCTTTGCAAGTCATGGATTATAAGCAGTTGTTTTTGTTCTCTATAATGAAAATCCTCATTAGTTTCTCCGGGATACTGTTTGGCATTTTGGAACAAACAGTAGTGCTCACGGACATTTTCCCCAAGGATAGATTTTATGCGCCCCATGATTGCACTGAGATTAGGATCTTCAAAACTAAAGCCGATGAATAGAAAAGTTTTTGATACAAGATCGCCACTTAATGCGGTCGCGAATAAACCACGATCTCTTTCGTACATTTCATAATCATCTTTCAGCAAAACGACATTAGTCGGATCTGTAATATCACCGTGCATTTTGTACACAACGGCATCAGAATCGAACTGATTCAGCGCCAAGTCTGCAACTCTTCTTTTCACTTCTGGACGTCTATTGTTACGTTTTAATGCTTCTTCAATCAGCACATCATAGTTCGTAGTCCAATACGTTCTGATTGGAAGGCGCGTAACAATATCGACAGCCTTATTCGCCTTACTTTCTTCCCCAAAGCGTCTCAGTATTTCATTGCTTATAGTACTTCTGTTTCCACCTTTCTCATTATAATAGTATTGCGCTATTGCGAGATAGTCATGTTCACGGTCAATTGAAAGGTTGATTTCATTAGCAAAAGGGCGCAGAAGTTCAGCCCAGTTTACAAAACCAGATGGAATCGATAGTCCTGCCCCTGCAAATAATGCCGCATGTCCCTCTTGTATCGCGATGCTATACTTATCGATAAATCGATCAATGGTAATTCCCATGCAAGTTTCCCTCCTTCTGAACCTCCATTACATGCCGTTATGCGTCTTATAACAGCTTAATGAACCCAGAGTCGATGGCGCTGGGGTACTGGAACATTTTCTCAGCCTTGCCAAAGCGGACAAACAGCCTGCCGTCCTTGATCATCGTGATAACGCCCTCGCCAAACGATTTGTGCTGCACCTTTACACCGGGCTTGTAAGCGGAATAATCCTTCGGCGGTTCGTCTTTCTTTGCAGGCTGCACCGGCTCTGGGCGACCCAAAGGCCGACCAAAGGACGCATATGGATATGCTGTCGCCGGTCTTGCGGGTTGCGGTGCAATTGGGCGAGGCGGCAAGACGGGTGTAGGCTGGCTTTGCTTCGGCGCAGGTTGCTTCTGAGCGGCTGGCTTCTGCTTCCTGACCGGCTTTCTATCGTCCTCGTCATCTTCGTCATCATCAGGAGCAATGAAGGCGAAGGGGTTCTGCGGCACATCGTCAGCACGACGAACAGAGCCTATCATGGACTTCTGCTGCAACGAGGTCATATAGTCGATGTTGCTGACCACAGTATCCCACAGACCGATATCCTCACCGTTATGGCGATCAATGCCGGTGTATTGCAGGCTCGAATCCTCATAGCGTTTGAACTTGTAAATCGCATCGTTCATCAGCGGGCCGTTGAACACTCCCAGCGAAACCAACAGCTCAAAGTCCTTCACAGAAAGGCCAGTCACCTTCTTGAAAAGGCCGGGTTCAAGCTGCGTGATAACATCTTTGAGCGTGCGCTCACGGTAGTCCGTCAGATACATAAAGATTGGCACGCGCGTGGCGAACTTGATGAGCTTTTCCTGTATCTGCTTGCGCTTGCTCTTGTACTCCTTCTCCTCATCGGAGATCTCTTTCTTCTCTTTGGGAGTAAGGTTGTCTCCCTTTTCTTTCTTGGTCTTCTTTACGTGCTCAGACTTGTTGATGATGGTTTCCAAGTCCTGATTGAGCGTGCGGAAGCCCTCGATGCGCATCAGTGCCTCCATAGCCTCCGGGTTGGACATGAGGCGCTCAAGGGTTTCATTGTCCACGTTCACCAACAGCGCGGATTCCCAGCGCTTTGCCAGCAACGTGGCGGAGGTGCCTGCCATAGTGATGTCGAGGATTTCCTCAGCATTGATGGGGCGCATAACGCCATCCGCATAAGCGATAACCGGCAGGAAATTGACAAACTCCTGCACCTTTTTCTCCGGGTTATCCTCGTTCACATCGAGGCGGCAGCTGTAGTCGGCGATCTGCTTGAGTGCCCGGTTCAAGGCAAAGTCGATCACATAGCACTCAGTCTTGACGATCTCGGTGGAACCGTCATCGCGCTTGGTTGTCCACGGGCTTTGCACACGGAATGCTGCCTGAAAGTACGTCTCCGGGCTGGACAGATTACGCAGCATGAAGATGCCCGTCCACGGGCGCACGGTTACACCAGTGGTCAGTTTGCCGCAGGAGAGCGTGATAGTCTTGCTTTCCAGCGGATTCGCCATTGAATTCTGTACAGGCGCAAGCGCGTCCAGACCAACGCCTGCCTGCGTACCGGCACAGACGTTGATCTTGTAATCGTGATAGAACGTGTTCTGCCGCTGCATCAGCAGGTTGCGCATTGCATAGCAGCTGGCCACATTGGGCAGGAACCAGAGCGTATGGCTTAACAGGCGGCGGAGGCTGGCGTCGGAATACGGCATGGCGGGCTTTGCGCCGACCTTCATCTCATCCAGAGAGGCAGGCGCATAATCGCCGTGCATCAGGTCAAGCCATTTCTGGACATAGCTCTCATAGACGAATTTCGCCTCATCACCTTTGCCTTTCGCGGAGAAAAAGACGTTCAGGTCAAATTCGTCAAACTCGCCTTCCTGAGCAATGCGACGGATTTCCTCCGGCATTTTATAGGTAAGCATGACCATGCGCGGCAGGGCGGCATAGGGGTTATTTGGCCCCTTCCACGCGGCTTTCTCACGCTGTTCATCCGAGTATGTCCAGTTAAACACCTGCTCTTCGATAAACTCGCCGCTGTTGATGGCGCGGAAGGGAGTGCCGGACAGGAACAGATAATGATTGGTCGTGATGGGCAGGAAGGTTTCGTTGTAGGCGTTGTCGGCTTCTTCCTTCTTGTACTTCTCAACGTCGAGGCTGTCGTAGTCATCCTCATCCTCGATGTCGAAGAGCTTCTTGGCATTCTCGCGCCACGCACCGAAGTGGTACTCGTCGAAGATCACCAAGTCCCAATTCGTCGTGTGCACCCATTCGTTCTTTGCCTTGATACCGCCTGCGTCATTGGTGCCGAGGAAGTCCTGAAACGAGCCAAAGCACACGATGGGACGAGAAAGATCGGCCTCTTCATAGGTCATTCCACCACGACAAATAAACTGCCAGCCGTCGAAATCCACATGGGTTTCGAGGTCTTCCTGCCATGCAGCCTCCACCGCTGGCTTGAATGTGAGCACAAGCACACGCGTTGCGCCCATAGCCTTCGCCAGCTGATACGATGCAAAGGTTTTGCCAAAGCGCATCTTGGCATTCCATAGGAATTTGGGTGCGCGATCCGGCTGATCCTTGCGGGCCGATGCGAAGTAGCTGAGCGTCATATTCACCGCACGCTGCTGTTCCGGGCGCATAGCAAAGGTCTGGTTGCGGCCTTCAGCGTACATCCTTCCGGTTTTCACTGCGAGCACAGCGCTGCGAACCTGACTGACAGAGCAGCGATACCATTCGCCAGCGACACAGGGAATGTGCATCCGCTCGAGGATAGCGTGGACATCGTGATCCATAAAGGTGCTGCCGTCCGCCTTCATAGCCGACTCAGTGTATTCGACCTTCCAGCTCTGACCGGGCGTGATGGTGGGATAATGCTCCTTCATGCGCTCGTTGATATTTCGGGAGGTGTAGCCGACCTTGAGCATACCGGGATAACGAGTATCTGAGTACGCGTAGATGATGGGCGCTGCATCTGCGCGAGAAGGAAACTCATATGGCATTACTTGGCACCTCCTTTATGATTCAAAACCAGATTCTGTAACCGTTGCGATACGTGAATCAATAAACTTCCATTCGTCCTCATCAATTCCTATCAAATTGCATAAATGCTCATCAGTGTATTCTTCAGCATATCGGCCTAAGTCTGGAACAAATCCAAAATTCTTCTTGGTGACGTGCTGAGAAACTACTGTCTGTAGAAGAAGGAAACGAACGACTTTGGTAAACAGGTAACTTCTAAAAGATAGTGCTTCTTCTTCAGTATCGAATGCACCTGCAACCAGCCAAGATTCCGTACAGCATTCCCCGGGTTTTGCTATTCGCGTATTACCGGGATAGTAGAACCCAACGGGTTTTGAAAAGTCTGTTTGACCAGCTATTGGCGCAGGCGGAATAAGGACTTTCCATTTAGGCAAATAGCCATTCGGGTCAATAACATCCGACGGATTCGCATATTGTAGTCCTACTCGCTGAATAAACCAACAAGGCACACCGTCAGAAAGAGGTCTATAGTTTGTGGCCATACCAAAAGGCTTACGAGAAGAAATCCTGGAGTCCAAAGAACTCAGTTGGTTGTTTTGGCAGTATTTAACTGCTTTGTGAATTATAGAGATGGATTTTCCGTGCCGAATAAACGTCTCGTATTCATTCAGAGCACGTTTGGATGTCATGGGTTGCCCATCATAATAGTTTACTACATCACACAATCCCGGATTGTCTCTATCCCACAAAAAGTAGCAAATTCCACCCGCGATATCTACTCCAGAAAAAACCTCGCTACTGTTTTCAAAGTCAACCAGTTTTCTTATGTGATTATCACTCAGCATAGAAGCTCTAAAATCGTCCAGCCCTTTGCCCCCAGCGTACCAACGCGCCGGGATTATCATAGTTAAGTATCTTGGCGAAAGGCGCTTAGCTTGAGAAACAAATAATTGGTATATGGGCTTCGCGCTCATGCCATGCCCACTATCGCTCAACTGATATGGAGGATTCCCGATGATCACATCAAACTTCATACCAAATATCTCCTCGGGTCTTGTAGTGTGGATCACTTCATAGGCATGCGTTTCCAAAGCATCATCGCGATCATACTCGCTTTGGCTTGCACCGCAAAACACGCATTTGCCATTTTGCCATTCATGTTCAGTTATTTTGAAGCGTATATTTCCAGAAGGATCGTTGAAGCCTGTGACCGCATAGGGGCTGTTGGCAAACTTGCTACAGTACACACTGCGGCGCGTGATCAGGCTGGTCAGCTCAGTGATGGCGATGCCAAACAGCTGCTTCTGGAAGACATGATCAATCCGCTCCTGCAGATCAGGAATCTGATCTGCCAGCCCTTCGATCAATCTTTTTGCTATTTCCCGCAGGAAAATGCCGCTTTTGGCCGCCGGATCGAGGAACGTCGTGGTCGGATCACGGAACAGTTCCTGCGGCAGCATATCCAGCATGGCATTGGCTACAGTCGGCGGAGTGAACACTTCGTCGTTAGAGAGATTAGCCAAGCAGGTCAAAACATCAGGGTTATAAATCGTACCCAGAAACTCACTCATCGTCTTGCAACCTCCTGTAATCTCTCAACGGCAACACTCGCACGGGCGCGGGGATGTAGCCTTGTATTTCAGTATCATATTCCCAGCCTTCCGCTAAGGCCAGCAGGTTATCGTAGGCATAACCTTGTTTGTCCCGAACAGTATCCGCACCTTCCATAAGTTCACTGAGCTTAAAGTCTCTGCGCTGGATCATGCTGCCTGTTACGAGTGACCACTCCGAAAAAACAATCGGCGTTCCGTCGGCGGCTTTGAGTGTCAGTGCATCGCCGCAAAGAATATTTCGACTGAACACATAGCGAACGGCCTCTCGAACCTCATCAGAAGCATCTTTCTTGCAATTCTGCGTGTACTCTTTGTCCCATATTTCAAACATGCGGACACGGCAGTCATCCACGTTGTCCTGCATGATATCGACGCCATAGATGCTGGTCGCAGCGACCACGGCATAGCGTTCATACTCATAGGGGCTTTTCCCGTACTTACGCTTGACCACAGCCAGCTTGCGCCGCAGGATTTCTGCGAGGAAATTTCCATCGCCGCACGCAGGTTCCAAAAACCGGGAGTCGATGCGCTCCGTTTCCTGCTTCACCAAGTCCAGCATGGCATTCACTTCACGGTCGGCAGTGAAGACCTCGCCATGATCGGCAACGCGCTGCTTTGATTTTACCTGCCGCGCGGCAGGCTTCTTTGCTTCAGTCATTCTCGTCAGTCTCCTGCGCGTTGATGTGTGTTTCCATAATATCGCTGATGTCACATTGCAGCACAGTGCAGATCTTCCGAAGTACGTCCGTAGACACATCCTCGTCTTTGCCCAATTTGGCAAGCGCTCGTGTGCTGATACCCGCTTGGATTCGCAGCTGGCTGCGACTCATATCGCGGTCAATCAGCATTTTCCAAAGGGGTTTGTAACTAATGTCCATGTTGACACCTCTATTCGTTGTTCCCATATATTATATCGCAACTTGTCGCGTTTTGCAATCCGAGATTTCGATTCGTAATCAAAGAAGCCGGGGGGGCATTCTGTTAATGTTTGGGAAAAAGGAAAAGCCGGGTTGCAATGAACTCGACTTTTTCAGGATTATTCAATTTCCAGAGGTGGAAGCTCCATTACCTGCACACCGTTCTGCCGTGCATACTCGCACGTCATTGCCGTCCCACCGGCTTGTCCGTCATAGGCTGCCAGCAGAACATCCGAATTGTCTACCAGATAGCGGTTGCGCCGGAACATGCAGCCCTTCGTATAGGCATGTCCTGTGGCCGTGGTAATATCAGCCAGTTCATACAGCCGGTCATGCCGCTGCTGGTAGCCCGCGTCCCACCGGCTGGCCTGCCCATCAAAGGGGCTTACCATTTCCAACAGAATCCACGGGTAGCGCTCCTTCAGCTCCAGAACAGCTTCTGCTGCCCATGTATCCATGCCCATAGCCCCGCCGGAGATGAAGTGTGCATACCCTTCGCCGATCAGCTGCTCAATCTGTTCCTTCAGACGCGCTTTGAAAGCCCGGCACGCAGATGCTTCCTCGTTGAAGCCCCACGGCATCTTCTGCGGTCGATAGCCTGTGAAGGCACACCGCTTGTAGCTGTGCTTGGATTTATTCCGAACACAATTATCAACCCTGAAACTCATATTGTCCACCACCAGTCATGCGACCTTGCGTTCCACAAACCAGCGTCCCAGATGGTCGCCGGTCAGATTCGTGCTACGCTCGAAGTAGATATAGGTTTGCTTTCCGTCTATGACCACAGTGTACTGGTCACCTTGTCCGCCGCAGCGCATGGCAGCGGCCTGCTTGACATCTACGACGCGGTCGATCTTGTATTTGTGCCCATCCTCCCAAACCAGCATCCGGGGACGCATCTGGCCATCCTCCGTAAAAGCGACCATAACCTGCACATATACCTTTGCGTTATTGGATGCCATGTGCATACCTCCTGTTACAGTGTTCCTGCGTTGTCCTCGATCTCACCGAGAAAGCGACGATTCGGTGTGTAGGGGACGTTCAGCTGATAGCCCTGCTTGTTCATCTCTGTCAGCTTGACCAGCAGAATATTCACATTCAAACCGATCTCCCGCGCGATCTGCACGATATCGTACCTTCCCATCGAAGCAGGCCAGCAGGATGTCGGCCTGCGTAACCAGATAGCGGTTCCGGGCAAACAGGCATTTCTTCGTGTACTCATGCGATAGAACAGTCACGACATCCGCCCTGTCTATGCACTCCTGCCAGCGGGCGCGGTAGTCAGCCGCCCACTTTGCCGCCTGTGCCTCAAACGGTACGGCAATCTCAAGTGTCACATCCGGGTACTCCTTTTGCAGCTCAAGCACAGCCTCTGCAGCCATGATGTCCATGCCTTGGGCGCCGCCAGAGATCATGTGCTTGTAGCCCTGCAGGATGAGCATCTCAATCGTGTCGTGGAGCCTGTGCTTGAAGTCCAGGGCCAGCGGACATTCCTCATCGTACCCGAAAGGCATCTTCATTGGGCGGTAGCCGGTGAACGCGCATCGCCGGGCACCCTTTGCAATGGGCCTTCTGATCTCACTTTCCATCGTTCATCCCTGCCTTCTTTGTTGCCACTGGCTTCATGCGCAGCACCTCCACCTGATCAGCCTTGACCGGTGTGAACTGCTTGTCATCATCAGCCACCATAGCAATCACGCTCACCGGGTAGGTCCCATTGGGGAACCGGAACTTGCAGCTCAGCACCGCACCGCCATCATCGCAGGGGTCATCCTCCAGCCGTGGCTCCAGTACATGAAGACTGCGAGGTTTGCCCGGCTCAGATGCGACCAGACCGCGTTTCGTCATCCGGGTCAGGTAGTTGTATACGGTCGAACTGGACTTGAGGCCGACAGCATCGCCTATTTCCCGGATGGTGGGGCCGAAGCCGCGCACGGCGGTGAACTGTCGGATAAAGTGCAGAATCTGCTCCGACTTTCCGTTATTCACATTTCGTGACATGTTCGCACCTCCGTTCATTGTGCCGGGGCTTCGATAAACCAGCGTCCCACATACATGGAGCTGATGTCCGGGTTGTGTTCAAAGAAAAGCTCCTTCTCCTTGCCGCGCACCCTGATCTTGTAGCGGTCGCCCTGACCACCGGCCTTCTCTGCGTGTGCCGGGCGAACATCCAGCACACGGTCGATCTCAAACCGGTGACCATCGATCCATGTCAGGGTGCGGGGCCGCATTCTGCCATCAGTATCAAAGGTCACATCGACGTCAACATACTGACGAATATAGCGCGGGGCTTCCTTCGCCATGCTGTTCACCTCCATTTGGGTATAGAAAACACACCTGCCATCCAAGCAGGTCTTTTTTATGCTGTCGTTTATCAGTCGAGCTCGTCCGCAAAGACCTCCATGAGTTCCTTGGTCTCTGCTTCAGATGCCATGTCATCAGGATCGACAAGGCCCACCACACGCCCGATCAGCCGCATGTTGTCATCATCAGTGACGCCGATCACGGAATACTTCGGGTTGATCGAATGGAGGCCGTCCTTCTCGTAGATCTTGACATAGGGCGTACCGGCCACGATGCAGGCAATGATGTCACCATACTCCAGATCAGACGCATCCACACGTTCCACAAACACCATGGAGCCATCCGGATAATCCGGCTCCATGCTCTGGCCGTTGACCGGGAACACATCATCGGAGCGGCAGGCCTCTCTGCTGATCCGCACAAACACAGGATACGCTTCGGGCTCTTCATCAAGCGGGCCGCCAAAGCCTGCCGCCAGTCCGGCATCGTGCCCGACGAGGTGGCAGAAGTTCTTCCTGTAGTTCTCCCGGCGGGTTTCCTCCTGGCTGTCGATGATGGCGCTGACGATGCTCCGCAGCTGACGCTTGTTCGGATCGGTCATGTACCGGTAATCAGCCACCAGTGCCTTTTCATCCGAAGAGTACGGATTCGGATTCTCCATCCCGAAGAAGTCGTACAGCGGGATGTTGAGAAGATTGCACAGGGTGGGAACCAACGAGGCGTCCGGGCGTGCGACGTCGCGCTCCCAGTTGCTGATCGCGTTGCCGGTTACACCGCAGGCCTTGCCGACCTGCTCCTGCTCAAGATGAGCTTTCAGTCTGTATTCGCGCAGGGTACTGCCAAAGGCAATGCGCGGTTTCTTTGTGGCCTTCTGCACCGGAAAATCAACGATGCCGGTTTCTGTCTTCTTGCTTGCCATACTAAACCGCCTTTCTCCACCAGCTGGTGTTCAGCTTCACGATAAGCATATCACAAGAATCTGCGCTTGTAAATAGCTATCAAAAGATTTTTTGAGTGTTGATGGCGAACAAAACGGGGAAAACGCAGAATAATGGGAACAAGTTTATTTTTACTGGGAAGCATGTTCGCTTGGCACTCACAGATTCTTGTGATAGCATATTGTCGTCGGCTCCGAGCGATACGGAATCGGCACATCAAAATCATCCAAGCGAGGTGCCAGCCCATGACTCCGAAGATTCTGCATATCGATATGAACAAGTTCTACGCGAGCGTGGAGCAGATGCTGAACCCGCAGCTTAAAAACAAGGCCATCGCAGTTTGCGGCAGTACGGAGGAACGACATGGCATCGTGCTGACTGCCAGCGCGGAGGCCAAGGCCCGAGGCGTCAAAACCGGTATGGCAAACTGGGAAGCGCGACGGGCCTGCCCCGGACTGATCGTTGTCCCTCCGCAGTACGACCAGTACTGCAAGTATTCCAAGCTGGCCCGAGCGGTCTACGGCAGATACTCCGACCGGATTGAGCCGTATGGCATGGATGAGTGCTGGGTCGATATTTCTCCGATCTGCCGTACCTTTGATGAGGCAGAGGAAATCGCGAATGAGATTCGCACCTCCATCAAGGAGGAACTCGGCCTCACGGTTTCCATCGGGGTATCCTTTAGCAAGGTACTGGCCAAGCTGGGCAGCGACATGAAAAAGCCTGATGCGGTGACTGTACTCTCCCCGGAAAACTGGGAGGAGCGTGTCTGGCCGCTGCCCGTGTCGGAACTTCTGTATGTTGGGCACAGCACCACCCGTAAGCTGATGTCGCGGGGTGTACTCACCATTGGTGACCTTGCGCATTATCCCTATGAGTGCATTCGCCAGTTGCTCGGAAAGAACGGTACCGCGCTGTGGCGATACGCCAATGGTCTGGATCGTTCGCCAGTCATGCCGGTCAATTATGAGCGCGGCGTCAAGAGCGTCAGCCACGGCATCACCTGCAGGCAGAACCTTGAGACACCGGAGCAGGTGTGGAAGGTGATGCTGGAGCTGGCACAGGATGTGGGGCACCAGCTTCGCGGGTATGGTCTGGCTGCAACCGGTGTTCGTGTCTACATCCGGGAGAGCGACATCAACTACGGCCTTGCCAAGCAGAGCCGGGTGTCCTTTCCCACACAGAGCCCGCTGGAGATCGCGCAGGCAGCCCGCATCCTGTTCATGGAGAACTACCAGTGGAACAACCCGGTTCGCGCCGTGTGCGTTTCGACCTTCGGACTCGTACCCCGGGACTCTGCGGTTCAGCTGAATCTGTTTGTGGACGAGACGCGGCGCATGCGCCGTCAGAAGCTGGATGACTGCATCGATGAAATCCGGGGACGCTTCGGCAAGCATTCGATCATTGCTGCTTCCCTCATGGGTGACCTGTATATGCCGGACGATGGTCGCCATGAGGTCAAAATGCCCGGCATGATGTTCACCTGATGGCAAGGGTGATGAGCTCAATCTGCTATCGACAGGAGGACTGAGGAGTATGGAAAGAAAGACGATCCGCGTTGCCAGAAATGTGGCACGCCCCGGCCACCGCTTCAGAGCGGCGAACATGGTCAGCATCATATGCCCGAACTGCGGCTTTCGCCGTCTGATCGACTCGGGCCTGTTTACCGTGTCCGAGACCTTCATTCCCGGTCAGAATGGCTACGAAAGCGCTGATTACTATCAGAAATGCAGCCGATGCAATGAGGAGATCGGCATCAAAAAGCTGAAATAATCATCAAGAGCACGCCGCACAGCCAACTGGCTGATTAAACATGACGGACGAGCCTGATGTATAGCTTCCAAGCTATGCATTTGGCTCGTTTTTTTGTCCCTACGGAATTCCTGCAATGCCTGTCCTGTAGGAAAGGGGGGGCGATTTCCGAGATGCGCCTGCTTATCAGCGGGATCAGTAATGCTTGGAACCCATGCGCACCCCTGCGGTTTCGTTCAGTCCGGCACGCAGCTTTCCAAAGGAAATGGGGACATCTCTCATTCCCGCGTCCGGGCTGATGACTGAAGACCAAATCAACTGCCCCTATGGTACCTCGCACCGCCCAACCCGGAGCCGCTGATCACGGCATTTCGCAGGAAGGCGCGGGCGGTGCTCACAGCAACGATACTGCGAAGTCGCTGCAAGACCAGAAACGGAGAGATTCGTAATGGCTGCAGCTGTATTCAATGCACCCTTTTTCGGCTCTCCGACAGCAAAAAATGCAAGGAGAGCTTGAAAAATGAAGGTTACCTACCGCAATTCCGACACCACTACCATCGAGATCGAAACCAGTGAAGAGATCGCCGTCACCCTGACCGAGAGCTACCGCAAGGAGGACAACCTGGCCCGCAAATGCCGCTACCACCACTACAGCTATGACGCCATCGACTTTGAGGGCGAGGAATACGCCGATCCGGATACCCCGGAGAGCATCCTGACCGATTCTGAAGCAGAGGCCGAAAGCAATGCCCGGTACGCGCAGGCGCTCACCCTGCTGACAGAGGTGCAGCGCAGCCGCTTCCTCATGTACGCCGCTGGCCTGTCCACCCATGAAATTGCCCGGCGCGAGGGCACGAATCAGAAGTCGGTCCACGAGTCCATCGAGGCCGCTCGAAAAAAGCTGAAAAAGTTCTATGAGGACACCCCCTCAAAATGACCGCCAAATCTCCGTACTGCGCCAAGGGCAGTCAACGCCCGGCAGAGAGGAGGTCAGCAAATGACCCAGATGACCCTGAAGCACCGCGTCCGCATCAATGTGTGCGATGAACACGGGCGCAAGCAGCCGGTGCTGCGCAGCGGAACGGCGCGGCTCCCGAAGCGGCTGCTGAAATGGCTGTTCGGCGATTTCTGCGAGGTGCTGGTGCTCACCCCCGGCAAGACCGTCGGCGAGGTGGAAATTCACGAGGTTCCCCCGGAGGTGAAAGAAGATGCACCTGTATGAGATCAACACGGAGATCGCCCTGCTGATGCAGCAGCTTGAGGTCGATGAGGAAACCGGCGAAATCCTCACCAGCTCCGAGGACATCCTCCAGCAGCTGAACGCGCTGGACATGGAGCGCTCCCGGATTCTGGAGTATCTGGCCAAGGTGGTGCTGGACACCCGTGCCGAGGCCGCGGCGCTGAAAGCTGAGGAGGAACGCCTCGCCAAGCGCCGCCGGGTCTGCGAACACCGCGAGGAGCGCCTTATCGAGGTGCTGGATCGTGAGTGCAACGGACAGAAAACGGACCTCGGCATTGCCACGCTCCGCTACCGGGCAACCAGCCGGGTGGAGGTGTCCGATGCCGCGAAGGCTATCAGCTGGCTGCGCAGGCATAAGTACCGCGACTGCATCCGCGTCAAGGAGCCCGAGGTGGACAAGACTGCTGTGCGCCGCCTGCTGACCGACGGCAATACGATACCGGGCATCGCGCTGGTCACCGGCCAGTCGTGCTCCCTGAAGTGAAATGGAGGAAGAAACACATGAGCTTTCCTGTAGACGATTTCGGTATGAACATCCGGGCCGAGGTGAAGGCCTACAACTTCGGCTTTTCCACGGCGAAGAACCTGGCCAGCGTGATTCGCGCCAACGACAAGGTGACGGTCGTGACCTTCGCCCTGCCGACCCATGCGTGCTTCCGGCCCAACGGTCTCGGCATCTGCCCGCAGAACGTGACGATCATTGCCAACAGCCGGTATGCCGATCAGGCGCTGGAGCTGAAGCAGGCGTACCCCGAACTGCGCATCTTCCTTGACCCACGTGTCCACGCGAAGATGACGCTGGCCTCCTCCGGCAAGGTGTGGATGGGCAGCGCGAACATGGCCATGAGCAACAGCCTTGATTCCACCATCGGCATCGAAAGCCCGGCGGTGTATGCGTACTTCATGGACCAGATCCGCCGAAGCGGCCTGCTGTGCCCGGAAAACGAAGTGCAGCTGGGCTTTGATGATCCCGTCTATGACGGCAAGACCGTCTGTGCCGCGGAAGATTTCGACGAGCTGGACGATGACGAGTAAGGAGGGTTCCCATGCTTCCAATCAAGAGCGGACGCCTGAACAAGCCGGTCAAGGCCGTGATCTACGGCCTTGAGGGCACCGGCAAGAGTACGCTGGCGGCACACACGCCCAACCCGCTGTTTCTGGACACCGAGGGCGGCACGACCTACCTCGATGTCAACCGCATCGACCAGTTCACCGGATGGGAGGGCCTGCTGAATACCATCGAGGAGGTGGCGCGGGACACCGCCTGCTGCTCCACGCTGGTCATTGATACCGCTGACTGGGCTGAGCAGATGGCCATCAAACACATCTGTGAGAAGTACAAGCAGACCGGTCTGGAATCCTTCGGCTTCGGCAAGGGCTACACCTACCTCGCTGAGGAGTTTGCGCGGATGCTCCGCGCCTGCGAGAACGTGCTGGCCTCGGGCCGCAATGTGGTCATCGTGGCCCATGCCCGTGTGCGCAAGCAGGAGCTGCCCGAAGAAATGGGTGCCTTCGATCACTGGGAACTCAAGCTCTCCCGGCAGTGTGCGCCCTTGCTGGCCGAGTGGCCGGACCTGCTGCTGTTCGTCAGCTACAAGACCTTCGTGTCCGGCACTGAGAGCGGAAGCAAGAAGGCCAGCGGCGGCAAGCGCGTCATGTATGCCACGCATCATCCCTGCTGGGATGCCAAGAACCGCTTCGGCCTGCCGGATGAAATGGACCTGGATTACAGCCACATCGCGCACCTGTTCACAGGTCAACCTCCCGTCCCGGCAACGCCAGCACAGCCGGATTTCCTTGCCGAGCTGGCAGAGCGCATGGAGCGGGACGCGGTAACCGAGGCACAGATCCGTCAGGTGGTCGCCCAGAAGGGCCACTATCCCGAGGAGGTTTCTCCCGCACAGTATCATCCGGATTTCTTCCGTCAGTGGCTGTTCCCGCACTGGGAGAAGATCGTGGACGTGATCCGCAGCAGCCCTGAGTACACGCCGTTTTGAGGAGGTAAAGCACAATGAGCAACTATGATGCCAACCTGATGGACTGGGACTCCGCCATTGAGTCCGACGGTCAGCAGTTTATCGTTCTGGACGAGGGAGACTACACCTTCACCGTGACCGGCTTCGAGCGTGGCCGCTATCCCGGCAGTGCGAAGATTCCTGCCTGCAACAAGGCCAGCCTGACGCTGACCATTGACCTGCCCGGCGGTCAGACCGCCAGCTGCAAGGAGGACCTGATCCTGTACCGCACCCTCGAATGGAAGCTGGCGGCCTTCTTCCGCGCCATCGGTCAGAAGAAGTCTGGCGAGCGTGTGGTCATGGACTGGAGCAAGGTACTGGGTGCCCGCGGTCGCGCACACTTCAAGCCCCGCACCTATACCAGCAACGGCTCCGAGCACACCACCAACTCCGTGGACCGCTACTACGATTTCGATCCGCAGGCCATGCAGAAGGATTGGGTGCGTGACGCCGAACAGGCCGTGATGAACGGCACCGCGCAGCAGATGCCGTCCCAGCCCCAGTATGCCCAGCAGCAGATGGGCTGGAAGAACGGAGGCTTCTGATCATGATGCAGCTCCGGCCTTACCAAAGTGAAGCCGTGACTGCCATTCGCCGCGAGTGGGCAGAGGGCAAGCAGCGCACACTGCTTGTTCTCCCCACCGGCGGTGGCAAGACGGTCGTGATGTCCAAGGTTGCCGAGGGGGCCGTGCGCGAGGGCGGCAGAGCCCTCATCATGGCGCACCGCGGTGAGCTGCTGACACAGGCCGCGGACAAGCTCCGCATGGTCACCGGCCTCGAAAGCGCCATCGAGAAAGCCGAAAGCAGCAGCCTGGGCAGCATGTCCCCCGTGACGGTCGGCTCGGTGCAGTCCCTGTGCCGGGAGCGCCGACTGTCCCGGTTCCCGCGGGACTATTTCTCCACAATCCTTGTGGATGAGGCGCATCACTGTCTGGCGGACAGCTATCAGCATGTGCTGGCACATTTCCCGGACGCAAATGTCCTGGGCGTGACCGCCACGCCGGACAAGCTGCTGAAGAAACAGATGGGTCAGTATTTTGACAGTCTGGCCTATGAGTACACCATGCGTCAGGCCATCAAGGACGGGTATCTCTGCCCGATCAAGGCGCAGATGATTCCGCTGGGGCTTGACATTTCCGGCGTAGGTGTGTCCGAGGGCGATTACAGAGCGGATGACATCGGCAGCGCACTGGAGCCATACCTCGCGCAGATTGCGGATGAAATGCTGGAATACTGCCGGGGCCGCAAGACGGTCGTGTTTCTCCCGCTGGTCAGCACCTCCCGGAAGTTCTGTGCCATGCTGCGGGACCGCGGCTTCCGCGCCGCAGAGGTCAACGGCGAAAGCCCTGACCGCGCACAGCTTCTGGAGGACTTCGACCGCGGCAGGTACGACGTCCTCACGAACAGCATGCTGCTGACCGAGGGATGGGACTGCCCCTCCGTGGACTGCATCATCAACCTGCGGCCCACCAAGGTGCGCAGCCTGTACCAGCAGATCATCGGTCGCGGCCTGCGCCTGAGTCCCGGCAAGGAATACCTGCTGGTGCTGGATTTCCTGTGGCAGACGGAACGCCTTGACCTTTGCCGTCCCTCCTGCCTGGTGTGCAGGGACGAAAGCGAGACAGAGCGCGTAGACCGCATGGTGGAGGACGCGACAGGCGCTGTTGACCTGATGGAAGCCGAGGATCAGGCGGAGCGCGACACGATTCTGGAGCGCGAACAGTCCCTGGCCCGGCAGCTTGCCGAGATGCGCAGCCGCAGGCGCAGGCTTGTCGATCCGCTGCAGTTCGCCATGTCCATCGCCGCCGAGGACCTGGCTGATTACACACCGACCTTTGCGTGGGAGATGGCCCCGCCCTCCCAGAAGCAGCTGGACTTTCTGGAGAAGCGCGGCATCGACGCCGGAAGCATTGAGAACATGGGCAAGGCCAGCATGCTGATCGACCGCCTGATGAACCGCCAGAAGGAGGGCCTGAGCACACCCAAGCAGATCCGTCTGCTGGAGCGTTACGGCTTCCGGTTTGTGGGCACATGGTCCTTTGATGCCGCCAACAAGGTTATTTCCCGGCTTGCGGCACTGAACTGGAAACTGCCGTATGGCTTCAACCCGGCGACCTATGTTCCATCGTAAGGAGGAGAACCCATGGATAATCTCTTGATTTCTGCACTGTCCGCAGTCGATGTACGTGATCTGTCCTACGCGGAATGGATGAACGTGGGCATGGCGCTCAAGCATGAGGGCTATGCCTGCTCTGTCTGGGATGAGTGGAGCCGCAACGATCAGCGCTATCATCCCGGCGAGTGTGCCCGCAAGTGGAACACCTTTCATGGCAGCGGCACGCCGGTGACCGGCGCGACCATCGTACAGATGGCAAAGCAGCGCGGCTGGAAGCCCTTCGAGGGAAACGGCATCATGGACTGGAACGATGAGCTTTCCTATGACGGAACGCCGGACATTTCCGTTTCGGCAGGCCATGCCCATGACGGAACGCCGGGTATTTCCGTTCCGTTCGACAATCTCCTGCCGGACATGAAGCCGACCGCTGAGCTGGCGAAGTACATCTCGACGCTGTTCAGGCCCGAGGAATATGTGGGCTATGTCACCGGCGAGGTGCGCCAGAACGAGGACGGCGAATGGGAACCGCTGCGCGGCGTGTTCAACCGCACAGCCGGTGAGCTGCTGACCTCTCTGGCCAAGTACCCGGATGACCTCGGTGCGACCATTGGCGATTGGAAGCCCCAGGTGGGCGGCTGGATTCGCTTTAACCCGCTGGACGGCACCGGTGCGTCCGACAGGAATGTCACCGCCTTCCGATATGCGCTGGTGGAATCCGATGTGATCCCGATTCAGGATCAGCTTGCGGCCTATCAGCGGCTGGAGCTGCCGATTGCCTGTCTGGTGTCCAGCGGCGGCAAGTCTGTGCATGCCATCGTTCACATCGACGCGCCGGACGAGTCGGAGTACCGCAAGCGCGTGCTGTACCTGTACTCGTTCCTCATTGGACACGGTCTGATTGTCGATCAGGCGAACAAGAACCCGTCCCGGCTGTCCCGGATGCCCGGGGTAGACAGGAACGGAAATCGCCAGAAGCTGCTGGCTGTCAACATTGGGAGACGGTCGTGGCAGGACTGGATGGATTTCGTTGAGGGGCTTGAGGATGACCTGCCGCCGCTGGAGGACATGTCAGCGCTGCTGGCACACCAGCCGGAGCTGCCGGAGGAGCTAATCCGCGGCATACTTCGCTGCGGGCACAAAATGCTCATCTCCGGTTCCTCGAAGGCGGGCAAGTCGTTTCTGCTCATGGAGCTGGCGATTGCGATTGCCGAGGGCCGCAAGTGGCTGGGCTTTCCCTGCAAGAAGGGCCGCGTGCTGTATGTGAATCTGGAAATCGACCGCGCCAGCTGCATCAACCGCTTTGCAAAAATCTACGAAGCCCTGCACATTCAGAAGCCCAACGCCGCAAACATCGTGCTGTGGAACCTGCGCGGCAAGGCTGTGCCGCTGGACAAGCTGGTGCCCAAGCTCGTACGCCGTGTGCGCGATCAGCACTTTGACGCCATCATCATCGACCCTATCTACAAGGTCATCACCGGCGATGAAAACAAGGCTTCCGACATGGCGCTGTTCTGCAATCAGTTCGACAAAATCTGTGCCGAAACCGGGTGTGCCGCCATCTACTGCCATCATCACTCCAAGGGCGATCAGGGCAACAAGGATGCCAAGGACCGTGCGTCCGGCTCCGGTGTGTTTGCCCGTGATCCTGATGCGCAGCTGGACATGATCGAGCTTCAGCTGGACGGCGACATGAAGTACGAGGCTGAGGCCTTCGGGCGCACAGCATGGCGATTGGAGAGCAGCCTGCGCGAGTTCCCCAATATCATCCCGGTGGACTTCTGGTTCGACTATCCGATTCACACGCTGGCAAGGCCCGAGGAGCTGACACAGGCTCCTGCCAAGGGCAGCGTTGCCGCAAAGATTCGGGGTGGGAAAAACTGCAGCCGCGATGAGCGTGCTGAACGCATCCGCATGGCATACGCAGCCTGTTCGTTCGATCCCGACACACCGGTCACGGTTTCCGCAATCGCGTCCTACCTGGATATGACGGACAGAACGGTGCGCGACTGGCTGAAAGAAATGTCGGACGAATACCAAAATGACCGCGGCGTCGTGACTCACATATGACTGCACGATTTGGTCGCAAACGGAACGGAACGTCTATATATATAGCGTTGTGTTCCACAACCCTCTACGGGGAGGAGTTCGTTACACTCCTCCCCCATACGAGGAGTGAACCAAGCGTTCCGAAAGGAGCTTTCCGTGATGAATTTCTTTCTCGACATGATTCCCCCGACCGTCACCGCACAGGAACACAAGGTGATGATTCGCCGCGGTCGACCGGTCTTCTACGATACCCCGCGTCTGAAGGAAGCCCGCAGGCTATACGAGCACGCGCTGCGGCTCAACCGGCCTGACACGCCGCTGGAGGGCGCTCTGGCCCTGACCGTCGAGTGGTATTTCCCCAGCAAGACACACCGTGAGGGTGCGCTGCGGGTGACCCGCCCCGACACAGACAACCTGCAAAAGCTCCTCAAGGACTGCATGACCCGCGTCGGCTTCTGGCGGGATGACGCACAGGTGTGCCGGGAAACCGTCACAAAGCGCTGGACCCGCACACGGCCCGGCATCCGAATCGAGGTGACGCAGCTTGATGAGTGAAGCTGAAACCCAGATCTTTCGAGCGGCGTACAGATACTTCGCCGCACACCCGTCACCGCCGCCCATGTCCGATCAGGCGGCCTCGCTTGCCTGGTGGGAAACCGCGGCGAATGACATCGCTGCTGTGTCAGCCAGCTGGAACAATCATCCGCTGATCATCAGGCTGCTGGCTGCGATTTACGAGTACCTTGAGGAAAAGGCAAAGGAGGCAGCCCATGAACTACCGCAGAAACCATGACGGCTATTATGACCCAACCGCCGGTGAGGCGCTTGAGCACATTGTGCGTGAGGAACGCCGCAGGCGCAGGCTTGCACAGAAGCAGGAACAGCAGCCGGACACACATCCCGAAGAACAGAAGCCCCGCCGCCAGCGCTATGTGAACATCGGCAGGCACAGGAGGTTCTGATATGACCGGAGAGAGACGGCATGGAAGGGAGGCAGACAGATGAACGCCAAGGAGTATCTCAATCAGGCGAGGGTGCTTGACCGAAGAATCAATATCACCCTCGAGCGTGTGTCCCAGCTTCGTTCGCTGACACAGCGCATCACCCCAGCCTATGATGGCGAGGTGGTCTCGCACACCCGCAACGTGACCTCCCTGCAGGACACGATTGTCCGGCTTCTGGAGGCCGAGGATTTGCTGAACAGCACCATCGACACCCTCGTTGATCTCAAGACCGAGATTTCCGGTGTGCTCAAGCAGATCCACGACCCGGACTGCAGGCTGCTGCTTGAAATGCGCTACCTGGCCTTCAAAAGCTGGGAGGAGATTTCGGAGATCATGCACCTGCACATCCGCTCGACCTACAAGATGCACGGGCGGGCCTTGAAGACGGTCGAGGAGATCATCAACGCGCCGGGATTTGAGAGCGTCATCAAATTGGGCAGTTAAGGGCACTTGTGTGCATGCCTGTCTTTGTGGTATGATATGCTTGTCAAAACTGGATGCACAGTAATACCCGCAGTTTCGGCCCAACCGCCGGGACTGCTTCTGTTTTTTGGGAGGGAGCATGACACGCGATGAACTGATTCAGAAGATCGATGCGGCAAAGCGCGAGATGGAGCACGCCGGTCCGATCCACCGGCGCGACCTTGCAAAACACATTCGCCGCATGGAGAATGAGCTGCGCTTCTTCGATTTTTCTCATCGGCAGGCACAGAAGCCGCATATTATCGCTTGACTTTTCCGGCGGGTAGAGCGTATATGTCACTACCCTAAACCAAGGAGGTCAAGCCCCATGATCACGATTGCAACCCAGTGCGATGACCGCAAGGCCATGGTCCGCAGGCTCTCCGAGCATCTGCAGACTCCGGCGGTCTATCTGTACACCCCGACCTACGCCTTCCGGATTGGAGAGATTACGGTGAACAGAGACGCATCCGTCAGCGGCGAACGCGAAGCCCTGCTTCCCGCCGCTGAGTGCCTGCTGGAAAACGGGTACATCACCGAGCTGCCCGCTGAACTGACGGAAGATGATTCCGAAGCGTCTGCGGAGGAAGTGCCTGCCAAAGCAGAGCCTGCTGATTCCGCAGCCGAGGACATCATGGTGACAACCATTCGGATTTACGAGCCTGACTGGACGGTGCAGAGCATGACGAACCTCATGCACATGCTGTACGCCCGGCAGGACCTGATCAACCGCATGATGCAGATGAACTGCCTGCGCATCGATGAGGTGTACATTCAGAACCTTGCAGCAACCAGCCGGACCTGCGTCAGCGATTTCGAGACGATGCTGCATGACGCCATCCGAAACGGACAGGTCGCAGGCGTGAACCTCGATGCCGGTGCCGTTTCGGTCGATCTGCCATATGAACAGGATTCCATCCGATGGGTGTTCTACTCCCAGCTCATCAGCGCCTGCATCAAGGCTGCCAAGAGTGCGAAGCGGGTCCTGCCGCGCAGGCTGGATTCCGAAGCGGACAAGTACCACGCCAACGCCTGGCTGAACCGGCTGGGCTTCGGCGGCGCTGCCTACAAGGAACTGCGCCGCACACTCATGGGCCACTTGGACGGCTACGCGGCATTCAAGAGCGAGGATCGGATGCAGGCCCACAAGAACAAGCTGGCTGAACAGCGCCGAATCCGGCGCGAGATGAACGAGGAGGCGCAGAAGCATGACTGAGAAGATGATCGCCCGGCTGGATGATTTGAGAGCCAGACAGCAGGCTGGTGAACACATGCGCTGTCCTCGCTGCGGGCAGGACACGATGAAGCCTGATTTGAAAACCAACGCCCTCAGCCGCCACGTCGAGGATGTGTACATCTGCGACAGCTGCGGCACGGCTGAAGCTCTGCTGGATTTCATGAAGCAGGAGCTGCCGCTCACAATGTGGGCGATTTGCAAGCCCCTGCGACCTGCCAGCGGATTTGGCGGCATGACCGCCGCGGATGTGCTGGCAAAGGTCATGACCGATCAGCTGCACACGCTGATCGCCATTTACAAGCTGTGCGAGGCTTACCCTGAGAACCGTGACGAGTACAGAGCGGAAGCCTACGAGACCTGCCCGGGACTGACTGAACTGTGGACCGAGCCCTTTACGGCACGGTACGATTCCAAAGACAGTCCGGTCATGCTCCGCTTCCGCATGACGGACAGCGGTGATGTGCAGGTGGCAGCGAATATCCTCGAAGCCAAGTAACATCCCGGCAGATTCACGAGCGTCGGCGGCAGAAATGCCCCGGCGCTTTTCGTTTGCCCACGTTGGGCGCACGTTGCCTGCTGTCGGGCCTTCGCCCCAGAGGCCGGGCAAACTGCCCAGCGGATTCCAAAGCCGCGACACGGGCCAACGTGGCGGCTTTGTTTGCAAGACAAAAAAGCAGCCGCCTTCGCATTGGAAAGCGGCTGCACTTTGCGCGGCGATTCAGAAGCCCCACGTGCCCCGGTGGTAGAGGTTGCTGTAGAGCAGGCCGCGCTCATTGAAAAACTGTCCGACCGTGGCGATGTAGCCCGAGCCGTCCAGGATCGCCATTTTAGAGCCTATGAGGCATCGGATGGTTTCCAGCACATCGGGGTCGTGCAGGTCGGAAGGGCTTCCGATGATTTGGGAGAGGTAGTCGGCGATGAAGATTGCGGTGTCGCTGTACTCCTTCTCGTCCGGATCGCTGGTCAGCCGGATGATGCCGTTGTGCGCGATGCCCACACCGCAGTGTACATCCAGCGCCTTCATCACCTCGCGCTGATTGGAGAGCGGGAACGGATGGGTCATGCCCGGGTTGATGCCCGCCTGCGTGCTGATGCGGAAATGGTACACCACGCTGTCCTTCGCGGTGAAGTGTTCAGCCTTGAGGGCATTCAGGAACTTGTCGAGGTTCATGAAGCCCTTGTGAATGGTCACTCTGCCGTCGCGGGCCACCATGTATCCGGCCCCGTCGGGGTTTCGCAGGAACATGGCCTTGATTTCGGAGCGGGTGGGCTGTCTCACGCCCTTGGGTGATGCGCAGATTACACACATGTCGGTAATCCTCCTTTGGTGTATTAGGGAAGCTGGGGCTCCCGCGACACCCTTGCGGGTGTTTCGGCCCGTGCCGGGGGCCATCGTCAGGCGGGGGGGTGATTTGCAAGCTCAGGCGAGGTTGATGTACTCGTCGAGGTCGCTGATCGTCGTGGGGTCCTCTTTGATCCAATCGGCAACGCAATTCAGGAGCCAGCGCTCAAAGGCCTCATGGGAATCGAACACATCGCAGCAGCAGGCTGTCCCGACGCTGTCCTCGAGGTAGGCCTCAAGGTCATCGGTGAACACCAGCTTGCCCTCGATTTCAAAGAGCTCGCGGTCACTGAGGTAGTTTCGGGCGGCGATGGACAGTTTGCAGTAGCCTTCGGGCAGGCAGGAAATTTTGTAGGCGTGTGTCATGGTTCTTCTCCTCTCGATTCTGAAGCTCCGGGCCATGCCCGGGCGGGCAGCGTATTCATCACTCTTTTGCCTTGAAATAGCAAGCGGTTAACGGGCAGTTATGTGCACCTGTGAAACTTTATTTCCGAGCGCACACCATCGTGTGCTCAGTCGCCGATCACCCGGTAACCGGCAAGCTGGATTTCCGAACGCATGGCCTTGGCAAGCTGTGCGGCGGTCATCAGGCCCTGCGCGACCTGCAGGATGTCCTCGGGTGGCAGGGCTCCGTAGCTGGTGGTCTGGACCGCGATGCGGAAGCTCCCGGTGAAGCAAACCTCGTCCTCCACGCACATGTAGGGCGTGTATTCAGGAGCGTCCGCGCGGGTGTAGAAGCTCAGGCCGATGCTGTTCTCCCGCTCCCGGAGGCGCAGTTCGTAGGGCGTGCCCTCGCACAGTGCCTGCAGTCGATTCAGAAGCTGACGATTGGTGGTGGTGTTCTCCATGGTGTTTACCTCCTGCGCTGTGCGCGTGTATTCGGAAGCTCGGCTCCCGCGACCGTCCCCGGTGTTCGCCGGGTAGGTTTCGGCCTGTGCCGCAGGCCATCGTCAGGCGGGTGTGTCCGATTTGGCAGCTCAGTCCTCCTCGAAATCTTCCTCGGACGTGTAGATTCTCTGCTCGGTGATGCCGCCGTAGGTGTACCCGCGGTCGTGCGAAAGGAAGATCTGTGCGTCCTCGGGGAACTCGCTGAGGCAGTCGATCAGCTCGCCGATGGTCATGGTGTGCGGGACCTGGTCGATTGCGTAGCCCTCGCGCATGGCGGCGATGTAGATAGCGTTCTTCATGGTGTGTACCTCCTTGATTTGAAAGATTGTGCGTCTTGGCCCGGAGCCGCCGGGCCATCCGGGGGCCGACTTTCGGCTCAGGCGGGGCGATTCAGTTGCCCGTGGCCGAATCGAAGGTCATGCCCGCGATCCGGCGCTCCGTGTGCGTGGTCCAGTTCAGTTCGATCAGCTCGATTCCGGAGTACAGCTCGGCGCTGTCGGGCTCGGCGAACAGCCGGAAGGCCTCCCAAGCCTCGGGCAGGCCGGTGAATTCCTCCTCCGAGCCGGGCACACCGACGCCCTGTTCGCGGTGGGTGAAGCGGATGATGAAGGTCAGATCTGGAAGCATGGTGTTCTCCTTCTCCCGGGTGTGCGCCCGGGGCGCTTGATTTGGAAGCGGCTGGGCCGTTCCCAAGGGCATCCGATTCAGAAGCCGGGTGTCCTTGGGAGCGGGCGGGCCGTGTGCGTAGCCCGCGCCCATTCCCGTGCTGTGCTCAGGCGGCCCTGCGCCAAGCGGCGTTGCCGGGCAGGCGGCAGATCAGCTGTTCGCGGGCGGTCTTGAAGGCGTCCCCGCTCATGCCGATTCGCAGGAGCAGGCACCGGAAGGTGTACTTCGGGTTGTCGGTTTCCGGGCGGGCCGGGCTGGCGGTCTTGATCGCCTTGGCGCGGGACGAAAGGGCCATGCAGAGCTGGATGTCGGCGAGGACCTCGGCGGTGTTCAGCGTAGCGTTGAAGGCGCGGAACTCGATGCCCTTCCCTTGGAAAAGGCTGTGCAGGTTGAGCAGGCGGTAGCGGCTGGAATGGTAGTGCTGGTGTGCGCAGTACTCCCAGTCGCGTTCTCCGTACCAAAGGCGGGCAAGTGCCGCGCGGCTGGTGGGCTTTTGGGTGTTCAGCTGGCGCAGGAAGTGCGGGTCGACCGGGCGGCACCAGCGGTTCCGCCGCTCCGGGGTGATCCCGAGGGCGAGGGTCAGCAGGTCCTCGTTCGCGTTGACCAGATTGACCAAGTTTCGAAGGGAAGCCGGGGTGTGCGCCTCGTCCCCGATGTGCACGTGGATGCCGCAGAAGGCTCCGTTCGTCTTGGCCCCGGCGGCCTGCAGGGCCTCGATGAGCTGGCACACCGTGCCGAGGTCGTCCCAGCCGAGGACCGGGCTGTTCAGCTCGCACTCCTCGCCGAAGAAGTCCGGCGCGTCGTTGATGCTCGAGTCGAACACCACCGTCCAGCGGCGGCCCGCGGGGTCCTCGACCTCGTACTTGTCGTAGGTGCCGCCGCGGTGGCGGGATGTGCTTCCGAAGAAGGTCGCGACCACCTCGGCGGCGGCGCGGCGGGTCATGCCGAAGAACTCGAGCTCCAGCCCGAAGGTCTCCCGGGAAAGGTCGGCGGCGGTTGCCGGATGGGTGTGGTTGACTGCCATGGTGTGCTCCTTTCGGCCCGGCGGCGTTTCCCGCCCGGCGGCCCGCCCGGGGTTGTCCCCGCGGCGTGACACATTCATCACTCCGCGCCGCCGAAAAAGCAACCCGATGAAAAGCACAAGGTTATCGGGCCAGAATAGCTCTGATTTGACAAAAAAACGCCCGCCGTCCGGCGCGCTTCCTTATATTGCGCGGGAAGGCTTTTCCGGCGCACCGAGCCGCCCAAGGCCACTGAGTCGCGGGAAACCCTACACACGCCGCCGGGGAAAAGCAGTGTTCTGCCGCCGCGCCGCCCCCGG
>ULWH01040367.1_pt1 | contig 26794 bp, 27 predicted proteins | sample 1960201 | NCBI WGS metagenome assembly ULWH01 (sample SAMEA4835808, study PRJEB28245) | human gut metagenome | biome: gut microbiome; material: fecal sample | place: Denmark | collected 2008
GGAAAACCTGTCCTTCTCTACTCTCACGGCGCTCAGCGGGCAGCCGTCCGCATAGACTGTGAAAATCTCGTTCGGGTCGTCGCTGTCTATATAATCGGGGACGCTGAGCATGACAACGCGCTCCGCTCCCTCGAAGCCGCCCCAGAAGATGAATCTGCCCGCAGTCGAGCGGGCGAGGGCGGCCGCCGCGGAGAGAGACGCGGAATCGAGAAATTTCGATACCGCCGCCGGAATATTTTCTCTTTGAGCCTTTTCGATGTTCTCCGATATGTATGCTCTCAGTATGCTGCCTTCCATTTTTGCGCCCCTTTTTCGCTTTCTCGGCTCATTATACCATAAAAATCGCGCGGAGAAAAGCGCCCCGAACCCCCTATGTGGAATTCTATGGACAAAATGACCAAAGATCAAATCCACTAAAAGCAAATCATAAAATTTGTTGGAAATAGATAAAAACAGGTGCGTTTTCGCCTGTTTTTGAAAAAAATCCTTTATTTTACATATTTTTTAGCCCCGTATGTATTGCAATTAAGCGTATAATTGTGTAAAATGTCTATAGCGCAGTTGTCAAAATGTCTAAAACGGCAGAAGTTGAAATTATTCAGAATAGGGGTAGATACTATGTCAAACAGGCTTTTCCAGGGTGTCATTCATCAGATGCGCGACGCTGTTGACAGAACGATCGGCGTTATCGACGAGACAGGCACTATAATCTCCTGCAGCGAGCTGGGCAAAATAGGCGAGGTTATCTCGAACGCTTCGCAGATTTTTTCAGAGGACGGCGACCGTATATTAAACGGCTGCACCTACCGTTCGTTCGGCTCTCATATGCAGGCAGAGTATGCTGTTTTCATCGACGGCGAAGATGAGCTTGCAGGCAAATATGCGGATATCTGCTGCGTGGCGCTGAGCAATATCAAGCAGTGCTACGACGAGAAATTCGACAGGGGCAACTTCGTCAAGAACGTTATTCTTGACAACATACTTCCCGGCGACATCGCTATCAAGGCGCGTGAGCTTCGCTTCAACAGCGATGCCGTGCGCACCGTTCTTCTCATAAGAATCACCGAGCATAACGATTCCGCGGCGTTCGACGTTATCCAGAATCTGTTCCCGGATAAGACCAAGGATTTCGTTATCAACATAAACGAGAACGAGATAGCTCTCGTCAAGGAAGTCCGCAGCAATATCGAGACAAAGGATCTCGAGAAGCTCGCGCGCTCCATTTCCGATTCTCTGACAACTGACCTTTATATCCACGCATATGTCGGCATAGGCACGACCGTCACGGGCGTCAAGGAGCTTGCCCGCTCGTTCAAGGAGGCTCAGATAGCCCTCGAGGTCGGCAAGGTGTTCGACACGGAAAAGACCATAGTCAGCTACGACAATCTCGGCATAGCAAGACTTATCTATCAGCTTCCCACTACGCTGTGCGATATGTTCATGAGCGAGGTGTTCAAGCGCGGCTCGATTGACAGCCTCGATCAGGAGACGCTGTTCACCATTCAGCGCTTCTTCGAGAACAACCTCAATGTTTCCGAGACCTCCCGCAAGCTCTTTGTCCACCGCAACACGCTGGTTTACAGACTCGAGAAGATAAAGAAGCTCACCGGCCTCGACCTTCGCGAGTTTGACGACGCTATCGTCTTCAAGGTGGCTCTTATGGTCAAGAAGTATCTCGATGCAAAGCCCGTTAAGTACTGATCTGCGGCGTTTACGGTCGGTATAAAGACGCGAGGGGGATACCGCTTTATATAGGAGTGAAAAGTGTGATTGAATTCAGAGATGTTTCCAAGGTCTATGAGAACGGAACACATGCTCTAAACCATGTCAACATCAAGATAAACAAGGGCGAATTCGTCTTTGTTGTCGGCGCATCCGGCGCCGGAAAAAGCACCTTCCTCAAGCTTATGATGCGTGAGGAAGTGCCCTCGCACGGAAAAATCATAATTAAAAACCAAGATTTGAGCAGCCTTACCCGCAGCGAAATACCGTATTTTCGCCGCGGGTTGGGCATAGTTTTTCAGGATTTCCGCCTGATACCCAAGATGACCGTGTTCGACAACGTGGCCTTCGCCATGCGCGTCATCGGCGCGAAGGAGAATACGATAAAAAAGCGCGTTCCGTTCGTGCTCGACATAGTGGGACTGACGGACAAGATGAACTGCTATCCCACCGAGCTCTCGGGCGGCGAGCAGCAGCGCGTGGCTCTTGCCCGCGCCCTTGCGAATAACGCCGACCTCATAATAGCGGACGAGCCCACGGGCAATGTCGACCCGCGAATGAGCCTTGAGATAGTCGACCTGCTCATGCGCTTAAACAGCGAGGGCACGACGGTCATTATGGTCACCCATGAGCACAATCTTGTGCGTATGTATGACAAGCGAGTTATTCTGCTCGAAAACGGAACCGTTGCGGCGGACGGCAAGATGAAGAACTCGGCTCACCGCGAGATAAAGATAAAAGGCTCCCTCGGCCGCCCGGCGGACGGCTTTGCGACAAAGTACCTCGACGACGAGGACGGGGAGGCGGGCAAGCCCGAGAAGCTCTCCGAAAAGGCCGCGGAGATAGCCGACGAGACCGCCGCCGACGATGCTTACAGGCAGGCTCTCGAGAGCTTCGGAAAAGAGAAGGCGGAATACGGGAGCGAATATGACACCTCATATTCCTCCGTCGCTGCCGATTATTCGATATACCTCGAGGACGGAGAGGGGGACGAGAGCGATGAAAAATAACGGAAGCCTCGGTTACCTCACCCGCGAGGGAATGAGAAACCTCTACGTCAACCGTCTTATGAGCATAGCGTCGATTTCCGTGCTGTTCAGCTGCATGGTGATGATAGGCGTCGCGTTTATGATAACGGTCAACATCAATATGTTCATCGGAAACGTCGAGGATCAGAATGTTATAATGGTATTCGTCGACGACAACGCCACTCAGGCTGAGACCGACGAGCTCGGCTCGAATCTGAGAGGGCTCTCAAATGTCCGCGATTGCAAATTCGTCGGCAAGGAGAGCGGATTCGCTCAGCTCAAGGACGAGATGGGGGACAGCTCCGTGCTCTTCGATGGGCTGGACAAAAACCCGCTGCCCGATGCATATGAGGTCTCTTTAAAGGATACCGATAAATTTGAAGATACGGTAAAGCGCATATCGGAGCTTCCGAATGTGCTCCATGTCCGCGAGAACAGGCAGCTTGCCAATCAGCTCGCGGGGCTCAGAAACACGGTCAGCTATATAAGCGTGGGCATGATAGCGCTGCTGCTGATAGTCTCGCTTTTCATCGTTGCCAATACTATAAGAATAACGATGGACAGCCGCAGACTCGAAATAAATATCATGAAGAGCGTCGGCGCGACGAGGTGGTTCATCCGCTGGCCGTTTATGATAGAGGGCATGATGCTCGGCGTTATATCCGGCATACTCGCACTGTTAGCCGTCTGGGGCATATATGAATTGGCGGGCAGAACGCTCGTCAAGAGTCTCGCCGGCATAGGCATGGCGGGAGTCGCCCCGTTCGGCAAATACGCTCTGATATTGCTCGCCGCGTTCATTGTGCTCGGCGTTCTCGCCGGCGCGATAGGCAGCGCGGTGTCGATAACAAAATATCTCAAGGAAAAGGAGTTCGCGATAGTAGATGAAGAATAAGCGTAACACATGGCTCAAAAGAGCGGCGGCGTTTGTTCTTTGCGCGGCGCTCGTGCTTGTGACCGGAGTCTTTCCGACGAGGGTTCAGGCAAAGAGTCTCGATGATCTAAAAAAGGACTACAACGAGCTCGAAAAAGAGATTGAAGCAAATCAGAAAAAGCTCGAAAATATCCAGAATCAGCAGGCGTCGAACGCGGAGAAGATGAAATTGCTCTCTTCTCAGGCAGAGACGATAAGCAGCCAGCTCGACGTTCTGAACTCTCAGCTCTCCGTGCTCAATGCGGATATAGCCGATTATGACAGGGAGATATCGGCGCTCGACAAGAAGATAGCCGACGCCCAGTCGAAGATAGACAAGATAGACGCGGATATTTCTGCGACGCAGGAGAAAATATCCGAGCGACTGCGCGCCACATATATGGCGGGCTCGTCCTCGTGGATAGAGATACTCCTCGAATCGGACAGTATATCGTCTCTGCTGCTGCGTATTCAGCTTTTGGCGAGCGTCACCGAAAACGACAACAAGCTCATTTCAAAGCTCGAAAAGCAGATAGAGGAGCTCAACGCCGCCAAGGCGGAGCTCGACAAGGACAAGAAGGCTCTCGAGGAGAAGCGCTCGTTATTGGTCGAGAAAAAGTCCGAGCTCGACAGCAAGAACAAGACTCTGTCCTCAAAGCAGAGCGCATATAACGCAAACTACCGCCAGATTTCCGCCCTTATGACCTCGCTCGACAAGAGCAGCGCCGAATATCAGCAGGAGCTGCAGAGGCAGTACCGCAAGCGTGCGGCGTTTGAACGCCAGATAGACCAGCTTGTAAGCGGCGGCTCCCAGGGCGGCGACAACGATTACTATGACAACGGCGAGATGCTTTGGCCCGTTCCGTATAAGAATTCCTACATATCCGCGGGCTACGGATACTACGACCCCGAGGGTGACGGAACCTACACCATGCATCCGGCTATCGATATAGTCGTGCGCGAAAACGGCGTCAACGTCTCCTACGGAAAAAATATAATTGCGGCGCAGAGCGGCAAGGTGCTCGTCAGAGGCTATTCCGACGTCGGCGGCAACTATATCACGATAGACCACGGAGACGGATACAGAACATACTACGGCCACTGCTCGAAGATAATCGCCTCGGCGGGGCAGTATGTTGAAAAAGGCGAGGTCATTGCCTATATCGGAAACACCGGTTATGTCACCGGCCCCCATGTCCATTTCCAGGTCATGCAGGTCAAAAACGGCGTAGTCAACAGGCTCAATCCCTTGAATTTCGTCACGCCTCCGAATTGATTCCAGGCAGGAAGGAACGTGAAAGCAAATGAACAAGAAAATTTCGCTCGGACTTGCAATTGCGCTCATTGTTCTGAGTGTAACCGCGAGCTTTGCAATAACCATGTCGGTCTCTCAGCGTATGTACAACAAGCTGATAACCGACCTTCCCAAGCGCGCGCAGATGTATGACGCGGTTGAAGAGGTCGACAAGATCGTGCGCTCGAAGTATTACGGCGACATAGACGAGGCCATGCTTGACTCAAACCTTGAAAACGGCTATATCAACGGCCTCGGCGACAAGTACAGCCGCTATATGAACGCGGACGCCTACAAGCTCTATTCCTCGAAGCTCGAGGGTCGCAGCGCGGGTATCGGCGTTGAGGTCGAGACTGACCCCGTGAGCGGATATCTGCTCATAACGGAGGTCTATCCCAACTCCCCGGCGCAGACCGAGGGCCTTCAAAAGGGCGACAGGATAGTTGCCATAGGCGACGACACGGTAACTGCCGAAAACAGCGCCGAGATGGCGGGCAAGCTCAGCGGCATAAAGCTGACCTCCGTCAGCCTTACTTACAGGCGCGACGATGTGGACAAATCCGTCAACGTCGTCCTCGGCTACACGAATCAGACCGTAAGCTATGAGCTTATAGGCACGGTCGGATATATAAAGATATCCGCGTTCTACAAGAACACCTTAAACCAGCTTGAAAAGGCTATAACTCAGCTCAAAAAAGAGGGCGCAAAGAGCCTTATCTTCGACGTGCGCTCAACCTATGACGGAACCGTCGAGTACACCTGCCGCGTTATAGACCTCCTTGTTCCGACGGCTACCGAGGGAAACAAGGCGATAGCGACGCTCGTTGACAAGACCGGAAAGACCGTCAAGACCTACAGCTCCGACTCAAAGGATATAATCATGCCCATGGCGGTGCTTATAAATTCGGACACTGCGGGCTGCGGTGAGCTGTTCGCCTGCGACCTCAAGGATTTTGGCAAGGCGTTCCTTATCGGCGAAAAGACCGCCGGCAGAGCCGATGTGCAGGAGACCTTTGAATTAAGCGACGGCGGCGCAATAGTGCTGACCACCTCGAAGATGCTTCCCTATATCAGCGACAGCTTCGACGGCAACGGGCTGACCCCCGATACCGAGATAATTCTTGCCGATTCGCTCAGAGAGAATCTCAGCACGCTCGAAAAGGACAGAGACACCCAGTTACAGGCGGCTGTCTCCATGCTTGCGGGCAACTCATCGGAGGAGTAATCCGCAAAAAACGATATTTTGCCTCCCTGCTTTGAAAGCGGGGAGGTTTTTCGTTTGCAGATAAATTATAATGCCCGAAAGCTAAAATACCGGTGCCGTTTTTTCGGCAGTATTATGTCCTTTGCGGCTTTGAAAAACAATATTTTGGGCAGATTAACGAAACTTTTCTCTTATCTGTAAATTTTTATCAAATTGCTTGCATATGGGGACAAAAACGGCTAAAATATATGCGGTATGTAACCAATAACCAATTATACTAAATAACGGAGGAATTCAAATGTCAGTTAAAGTTGCTATTAACGGCTTTGGCCGTATCGGTCGTCTTGCATTCCGTCAGATGTTCGGCGCAGAGGGCTATGAGGTTGTCGCCATAAACGATCTTACCAGCCCCGAGATGCTTGCAAACCTTCTCAAGTACGATACCGCTCAGGGCGGCTATTGCGGAAGAATAGGCGAGAATCTTCACACCGTAGACTTCAAGGCTGCTGAGTATGAAGAGGACGGCAAGACTGTCAAGGTTCCCGGCGCTATCATAGTTGACGGCAAGGAGATCACCATCTATGCCATGCCCAACGCCAAGGATCTTCCTTGGGGCGAGCTCGACGTTGATGTTGTTCTTGAGTGCACCGGCTTCTACTGCTCCAAGGCGAAGAGCCAGGCTCACATCGACGCAGGCGCGAAGAAGGTCGTTATCTCCGCTCCCGCAGGCAATGACCTCAAGACCATCGTCTTCAGCGTCAACGAGGACACCCTCACTGCCGACGACGCTATAATCAGTGCAGCCTCCTGCACCACCAACTGCCTTGCTCCCATGGCTAAGGCTCTTAACGATTACGCTCCCATTCAGAGCGGCATCATGTCCACCATCCACGCCTACACCGGCGACCAGATGATCCTTGACGGCCCCCACAGAAAGGGCGACAAGAGACGTGCCCGCGCAGGCGCTGCCAACATCGTTCCCAACTCGACCGGCGCTGCTAAGGCTATCGGCCTTGTTATCCCCGAGCTCAACGGCAAGCTTATCGGCTCCGCTCAGAGAGTTCCCGTACCGACCGGCTCCACCACCCTCCTCACCGCTGTTGTTAAGGGCAGCGACGTGACCAAGGAAGGCATCAACGCCGCCATGAAGGCTGCCGCTTCTGAGTCCTTCGGCTACAACGAGGATCCCATCGTCTCCTCCGATGTTATCGGCATGAGATTCGGTTCTCTCTTCGATGCAACTCAGACTATGGTTGCTAAGATTGCCGACGATCTGTATGAAGTTCAGGTTGTTTCGTGGTATGACAACGAGAACTCCTACACCAGCCAGATGGTCAGAACCATTAAGTATTTCGCAGAGCTCAGCAAGTAATCGGCGAAGTTCGGTGCCCCGCACGAAAGTGCGGGGCATTTTTTATGAGATTTTTATGAGAGGCTGCACCGACCCGACGCACCGTTGTCGCGGCAACGCAAAAAAGTTACAGGGCAAGTTTTGCAGCTCGATATTGCAAATCCGCGCTGTGAATATAAATGAAAAAATCCTCCGTACAAAAAAGCACGGAGGACATTTTTTTACAGGAGGAACGCCTTTGCGAGCGCAAAGTAAATTATAAGCGTTACCATATCGACTATAGTCGTTATCATCGGTCCCGCCATGAGCGCGGGGTCCAATTTTACGAGCTTTGCGATAATAGGCAGGGTGCAGCCGATTATCTTCGCAACTATCACGGCGCAGACCATCGCCGCCGAAACGACGAGATAGACGGAAATTCCGCCGGAGGAGAAGAGGAACATTCTGCCGATGTTGACCGCTGCGAGGGTCAGTCCACAGATAAGTGCGACTCTTATCTCTTTGAATACGATTTTCAGATAGTCCTTCGGCCGTATCTCGCCGAGCGCAAGTCCGCGGATTATCAGTGTCGAAACCTGATTTCCGGCATTTCCGCCCGTGTCCATGAGCATGGGTATGCAGGCCGTAAGCCCCGCGACCGCTGCGAGCATATTTTCGTAGTTTTCGATTATCTTGCCCGTGAATGTAGCCGAAACCATGAGCACCAAAAGCCAGAGTATTCTGTTCTTTGCGAGCTTGAAAACGCCTGTCTTGAGGTAGTTGTCGTCCGAGGGATGAAGCATCGCCATCTTCTCGAAGTCCTCGGTGTTCTCGTCCTCGATGACGTCAACGATGTCGTCTATGGTGATTATGCCGACGAGCCTCGACTCGTTGTCAACAACGGGAACGGAGAGCAGGTCGTATTTTCTTGCGATGTCTGCAACGTTCTCCTGGTCGTCGAGCGTGTTGACACAGATGAGCTGGGAGTCGGTGTCCATTATGTCGCGGATAAACTCGTTGTCCTTTGCCGTCAGCAGCGTGTGCAGGGCGACGGTGCCGATAAGATGGCGCTTGTCGTCGATACAAAAGCAGGTGTAGACGGTCTCCTTGTCGACGGCTGTCGAGCGGATATGATCAATGGCCTGACCGACCGTGAAGAAGTCATGCAGCTCGACCATCTCGATAGTCATTATCGAGCCTGCGCTGTTTTCGGGATATTTCAAAAATCTGTTTATAAGGCATCTTGTCTCTCTGTCCGCCTTTGCGAGTACGCGGCGCACGACGTTTGCCGGCACCTCCTCGAGGAAGTCGACGGTGTCATCAAGAAACATATCGTCGAGCAGGCTTTCAAGCTCGGAATCGGTTATCAGATTGAGAAGCTGCGCCTGAGAATCGGGCTCAAGATAAGAAAAAACGTCCGCCGATATGTCTTTCGGCAGGATGCGGAATATTCTCAGCAGCTCGTCTGCCGGGAGCGATTCCATAGCCTGCGCTATATCAACGACGTTTAAGTCGCACAGCTGTTCGCGCAGCTCGGAGAGCTTGCCCTCTGCCAACAGCGTGCTGATATTTTCCAGGATATCACGGCTCATATTGCACCTCTTTCTCCGTGAGGCGCACGCAAAAAGAGCCGATTTTTTTATCGGACAAATTTTTCGGGGCGTGACCCCACAGCTGTATTTTTAGTTTGCCAACTTCGCGGCTTAGGTTTGTCGCTGCCCAAAAAAATTCACCACTTTTCAAAAAAATCTGCGCCGGAAAAGCTCCGACGGAAGCGCTTTCGCATTCCTACAATAGTTTATACCCGACGGCGCTAAAAGTCAAGCAATAGAGCAAAAATCTTTAGTAATCGGACGCAATCGGCGAAAACGGGCAAAAACAGCAGAAAAATGCCTGAAAACAGGCAAAAACAAACTTTTTACTTCTTTAATTGTTAACAAAATATGAATTTTTACGGAGCACCTCTGTTTTTTGCACGCCGCTGTGCAAAAAATCGGGGTGTTTTGACTATGGGTGACGGGCGCTCGTGCACCGCCGCCGAAGCGCCCGTGAATATAGATGAGGAGATGAGAGCATGAAAAAGAAAGAACCGCTTTCGCCGAAGGAGGAGAACTTCTGCCGCTTTTTCGTCGCGTCCCGCGAGCCGAGGGCATCGGCGGCACGGGCGGGCTATTCGCTTCACCCGGAGCGCACGGCGATAAAGCTGCTCGCCGAGCCGGAGATAAAAAGAAGAATAGCGAAGCTCGAAAACGAGCGCGACGCGAAGCTGGCGGAGGTCACGGAGGGCTACCGCCGTCTCGCGTTCGGAAGCGTTGCGGATGCGATAAGGCTCATTTTGTCGGACGAGCCGCCCTGCGAGTCGGAGCTCGAAAAGCTGGATTTGACAATGGTATCGGATATCAAATGCCCGAAGAGCGGGGGAATAGAGGTCAAATTTTTCGACCGGCTCAAAGCGCTCGACAGACTCTGCGAGCTGAGCAACGCCGCCTCGGCAGGTGAGAGCTCGGACTTTTTGACCGCGCTCGAGCGAAGCGCACGGGCTCTGCGCGGCGGTGATGATGAGCGTGAGTAAGAAAAAAGATGCCTTCGAGAGCTTCTCGGAAAAACAGCTGCGGGTGCTCTCTTGGTGGTGCCCGTCGAGCCCGGACAGGAATTTTGACGCGATAATCTGCGACGGCGCCGTGCGTTCCGGCAAGACCCTGTGTATGTCCGTCTCGTTCGTTGCGTGGGCATTTTCGGCGTTTGACGACACATCCTTCGCGCTGTGCGGCAAGACGGTGACTTCGCTTAGAAGAAACATAATCACGCCGATTCTGCCCGTCCTGCGCCGCCTCGGCTTCGACTGCCGCGAAAAGCTGTCTCAGCACTTGGTGGAGATAGAGTATTCGGGCAGGCGCAACCGCTTTTACCTCTTCGGGGGCAAGGATGAGGGCTCTGCGGCGCTGATTCAGGGCATGACGCTCGGCGGGGTGCTTTTAGACGAGGTGGCTCTGATGCCGCGCTCGTTTGTCGAACAGGCGTTGGCGCGCTGCTCGCTCGACGGCTCAAAGCTGTGGTTCAACTGCAACCCCGATACGCCTCTGCACTGGTTCTACGAGGAATGGATAAAAAAGAGCGCGGAGAAAAACTGTCTGTATCTCCATTTCACCATGGACGACAACCCGTCGCTTACGCCCGCGATAAAGCGCAGATACGAGAGCCTTTACAGCGGCGCGTTCTATGACCGCTTCGTTCTGGGCAAATGGGTCGCGGCGCAGGGACTTGTCTATCCGTTCTTTTCGCGCTCGGTCCATGTCGCGGAGCCCGAGGGCATACCGTCGCGCTATTTCATCTCCTGCGATTACGGCACGGTCAACCCGTCGTCATTCGGGCTCTGGGGCGAGTACGGCGGGCGCTGGTATAGGCTGAACGAATACTATTTCGACAGCCGCAGGGAGGGCGAGCAGCGTACCGACGAGGAGCATTACGCCGCGCTCGAGCAGCTTGCGGGCAAGCTCAATATCGAGGCGGTTATTGCAGACCCCTCCGCCGCGAGCTTCCTCGAATGTATCCGCCGCCACGGGCGGTTCCGTGCCGTGCCCGCAAAAAACGACGTTATAGACGGCATCCGCCGCGTTTCGGATGCCCTCAAGGAGCGGCGCATCCTTTTCTCGCAGTCATGCACGGACTGCCTTCGGGAATTTTCCCTCTACAGATGGGATAACACTGCCGCACGCGATGCTCCGAGAAAGGAATACGACCACGCCATGGACGATGTGCGCTATTTCGTCTCCACAGTGCTCGCGCACGAGGAGGACGGCTTTTTCGCGCTCGCCATGAGCAGATGACGGTCGGGCGGTCGGCCGTCACAAAAGGAGGAATAACAATAAATCCGTTCAAAAGAAAGAAAACCGCTCCCGAGCCTGCGGCGGTGCAGACCTCGGCGCGTCCCGCGTCGGGGCTCGGACTGCTCGACAGCTACACTCCGCTCGGCGGAAATCAGACGCGGCTCTACTACGCTCTGCGCGAAGCCGTGCCGATAATCGATGCCGCAATATTCAAGACCGTCCGCCTGACGGGCGGCTTTGAGGTCAGATGCGCCGACGAGCGCCTGCAGGACAGGCTTGACAATTTTATACGCAATGTCCCCGTCGGCGGCAATCAGTTTGGGCTCGAAAGCTTTATCTCCACTTATTTCGAGCAGCTTCTTACCTGCGGCACGGCGGTGGGCGAGATGGTGACGGACTCTGACGGGCATATAGCGGCGCTCTTTAACTCGCCGCTTGAAAACATCGAGCTTCGCCGCGCTGCAGACGGAGTCGGGGTGGATATTTTCTCCGCTTCGCTCGAGGGTATGCCGTCGCCCGTCAGGCGGCCGGAGCTGGTGCTTCTGTCCGTGATGAATCCCTTGCCCGGCGAGGTCTGCGGATGCTCTATGCTCAAGGGGCTGCCGTTCGTCAGCGGGATACTCATGAAGATTTACAAGACGATCGGGCTCAACTGGGAGCGCATGGGAAACGTCCGCTTTGCGGTCACATATAAGCCGCAGAACGACACGCTCGACCGCGCATATGCCAAGGAACGCGCCATGCAGGTGGCTAAGGAGTGGAGCGAGGCCATGCAGACGGGCGGCGCCGTGAAGGACTTTGTCGCAGTCGGCGACGTCCAGATAAAGGTTATAGGCGCCGACAATCAGATTTTAGACAGCGAGGTACCCGTGCGTCAGATGCTCGAGCAGATAGTTGCAAAAACCGGACTGCCGCCTTTTATGCTCGGTCTGTCATGGTCATCGACGGAGCGTATGTCGGCTCAGCAGGCGGACGTGCTCACCAGCGAAATCGACGCATACCGCCGCATTTTAACTCCCGTCGTCGAGCGCATATGCCGCACCTATCTGCTTCTCGAGGGAACGCCCTCGCAGGTGGAGGTCGAGTGGGATGACGCTATGCTTCAGGACAATGTCGAGCTTGCGCGTGCCGAGCTCTATGCGGCGCAGGCGGAAAAAATCAGGAAAGAGATTGAAAACGGGGAGTGATAACTACGCAGAACAGTGTTCTTTCGGGCGCTCCGGCTCCGCAGGAGCTGGAGCTTATCAACAGTTATACCGTAAAGCCGCTCAAGGCGGAGGAGGTCTATACCTTCGGCATCGTGCTTTGCGACAATGAGATCGACCGCGACTTCGAACGCTTCGATATTCCGGCGCTCGAAAAGTTAGCAGAGCTTTTTGTCGGCAAGACGGGGATATTCGACCACAGCATGAGCGGCAGAGATCAGACGGCGAGGATATTTTCCTGCCGCGTCGAGACGGACGAAAACAAAGTCACCTCGGCGGGCGAAAAATATACGAAGCTCTGCGCGAGAGCCTATATGCCGCGCAGCGAGAAGAATGCGGCGCTCATAGAGGAGATAGACGCGGGGATAAAGAAAGAGACGAGCGTCGGCTGTTCGGTCGGCAGAAGCGTTTGCTCTGTCTGCGGCAAGGACGGGCGGACCGAGCCCTGCGCCCACATAAAGGGTAGGGAGTACGGCGGCAAGCTCTGCCACAGGATACTCTGCGACCCGACGGACGCCTACGAATGGTCGTTTGTAGCCGTCCCCGCCCAGCCGGCGGCGGGCGTTACGAAGTCCTACCGCGCGGACGAGCAGACCGTAAAGACCGTCAAGCGCCTCTCCTGCGCCAACGGGGGAATGACCCTGACGAAAGCCGAGGCGGCGGGACTTTACGGCTACATAGACGAGCTCGAGAAGCTCGCCCGCGAGGGCAGGGAGTACCGCGAGGAGTTAATATGCGATGTGATACGCATGGGCGCGGCGGCTCTGCCCGATATGCGCGGCGAGAGTCTCTCGGCGATATGCGGCACGCTCGGTCTCGAGCAGCTCAGAGAGCTGAAAAAGGCGTTTTCGGGCGGCGGAAAGCTCAACAGCCAGCTCTCGCCCAAAAATACCGAGGCCCGTTCGGGCAACAGCGAGTTCAGAATTTAAAGGAGGATATTTATGTCAGTTTCAACTAAAGGTTTTTGTGAGAATGTTTTAACTCTCAAGGCGGCAAGCGGACTTAAGGCGGGCGTACCCGTTGCGGTCAGCGCAAACGATACCGTCTCTTCCGCGGGCGCGGACGCAAAGTTCTGCGGCGTCGGTGTCAATGTAAACGGCGGCTATGCGGGCGTTCAGCTCTGCGGTGCGGTCACCCTGCCCTATACGGGCACGGAAGCCCCTGCGGTCGGCTATGCTGCGCTCGCAGCGGACGGAGCGGGCGGCGTTAAGGTCAGCACAAAGGGCAACAACTATCTTGTGCTCAACGTCAACACCGCCGCCAAAACAGTGAGCTTCATGCTCTGATTCTGAAAGGAGAATAATATGACTGCTTTTGATAACATCAGACTTGAAAAAGGTCTCTACGCATCCGGCGATTTCACCGGCGCACTCGAAAAGATAGACCCCTCGGAGAATTACAGCGGTACCGCGCTCGAGGGACTTGACGCATATCAGCGCCAGCTCAAGCGCTTTAATATCAAGGTCAGCGGAGCGGGCAGCGACGTTGTTGACAAGTTCTTCAAGACCTCCGATTCCGCCGTGCTCTTTCCCGAGTATGTCTCCCGCGCCGTCAGGCAGGGTATGCAGGAGGCGAATGTCCTCCCGCGCATAGTCGCGTCGACTACGGTCATAGACTCGCTCGACTACCGCTCGATAGCCTGCGAGCCGAGCGATGACGAAAAGGAGCTCAAGGTTGTTGCCGAGGGCGCGTTTATCCCCGAAACCAGCGTCAAGAGCAAGGAGAACCTCGTCCACCTGAAAAAGCGCGGCCGCTCCCTTGTCGCTTCCTATGAGGCCGTCCGCTTCCAGCGTCTCGACCTGTTTACGGTGACTCTGCGTCAGATAGGCGCATATATCGCGCGCACTCAGCTCAGCGACGCTGTTGACGTGCTCATAAACGGCGACGGCAACAATAACGCCGCCGCAAACACCGCCGTCGAATCAGCCGGCAAGCTCACCTATACCGACCTTGTCAACTTCTGGAACCTCTTCGACCCCTATGAGCTCAACACGATTATCGCAGCTCCCGCGCAGGTGGCGCAGATGCTCGGTATCTCTGAGTTCAGGGATGCCGCGGCAGGGCTCAATTTCCATGCGACGGGCGAGGTCATAACTCCTCTCGGCGCAGATCTTATAAAGGGCTCCTGTGTGCCTGCGGGCAAGATAATCGGTATCGACCGCAGCTGCGCCCTCGAAATGGTCACCACAGGCCCCGTCTCCACCGAGTACGACAAGCTCATCGACCGCCAGCTCGAGCGCGCGGTTATAAGCTCGACGGCGGGCTTTGCAAGGATATTCGACTCCGCCGCCCGCACCCTTACCGTCTGACGGCGGGGGTGAGAGCATGATAACTCAGTGGAGCGTACTCTCCCTGTTAAAACAGCTTACGGACATCGGCGAGGAGGAGGAAAAGCTCTGCCTCGGGATAGCCCTGAGCTCGCTCGAACGCGTACAATCGAGATTAAGAGCCGATGCGGACATGGATGATGTGAGAATCGCTCAGGCCGCGGCGGGACTCGCCTATTACGCCCTGTGCGTGCGCCGCGCGGGCAATTCGGACGGCGTCGAGAGCTTTAAGGCCGGCGACATCACCGTTAAAAAGGGCACGGACAGCTCGCTTAAATCCGCGGCGTCCGTGCGCGACGCTGCTCTCGCCGAGCTCACGCCTCTTTTGAGCGACGACGGTTTCTTCTGCTGCGGGGTGGAGATATGAACCTCTCGGCGGAATTTGAAAAGTGGGGCAGGGTGCTCGTTATCGAGAATACCGACTCCACGAGAACCGCGCCGTTCAAGGGCTTTATTCAGCCGCTGAGATACAAGAACAAGATGTACCTCTACGGCGTAAACACCGAGATAGGCTACAATTCGCAGGGCTATTATCTCTATATCGGCCCGCCCGAGCACGATCTGACGCTCAACGAGGACGCGCTGATAATCGACGGAGATATAAAATATCAGATAGACCGCGCGGAGAAGATAAAGCTCGGCGAAGAGGTGCTCTATGTCTGGGCTGTTGTGCGAACGGTCGTTGAGATAACGGAATAATTTTAAAGGGCTGCCGGGCTTTCCCGGCAGTCCGGTTTCAGGGAGGTTTTTATGAGTACAATAAGTGTTCTGCCCTCGCAGATAGCGGGCTGGCTTTCCGAGCAGACAAGTCTCGGCGGGATAAGATTCATAACCGAATATCCCGCCGTCAAAAAGGAGATACCCCTAAAGCGCGTCACCGTCGCCGTGGGCATAGGGGAGATGGAAATAGTGGACAGCTTCACCGAAAACGACGAGGGCGTGCTGATAAAGAACGAATACTGCCGCCTCGCAACTATAAAGATAAAGCTTGCCATCCATGTCCCTTACAGCAGGGGCGGCGCTGCCTGCCACGATATTTTGACCGCCATTATCGACTGCCTGACCTTCGACACGGATTTGAATGTCGTCGAGTCCGGCTGCTCCGGCGTCAAGGCGGACAGGGACACCGATGCCTTTGTGCTCGACGCGTACATACTCATGCAGGCGGATTTCTGCCCCGCCGACACAACGGGCATGAACTTCCACTGCTTCCTCGACAAGACCCTGCTCTGCGGCTCGCACGTCCGCGATACCGTGAAGCACGTCACCGCCGAGGATAAGGCTCTGTGGAACGCGCCTGTAAAAATCGGATCATATACGGGCACGGGTGCAAAAAGCCGTTCTGTAAAAGTCGGCTTCAAGCCCACCGCCGTATTTGTTTTTTGCAGGAGTATGCCCGCCGCTATAGCTGATTTTTCGGGCTCGTCGACAAACTGCTATGTTGCCGCCGCAACTCAGGGAGGCGGTATGGCGGGAGTCGGCATAACCTCCGACGGCTTCAGTATCAGCTCGGCGAGCGCCGTCAACGGGGGCAAGAGCCAGCTCAATGATTTGGGCATGACCTATTCGTATATTGCGCTGAAAATATGATTTGCCGACCCTTTTATCGGACAGAACTTCCTTTTGCTGCGCTAAAAATGTGATTTTGCATCATTTAGTGCAACTTTCGGGGCGAATTTAAAATATTTACCCGTTGACAAATATTTGATGTGATACTATAATTATAAGTGTAGCACGAACAAATGTTCGAAAACAAGGAGATGAGCAAATGTCAAAAAGAAGTGTCGGGGCGGCGATGGATTTCTCGTTTCCGACTCCCGAAGAGCGGCAGGCGGCGATGTGTGTCTGCTGCGGCTCGCACTGCCCGGGCTGCGAATCACCGGACGACTACGCATGGCGGCGCAGAGATGTTGACCTGTCATTGCTTACCGACGAGGTGATAAAAACGAGGCTCACGCCGCGCGAGAGGGAGGTGACCGAGGCCTATTGGTTCGACGGCCTGACCGTCTCCGCAATAGCCGAGAAAATAGGTGTGTGCCCGTCGAGCGTATCGAGACGGCTCGAAAAGGCACAGAGAAAGATTTATGACGCGCTGAGCTTTACCGTTAAGTATCAGCATGATTTGGAGAGCGTCGAATTCCTGCCGATAGCCGTCCGAAGGGCTCTCGCCGTGAGCGCGGCAAAAAGATACGAGCCGGAGAGCATAGGCGGCAGGATAAAGAAGCTCAGATGCGGCGAAAACATAGGCGAGCAGATGCTCTGCGATGCGCTCGGAATGCGAATAAAGACGCTTAGAATGATAGAGAGCGGAGAAAAGGAGCCGAGCCTGCACCAGCTGACGGAGTTCGCCGGCTTTTTCGGCACGACGGCGGATTATCTTTTGAAGGGAGAAGAAAAATGACGTTCAACAAAACGCTTTGCGACCTTGCCGACGAATATTTCGAGCAGGCGCAGGTGCTCGAGGGGATAATTGCAAAACACAGAAAACGCCTCGCGTCTCTCCCTAATCCGGAGACGAGCCGCGAGGCCTACGGGATAAAATCGCTGCTCAATGTGCTCTATGCGGAGCACAGGGACGTAATGGAGACGGCAAATTTTCTCAAGGACAACTATTCCGGGGAGGAAAATCAATGAGAGATATAAAAGTAAAAATACTTGCGGACGGAACGGCTCAGGTTGAAGAGCCGTTCTGCTTTTGCGGGGAGCATAATGCGGCGCGGCTTTGTATCACGCTGAACGAAGAGCTCAAAACCGATGCGTCGTATTATCTTCTGAGCTTCGACGTTTACGGGCTCAGCCGCCGCATAATGTCGAATATTATAAGCGGCGCGGACAGCGCGCCCGCCTGTGTCAAGGACGGTGTTATATATTGTCCTCTGCCCGAGGCGCTGACCTCGACGGGCGAGCTCTCGGTTCAGGTCGAGGCGCACAGACGCGATGAGCTTGAAGTGAAGGCGGTAGTAAAATCCTCCGTGTTTACCCTCGGCTTTGAACCGTCGGTCATGGGCGCTGACGGCGAACTTGAGGAGGCGTGCGGTATTTTGCCGCAGATTGCCGCTGCGGTGGAAAGTTTGAGGGATTTAAAAGCCGTGTTCGGCGATCTGGACGACTTCAGATTTGCCATAATCAACGCGCTCGGCTACACTCCGAGTCAGCCGGCCATGCGATCCATCTGCAACAGCGCGACGGTGTCCGAGTATACCCGCAATAATTCGGAATACTGCATGACGGGGCTTCAGACACTCAATATAAAATATCCCGAAGCTACAGAAAAATTCGAGTCTTGGATGCGCCTGACCTTTGCCGAGAGCGGGACAATCACCGTCACATTTCCCACTGATACCAAATATATCGGCACAGCGCCCGATTTCAAAAACGGCGAGACGTGGGAGCTCAGCTTCAAGGACAAGGTACTGGCGGCTCAGAAGGTCGGTGAGGGTACTTGAACAGGCGCAGATTTATATGGCAAGAGGCGGAGACGCAGAGCGGACTGCCGAGCAGCTATACCGCAGTCGATTATTTGCAGTCCTCGGGCACGCAGTGGATAGACACGGGCTACAGGTACGGCGCAAGCAGCGATGTTGAGATTAAATTCAGCGCTCCCGACACGGACAACGGAACAGATTTAGGGGCGATGGATTCGAATGACGCAAAATATAAATTTGTAATCGTACTTGCCGGTGGACTTCTATGGCTTGGACGGGGCAGTGACGGTAACAATATCCATGTAGACGGTATGCAAAAACCGATAACTTTGCGCAATATCGGGAAGTTGTTCAAAGTGACAGACGACACGGGTAAAGAAAGAACAAAAACGGTTGAGGATGCAGGATATGTCGGACCCGAGCGGACAATATATCTCTTTGCCCGACACACTACGACGGGTGCAACCAATATGAGCAAATCACAAATTTATTATTGCCGATTCTATGAAAACGGCGAGCTTGTTTGCGATATGCGCCCGTGCCTCGATGCTGACGGCGTGCCGTGTATGTACGATTTAATAAGACGGCGGACTTTATACAATCAGGGCACAGGCTCTTTTGCGTGGGGGTGATTAAATGATATACGGAAAACTTGTGGACGGCGAGCTCAGAGGAGCACCGCGACCGATAAAAACGGCGGACGGCGACGTATTTACAAACGACCCGTCAATATACCTCGCCAACGGCTATAAGCCGATAATTTTAACGGACTGCCCGTCCGACGGAAAGAGTTATATCGGCTCATGGACGGAGACGGAGAGCGAAATAACGCAGGTGTGGACGGAGCAGCCGCAGACGGGCGAAGCGACCCCCGAGCAGCTGGAGGCGGCACTACATCAGATAGGAGGCGCGGTCGATGAAAATCAGTGAAGTTAATAACATCGTCGAGAAGTCAACCGAGCGAATCATACAGGCCGCAGAGGTTAAAGCAGACTTGCTCGCGGTAGCTGCGCACATCCCAAAGGGACAGTGCAAAAAATACGGCGCGGAGCTCGAGCGCATCTTAGCAAAATATGACGGTTGACGGGAGGCATAATGTGAAAATCTGTATTTCGATAGGGCATGGAAAATCGGCGCGAGGGGGCTATGACAGCGGCGCCACCGGCGGGGGCTTCCACGAATTTCGCATAGCGCGAAGAATAGGCTTTTACATAGCCGAAGCGCTTAAAAGCTACGGCTGCGATGTGTCGCTCATAAATTACGATGCCGATATGTATCTCACGGACAGAATAGCCTTCGTCAATCGCGGAGACTTCGATCTCGCCGCCGAGATCCATCTCAATGCGGGCGGCGGAACGGGGAGCGAGGTCTATTATAAGCACTCGGACTCAAGAGGCAAAAAACTCGCCGCAGTGATAAGCGCGGGTATTGCAAAGACATTTTCGCTGCGCGACAGGGGAGCTAAAATAAAGCTCAATTCAGCGGGCAATGATTATTTCGGCTTTGTCCGCTCGGTAAAGTGCCGCAGCCTGCTTATCGAGACCGTGTTCATAGACAGCTCTTCGGACAGGAAAAATGTCGAGACCGAGGCGGGGCAGAGACTGTGCGGGAAAGCGATAGCCGAGTCGATAGCCGCATTTTACGGGCTAAAAAAGACCGCGCCGCAGAAAGCTAAGCCCGTCTGCGATATCCGAGCGGGCGACCGCGTGAAGATAATCGGAAAGACATATGCCACGGGTCAGCGCATTCCCTCGTGGGTGAAATTAAGGACTCATACCGTCGCAAGGCTCGACTCAAAGCGCGCTTTGCTCAAAGAGATTAATTCGTGGGTTTTGATTTCCGATTTAAGGCTCGCAGAAAGACCGTCCGTCTCTGTCGGCAGTGTGGTTTCGATAAAGCCCGGCGCAGTCTACGGCGGCTGCACCTCGGCGCGCGGAAGAAAAGTGCCCGAGGCACAGCTCTCTCCAAAAAAACACACCGTCACAAAAATCCGGCAAAACCGCGGCACGCTCGAAGCCCTGCTCGGCGATATTTCGAGCTGGGTCGCGGTCGGCAGCCTCGAGGAGGTGTGAGATGAACTCGGAAATAACTGTTGCCCTGCTCTCGGCGGCGGGCACGCTCTTAGGCTCGCTCGGCGGAATACTCGCCTCAAACAGACTGACAAATTACCGCATAGCGCAGCTTGAAAAGCGGGTGGACAAACATAATAACTTAGTTGAGCGCATGGCGACTGCGGAGGATTCGATAAAATCCGCGCATAAGCGTATAGACGACCTTGCGCGCAGAAAATAAGGGGGATTTTCATGAAAAAGCTTTTTGAATATGCAAAGAGAGTGTCGGTAGGCACCTGGGTCAGGGGCATTCTCTCTCTGGTGTCGATAGTCAACATGGCGCTTGCCGCGTTCGGAAAAATGCCGCTCAATATAGAATACGGCGAGCTTTATACGGCGATAAGCCTGATTTTTGCCGCCGCCGTCGGCTTTGCGAGCTATTGGAAGAACAACAGCTTCACCTCGGCGGCGATAGAGGCGGATAAATTCCTGCATGAGCAGCGCATAGCGGAGGAAAAAGATGATAACGGCAATTCTATATAATTTAATGAACTTGACAGGGCTTTATCTGGCGTTAATATTTTTTGTGATACGCCGTATTTTCGGACTGCTTTGAAATAGACCGAGCCGCCGTGGGGGAACTCCTCTGCGGCGGCTTTTTTTGTTTCAATTTCTCTTTAAAAATGCTTGCAGACGCAACATTCTTGCGTTATACTGTAATTGCCGTATTTTGTACTCGGGCTATAATCCGCAGGGCGGAAAAATATATTTTGGAGAGAAGAATATGCTGGATTTAAAACAGACCGACAGAATGCTCAAAAAGCTGAAGCGCTTTGTCGATATCATCGAACCGATGATTTTTGAAAAAGTCGGCGAGACGGGACCCGTCAGCGCATTTGCCACGCTCGAACGCTTCCACAGTATTCCGGAGAACAGCCTGTTTGACCCGATAGAAAAGGGCTACAAATGGGGCGAGGAATTCGGTTACTGCTGGTTCAAGACCGATTTTGTGGTCCCCGACGGACTTGACGGAAAGGATATCTTCATCCGCCCGCATATCTCGTGCTATGAGGGAACTCTTTGGGTGGACGGCGTGCCATACGGCAACTTCTGCACGAAGATAGTTTTCACCGGTCACGGCAACCATTACTGTGACCTGCTCAGAAAGGATGCAAAGGCCGGCGATAAAATAGCAATAGATCTCGAATACTACGCGGGTCATTCGTATAAGGGCTGCCACCCTACGGAGAATCTCCCGCTGCTTACCTATGATTTCTCTTATGAGGGCATAGATATCTGCGTCAAGAACTACGCCGTTCAGGAGTTCTATTTCGATTTGCGCACCCTCGTTCAGCTTGTCAAAAACCTGCCGGACAGCTCGTTCAGACGCGCGTCCGTAATAAATGAGCTTGAGCAGGTTTTCAGGGAGATATATCAGTCACCCGACGATGTTGACCGCGATGAGTTTATGGCGGCTCTCGAGAGAGCGAAGCCCTATCTCAAAAAGGCGCTCTCCGTCAAAAACGGCGACGATGCGCCCAAGGCCGTGCTCATAGGCCATTCGCATATGGACACGGCGTGGCTCTGGCACGTCGGCGAGACGGTCAAGAAGTGCGCGCGCACCTATGCGAATCAGCTCGCTCTTATGGACGAGTATCCGGAATATAAGTTCATCCAGAGCTCATCCTGCCACAGCGACTTCCTGCGCCGCAAATATCCCGACCTCTTCGCGCGCATCCAAAAGAGAGTCAGTGAGGGCAGATACGAGCCCAACGGCGGCGTGTGGGTCGAGTGCGACTGCAACATAACCTCCGGCGAGTCCATGGTCAGACAGTTCCTCTGGGGTCAGAGATTCACGAGAAAGTATTTTGATTTCACCTCGAATTGCTTCTGGCTGCCCGATACCTTCGGCTACAGCGCGGCCATACCGCAGATAATGAAGGGCTGCTGCGTCGATTATTTCCTGACTACTAAAATCGACTGGAACGACACGAATGTTTTCCCGCTCGATACATTCTATTGGGAGGGCATAGACGGCACGAAGGTGTTCACCCACTTCAACCGCACCCACATCTGGCCCGACGCAGAGGACCTCTTGACCTATGTCACGGGCACACCCGAGAATAAACATTCCTGCATAAAAGACAGGCGCGTGACCGATACCCGCATTATCTCCTACGGCTACGGAGACGGCGGCGGCGGACCGCAGTTTGAGATGATCGAGGCGGCAAGACGCTGCGCCGACCTCAACGGCTGCCCGAAGTCCGAGCACAAGCTTGTCGGCGAGGCGATGAAAGAGCTTGAAAGCAATGCCTTTGAGCCCGATACCTACGCGGGCGAGCTGTATCTTGAGCTGCACCGCGGCACGCTCACCAATCAGCACGTCATAAAGCGCAACAACCGTAAGGCGGAGTTCGCGCTCAGAGACCTTGAGATATTCACGGTAAACGATGCCGTGAAGAACAATAAAACGGCGGACAGCGCGGACATAGCTCCGCTCTATGAAAAACTGCTCGTCAACCAGTTCCACGATATTCTCCCCGGCACCTGCATTCCCCGCGCCCATGAGGAGTCCCGCGCTATGACCACCGCGCTTATAAAGCGCGCCCGCGACCTCGTCAGGGAATTGGCAGAGAGCGATGCTTCCGACTGCGTGACAGTCACAAACACCCTCTCCTTTGACCGCTCCGACGTGATAGTTCTCGACTACAGCGGCAAAATCGTTGACGGTGATTACAGGCAGCAGGTCTATACGGATTTGAGAGGCAACAAAAAGCTCATGGTGGGCGGCGTGACCGTTCCCGCGTTTTCGAGCGTCACGCTGAAGCTCGTCGACGGCAAAATCGAGGGCGAGAGTGCGTTCAGGCTCGACGGCGAGCGCCTTGAAACTCCGTTTGCATCGGTGAAGTTCGCCGATAACGGCACGATTTCGTCCTTTGTCGATAAGCGCGCCGAGCGCGAGCTTTGCGGCGACGGCTATAATCTCAACACTCTGCTCTTAGCGGAGGATTTCCCGTGCGATTGGGATAACTGGGATGTTGACGCCGATATTGAGATGAAGTTCGAGGATGCCTCGAAGCTCATCAGCCGCGAAATAGTTTCCGACGGCTCCGTCGCGCTCGTTATCCGCAGCAAGTACGCGATAAGCGACAAATCGACCGTCACGCAGGATATGATATTCTTTGCGGACAGCGCCGAGGTGCGTTTCGATACCGTCATGGATTGGCAGGATAACCACCGCTTCCTCAAGGCGGCGTTCGATACCTCCGTCAGACAGGAGTTCGCCCGCTTTGATGTCCAGTTCGGAAATGTAAAGCGCCCGACCACCCGCAACAACAGCGTTGAAAAGGCGAAGTTCGAGGTGCTCAACCATAAATATACCGACCTCTCCGAGACCCGCTTCGGCGTCGCCGTCCTCAACGACAGCAAGTACGGCATAAGCGTAAACGGCGGCAAGCTGCGCCTGTCCCTGCACAAGGGCGGACTGCGCCCCGATTTCAAGGGCGACAGAGGCTTCCACCACTGCGTCTATTCGTTCCTGCCGCATGACAGCGGCTTCTCCGCCGAGAGCGTTATCAGACCGGCATATGAGCTTAATGTTCCCGCCGCCGTGACAGACGGAAAATACGAGGCGCAAAAGCTCATTGATATCGATGCCGACAACATCTTTGTCGAGGCCGTAAAGCCCTGCGAGGATGCGGAGCGCGCGTTTATCGTGCGTATGTATGAGGCGGAGGGCACGTTCACAACCGCCGATGTCCGTTTCTTTGACGGCGCAAAGAGCGTGAAGATAACCAATATGCTCGAGGAGGAGCAGAGCGAGGTCGAAAGCATCGCGCCCGCGAAGCTTCAATTCAGACCCTTTGAGATAAAGACCCTCAAGGTCACTTACTAAAGGAGGAGCGGCATGACAGTCGAAAAGCTTGAGCTTAAAAGCAACCCCGGCGCCACGCTCACGGCGTATTTGCTCGATACCTCCAAGGAAATGCCGAATATGACAGAGCGCCCGGCGGTTCTGGTCATTCCCGGCGGCGGATACTATATGTGCTCCGACCGCGAGGCCGAGCCGATAGCCATGGCGTTCGCCGTGCACGGATACAATACCTTTGTCCTGCGCTATACCGTGGGCGAGGGCAAGGAGTTCAAAATGCCCCTTGCCGACGCAGAGGAGGCGCTGGCGCTCATACGCGAAAAGGCGAAGGAGTGGCACGTTACAGCCGATAAGATAGCCGCCATCGGCTTTTCAGCGGGCGCGCACCTTGCGGCCGCGCTCTCGACCATGGGCAGCACGCGCCCCAACGCGTGTATTCTCGGCTACCCGTGCATTCTCTCCGAGATAAGCCGCATTCTGGCCTTCCCCGTGCCGTCGCTTGACGAATATGTGGACAGCAGCACTCCGCCCACGTTCATCTTCGGCAGCACGACGGACAAAACCGTTCCGATAATAAATTCCGTAAAATATGCCGAGGCGCTCGCCGAAAACAAAGTGCCGTTCGAAATGCATATTTTTGCCAAGGGCTGGCACGGCTTCTCTCTGTGCACTCCGAGCGTCTGCGACAAGCCGGAGTCGGTCATAGAGAACGCCCGCGCCTCGCAGTGGGTGAAGCTCTGCACCGACTGGCTCTCCGATACATTCGCTTTGGGCGAGATATAAAAAACAAAATGAGTCTCCGACATACGGAGGCTCATTTTTATGCCATTTGCAAAAGTGGAGATTCTCTGTCCCTAAACGGAAAAATTACAGTCCCAACAGTTGTTTTCTCTTCGCGTCAAACTCTTCTTGAGAAATAATACCGAGATCGAGAAGATTTTTAAACTCCAGAATCTGTTCCGTCGGGGATTTTTCAATTATATGGGTTGTTGCCGAATTGCAAGCTTGGGTTTCTGTAAATGCGAGTTTTTTTCGTTCGATTATATCGTGTAATCCTCCGTAAATTGTAGAACCATATCGGATATTGGTTATAGCTGTAATGTTTTCCCATATTGTATCAATAGTAATTTTAGCTAACCCAAAATTGCCAACGCCGCTATTGTTTATAGTTACGTCATTTATGTTCTTCAAGCTAATAGTTTGTGTGAAATCGCCGAACAATTTTCTTTTTACAATAAGCAATCTGCGATTAGTGATTACCCAAATTGCGCCAGGCACATCTTCTGTTTTTTTCGGTTGTACATTGGCAAGGAAAGCGAATTCTATTTCTTCGTCGGGGTTGAGCTGTTCCAATAGGAAGGCGCAACTATTAAGAGCCATCCTTTTTGAGTACATGACGAAACCTAAATTATTGGATAGTATATGATCCAATAGCTGTTGTGCATTGAAAAATTTCATTTTTTGTCGCCTTTGTTTTTTATGGAAATAATTCTATGTATACAGCCTATCATGTATTTTTTGTTTTGTCAAGAAAAATTCTGCATTCTGTGTCCTCATTGAATCCGGGAGCGGGTTGTGGTATAATCTATCCGTTACTAAGTTCGGAGGTGGCTTTTTATGGATAAAAAAGTAGCGGTCCTGACAGGCGGAACATCGGGCATAGGTATGCAGACGGCGCTTGCGCTCAAGGATGCGGGATATACCGTTTATGAATTGAGCCGCAGGGCGCAGGGAGTCAAGGGACTGAATCACCTTGTCGCCGATGTCACGGACGAGGCGGCGGTGAAGAATGCCGTCGATGAGATAATCGAACGTGAGGGCAGAATAGACGTGCTCGTCAACAACGCGGGCTTCGGCATCTCCGGCGCGGTCGAGTTCACAAAGACCGAGGACGCGAAGCGCCTTTTTGACACGAACTTCTTCGGTATGGTCAATATGAACCGCGCCGTTATCCCCGTCATGCGCGAAGCGGGGCGGGGGAGAATAGTCAACATAGGCTCCGTCGCGGGTCAGATACCGATTCCGTTCCAGACCTATTATTCCGCCGCGAAGGCTGCGACAAATTCATACACCATGGCTCTGGCAAACGAGCTTCGCCCCTACGGGGTCACCGTCTGCGCGGTTCAGCCGGGCGACATAAAGACCGGCTTTACCAAGGCGCGCGAAAAGTCAATAGACGGCGACGACATATACGGCGGTCGCATAGGCCGCTCGGTTGCCCGCATGGAGCATGACGAGCAGACGGGTATGGAGCCGTCGATAGCGGGAAGGTTTATAGCCGATGTCGCAATGAAGAAAAAGGTCAGCCCGATATACACGATAGGCGCGAGCTATTCGTTCCTGACTTTCTTGACGCGCTTTATGTCGCAAAAGACGATGAACAAAATAATCGGCTCGATATACGCAAAATAAGAACGGTATTTTCGGGAGTCTCCGCTGTTCGGCGCGGCGGAGACTTTTTTAAGAAAAACTGAAAAAAATTGCAAATAAGACTTGACAGAACGGCGAATTTATAGTATATTAATCTGCGTCGTCGGACGAAAAACCGATCGATCAGGGAGCATAGCTCAGCTGGGAGAGCACTTGCCTTACAAGCA
>ULWH01057811.1_pt1 | contig 26398 bp, 22 predicted proteins | sample 1960201 | NCBI WGS metagenome assembly ULWH01 (sample SAMEA4835808, study PRJEB28245) | human gut metagenome | biome: gut microbiome; material: fecal sample | place: Denmark | collected 2008
GAATTGCGCGTAATGCTCTATTGGATAATTCTGTATCGTGGAAAATAGTGACTGATAGTAATTCTTTTATCGCGAAATATGCAATTGGTTGCTTGGAAAATTCAAGTTACAAGCCTGAGAATTTTGCGACCATGTCGGCGATCGTGTCGAACAGCGCAGCCCTTGCTGCGCTCGCTTCCAGCTCGACAGCAATGTCTGCGCTCGCTTCCAGCTCGACAGCAATGTCTGCGCTCGCTTCCAGCTCGACAGCAATGTCTGCGCTCGCTTCCAGCTCGACAGCAAGATTAGCTTTGTATACAAATTATGCAGTTACTCAGTCAATCCTTGCAGGTTCGAGTGTTGCATTAGCAGCTATGCGTAGTAGTTCTAGTTTTGCGGAAGTACGAGGTGATGCGTCAAATAACAATTGGTGTCAATTATATTCAGGTAAGTGTTTTGTTTTGACAATGAAGCAAAATAATAATACAGGGAGTTATAATCATAGTTTAAGAACAATGGTAGATGGTTCATCAGTTCAAAAGGGAATAACTGAAACATATAATACTTATGTGGCTGTAGGTAAGTTTGCATTGACATTGGAAAGTATGGTTACTGGATATGGGGAACGTAATGGTGGTCAATTTTGTGAAATTTTTAAAATATAGTAAATATGAAAGTGGAAAGTATCAAATGTCTTTCAGTGAAAGCTGAAGGTGAAAAATTAGTGTTGGTTTTGAGTGAAACGTCTTTTTCGGAAGTGAAAGAAACGTTAGTGGGCAAAGATGTATTGTCTGTGTATGCGGATAATGAGGGTGAACTGGTTCTTGTTGAAGAGCATTACGATTATGCGAAAGCGGATAGTTTAACGTTTGATTTTGATCAGCAAACTTTTACTCTTCAACTGCGCAAGTTATCTAGTACAGAGAAGGAGTTGAAAGAGCTGAAGGGGCTCGTTATGAGTAAATTTCAGAATGAAGCTGTCTAGCTGTCCGGCAGCGGAGGTAAGGGAGCTTGTCTCCCTTATCGACGCTGCCGGCAAATATGTTAAAAAATAGTTAAGACTTAGATTTTAAAAACGTTGAAAATCTGAACGCCTTCTTTTCGGTCCTGATCTAGTACATGGGCGTAAACTAAAGTTTGTTTAATGTTTCTATGACCTAAGATATCTTTGAGAGAATTTAAGTCTTTTGTTTTTCTCAGATAAATTGTGGCAAAAGTATGTCTTCCTGTTTTAGCGCATAATCTCTTTTTTATACCGGCTCCTAAGGCGCTTTCTTTTTGATTAGTATTGATTTTTTGGTCAGTAATTATGTGGTTAAATAGTTTGCCGGCTTTTCTATCACCTTTCACTTTGTTGATAATAGTCCGAAGTGGCTCTGATATTGGGACATGAACAATTTTAGGGCAAGTGTTTGTTAATTTTTCGCGAACATAGTAGAATTCCTCTTTACCTATTTGCTCTATAGTTAATGCTTTAGCATCCCCTATGTGTAATGATGAAAAACAAAGGAACAAGAAAAACTCCAAGACTTTATGCATATTTCCTGGACATTCTTCTTTGCTATACATGTATAATAAAGTAGATAATTCTTCTTCGTCAAGATATACAGGTTCTGTTTGTACACCTCTTAATTTGACGTTGTGAATTGGATTCTCTGAAATATATCCAGTTCTGACTGCCTCATTTAGATAGATAGAGATTGTTTGCATATTTTTGTTGATTGTTACCTCTTTATTTTTTCTGGTTTTTCTACAATACAGTACATATTTCCGAAATAGATCAGTTGTCAATTCGTCGAAAAGAATGGGGTGCTTAAACTCATATAGAGATTTTAGGACAGATTGATGCTTAATCCTAGTTTTAGGTTTCACTTCCTGAAATCGAAGTTTTTGACTTTGATTACAAAAGGTGAAGAAATCAGAGAAATTAATCGGATTACGATATGCATCCCAGAACTGCTCTGCAGTGATGGTTCGGTTTCGTAATCTGTTTTGAACAAATATCTCATTGATTGAAGCTCTAATGTTGTCGATGATCAGGTTATTGTCCTTAGCAAACTCAGAGCATGCCTTTATAATGCCTTTGTCTTTGTCAAAGTCATTAATAGGTACACTGATCTTCGTGGGTACTTCAATTTTCTTGCGATTTAAATAAAAGGAGATGTATATAGGTGCTTCTCCTTTTTGGTTTGCATTCTTTTGATATACTCTGTACGTCGCCATTTTGAGTTCTAAATTTTACCTACAATTACGTTCATACCTACATGTAGGGATGATACCTACATTATTTTTGCTTGTAGAAGAGTAAGCTTAAGCGTTTGATTTGCCGTAAAATAGCAAAGGCGGCGTACATTGACTGTACGTCGCCTTTTATGCTTATTCCTCAAAAAGTTGCGGAGGCAAGACTCGAACTTACGACCTTTGGGTTATGAGCCCAACGAGCTACCACTGCTCCACTCCGCGATATAGTTTACAATCATTGTGTGATTGCGAGTGCAAAGGTAAGGTTTTTCATTTACAAAACAAATTTATTGCAAGTTTTTTTTAATATACTTGCTAGAACCAATCTTTTTTAGGTACTTTGCGCACAGTTTTAATCAAAATGTGCAATACGATGCCGATGACAGTTTCTAAAACACGCGAAATGTTGGTGGATGTGGCCAGGCAATTGTTTGCCCGCATGGGGGTTGATAATACGACAATGAACGATATTGCACAGGCTTCCCGGAAAGGCAGACGTACGTTATATACGTATTTCAAGAGCAAAAATGAGATTTATCTGGCCGTGGTAGAATCGGAGTTGGATAAGTTATATAAGATGTTGCTCGATGTTGCCGGAAAGGATTTGCCTGCTGACGAGAAGTTGATGACATTCATTTATGCAAGACTGGATGCTATCAAGGCGCTCGTGTTCCGTAACGGGACGCTGAAAGCCAACTTCTTCCGGGATATATGGCGCGTGGAAAAAGTTCGTAAGAGCTTTGACATCCGGGAAACCGAATTATTGAAAGGAATTCTGGATGCTGGTGTAAAGGAAGGTATTTTTGAAATGCCTGATACTGAAATTACTGCGGTTGTGCTTCATCATGCCTTAAAGGGATTGGAAGTTCCTTATATAAGGGGTATTATGGGAGATAATATCAGCCAACGAATCAAGAGAAGAGATAATGTGATGAATTTAATATTCAACGGAATAAAGATTAAGTAAACCAGAGATGTTTATCAATGCAACAGGGTTTTATGTGCCTGAAGAGCGGGTGCACAACCAACATTTTTTGGAATTAAACGGGTTGACTAGCGAGTGGATTGAACAAAGAACCGGTATTAAAACCCGGTCCAAAGCTAAACCGGAAGAGACTATTTGTACAATGGGAATTGAAGCCGTACATAACGCGCTGCCTAAATTACCTTATGATATTACGGATGTTGATTTAATTATCTCAGCCTCCTATTCTCCGTACGATACAGTTGCAACTGCGGCTCACTATACTCAGCGTGAATTTAATATTACAAACGCGAAAGCGTTGTATTTATCTTCAGCCTGTTCCTCCTTTTTGAATGCACTGGAGGTGGTGGAAGGTTATTTTGCTATGGGAAAGGCTACGAAAGCCCTGATCCTTTCTGCAGATAAGAACTCAGCCTATTATAATGAAACAGATCCGAAAGCCGGTCACCTGTGGGGAGACGCGGCTGCCGCATTCTTTATCTCAAAAGAACGTATGACTGAGAATGATCCGCAGATCCTTGAGGTATTTACGCAAGGTCTGGGACATTTGGGAAAAGGCCCGGAAGGGGTACAGTTGCGTCCGCGCGACGGGGGTATCCTGATGCCGGAAGGCCGCGACGTATTTATCCAGGCTTGTACTTATATGCCTAAGAATGCAGTGTACTTGCTGGAGAAGAACGGCTATTCACTGGATGACCTGACTTATTTTATCGGTCACCAGGCTAATATGCGTATCATGTCCAACATTGCCAAGCAACTGAATCTGCCGGAAGAAAAGTTCCTGCACAATATCGAAGAACTGGGTAATACCGGCTCGGTAAGTTCAGCGTTGGTATATGCCCAGAACGACGGGACGTTTAAAAGGGGCGACCTGGTTTGTCTGACCGTGTTTGGCGGCGGATATTCGGCGGGTGCCTGTTTAATTAAGTGCTAATTAAGACGTAAAATAAGAGTATTATGAAATTATTGGAAGGAAAAGTAGCTATCGTTACCGGTGCCGCACGTGGTATTGGTAAAGCCATTGCTTTGAAGTTTGCCGCTGAAGGTGCGAATATTGCATTTACAGATTTGGTTATCGACGAAAACGGTGAAGCAACACAGAAAGAAATTGAAGCTTTAGGTGTTAAAGCAAAAGGTTATGCTTCTAACGCAGCTAACTTTGAAGATACACATAATGTAGTGGCAGAGATACAGAAAGACTTCGGCCGTATCGATATCCTGGTAAACAATGCCGGTATCACGAAAGACGGTCTGATGATGCGTATGAGCGAAGGACAGTGGGATGCTGTGCTCAACGTAAACCTGAAATCTGCATTCAACTTCATCCATGCTTGTACTCCGATCATGATGAAACAGCGTGCCGGAAACATTATCAATATGTCTTCTGTCGTTGGTGTTCATGGTAATGCTGGACAGAGCAACTATTCAGCATCGAAAGCCGGTATGATCGGTTTGGCCAAGTCGGTGGCTCAGGAACTGGGTTCACGCGGTATCCGTGCCAACGCAATCGCTCCGGGCTTTATCATCACTGATATGACTGCTAAGTTGCCGGAAGAGGTAAGAGAAGAGTGGAACAAGAAAATTCCTTTGCGCCGTGGCGGTACGACAGAAGACGTGGCTAATGTAGCTACATTCCTGGCTTCTGATCTGTCTGCTTATGTATCTGGACAGGTGATCCAGGTTGACGGCGGCATGAATATGTAATATGGAAGTTATCTACGAAGACAATCATATCATCGCGGTAAATAAAACCTGCCGTGAGATTGTACAAGGAGATAAAACCGGTGATACTCCTCTTTCGGAAATGCTTAAAGCATGGCTGAAGGAGAAGTATTGTAAACCGGGAAATGTCTATATAGGTGTGGCCCACCGGTTGGATCGTCCTGTCAGCGGCGTTGTCCTGTTTGCCAAAACAAGCAAAGCCCTTCCCCGCCTGAACGAAATGTTCCGGGTAGGAGAGGTGAAGAAGACGTATTGGGCGATCGTAAAGAACTGTCCGCCTGCCGATGAAGGCGAGCTGGTCAACTGGTTGGTACGCAACGAAAAACAAAATAAGAGTTATGCCTACGTTACCGAACGGCCTGACGCTAAGAAAGCAATCCTGCACTATAAAGTGATTGCGCGTTCGGATAATTATTATTTACTTGAGATCGATCTGAAGACCGGACGTCATCACCAGATACGTTGCCAGCTGGCAAAGATGGGATGCCCGATCAAAGGCGACCTGAAGTATGGAGCCGACCGCTCGAACAAAGACGGCGGCATCAGCCTTCACTCCCGTAGTGCCGAATTCATTCATCCGGTATCGAAAGAAGCGATAAAGATCGTGGCTCCTGTACCCGATGATAATCTTTGGAAGAGTATTTCGGCGGGACTATAAGAGTCAAAAGAAATAAAATAACAGGAAACTGCATTGAAATGTCATCAGGCACTTTGATGCAGTTTCTTTTTATTTATCTTTGCCTGCTGTAATTGTGTTATTAATTAATAGGCAGACCATGAAAAAGCTATTGACAATCTTATTGTGTTCAGCATCCGTTACTCTGGGACTGGCACAGCAACAAACTTATTTTACCAACCCTGTTATCCACGGCGATGTAGCCGATCCCTCCATCATGCGGATTGGCGAGACTTATTATGTTACAGGGACTTCTTCGGAATGGGCCCCTTATTATCCGGTATTTACTTCTTCCGATCTGGTGAACTGGAAGCAGACCGGCCATATCTTTAAAGAAAAACCGGCTTGGACGAAATCGTCTTTCTGGGCTCCCGAGTGGTATTACCATAACGGTAAAGTATATATGTATTATACGGCTCGTAAGGAGTCGGACAATATTTCATGTATCGGAGTGGCAGTAGCCGATTCGCCAACAGGGAAGTTTAAAGATTACGGCCCCATCGTCGAGTTTGGAAAAGAGGCGATCGATGCCTTTATCCTTGAAGACAACGGACAGCTTTATATGACCTGGAAAGCTTACGGGTTGGATCAGCGTCCTATCGAATTGCTGGCCTGCAAGCTGAGTTCGGACGGCTTGCGCCTGGAAGGTGAGCCTTTCAGCTTGCTGCGTGATGATGAAAGACGGGGGATGGAAGGACAACATTGGTTTAAGCAAAACGGCTATTACTATATTATCTATGCGGTAAACGGTTGTTGTGGCCCGGAGAGCGATTATGCGGTAGCGGTAGCCCGTTCGAAGAAACTGGCCGGCCCGTATGAGAAGTACGAAGGTAACCCGATCCTTCACGGTGGAAAAGATATCCAGTCTATCGGACATGGTACGCTGACTACTACGCCCGACGGACGTATGTTTTACCTTTGCCATGCTTATAGCAGGGACAAAGACTTTTATCAGGGGCGGCAACCGCACTTGCAGGAGATGAGAATGGGCGGGGATAACTGGCCTTATTTCGTTACCGGGGAATATGCCAGCCTGGCACAGCCCATGCCGTTCACCGACTGTGTGCAGGAGCCTATATTTGATTTTACCGACGACTTCACGGCAACGGCCCTTCGCCCCGAATGGAGTTGGAATTATCCGTATGCCGATGTAAAAACGGAATTGAAAGGCGGTAACCTGTCTTTATGCGGTTCTCCGAAACCGGGTATCAAGACGGGAAATGCACTTTGCCTGCGCCCTTCGACTGCCGACTATACGCTGGAGACTGCTGTCGTAAACCAGAATGAAAGCTGGAAAGGTGTCGTTATGTATGGCGATGACAATAACCTGCTGACACTCGGTTGCGAAGCAGACCGCCTGAAGCTAAAAGCCGTGAACGATGGCAAAGAGTTGATCCTGGCCGATATGAAACTGCCGGCTTCTTCCTTGTATCTCCGGATGAAGGTGACAGACGGTATCCGTTGTTCGTTTACTTATAGTGAAGACGGCAGGAAGTGGAAGGAGATAGAATACGACCTTTCCCCCTCTGCCTTGAAATCCCTAGTCCGTTGGGATCGCATTTCCCGTCCCGGACTGTATCAGCAGGGTGCTTTGGATAAACCGGCGGTGTATGGGTATTGCTGGTTACGGAATGAATAAGAGCAGAAAATAACAAAGGTTATTCAGGCTTGCCTTGTGCAGCCTGATAACCTTCCAGTTGTGCCCTCGATTTACTTTGGGTAACAATATATACACCCGAAAAGACCAGTGCTACCGCTATGCCTTTCATGACTCCGAAAGTGTCCATTCCCCAAAGTACGGCGATCAGTGAAGCGACTATCGGCTGTACGTAATTGTACATACAGGCAACTGTCGGACGCAGCAAAGTCTGTCCGATAGGGATAAACAAATAGGGCAGGAAGGTTCCACCAATAACAACGTAGGCGATACCCAGGTATAACTCCGCTGGCAGGTTCGCAAAGTCGATCGCTGAAATATGATTGAAGGTGAACGGTATCGTACAGATGGAAGCGTAGGTAAACATCCACTTCATCAGCGTGATAGGAGAGTATTTGCCTATCAGCCCCTTGAACAGTACGAAATAGAAAGAGAAGCTGAACTGTGCCAACAGGCAAAGCAGGTCACCCCATATATTGCTGCTTTTCCCTCCTCCGGCAGCTGCGCTCTGGCTGCTCAGGATAAGTAATAAAGCTCCGGCAGCCCCGACAAAGATCCCTATCACTTTCTTTCCGGTGACAGGCTCTTTCAGGTAGAAGGCCGCAATGATCATCGTGATGATGGGGGTTGTGGTGGTAACGATAGAGGCGTTGATCGGTGATGTCAAAGAAACTCCGAAGATAAATGATCCCTGGTTCAGAACGATCCCCAGCAATGCGGCGAAGAACAGCTTCATAAGATCCTGATGGTTGACATGCTCTTTTTTCGTAAAGAGCGAAGCTAGCCAGAATATAACGGCTGCTCCTACCATACGGAACGTAGTAAGTGATAACGCGCTGATTGGGCCTGCTATTAACACTGCTTTCGATACAGGAGACATCAATCCCCATAAGATATTGGCCCCCAGCATTGCCAGATGCCCTTTATAAGCCTGAGATTTCATTTTGCCTTATTTAATGGGTACAAAGGTAATGGCTTTTATATAAAAAAGTGCATGAAAAGATAGATCCTTCCATGCACTTCCTATATATTTATCGGTCGTTTATGCGATCGTAATCTCCGGATCGAGATAAACATTCTGGATCGTATGCAATAGCTCGACACCGTCTTTCATCGAACGTTGGAAAGCCTTACGTCCGCTGATCAGCCCCATGCCACCGGCACGTTTGTTCACGACTGCGGTAATAACGGCTTCTTTCAGGTCGGAAGCTCCGTGTGATTCACCGCCGGAGTTGATCAGGCCGATGCGTCCCATATAACCGTTCGCTACCTGGTAACGGCAGAGGTCGATCGGGTGTTCGGTTGCCAGTTCGGTGTACATCTTCTGGTCTACTTTGCCGAAGTTGATAGCGGTAAACCCACCGTTATTGGAAGGTAACTTCTGTTTTACGATATCCGCTTTGATCGTTACCCCCAGGTGGTTGGCCTGTCCGGTAAGGTCGGCGGCAGAATGGTAATCGACGCCGTCTTTCTTGAAATCGTTGTTTCTTAAGTAACACCAGAGAACGGTGGCCATACCCAGCTCGTGTGCATATTCGAATGCTTCGGCTATCTCTACCAGTTGATCGCGACTTTCGGCAGAACCGAAATAGATCGTTGCTCCTACGGCGGCCGCTCCCATGTTCCATGCTTCTTTTACGGTTCCGAACATCACCTGGTTGTAACTGTTCGGGTAGGTAAGCAGCTCGTTATGGTTGAGTTTTACGAGGAACGGTATTTTGTGTGCATATTTGCGCGCCACTACTCCTAAGTTACCGAAGGTGGAAGCCACCGCGTTGCAACCGCCCTCGATGGCCAGTTTCACGATGTTTTCCGGATCGAAATAAATAGGGTTCGGAGCAAATGAAGCACCGGCAGTATGTTCAATGTCCTGGTCTACCGGAAGGATAGACAGGTATCCTGTATTTGCCAGACGTCCGTGTCCCAGCATCCTTTGCAGGTTATTTAATGTTTGGATGTTTCTGTCCGTATTGATCCATATATCATCTATCGTAGAAGGTGATGGAATATGGATCAGCGATTTGTCGATCGTTTTACATGTATGGCCGAGATAATACTCCGCCTTGTCGCCTAATAAGCTTGTAATCTTTAATGTATCCATAATATATGTAAGTTTTAGAATGAAACACTTCCCGGCTGGAATAGGTTTCATAGTTTTTGTCAATTAACAGATAGAATATATCTATTGCCTATTTCTTGCCTTTTAGATTTGTTTGGTTAATTTTGTCGCAGCGAATAACAAATATTATATATACTAATAGTTTTACAACCAATAAAATTTTACGAAGATGAAAAAGAAATGGATCTGCACAGTATGTGGTTATGTTCATGAAGGTGACGAAGCTCCCGAATTCTGTCCGCAATGTAAACAACCGAAAAGCAAGTTCAAGGAACTGGTGGAAACAACCGGTGCTTTGCAGTTTGTAGACGAACACGTATTAGGCGTAGCTAAAGGTGTCGACCCTGTTATTCTTGAAGGTCTTAACGCTCACTTCATGGGAGAATGTACTGAAGTAGGTATGTATCTGGCAATGAGCCGTCAGGCTGACCGCGAAGGTTATCCTGAAGTGGCAGAAGCATTCAAACGTTATGCGTGGGAAGAAGCTGAACATGCTGCTAAGTTTGCCGAATTGCTGGGTGATGTGGTTTGGGATACAAAAACAAACCTGAAAAAACGTATGGAAGCGGAAGCTGGTGCATGCGAAGATAAAAAACGTATCGCTACTTTGGCAAAACAACAGAATCTGGATGCTATCCACGATACTGTACACGAAATGTGTAAAGACGAAGCTCGTCATGGTAAAGGCTTCGAAGGATTATATAACCGTTATTTCAAGTAATAACGATAATTCGTTTTGTTAATATGGGGAAGGGGATACATTTTGTATCTCCTTTTTTTATGTAAAAAAGACTGTTTGGAGAATAACGACACGAAATTATCCATACATTTGCTACGTCAACCACAGAAAAGGAAAGCTGCCAGAGTGGTCGAATGGGCCGCACTCGAAATGCGGTGAGCGGGTAACTGCTCCGGGGGTTCGAATCCCTCGCTTTCCGCGGAATTATAAATAAAAAAGTCCTGCAATTACATGCAGGACTTTTTTATTTATGGCAGGTTTTATCCATACTTTATCTTAAATGGTATTATTTCTTGAGAGCATCCAGCAGTTTATCGATTGCCTGGGCGGCTGTCGCTTCACTTTTCAGCAACTGGATAAACTTGCTGCCGATGATGGCGCCTGATGAATTGGAAGCAGCCGCATCGAAGGTCGCTTTATTGGATATACCGAAACCAACCAGGCGGGGATTACGCAGTTTCATGGCGTTGATGCGGCGGAAGTAGGCCTGTTTCTGTTCGTCGAAGCTCTGTTGGGCTCCGGTGGTTGCTGCGCTCGATACCATATAGATGAAGCCGGAAGTATGTTCGTCGATCAGGCGGATGCGTTCTTCGGAAGTTTCCGGGGTGATGAGCATGATCATTTTCAGGTCATAACGGTCGGCGATGGCTTTGTAATCGGCCATATAGTCGGCGAAAGGCAGGTCGGGGATGATCATGCCGTCTACGCCGACTTCCACACATTTCTTACAGAAGGCTTCAAAACCGAACTGCATGATCGGATTGAGGTACCCCATGAATACGAGCGGGATCTGTACCTCCCGGCGTATGTCTTTCAGCTGGTCGAACAGGAGATGAAGCGACATGCCGTTGTGCAGTGCCTGTGTGGCAGCTTCCTGGATAACAAGGCCGTCGGCCATCGGGTCGGAGAAGGGGATACCTATTTCAACCATATTGATACCTTTGGCTTCCAGCTCTTTCAGGATGGTTACCGTATCATTCAGCGCGGGATAACCGGCTGTGAAGTAAACGGACAGGATGCCGTTCTTCTTTGTTTCGAATAGATTTGTAATACGATTCATATGCTTGTCTTTTATTTATTTCTTAATCTTATCTATAAATGTTTTTAGTTTCTCTGCATCTTTCATGCCCGGAGCGGTTTCAAATCCGCTGTTGAGGTCGAGCCCGGCCAGTTTCGGATGATGGAAATTGCGGATGGCTTCTACGCTGTCCGGATTGATCCCGCCGCTTAGCAGGAAAGGAGTTTGCCCTTTATAGGCGGTGAGTACCGACCAGTCGAACTGCTTGCCCGAACCTCCGTATCCGTTGCATTTGGTGTCGAACAGGAAATAGTCGGCCCGGCCTTCGTAGTCGGCTGTCAGCTTTAAATCCTCTTCATCTGCAATGGAAAAAGCTTTGATGATTGCATAGCCCCGTTTCTGCAATGCATAGCAGGTGTCCGGCGATTCATTCCCATGCAACTGCAAATACCCCAGCGCATATTTATTTCCCATCTCCATCATATATTCAGGCGTTGCATCCACGAAAACACCGACCCGTACGGGCGGTCTGCGAACCGCCCTTTCCTTGCTTATCTCATCCGGAGAAAGATTTCCCGCAAAACGGGGGGAGCGGGCATAAAAGATAAACCCCATCCAGTCGGCCCCTGCTTCTGCCACCCGGCGGATATTATCCGGTTCGCGCATGCCGCATACCTTGATCAGCATGATAGTCCTCCTATAAAGCCGGATAAGGTTTCACCCGGTTGTTCCGTTTTCATAAATGTCTCTCCGATCAGGAAGCCTCGGAAACCTGCTTCACGAAGGCTACTTACCGTGGTAGGATCGGAGATGCCGCTTTCAGAGATCAACAACGGGGAAAGATCTTTTTCTTTGGATATCTCCTGCATCTTCTCTGCCAGGCGGAACGAATTTGCCACATCCGTATGGAAGGTACCGAGATTTCGGTTATTCACTCCCAACATATCGATATGCGGATTGAGATAGGCCAACTCTTCTTCACTATGGACTTCCAGCAATGTTTCCAATTGCAGGGTATGAGCCAGTTCAGCTAATGCCAGGCATTGGTCGGTAGTCAGGCAGGCGGCAATCAGCAGCACGGCATCGGCTCCCATCACACGGGCCTGGTAAAGCTGGTATTCATCGATGATAAAATCCTTACGGAGCAACGGCAGGCTCACCTGTTTACGAGCCTGGCAAAGATCGCCCAGCGAACCACCGAAGAACTGCGGGTCGGTCAGGACGGAACAGGCGGAAGCTCCGGCTTTCTCATAGGCCGGTATCACGTCGGCAATGGCGGCATCCGGATGCAACCAGCCTTTCGATGGGCTTTTGCGTTTAAACTCGGCGATGATTCCCGATGAAGAAGCCGCCAGTGAGGCCCGCATCGAATAGGTGGTACGTTCTAGGCGTTCACCTCCCAATGCCAGTAATGTTTGAAGGCGGACGGCTTGTTTCTGCCGTTCTACTTCGATACGTTTGTTGGCTATGATGTCTTGTAATATATCTTTCATACTTAATTATTCAGTGAAATGAACTTTTTCAGTGTCGCCAGCGCCTTGCCGCTTTCCAGCGATTCGCGTGCTTCGGCGATACAGGTTTCTATCTTTTTCTCCGGACAGATCACCTGGATGGCGAAAGCCGAATTGGCGATCACGCAGTTTTTCTGTGCCGGGGTTGCCGTATTCTTCATAACGCTGTCGAAAATGCGGGCGGCATCTTCTACGGTCTGTCCGCCGTCGAGATCCGCTTCCGTGCAACGGGCGAAACCCAGCATTTCCGGTGTGTATAACTTCTCTTTCTCCGGCATGGCTACCTTAAACTCGGTAGTCAGCGATATCTCATCGAACCCGTCCAGACTGTGGACTACCGCAAAGCGGGTTCCGCTCTCCTGATACGTATAACTGTACAGGCGGAGTAACGGCAGGTTATATACGCCTAGCAACTGATAGGCCGGCATCACCGGATTTACCAACGGGCCGAGCATATTGAAGAAGCTGCGTACCCCGAGACTTTTACGTACCGGAGCGACTGTCTTCAGTGCCGGATTGAACAAAGGGGCATGAAGATAAGCGATATGGCAGGCTTCCATCGACTCGCGCAGCTTATCGATACTGTTCGTGAATTTTACTCCGTGCTGTTCCATCACATTGCTGGCACCGCTTACGGAAGTAGCCCCGTAGTTACCATGCTTTACCACATTATAACCGGCACCGGCTACCACGAAGCTGGAAGCGGTACTGATGTTGAAGGTGTTTTTACCGTCACCGCCTGTTCCTACAATGTCGATCGGCTTATAATCGGTCAGGTCGACCGGTACACGCATTTCGAGCAGGGCTTCACGGAAACCGGATAACTCTTCTACGGAAATGTTACGCATCAGGAATACCGTGATCAGGCTGGCTATCTGCGAGTCGTTATATTCTCCGGCTGCCATCCGCTGAAGTATCTGGCGGGCTTCATCCCGTCCCAGATACTGATGTTCGAATAATCTATATAATATATCTTTCATTGTGTTATGCTTTTAACCAGTTTTCAATAATGATCTTTCCCTTCGGAGTCAGTACCGATTCCGGGTGGAACTGAATACCCCTGACGTCATAGGTGCGGTGACGAAGTGCCATGATCTGCTTTTCTTCCATGTCTTCGGCTGTTATTTCCAGGCAGTCGGGGAAGTTCTCGCGCGACACGGCCCATGAGTGGTAACGTCCGGCACGGAAACCTGCCTCAAGTCCGGCAAACAAAGGTTCTTTCGCTGTTACCCGGATATCGGAACATACACCGTGATGAACGTCTGTCAGGTTAATCAGCGTCGCTCCGAATGCTTCGCCTATCGCCTGCTCGCCCAGGCAGACCCCCAGGATGCTTTTAGTCGGGGCATACCGGCGGATCAAGGGGAGCAGGATGCCTGCTTCTTCGGGAATACCGGGGCCCGGGGAAAGCAATATTTTGTCGAAGCGGTCAACTTCTTCCAGTGATATTTTGTCGTTGCGGTGTACTTCTACCTCTGCGCCCAGTTCCTTCAGGATGTGTAATAAATTGTAGGTGAAGGAGTCGTAATTGTCGAATAATAATATCTTGCTCATAATCTTAATTCTTTAGTTTTGCTGCCAGGTCGATCGCTTTCTTTAAAGCTCCCAGCTTGTTATTAACTTCCTGAAGTTCGCGTTCGTCATTGCTTTTGGCAACGATACCGGCACCAGCCTGGTAATACAGTACATTGCCGCGGCTTACGAATGTACGGATGGTGATCGCCTGATTCAGATCGCCGTCCAGGCCGATAAACCCGATACAGCCGCCATAAGCTCCGCGGTTATGTTTCTCCAGGTCGGTGATCAACTGCATGGCGCGTACTTTCGGGGCACCGCTCAGTGTTCCGGCAGGGAATGTATCGATATAAGTCTTAACAGGATTGCTATCGCTGTTTACCTCGCCGCTTACACGGGATACGAGGTGGATCACATGGCTGTAATATTGTACTTCCTTATAGAAGTCGACCTGTACGTTGTGGGTGTTGCGGCTCAGGTCGTTGCGGGCAAGGTCTACCAGCATGACGTGTTCGGCATTCTCTTTCGGGTCGGCCAGCAAGGCTTCGGTACGTTGTTTGTCCAGTGCTACATTTCCTGTGCGGAATGCTGTTCCGGCAATCGGGTCGATACTTGCGTGGCCTTCCGCTACTTTGCAGTGTGTCTCCGGAGAAGATCCGAAGATCCGGAAGCCGCCGAAATCGAAGTAGAACAGATAGGGGGAAGGGTTGACGCTTCTTAAGGCACGGTACACTTTAAAGTCGTCTCCTTTGAACGGTTGCTCGAAGCGGCGGCTCAGTACGATCTGGAAAACATCGCCGCGCAGGCAGTGTTTGATGCCTTCGCGTACCATCGCTTTATATTCTTCACCGGTGATAGGGGAAGTTTCCGGGCCGGTTGTCTGGAAGTTATAGGAAGCATAGTTGCGGTTTTCGATCAGTGTCTCTATCTCCTGCAGGTGGCTACTTTCACCTTCCTGTAATAGTTCGACTAATGTCAGTTCGTTCTTGAAATGATTGAATACCAGGATATACTTATATAATATGTATAGCATATCGGGAGCATCGTTCTCCTCGTGGTGGGCTTCCATCACCGGAATGTTCTCGAAGTAACGGACGGCATCGAAAGCTGTGTAGCCGAACAGGCCGCATACTTTCTTGTCGACACCTTCTATGCTGTAACGGCTCAGGAAAGCATTCATCGCATCGGCAACGTTATAATTTTCGGTCAACGGAGTTATTTCGTTCTGCCCGTCGGGGAAGGTTGCCGTACATTCGCTGTTATTGATACCGATACTGGCCAGCGGACAGAGGGCGATAAACGAAAGGCTGTTCTCATTCCCGTGGAAGTCCGAACTTTCCAACAGTGCTGACTCGGGGTAAATGTCCCGTACTTTCAGGTAAATACTTACGGGAGTATGCAGGTCACCCAGAACCTGTTTGCTTATAGTTTTGAAGTGATAGTTTTTCATCGGTTACTTTCTGTTTTTATATTCAATATAGGTATCCATATCTTTATCCCCACGGCCGGAGACGGTCAGTACAACGACATCTTCCGGTTTAAAGTTCACTTTGCCGAGTGCTCCCAACGCATGTGCGCTTTCCAGTGCCGGGATGATCCCTTCCAGGCGGGTCAGTTCGAAAGCGGCTTCCAGTGCCTCGTCATCATCGACGGCCAGGATGGAGGCCCGGTGGGAAACGGAGAGGTTGGCGTGGATCGGGCCGATACCCGGATAATCCAGTCCGGCGGAGATCGAGTAAGGTTCTTCGATCTGTCCGTCTTCACTCTGCATCACCAGCGTACGGGCTCCGTGGATGATCCCTTTCTTACCCAGTTGGATGGTGGCGGCGCTCATACCCGAACAGATCCCTTTTCCTCCGGCTTCAGCCAGGACAAGCTTCACACGTTCGTCGTCAATGAAATGATAGATCGTTCCGGCTGCATTGCTTCCACCACCTACACAGGCGATCAGATAGTCCGGATTTTCGCGTCCTTCCTGTTCCAGAAGCTGCTTCTTTATCTCTTCGCTGATGACCGATTGCAGGCGGGCAACCATATCCGGATAAGGATGAGGGCCTACGGTAGAACCGATGATATAATAGGTATCGGAAGGATGACAGCACCAGTCGCGGATAGCTTCGTTCGTCGCATCTTTCAGTGTCATATTACCGGAGGTGACAGGGATGACTGTGGCGCCGAGCATCTCCATTTTCTGTACATTGGCGTGTTGGCGTTCCACATCGGTCTTGCCCATATAGACGATACATTCCATATTCATCAGGGCACAGACGGTAGCGGTGGCTACCCCGTGCTGGCCGGCTCCTGTTTCAGCGATGATACGTGTTTTACCCATGCGGCGTGCCAGCAGGATTTGCCCGATCGTGTTGTTGATCTTATGTGCTCCTGTATGGTTCAGGTCTTCCCGTTTCAGGTAGATTTTGCATCCATACTTTTCACTTAACCGTTTTGCCAGGTAAAGAGGAGAGGGGCGGCCTACATAATCACGCAATAGCTGGTTGAATTCCTGTTTGAAGCTTTCACTTTCCAGTACATCCAGATACGTGTTCTGTAAATTTTCCACACACTGGTGAAGGATCTCGGGGATGTATGCCCCGCCGAACTCACCGTAGTAACCATTTTTGTCCACTTGATACGTTTTCATCTTTTTGCTATATTATTTTAGTTGTATTCCGTTTGTTTGAAAAAGAAAAAAGGCCTGTCGCAAGTGCGACAGGCCTTTCTATGATATCTTGACTAGTATATACACAGGACTGCGTTCCTTACGACCGTTTGAGGAGTAAAGAGCGCCACCACCAAAATGTATTTACTATAAATGTTCTCATGACTGTTTTTATTATTACGGCAGCAAATATAGATATTCTCTTACAAACTGCAAATGATTTGATACTTTTTTTTGAAAAATATTACTCGGCCGGAATCCCTGCCGATTTCTTCTTATCTTTGCCGCATGATACAGACAGACGAATTCAGGCTATTTGTGAAAGAACATGCAGGCGATGATCTAACGCGTCTGCTGTTGAGTGCATCTCGTTATCCATCGGTTGATATTCCTTTTGCAGTCGAGCAGATCGCTGCCCGGCGGCAGATCAGGGATAAGCTGCCTTTGTGGTATATGAATGATGCCCTGCTGTTTCCCTCTAAGATATCGGCGGAACAATGTTCGTCCGAACAAACCGCTTTATATAAACAACGGTTGGTAAAAGAAGGAGACACTTTATGTGACCTGACCGGAGGCCTGGGGATCGACAGTTATTATTTTTCCCGCAAAGCCCGCCATGTCACCTATATAGAACGTTTTCCGGCCTATTGTGAAGCGGCTCGCAACAACTTCTCCGTGCTCGGAGCCGACAATATCACTATTATAGAAGGGGACAGCACGTCACTGGCTACCCAATTACCGGAAGTCGATGCCTTTTATATCGACCCGGCCCGGCGTGGCGAAGGGAATAAGCGTGTTTTTGCCTTATCGGATTGCGAACCGGATCTCCCGGCCCTTTTGCCGGAACTGTTCCGGCATGCTCCCAAGGTCATAGCCAAGCTGTCGCCGATGGCCGATATTCGGTTGACACTCGATCTGTTACCCGGAACAACCGAAGTACATGTGTTGTCGGTAAAGAACGAATGTAAAGAACTGCTTTTTGTGGTAGGGCGGGAAGCAAATGTGGAAACTCCGGTTATCCACTGTATCAATTATACTAGTTCCGGAGAGGAAGAATCATTCACCTTTTCTTTGCAGGATGAACGCAATGAAGACCTGCGCTTGGGTGGACAGGTGAAAAACTATCTTTACGAGCCCAATGCTTCCTTGTTGAAAGCCGGTGCTTTTAAGAGTGTGGCTACCGCTTTCGCTCTGAAGAAACTGCATGTAAGCAGCCATCTTTATACGTCTGATGTAAAGCTTGAAACTTTTCCGGGGAGAAGTTTCCGTGTTGAAAACATCTATCCTTTCACCGGAAAAATCTGTAAGGGATTGGCCGGACAGATCCCGCGTGCAAATATATCTGTGCGTAATTTTCCGCTTTCTGTGGATGAACTGCGTAAGCGGACAAAGATTGCAGATGGAGGGGAAATTTATCTCTTCGCCACTCAGATCGGTTCGGATAAAATATTGATAGAATGCAGGAAAACATAACTTTATATACCTATTAAATCTGTAGCTCTTTTGAATCAAAGCCTTATTGAATAGATAACTTTTACTGACCTTTTCTCACTTACGACCTCCTTGTTAAAATAGATTAATAGTCGTTCTGATGATAACGGTTTTAGTCTATCTGATTGTGTAATATATAAAGAAAATATTGTTACCTTGAATCACGAAAAGGATGAGACGGGAAGAAATAATATCGGATAATCAGATTCTTGGCAAGATAAAGTCTGGCGACATTACTTGCTTTGAATACTTATACAAAAGGTATAAGGGCAAGATCTATAACTTTGTATTAAGTCTTTCTGACGGCGATTTTTATCTGGCTGAGGAAATCACACAGAATGTTTTTCTTCGTATCTGGGAAATACGGAAGGACATGAATACGACTGAATCTGTCTCTTCATTCATGTACACGGTATCCCGCAATATGTTCTTGAATACGGTCAAACGGCGTGCTCAGGAAGCTCTTTACCAGGCATCCTTGCAGCAAGAATATAACGAAGCTGATAATACGGTAGAAGCAGAGATCGAATACAAACTACTGGAGCAAGAGATAAATCGTCTGATAGAACAATTACCTCCCGCACGCCAGCGTATCTACCGGTTGAGTAAACAACAACATTTCAGTAATAAGGAGATTGCGGAGATGTTGCATATATCAGAAAACACGGTTGAGTCTAACCTGTATAAAGCCACTTTGTTCATGCGGAAGATACTCTCTTTGCGTTACGATGCCGATTTGATCATAGTTGCGTTTTTGTTGGCAGGTATCAATTAAGTAAAAATGAAAAACATGGAAAACGAAAGTAACATACATCTGTTAGAACATTTTTTACAGGGAAAAGCTTCCATTCAAGAAGTCCGTTTCCTGCTTACGCGGCTGGATAATCCTGCCCAGTGGGATAACTGGATGAAAGATAAATGGGATCAGGCGGATAATGAGGTCGATCCCCGGGTAGACCGTAAAATGTATGAAGATATCCTCAAAAAAACTTCCCGTGGACGAGACTATTTTGCCACTTTTCGCAGGTTTTGGAATGTGGCTGCCGCTATACTGATATTGTTTTTATTGTCAGTCACTGTTTATCTCTTGAAAGACAGGCAGGATCGTACTTCTTTCGAAGATATGGTCGTAACAGTCGATAAAGGGCAGAAAGCTTCCGTTACTTTACCGGATGGGACTTTGGTGTGGATCAATTCGGCATCCAGCTTGCGCTATGGCAAAAACTTTAGTGCTTCTGGAAGGAATGTCACTCTGGAAGGTGAGGCTTATTTTGAGGTTGCCCGGAATCCCGAAGCTCCGTTCACTGTAACGGTAGGAGACGTTTCCGTAACAGCTTTGGGGACAGCTTTCAATGTCAAGGGATATCCTGGTGAACCTCTGGTTTCGGCCTTTTTGATAGAAGGCAGTATCGAAGTCTGTTCACCGTATGAGCATTTGTTTGTCCAGCCCAATGAGGTGGTTCATTATGATAGCAGAGACAGATACTTGCAGAAAATGCGTGTAGACGATATACGGACTATAACTGCCTGGCGTGAAAACCAGTTTGTTCTTGACGACCATAATTTGTTGGAGATCACCAATCTGTTATCAAGGCTGTATAATGTTACATTCCAGTTTACCGATGAGTCATTAAAGAATTATCAATATACCGGAACACTGGGTAATACCAGTCTTCAGAGTATTCTCCAGATACTATCACTTACCTCCCCCCTGAGCTATCAGATACAGGATAGCATAATCATTCTTTCTGAAAATAAACAAGCGATAAAACAGTACAGTACTGTGATTAAATAGAGTATAAACCCTAAAGACAGATGCCTATGGAGTAATAAATCAGAGTGAATAAAATCAAAAGAGGGAAAACCGGTACGACTCTCCCTCCTTAATTAACATTGCCAGTGTACGAACTCGTCGGCAAAAACAATGAGTACACTGTCGTTAATCATTTAACAATACAAAATTATGAATAAAAGATCAGATAACTGGCCTGAACGTAAAAAAAATGGCCGCTTCAAATATTTATTGACCACAATATTATGCTTTTTGATACTCTCTGTTCCGATGTTCGGTCAGATTAGTATAGACATTAAAGGGCAAACGATCAAACAAGCCCTGAAATCGATCGAGCGTAAAAGTTCCTATACGTTTTTTTATAATTCTAAGTTTACCGAACTGGATAAAAAGGTCTCACTGAAATTTACAGATCAATCGATAGATTATATTTTGGATAAATTATTATCGGGTACACAACTTACATTTGAGAAGAAAGATAATAACCAGATCGTTCTTGTTCCGATGGCGACCCGGCAGGAACCGATTCAGAACAATCGCTCCCGCTCAATTACCGGAATTGTTACAGATGCCGATGGCGAACCGATTATTGGAGCCAATGTAGTGGAGAAGGGGACAAACAATGGTACTATCACCGATGTCAATGGTAATTATTCTTTGGAAATCCAGCCTGGCGCTGTTTTACTTGTCTCTTATATCGGTTATCTAACAAAAGAAATTCCGGTAGGAACAAACACTTCTCTTTCTATTAACCTGTCTGAAGATACCCAGAATCTGGATGAAGTAGTCATTATCGGTTACGGAACACAGAAAAAGGCCTCTTTGACCGGTTCCGTTACTTCCGTGAAGGTAGGAGAAGAGTTACAATCGCTATCTTCTTCGAATATGTCATCCGTATTGGCTGGTACCATGTCCGGATTGCGTATCAATAACGCAACAGGGGTTCCCGGGGTAGCATCTAAAATACAGATACGTAATGCAGGCTCCTGGAATGAAGCTCCGGCAGTATTTGTTATCGACGGTGTTGTTCGTGAAAAGGATGATTTTGACCGTCTGGATGTGAATGAAGTTGAAAATGTAACGGTTTTGAAAGACGCTGCTTCGGCTGCGATCTACGGATCGAGGGCGTCAGGCGGGGTTATACTTGTAACGACACGTCAAGGGAAAATAGGTAAACCTCAGATACGTTATACCGGTTCGTATGCCGTAGAAACCCCGGGAATGGAGATGGAGCGTACGACAGGTTATGAAACCGCCCTTCTGTGTAACTATATCCATCGTAACAATCAGGGATTCTGGTATTATTGGGATGATGAGGAACTGGAATATATGCGTAACCTTAACGGAGGTGACGGTTTTGACGTACTGGACGATTCTTATGTCAACCCTATGTCGACCCATCATTCGCTGACTTTGAGCGGAGGCTCTGAACGGGTTAAATATTTTATCAACGGTTCTTATTTTAACCAGAGCGGATTTCTGAAAAAGATGGATTATTCGCGTTATAATATCCGGGCGAATCTGGAAGCTGCCGTGAATAAAAATCTGACATTGGTCACTCAACTTTCTTCCTCTTATGGAAATAAGAATAATATCACCTGGGGATTTGGAGAGGATATGTCCGGTATATATACACATTTGCGTTGTATTCAGCCGGATTACCGTTCGACAACCAGTGACGGAAAACCGGTCGATTGGGGTTGGGTAGGAAACCTGAAAGAGTTCTCCAGCGAAACAAATTCCGGTTATAATAAAGATGAAAGCCAGATGTCCGATGTTCTGTTAAGGCTTGAATATAAGATACCTTATGTAGAAGGTCTGAAGGCGAAGGCGCAGTTTTCCTATTCTTATCAGAATATGTATAATAAAACATTCAATAAGAAACAGGATCTGTATACCGTAAAGAAAGAAGGTTCTCACGGACATATCTGGACAGATGAGGTGATCGGTACGATCAAAAGTTCCGAGCCCGCAAAGGAATACATCAGCCAGCGGAGCGATCGCTACAAGTTTTATCAGTTGAACCTGCAACTGGATTATACCCGTACATTCGGTAAACACGATATCGCAGCTTTATTCGTATACGAGCAGAAAGAGAGCTGGGGACGAAAGTTCAACGGAGTCCGCGAGAATTTCCCTGTATTGATCAAAGACCAATGGTTCGCAACCAGTTCCGCCCGTTCGGATTCGTATGTGGATGGTAGTGACGAGGAAAAAGGCCGTTTGTCCTATATCGGCCAGGTCAATTATGGATTCGATAATAAATATCTGCTTAACCTCTCGTTGCGTGTGGATGGTTCCATGAACTTCCCCAAAGGAAAGCAATACGGTTATTTCCCGGCAGCCTCTGCAGCCTGGATAATATCCAGGGAGGATTTTTTCAAATGGGACGATATCCAATTATTGAAATTGAGAGCATCCGTCGGTCTGACCGGTAATGATAATATTATCGGATGGCAATGGCAGGAATCATATAAATATGGTTCGAATGCTTATCTGGGAACGACTCCGGCTACTAATCCGGGAATCCAGTTCTCCGGTATCGTTAACCCGAATGTAACCTGGGAGAAATCATTATCCTATAATATTGGGGTCGATATGTATCTGAAAGACAAATGGGTATTTAATGTGGACGGATGGTTCAGGAATACCTATGATATTCTGGGCGACCGTGTTTTGTCGATCCCGACCTCTTTTGGTTTCACTATGCCGAAAGAAAACTACGGGGAAGTTCATTCTAAAGGTATCGATTTGGAAGTCACTTATAAAGACAAGGTTAAGAACTTCAATTATTTTGTAAAAGGAGTATTCTCGTATGCTTCCAACGAAGTGATCAAGAAAGACTTTGTACAGGATGCCCCGGATTATGATAATCCGATCGGTCGGCCGCTCAATTATATTAAGGGATACAGGGATGCCGGCATTATCCGGACGCAACAGCAGTTGGATGAACTGAATGCCTCTTATAAACAGCAGTTCGGACAAGACCATGAATATACGGTCTTTGGCTATAAGCCTGAACTTGGAATGCTGGTCTATCAGGATCTGAGTGGCCCGAACGGTGTTCCCGATGGAAAGATAGACTCTTACGACCAGGATGTGATTTGTAATTATTCGGCACCTCCTTTCAGTGTCGGCCTGACATTGGGGGCAGAATGGAAAGGTATCTCTATTGAAGCCTTGTTCCAGGGAGATTTCGGATATAAGCGAGGTTTGGATTCCCGTTATCTGAATTTATACGAATGGAACAGAATGCCACGTAAATGGATGGACCACTGGAGTGAAGAAACTCCGGATGCTTATTTTCCTGACCCGAAGGGAGCGGATTCATTCAAAAGCTACAACCAGACTTCGACCTTCACGATCCATAATGCGAATTTTATCAAAATGCGATATCTGAACGTCGGCTACCGGTTGCCTAAACCCGTGTTGAATTATATCGGCTTTATCGATAATGCCCGATTATTCTTCTCTGCAACGAACTTGTTGACGATCACTAAGTTTGATTTCTGGGATCCCGAACTACCTTCTACCGGTTCTTATCCGAATATGAAATCATTTAATTTTGGTATAGATATAACCTTCTAAATAGCTGGAAATATGAGAAAACTAATTAATATATCAGGTATAATGCTTCTGGCGTTTATCTGCAGTTGCACATCCGTATTGGATAAAGAAGATTTTTCGGCCATCACTCCGACGGATGTCTGGGAAAATGAAAACATGATCGATGCAGTATTGAATGATATCCACGGAGCGCTCATGCCGGCCTGGCCCTATAACGGATGGCTTTCCGATGAAGCGGCTCAACCTAATGATGGCTTCGATGCTTTTTTACAGGGAACTGCTACTATCGATTCTTGGGATAACTGGCCCTATACACACATCGAAAAGATAAACTTCTTCCTGAGGAATATCGAACAGACAACATTCGACGACCGTAAAAGCAGCTGGCGCGGACAGGCCTTATTCTGGCGTGCCTGGTGTTATTTCAGTATGGTCAGGGGATATGGGGGAGTCCCTTTGATCCTGGAACCGCAGGATGTGTCGAACAAAGAATCCCTGTTTGTCGAACGTTCGTCTACTTCAGCCTGCTTTGAACAGATCGTCAAAGACCTGGATGATGCGATTGCCGGTTTACCGGATTCCTGGGATGCCGGTCAGTATGGTCGCATCGATAAGGGAGCAGCTATGGCATTTAAAGGACGGGTTTTACTATTCCAGGCCAGCCCTTTATTTAATCCGGATCGCGATATACAGCGTTGGACAAAAGCGTATGAAGCGAATAAAGCAGCTGTTGAATATCTGAACAGCCAGGGAAAAGGCCTGTATCCGGACTTTGCCGATATCTGGTATGATGAAAGGAACCAAGAGGTGGTGATGGTCAATCAGTTCTTTGCTCCGGATCACAAATTCTATCAGGGTGGAATACGTCCGATGTCCTATACGAGGGATGCGGTAGCTCAGAATCTACCGTTGCTGAATACAGTCAATGCATTCCCGATGCGCGATGGTTCCGATTTCGATCCGACCAAGCCGTTTGCCTACGATACCTTGTTCAAATCGCGTGAAGACCGTTTTTATGCAACTGTCGCCTATAATGGTTGTGATTACCGGATCAAGGAATTGAACCCGGGAGAGCATTTGTGGATCGGTAGAACACCGGACGGGGCATCCCTGGAGTTTCTGGTACATAACCCGGCAGAGAATTTCGAACCTGCATTCACCGGATTTATGACAAAGAAGAGCGTAGACCCTAATATCGAAAAAGCAACGGTGAATGATGCAACAGTCGACTGGATCGAGATCCGTTATGCCGAAGTATATATGAACTACGGAGAATGTGCCAACGAAATAGGGAAAACGGATGAGGCATTGAAGGTGCTTTACGATATTCGCAAACGTGCCAATATTTTACCGGGTAGCGATAATCGTTACGGTATAAAGGAAACGTCAGTGAATGATATCCGCGAACGTTACATCAAAGAACGTTTTATAGAGTTCCTGTTTGAAAATAAACGTCTGGATGACTTAAGGCGTTGGCGGCGATTCGATATAGTGAATAACCAGCAGAAACGTTATGCGATAGAATCCTGGCTGAAACCAGGCATAGATATCCCTAAAAAGACAGACGATATCAATGCGATCTGGGATCATTTTGAAATAAAAGTTGTCGAAGAAAGTCCGAGGTATACTTATAATATGAAAGATCAGTATTACTTTTATGCAATCCCTAAAAAGCATCTGGATGCAAATTCCAAATTGCAGCAGAATAATAATTGGGATGGTGGAACCTTCGATCCGCTTAAATAAAAAATAGGAAGTTGTCCGGGAATTATTTTTATGGGGTAGTTCCCGGACGATTTTATTTAAAAGAGAATGATTATGGGAAAATATTTAATACCATTGTTGGTCGCTGTTATCGGCTTATCCAGTTGTAAAAGCAGCACCCCGGATCTGTTACCCGAGTATAATGTGAGCTGGACGACACCCAGCACAGATGTCACCGGTTCCATGCCGGTAGGAGGTGGAAATATACAGTTGAATGCCTGGAGTGAAGGAGGAGATATCCTGTTCTATATGGGAAGCACAGACTCTTATCTGGATAATGGCTATACACTGGGTAAGCTGGGACGTGTGCGGTTGAACTTTCATCCGAATCCTTTCGAAGATACATTCCGGCAGGAACTGCATTTGAAAGAGTCGGAAGTCGTTTTTACCGGAGACAACGGCTTTAAACTGACTTTATGGGTAGATGTCTTTAATCCGGTGGTACATGCGGAGATGACTTCCGATATCCCGGTCGAGGTTCGTACCGGTTATGAAACCTGGCGGTTGGATCAGGAATATCTGGATAATAAGATATTGTTTTACCACCGCAATCCGGCAACCAATACCGCATTGGAAAAAATGGTGGAAGCCCAGAAAGCCGACTCTTTTCGGGATAAAATCACAGACCCGATCGTCAATCTGACCTCCGGGGGATTGATCTATGCCGATCATTTCGTCCCATTCGCAGCAGATAGCGGTGTTTACATGGGAACTCCTTACAAGACCCTTCAGATAAAATCGGAAAAACCTTTGAAAAAAATGGATCTCCGGCTTGCTCTCCGGATAGAACAAGATCCTTCTCTGGAAAAATGGATCGGGCAATTGAATCGACTGGCGGACAAAACCCGTGGAACGGAGAAGGACGACCGATCGAAAAGCCTGGATTGGTGGTGTGAGTTTTGGAACAGAAGCTATATCCATATCAATCCGTCCGGAGATGCTTCGATAGCCCGTGCAGCCGAT
>ULWH01010023.1_pt1 | contig 26251 bp, 23 predicted proteins | sample 1960201 | NCBI WGS metagenome assembly ULWH01 (sample SAMEA4835808, study PRJEB28245) | human gut metagenome | biome: gut microbiome; material: fecal sample | place: Denmark | collected 2008
TCGCAGAAGGCCCGCTGAAATTGCTGGATATCCTGAAAGCCTCCGGTCTCGATTTCGACCAGGCAATCGTTTACCGCCGGAAAAAGTTCCTGCATCTTTCTTACCGGGAAGGGTTTAACCGCAGACAAGTACTTTACAAATGAAATTCAGCCTATTCTTTTTCATCATCCTGTTTTTTGCAAACTGTTCGACCAGCAAACAAACCAATTCATCCAGGCAGCAAACCGATAGTTTACGGCAAACCAGCCGGTTATCTGTCCGGACAACTAAAATCCCTGAAAGCCGTGCCCGCTTAACGATCCCTGTCGGTAGGCTGAAGGAACTGCCTTCCGGAGCCGCTTTTGTGCAGAAAAGCGGGCAGGCAACCGCTGAAATCCGCTTCCTGCACGACACCTTGTTTGTCTCCGCCACCTGCGACAGCCTGCAAGCCCTGGTTTATCAATACGAAGAACAAAACGAACAACTGCATGCCCGGCTGGAAAACAGCCAAACCGAAAAATCCCAAAGTCCGCGTATCGGTTTCTGGATCTTCGGCATCCTCTTCCTTGTTTCTTTTTTCTTCGGATGGAGACGGGGCAAAGCTTTTTAAGAAGGATTTATCTCCTGCCAGCGTAAATTTCAATAAAATTAGGGCATAATCGACAAATAGTTTGTAGTTTTGTGCTTCATAGTTGATCATAAATAATTCGTATATGTCAGACAGTATTGTAATTATTCCTACTTACAACGAGAAAGAGAATGTTGAGAATATTATCCGTGCGGTGTTTGGGTTGGAAAAAGAGTTTCATATTTTGATTATAGATGATGGTTCTCCCGACGGTACGGCGGATATCGTGAAGCGTTTGCAGAAAGAATTTCCCGAACGTCTTTTTATGGTGGAAAGACAAGGTAAGCTGGGATTGGGTACTGCTTACATCTGTGGCTTTAAATGGGCGATCGAACATAAATACGACTTTGTATTCGAGATGGACGCCGACTTTAGCCATAATCCGAACGACCTTCCTAAATTATATGCCGCCTGCACGGAGCAGGGGGGCGATGTGGCTATCGGTTCGCGTTACAGCAATGGCGTGAATGTGGTGAACTGGCCGCTGGGACGTGTACTGATGTCGTACTACGCATCCGTCTATGTCCGCCTGGTTACCGGTATGAAGATACAGGACACGACGGCCGGTTTTAAATGTTACCGCCGCGAAGTGCTCGAGACGATCGACCTCGACCATATACATTTCAAAGGATATGCTTTCCAGATCGAGATGAAGTTCACTGCTTATAAGTGTGGTTTCAAACTGGTGGAAGTGCCTATCATCTTTATCAACCGTGTGCTGGGGACTTCGAAGATGAACTCTTCTATCTTCGGCGAAGCCCTGTTCGGCGTATTGAAACTGAAGTGGTGGAGTCTCTTCCGTAAGTATCCGCAGAAGAAGTAAAAGAAGGGAAAACTTCCGCATTAAATTTAATACTTATGAAATACCTTATAAATAGACTGCTACTATCAGCCTTATTATTGGTGTCTACCGGCGCGTTTTCGCAAACACCTGTCGATGAGCTGGAACAGATCCGGCAAAACTATATCCAGTCGCTGGTGAGTTCCAACGACGACTCCGATCTGCTGAACCGCATACTGGCCGGTATTCCGCCCGAAACGGAAATGTCGGATCAGATAGTGGTGGAGCTGCATCAGCGGTATCCATTCAATATAGACGGTATCAAAGCCTATATGGAGAATATCGGTGAAGACGGCGCATGGCCGGATATCAATTATGCCGACACGAAACGTTCCGGCTGGGATGCCAAGAAGCATGCCGACCGGGTGTTGGAACTGGCGAAACTCTATCATGCCGAAGGGCCTTCCTGCACATGGTCGCCCCGTTTCTCGACGGTTATTCATCAGGCTCTCGGCTATTGGTTTCGTACGAAGCCGGTCTGCAAGAACTGGTGGTATAACGAGATCGGCATTCCCAAAACGTTCGGCCCGGCTTTTATCCTGCTTCGTACGCAGATGACACCCGACGAGCAGAAAGAGGCGGTGAAGGTGATGGATAATGCCCGCTTCGGCATGACGGGACAAAATAAGGTATGGCTGGCCGGAAATGTACTGATGAAAGGACTGTTGCTGGACGATTACGCGCTGGTGAAGGCAGCCCGCGACACGATCGTTTCTGAAATAACGACCGGACGACCGGAAGGGATCAAGAGCGATTGGAGTTTCCACCAGCACGGGCCGCAACAGCAGTTCGGCAACTACGGGCTGGCTTATCTCTCGGAAATGAGTTTCTATTCGGGGCTGTTTGCCGGAACCTCGTTTGCCCTGAGTGCCGAACAACAAGCTATTCTGAATAACCTGCTGACGGAAGGTTACCGCTGGATCATCTGGCGGGGATATATGGATGTGAATGCGCTCGACCGCCAACTGTTCCATAACGCGCCTATACATAAGGCGCTTGCCATCGGTAACGCGGCCAACTCGCTCCGCAAAGGAAGTTCCCCAACTGATGTCGCGAAGATACAGGCTTTGCTGGATGATAATTTCCCACCGCAACAGCCGGTAGGTACTGCTTTTACCGGACAGAAGCATTTCTGGGATTCGGATCAGACGATACACCGCGCCCCGAAATGGATGGCTTCGGTCAAGATGGCTTCCGAACGGGTGATCGGTACTGAGCTGGTCAATGAAGATAATCTGAAAGGGTTTTATATGGGCGACGGGGCTACGTATATCTATCGTAACGGGGATGAATATCTGAATGTGTTCCCGTTCTGGGACTGGCGTAAGATACCGGGTGTTACTTCTTACGAAAGCGATGCCCCGGTGCCTTCTCCGCGTAGTTATGGTACACATACCCGTAATGAAACGGCCTTTGTCGGCGGTGTGACCGATGGCCATACAGGCATGACGGCAATGGTGCTGAACCGCGACGGACTGAATGCCCGCAAGTCGTGGGTTATGACGGATGAGTTTATTTTGTGTCTGGGTGCCGGTATCCGGTCGGACAGCACGTTAAGCATAACGACATCCATCGATCAGCGGAAGAAGCGGGGAGCGTTGTCTTACTTCGACAACGGTCGCTGGAATCCGGTGGACGGCCTGTTTACATCTACCGGAAAAGCCTTGCGTTTCTTCCACGACAGCACCGGTTATATCCTGATGCAGCCGCAGAACAGTGTGGCGATCTCCGAAAAACGTTCCGGGAGCTGGTCTGACTTTATGGGTTCCTATACACCGCAGACAGTGGAAGGGGAGGTTGTTTCCTTGTATATCCGTCATCCGAAGGATGTTCCGGGCTCTTATCAGTATCTTATTCTTCCGGCTTCGTCAGCCGGGCGCACGGCTTCTTTCCGTACGGAGGATATTCGCGTACTTCGTAACGATGAAGCCATGCAGGCCGTTGCAATAAATACCTGTTATTATATTACCGCCTATCAGGAAGGAGCGATCCGTCTGGCCGCTGACCTGGCATTGGAGATAAAGACACCGGGTATTTACAGGGTGGAAGAAAGGGCAGGCAATGTCCGTATCCATGCCGCCGATCCGACCCATGCACGGCCCTATTTATCCGTAAAGATCAATGACTATGATCTGAAGATTATGCAACCGGCCGACCAGGTGGCCGGACAGACCATCTCCGTCTCTGTCAGAATTGAAAGGTAGATTGTCATTTTTATAAGCTTTTAAAAGGAATATAGTTTGTATTTTTGTACGTATAGATACTTATGTGAGTTTTTGCTAACAGCTAAACTGATGTATTATGACGAAAATAACACACTTATTCTTTTTATGCCTTCTTGCCTGCGCCAGCCAGGGGCTTTTCTCTTGTAGTAAGACGGATCGGTCTGTGGCTTCCTTTGCCCGGATCGAGGAGGGTTTTCGCTCTATTCCCGATAGTGTGCAGATCGGTGTTTACTGGTACTGGATTTCCGATAACTTATCGAAAGAAGGGGTCGAGCGTGACCTGGAAGCGATGAAAGTGGCCGGTATCAACCGTGCCTTTATCGGGAACATCGGGATCGATGGTATTCCTTATGGCGATAATAAACTGTTGAGTCCCGAATGGTGGGAGGTGCTGCATGCGGCCTTGAAGAAAGCCACGGAACTGGATATCGAAATCGGTATATTCAATAGTCCGGGATGGAGCCAGTCCGGCGGCCCGTGGGTGAAGAGCACGCAGGCCATGCGTTATCTGACCTCTGCCGACACGGTCGTTTCGGGGCCAAAATATATGCAACTTACTTTGCCTTCCGTTGGCAAAGAGGAGCAGGAAGTCTGTGTAATCGCTTATCCGGCATCCGCCGAGCCCACCGTGGAGAAAAGCTGGCCTGTAAGGAAGAAGTCCGGGCAAGCCTCTTCGACTGTCTTGTTCTTCAACAAGAAAGAAACAATCCGCACCCTGCTTTTCCGGGTGAATACTCCTTTTAAGACGGCTGCTAAATTATGGGCGAAAAAAGGAGGGCAGGAAGAACTGGTCAGGGAGTTTACGATCGACCGGAGTAATCCGGCTCTCAATGTCGGCTTCGATCCTTATGCACCTGTCGTTATTTCCCTTCCGGAAGTTACCGCTTCGCAGTTCCGCCTGGAAATGTCGGACGAAGGGGGAGCGAATGGCGAGGTGACGCTTTCTTCTTCCCCGATGGTGGAGCGCTATCCGGAAAAGTCGTTGGCGAAGATGTTCCAGACTCCGCTGCCTATGTGGGACGATTATCTTTGGAAGGAACAGCCGGTTGTCAGTGATGCCTCTTTACTGGTTTCTCCGGAGAAGGTCAAAGACGTGACTGCTTTCGCGCAGCATGGCGTGTTGAACTGGGAAGTGCCGGCAGGCGACTGGGTAATCCGGCGGATGGTTATGCTTCCGACGGGTGTGACAAACTCGCCGGCGGCTCCCGAAGCAACAGGGCCGGAGATCGATAAGATGAGCCGCAAACACGTCGCTTTCCATTTCGACGCCTTTATCGGCGAGATCCTGAAACGCATCCCGGAAGCCGACCGGAAAACATTCAAGGTCGTGGTGCAGGACAGCTATGAAACCGGCGGGCAGAACTGGACGGACGATATGATCGATGTTTTCAAAGAACGTTACGGGTACGATCCTGTTCCGTATCTTCCGGTGTTGAATGGTGTTGTGGTCGGCAGTCCCGATCTCTCGGATCGTTTCCTCTGGGACTTGCGGCGTCTGGTGGCCGACCGTGTTTCCTACGATTATGTGGGTGGCTTGCGGGATGTCTGCCATCAATACGGGCTGACGACCTGGCTGGAGAATTACGGCCATTGGGGTTTCCCGGGTGAGTTCCTGCAATATGGCGGCCAGTCCGACGAGATAGCCGGAGAGTTCTGGAGCGAAGGCTCGCTGGGTGACATCGAGAACCGGGCGGCTTCTTCCTGCGGACATATTTATGGGAAGAAACGCATCTGGGCTGAATCCTTCACCAGCGGAGGGCCTGCGTTCAGCCGCTATCCCAATCTGATGAAGCAGCGCGGGGATCGTTTCTTTACGGAAGGGATAAACAGCACGTTATTGCATGTGTATATCCATCAGCCGTTCGAAGACCGCGAGCCGGGAATGGATGCCTGGTTCGGGAATGAGTTTAACCGGAAGAATACCTGGTTCAGCCAGATGGATGTTTTTACCAACTATCTGAAACGTTGTAACTTCCTGTTGCAACAAGGGGATTATGTGGCGGATGTAGCCTATTTTATTGGTGAGGATGCGCCCAAGATGACAGGCGTCTGTACACCGGCACTTCCTGCGGGCTATTCTTTCGATTATATCAATGCGGAAGTGTTATTGGAACGTGCCACCGTGAAAGACGGCAGGATCGTCTTGCCAGGCGGCATGAAATACCGCCTGCTTGTTTTGCCGCAATTGAAGACGATGCGCCCAGAAGTCTTGCGGAAACTGAAAGACTTGTTGCACGCCGGAGCTTGTATCGTTGGCCCGGCACCGGAATATTCCCCGAGCCTGAGCAATTATCCGGCAGCCGATCAGGAAGTGAAGGCTTTGGCTACCGAGCTTTGGGGAGAAAAGAAGGAACCTATGAAGAAAATAGGGAAAGGACGTTTGTACGCATCGACGGACAATTTGCAGCCGGTGCTGGATGCCCTGAATATAAAGCCTGATATGCGTGTCGACTCCGGTGCTCCGGTGTTGTTTATTCATCGGGCGACGCATGAAGGGGATATTTATTTTATCTCCAACCAAAGTGGCGAACCGGTGGAGATCAATCCGGCATTCCGCGTATCCGGCAAATTACCGGAGTTGTGGAACCCGTTGACGGCGGAGATCCGTTATCTTCCGGAGTTCACTTGTTCCGGTGAGGTGACCACTGTCCCGGTGCGTCTGGAAGGATATGAAAGTTCATTCCTTATATTCCGTAAAAAAGGCTCCCCGAAGAAAACGGCCGCCCGGAATTATCCGCATAAAGAAGTGTTGGCAACGGTCGCTTCTCCCTGGCAGGTCGCTTTTGAGAAAGGGAAAAGAGGGCCGTCGGAAACTGTTACTTTCCCGGAACTGAAGGACTGGACGACTTCTGCGGATGCGTCGATCCGCTATTTCTCCGGAAAAGCAGTCTACACCAACCGGATCACATTGCCTGAATTACCTCAGAAACCGCTTTATCTGGATTTGGGAAAGGTGATGGTGATGGCCAAAGTAAAGGTGAACGGACAGTATGCAGGCGGCGTATGGACAATGCCTTATCGCTTGCCGGTCGGGGAATACCTGGTGGAAGGGGAGAACCTGATCGAAGTGGAAGTGGTGAACAACTGGATGAACCGTTTGATAGGCGACAGCCTGTTGCCGGAGCAGGAGCGCGGCACATGGACAAACGTGAATCCCTGGAAATCCGATTCGCCGTTGCAATCGTCCGGTTTGATCGGCCCGGTAGAAATTCAGGCCTATTCTTATGAATAACCGCCCGCGCTTGTGTTGTTTTTGAATAGAATCATGTACATTTGTGACAAATAAACACAAAGCATATGAATAAAATTCTGATAAAAAACGCTTGCATCATTAACGAAGGACGTATGTTTAAGGGATCAGTCCTTATTAATGGTGATAAAATAGCCGAAGTATTTGAAGGTGCTGTTCCGGCAACAACCGATAATGTAAAGGTGATCGACGCCGAAGGTAAATTCTTATTGCCGGGCGCTATCGACGACCAGGTGCATTTCCGTGAACCGGGTCTGACCCATAAAGGAGACATCGCCAGCGAAAGCCGTGCTGCCGTAGCCGGTGGTATAACGACTTTCATGGATATGCCGAACACCAAGCCGCAGACGACCACGATCGCCGACCTGCAATGGAAACTGCAACGGGGGGCGGAAACGTCTGCCGCCAACTATTCTTTCTTCTTCGGAGGAACGAACGATAATATGGATGAGATCCGTAAACTGGATCGCAGCCGCGTGCCGGGTCTGAAGCTCTTTCTCGGCTCTTCTACCGGGAATATGCTGGTTGACAAGAAAGACAGTCTCGAACGTATCTTCGGTGAAGCGGATATGCTGATCGCGATCCATGCGGAAAAGGAGGAAGTGATCAAACGCAACCTGGCTTATTATACGGGATTGTATGGCGAGGATCTCGATATTTCTTATCATAGCAAGATCAGGAGTGAGGAGGCTTGTTATGCCTCTTCTTCGGAAGCAGTGGAATTGGCTACGCGCCTGAACTCGCGTCTGCATATTCTCCATCTGTCCACAGCCAAAGAGCTTTCTTTGCTGAGTAACGCGATCCCTTTGAGCGAAAAGAAAATTACAGGGGAAGTATGCGTGCATCATCTCTGGTTCCACGATGGCGACTATGCCAAATATGGCAACCGTATCAAATGGAACCCTTCTATCAAGACGTTGGAAGACCGTATTGCCTTACGCGAGGCTGTTAAAAACAATACGATCGATATTGTGGCGACCGACCACGCTCCGCATCTCTTGTCGGAGAAGGAGGGAAGTTGTCTGAAAGCAGCTTCGGGCGGCCCGTTGGTACAGCATTCGCTGGTGGCCATGCTCGAACTGGTGGCCGAAGGTTGCTTTACGTATGAAAAGGTGGTGGAAAAGATGGCGCATATGCCGGCCGACCTGTTCCATATCGACCGTCGCGGATACATCCGTCCGGGCTATTATGCCGACCTCGTGCTGGTCGATCCCGATAAGAGTTGGACTGTGGCACCGGAAAACATCCTGTATAAATGCGGTTGGGCTCCTTTTGAAGGAACGACTTTCCATCATAGCGTCAGCCAGACGTTTGTCAACGGAGAACTGGTTTATGACAATGGCACCATCGATGATACCGTTCGGGGAATGGAAGTGCGGTATCTTTGATCTTAGCGCATGAATAATGTATATGAAGAGCGGCTGGGTACGGATCGTATGCTGCCGCTCGTTTTTAAGATGGCGCTTCCGGCAGTCGTTGCCCAGCTGGTCAATCTGCTTTATAATATTGTGGATCGTATTTATATCGGGCATATTCCCGGAATAGGTACGCTGGCGCTGGCGGGTATCGGTGTGGCCGGTTCTATTATTATCCTGATCTCCGCTTTTTCCGCTATTGTGGCCGGAGGAGGTGCGCCGCTTGCCGCCATTGCGTTGGGACAAGGTAACCGCCAGCATGCCGGGAGGATACTTGGAAACGGGTTTGTATTGCTCCTGTTGTTCACTGTCCTGACTTCTGCGTTGGCATATATCTTTATGAAGCCGATACTGTTGTTTACCGGTGCTTCCGAACAGACGCTCGGTTATGCGACGGATTATCTTTCGATCTATCTTATCGGAACGTTGTTCGTGGAGGTGTCGGTTGGTCTGAATACCTTTATCAATACGCAGGGGCGTCCGGGTATAGCGATGTGGTCGGTGGTGATCGGTGCGGTACTCAATATCCTGCTCGATCCGCTTTTCATCTTTGTTTTCGATATGGGTGTGAAAGGGGCTGCGCTTGCCACGATTATTTCGCAGGCGGCTACTGCTCTCTGGGTATTGTTGTTTCTTACTTCCTCCCGTGCTTCCTTACGGCTCGAAACCCGGTATATGAAACCGGACAGGAAAGTGATCGGAGCCATACTGGCGTTGGGTGCTTCGCCTTTTATTATGGCCAGTACCGAAAGCCTGGTCGGTTTTGTCCTGAACGGGACGCTGAAGACATTCGGGGATATTTATGTAAGCGCATTGACTGTGATGCAGAGTGCGATGCTCTTTGTCAGTGTTCCGCTCACCGGATTTGCTTTGGGATTTGTTCCTATCGTGAGTTATAATTATGGACATGGCAACCGGGAACGGGTGAAGGAATGTTTCAAGATCGCTATGACTGTTATGTTCCTGTTTAATTTCGCTTTGATGTTGTTTATGATCTTGTTCCCGTCGGTTATTGCTTCGGCTTTTACGGCAGACGAAGAACTTATCGGAACGGTGAAGGAAGTGATGCCTGTCTTTTTAGCGGGAATGACTATTTTCGGTTTGCAGCGTGCCTGTCAGAATATGTTTGTGGCTCTTGGGCAGGCAAAGATATCCATTTTTATTGCCTTGCTCCGGAAAGTACTTTTGCTTATTCCGCTTGCACTTATCTTGCCGCGTTTCATGGGAATGATCGGTGTCTATTCGGCAGAAGCCATTTCTGATGCAACCGCAGCTATTTGTTGCACGATTATCTTTGCCATCCAGTTCCCGAAGATATTGAATAAGATGACTGTATAGTAAGATACTGTTTTAAATATAGTGTTGTTGGTAGGGGCGGTTTGCGAACCGCCCTTACAGATGCAGCATACAGAACCGGTCAGGGAATATCGATCAGTTTATGTGTCTGCAAGCTAAGTTGCCATTCCGGATGTTGGAGGATGTATTCTACAATTTCGGGAGTATTCCGGCAGGAGCAAGGCTGTATATAATGATGCTTAGCCGGCAGATTGATATAAGAGGACAAATCCTGTCCGAGGTAAACCACTTTCACTTCATCCATCCGGTCGATGCAGATAGGAGCACCTTCCTTCGGCGAACAAGTCACCCAGTCGATATTTGCCGGCAACTTACGCGTGCCGTTTGTCTCTATACATATATATTTGCCTTCTTTGTGGAGCAGGTCGATAAATTCTTCATCGATCCATAAAGCAGGTTCGCCACCGGTCAGTACGACCAGGTTGGAAGGATAGGCGGAAATCGTCCTGATGATCTCTTCATCCGACATCAATGTTCCTTCCTCATGTTCTGTATCACAAAAACTACATTTCAGGTTACACCCTGAAAAACGGATAAAGACAGCCGCCTTTCCCGTATGATAGCCTTCCCCCTGAAGGCTATAAAAAATCTGATTAATCTTTCTCATAGATCGCTGTGTTTGATTCTGATTCATTTACTTCTACTTTATAACAGGTGGGTATTTGGTCACAAATCCACCGGGCCATGTTCTCTGCTGTCGGGTTGAAGGGGAGAACTTCGTTTAAGTTCTGATGATCGAGTTTGCTCTTGATTAAGTTCTTGATATGGCTGAAATCGATCACCATACCATCGGCGTTTAGTTCCTTCGAGCGACAATAAACTGTGATAATCCAGTTGTGACCATGCAGGTTCTCACATTTGCTGGGATAGGAGAGCTTCAGGCTATGTGCGGCTGAAACTTCCATTCGCTTAACTACGGTATACATGCAAAAAAAGATAATTTAAACGTTTATACTCTGTACCTGATGTCACCTTGATACGGGTGCAAAAATACACAAAATACACATGCGATTATCAGCTCCCGGCCTATCATATTTATTAAAAAAACATTTGTATATTTGCAAGTATTAGAAGGTTAGCTCCATTTCTCCGGAAGATGGGAAAAAGATATAAAGTAGCAATAAGTAAAATAACCAGCGTTATTTTGCTTGTTATTTCACAGAATATGTGTGCTTTTGCCTTGGTAAACCAATTTTTAAGCTACGGGAGCAAATGTTAAAAAATAGAAGAAGCTGCAAATAAGTTTCGATAATTTTAAAAATGTGTTTTATAATATCTTTTTTTATTTGCGCAGTAACATAAAATCCCGCATCTTTGCATCCAGATAACCTAAACAATCTTTTTGCCTTAAAGACTAATACCTATTAAAAACCTATAAAGAGGGCCTTTGAGAAAAGGCCCTCTTTATGATTTTTAAGCCTTTAGTAACCTGTTTCTTCAATCTTCGACGATATTTTTCCTATTGCTTCATTCAGTTTTTCTTCCGGTGGAATGACATTAAAGTCACCCCAAAACTTCTCATCATAGCTAAATTTTGTTTCAGAAAAGACGGTTCGGGTAGATAATGTTTCTTTTCGTGTAAAACGGTTAACATTAACAGTGTCCGTTTTACATATAACCATTTCGAACCATACATGAAGCGGGGAACTGCCGAATAACTGCCTTTTTTGTTTCACTTTAAAATGCAGGTCGCCCCTTACATGATTGATATAATAAGTGCCGTTCCACGGTTTGTAGGTGACGGTGTAAATTACTTTTTGCGGCGTGATTTTCAAGTTACGGCTTTTCTTTTCGACCAGCATGCCGGCGGCTTCTTTAACGTATTTGGGATGCAACTCGAATTCGGCGCGAAGCAGGGCGCTGTTCTCGGAGTCGATATATAAGTTTCCCTTATAAAGCGGAGTCGTGATGAAGTTGCGTTGCTCGAAAGAGATCACGTTTGCCATCCGGTTGTCTATAACGGTGATGTCGGAATGGGCAAAGACATAAGGGTAATTTACCTCGCTTTCAGGTATCAGGAAATCCGGCATATTCTTTATGATATCCAATGTAATACTGGCATTGAGCCCCGATTTCATCTTAGCGACAACGGTGTCTTTTTCCTGGTTGCTGGTGATGCGGCGCATTTTTAACAATTTCACCTGGTCGACCGTGTTCTGGTTATTATAGGCCGTTTTATAAATTTTAAAAACGCCTTCCGTCAGGCTGACGAACTTATTTTTCCGTTCGATCCCTTCCCGGTAGAAAGAGGTCATGTAGACCGGTTCCTGCGAGTAATTCTGTTTCTTTTTGTCCTGCATCTCGCGCAATAAACGCAACGGGTTTGCGATGCGGACGACAACTTCCTGCAAGGAGATCACTTTGGGCTCCAGTGTAAGCATACTGTAACGCTCCGCCAGCAACTCGCCGGACATTTCAAGCGGCTGATAACCCAGGTGAGAAAAGCTGATTTGTGACTGACGCAGGGAGTCCGGCAAACGGAGCCTGAATTCTCCCCCCTGGTTTGTGATGCTTCCTATCGCTTCCGCACTGATACCGACGGTAGCAAATGGAATAGGCTCATTGCTGTATTTGTCGCGCAAAATACCTTCGAGCGTGAAGTAACGGATGCTGTCGGGAAGAACCGGTTCGACCTTTACCGGGGGCGCTTCTACGGGCGGTGAGATCAGTATGTGGTTTCCGATCACCCGGAGACCGAGTTGTTTATTCCCCGTGATCAGCTGGATCGCTTCCCTGACAGTATATTTACCACCCGGAATTTTAACGACCTGCTCATTGTCGATAATTTTACTATCGTAGATAAAAAGGTAGCCGGAACGTTCGGACACTTCCCCCAACAGGTGATACACCGTTTCCTTGTTTTTGGAAAGATGGATGACACGGTCGAGAATATCGTTATCATCCGCCTGCAAAGGAACTGCTACGGCCAGCAGTAGTCCGATGAGGAAGTAGAGTATGCGATATGTGACGGTCTGTTTCACCTCGGGTTGTTTTTATCCTGTTAGTTCTCATGCAACGTAAGCACATTCTTATCACGTGTATATTTCAGGTTCAGGGCTCCGCAAATCAGTTCGGCAATACTTTCCGGCGAATTGTTGAAGAAAGTAACCGTCAGCTTCCGGTCTTCCAGAGCGGGGACGGTCTGCAAACGTATATCTTCCGTGTTGAGGTTGATGATACGCAGGATGTCGGCCAACCGTTCGTCTTTAAAATGTATCTGCCGGGTGTATTCCGAGAATTGTTCCGGATGCCTGGTCTGGTTTACGTGGAGTTTACGGGAAGCGAGAGTCGCTGTCTCTCCGGCTTTGACATAAACGTCCTGTCCATTCTTTTTCAGGGTCACTTTCACCATTCCCCGCTGTACGGACAGTTCGAAAGGCCGGCTTCCGTCGCTTTTCACATTAAAGGCCGTGCCCAGTACTTCGATACGTGTCTCTTCCGTTTCGATCAGGAAAGGCCGCGTACGGTTTCCGGTGACATCGAAAAGCGCATTGCCCTGCAAGGAAACTTCCCTCTTGTCCGGTTGGAAATGTTCCGGATAATGGATGGCTGCGTTTCCGGCCAGATAGACGATGGAACCGTCTTCAAGCGTGGTGGCCAGCGTCGTTGTTTCCATATTCTGCCGGGTAAGCAGGTTCCGGTCGATTTCCTTTTCTGTTTGATTGAAATAGTTGATGGAGATATATGTACAAAGTAATATGACAGCAGCAGCTGCTGTCCATTTGAATGCAGTCAGACGAAGCGATGGACGAGCTGTCTCCGCTTGGGTGATCAAACCATCCTTCTCCAGGCGGTTGTAAAGTGTTGTCCATGCCTGGTCCGTTTTTCTGTTGTCCTTTTCTTTCCGAGTCATACTGTTTGTGTATAATTCTCAATTTCTTTTCTGAGCGTTTGAAGCGCCTTTGTCATTTCGGCTTCCACTGTTTTGACCGAGAGGGAGAGGATAGAGGCTATCTCTGCATATTTCTTTCCTTCAAAGCGATGCATCCGGAAGATGCGGAGCCGGCGTTCCGGCAGCTTTTTAAGCGTCTTGTCGATCAGTGTTTCTAGTTCCTTGTATTCCAGTTGATCCTGCGGATCGGAAGGTTTGCCATCGGGGTTGCCCGCTAAGACGGTTTCCCTGTACCGGTTGCGCACTTCCAAGTGTTCGCAGTATTGGAGAGCCTGGTTGCGTACCGCCCCGTACAGGTAACTTTTGATGGAGCGGAACACCTGTAGCTTCTCCTTTTCTTTCCAGAATACGTAAAAGAGCTCTTGCACGATCTCTTCGGCCACATCCCTGTTTCCGGTGATCCCTGCGGCATACAGGCAAAGAGGGGAGTAATAGAGCCGGAAGATTCCTTCGAACGCCTTGACGTTCCCCTCTTTAATCTTAGTTAATACGAATAAGTCGTTTATCATGCCGCGGATCTTTCTGTTTAGAGTCCTTCAAATGTACGAAAAGATATTGAGATTTATTTCTGTTGCTTTTTTAATTTGTTTACTGCGCTGTCCAGCGATTCCGTAGGTTCGATGATATTGTAAGCGCCCCAGAAATCTTCATCCATAAAGTTTTCCACCTTGTCGGACAATGATTGTGATTCCTTGAATGCCATCTTGTACGGAATACCGCCAACATTATCCTCTTTGCCATCCGTCACGACCATTTCCGAAATAATGGTGTAATTGGTTGAGAACAGTTTGCGTTTCCAGTCACATTTAAATCGTACCCCGTTGCGTATGTAGTTCAGATAAGTTACGCCGTTCCTTTCCTTGTAAGTCACCAGGTAAGCCACTTCGAGCGGGCGGAAACGTAATCCGAACGGTTTCTTTTTGAGGATGGCCTGGGTCGCTTTGTTGCGGTCGTCCATGCTCAGGTTGAATTCTGCACGGGTAAATGAGAGTCGTTCCTTGTCTATGTACAGTTTTCCGTAATACAGGGCATACGGCATGATCACCTGTGGCTGGAAACTGATCACATATTGCGGACGGTTATCGATATTGGTCGATTCTTCCATCTTGAATGTATAATAAGAAAGGCATTCCAGATCGAGCAATACATCCGGATTCTTCACTATGTCTACATAGACCGACATCGTAGGGCCACCGAGAAGTTTCACGGCAAGCGTATCGCTTTTCTTCTGGCTCAACAATTTGCGACCTTTGTATATCTGCACTCGGTCGTGATCTGCCGACTCGTTATACGGAGTCTTGTAAATATCGATCACTGCTTCGGATATATTGATGTATCTTTTCCCTTTTTGTGCTGTTTCGCGATAGAAACCTGTCAGCATATTTGTCTTCTTACTATAATTTGCCGGGATCTTTCTGACCGCTTCTTCTACGATAAGCCGTGGTTCGCGGGCATGGATGATGATCTCGTCGAGCATGTTCTCGTAAGGAGTCATCCAGACGGTCAGGTCTGAAATATCGCCCCCGTTGAGAGTCACTTTGTTATTATAGTATCCGATATGCGATACTTCTACCGCTTTCACATGAGAGGCATCCTTGATCTTGAAAGAGAATTCCCCTTCCTCGTTCGTGATGGTTCCTGAAGTGCTGCCCGGAATGGAGATATTTACATATTCCAGTCGCTTTTTATTTTGCTTGTCTTTAACGACTCCGCTAACGGTGATGTAGTCTGCGTTCTCATCGTCACGCTCTAACACCTGTGCCTGAAGCGGATTCATACCTACTACTAATAGCATGACAAGCAAAAATCGGATGGATTGTCTATACTGCGTTTTCATCTCTGTATTGTTTTAAAGGTGAATATTACTCGTTTGTACTAATAAGATCGTTCAGGAAATAAATACCCTATGGAAAAAGTGAACTATTTTGATAAATCTTTCTATATTTGTGAAGGACAGGACGATAAGCACACATATATAATTCTATATCCTATGAAAACCAAACGTATTAATCGAAGAGCTTTTTTCAGGCTTTCGGCCACTGCGGGAGCCGGTGCCCTGCTTATGCCGGGTGTCGCTGCAACCCGTACCGGTCAGCCCGGTAATGAGAATGAAATCCCTGTCCGTACGCTTGGCCGAACGGGGGTAAAACTTCCGATCCTGAGTATGGGAGTGATGCGTGCCGATAATCCGAATGTCGTAAGAGCCGCTTACAACTCGGGGCTGTTCCATTTTGATACGGCTCACGGGTATCAGAACGGAAAGAACGAAGAAATGCTGGGGAAGTTCTTCGCCGGGAAAAAACGCGACAGCTTCTTCATCGCCACCAAAGGTAAATTCGATTATCCGCTGAAAGATGATTTCGAACAAACCTATACCGATCTTGTCGACCTGAGCCTGAAACGGTTGGAAATGGATCAGGTAGACCTGTTCTACGCACATGCTTTGAGCAAGGTCGAAGAGGTGAAAGACGAACGTGTGATTGCCGTCCTGAAGAAGCTGAAGGAAGAGGGCAAAACCCGTTTCATCGGATTCTCTGCACATGCCGGTAAACCGGAACTGCTGGATGCAGCCATTGAAGCCGGAATTTACGATGTGATCCTGCTGAGTTATAACTTCAAACTCTCCAATCTGAAAGAAACGGAAGAAGCCATTGCCCGTGCCGCCAAAGCCGGTATCGGTCTGGTTGCCATGAAGACCATGACCGGAGGAACCGAAGATGCGGCCGGTAAGAAGAAGATCAATGCAGAAGCCTGTCTGAAATGGGCCTGGAAGAATGAACATATAACGACCGCTATTCCCGGTTTTTCCAATTACGACGAACTGGAGGAATGTCTGGCTGCCGGCCGCAATCCGGAACTGACTTCCGGCGAACAGGAATATCTGGCTTCCCTCTGCGGACAGGAAATGCTGTATTGCCAGCAATGCGGAAAATGCCAAACGCAGTGTCCCGAACATCTTCCTATTCCTGATATCATGCGTGCCTACATGTATGCTTATGGTTATAAATATTCGAAGATGTCGAAAGAGACACTGGCGGAGCTGAACCTTTCGCCGGATATCTGTACGAATTGCGATACCTGCCGGGTGACGTGTCCTTCCGGGTTTGACGTATCGGCAAAGATAGCCGCTATCACGCCGGTTATGCAGGTTCCGAATGAATTTCTGACTTAATAAATACCCGTTATGAGATACATCAATTATTTGTTGCTCTTATTCCTTTTGCCCGTTTGTCCGCTGAAGGCACAAACGCCGGACGAACTGAAATCGTGGTTGCCGGCGGTTACCGGCTGGACAATCTCGGATGAAGTGGAAGTGTTCAATCCCGACAACCTGTTTGACCGGATCAACGGTGCCGCCCCGCTTTTCATCGAAAATAATTTCAGGGAAATGACTTCGATGGAGTACAAGAAAGGAGCCGATTACATCACTATACAGGCCTATCGCCATGCAACTCCTGAGGATGCTTTCGGCATGTATTCCTCGGAACGCTCTTCGGATCTGGCTTTCCTTCCCATCGGGGGAGAAGCGCAGGGGGATAAGACCAATCTTTATTTCTTTGCCGGAAATATGTATCTGAAGATATGGAGCAACGTTTCCGGTGATGTGTCGGCTGAATTGCAGTCCATAGGAAAAGGGTTGGCGGAAAAGATCGATGCAACTGCCGCTTATCCGTTGGTAGTCCGTTTGTTTCCGGAAGAAGGAAAGATCCCTTATTCTGTCAGTTATATAACATCCAACTTTATCGGCCATGAATTTCTGCGTTCCGTTTACACGGCCAGGTATGAACGCGGCGGACAGAGTTTCCTGTTATTTATATTGGATGGAGGCACTCCCGAAGGTGTAAAAGATGTATTGACCCAGTATATGGCTTTCACCAAGCAACCGCAGGAGGTACAGGAAGGTGAATTGCTGATTAAAGACCGTTATAACGGAGATATCCCGTCTCTCTGGAAAGGACGTTATCTGATCGGTATTTTTAATGAAAACGGGGATACGATAACCGGCGGGAATGAATTGTTGAACGAACTGGCCGGTAAACTTTAATTGATTTCAGCATGTCGAACTTTGATAAGGCAGACTTTATACAGGCTGTCTACCAAATGGTAAAAACCGTTCCGCGGGGTCGTGCCACCAGTTATGGCGCGATAGCCCGCTCGATCGGTTATCCGAATATGTCGCGGATGGTAGGAACTGTTTTAGGTAACTGCAACAGTGCGGAAACCGGCATCCCTGCCTACCGTGTCGTAAACAGCCAGGGCATCCTGTCCGGCAAAGATGCTTTCGGTACTCCAACGGAAATGCAGGAAAAACTGGCTGAAGAAGGAGTGATGGTGGAGAATAACCGTATCAAAGACTGGAAGCGTGTGTTTTGGGATCCGATGAAGGAGATTGCCACAGACTAGCGTGAAGTATAGGGGAAACTAATTCAAATCTCCCTACTATTTATCGGATAAGTAAGGACTTTCTATTGCCAGGGTGTAGGGGGTAGCACAACAGCCTGTACAGGATAATCCGCCAGGGTGTACAGGATAATCGATTACCCTGTACAGGGTAGAATTATTGAGTGCTGACTTAACATTTAGTTTGTCATATCTATCGTGCTACCAACATAGTATATATGTGTTAGTATCGGAAGTGTTACTTCCTACGGTGGGCTTATCCTCTGATAAAGAGTTTTTTTATTTTTAGCCTTCATGCCTTCATAATGAGTCTTATAATACTTATAATTAGTGTTTTACAAATGAAGCCACCCGGTTGTACTGCCTTCATCGGATGAATGCACTTTGCTGGGTGGCTTCATTTGTAAGTGTTTGTATATTAGCTGATAACCTGTCTTTATGAAGGCATGAAGGCATATTTTATGAAAAACTTATTTCACGGTTACCTGCAACGGTTGTTTAACCTTCTGCGCAAATTCCTGTACATACTTGAACCATTCGGCAGAGTTGCGGAAGCCCCATTTGCTCCATCCGGCTCCGGTGTAATATGTATAATTGCTTCCCGGAGTGTAAGTCGTATAAGCCAACACATGACCATCGGCGCCACGTTGCTTTTTCTCCTGGTCGGAGAAGTTTACCGCTTTGGCTTCACTGATCTTTTCGGGGAATACGGCTGCTACATAGATCTGTCCGTTTTCCGGGTCTTCCGGATCGGCATAAGCGATGTAACCGTTTGAGGCATCAGCCTGGTAATCATTGCTCGGTTCATGCAGAACGATACCTGTTACAAGAGGGGTCGGTTCACTCAGGTTATCGAACGACAGAGTTACTTTGTTCAGTTGCGAACCTGCATCCAAAGAAAGCAGGCGTGTTTCAATCACGGAAGCATCTTCTTTTACTTTAAGCGGGTTGTAGACCAGCTTCATTGTGAAACGCAGCGGGCCGTTATCCAGGATTTCATACTCCTTATAGCAGTACGGATAAACAATAGAGTCGTTAGCCAACAGGGCGGAAGTACCGGCACCCAATGTCGGGCCTACCTTGTAGTAATCCAGTCCGTTGCCATGATCGATATGGTAGGAGATGGAGTTTGCCAATTCCTGTGCAGCCTTCTTGTCTGTCTTTCGCAGTTCGGCGATTTGGGCTCTCGACTCCGGATTTAGCTCTGTCTTGTAACGCATGTCGACAACAGGCTCCGATACACACTTCACCCATATATCGTAGCCGAAAGCCTGTTCGCCGGAGGCTTGCAGAGCCGGGCCATAGGTACGGAAAGCGATACGGTCGTTTTCCCAGGCGATATCATCCACCCGTTCCGGATAGAATTTACCGCAGGCAACCGTTGCCGGCTCTTCCGGTGTCCCCGGTTCGATCTTATAAGTAACGCTGCTGTTTGCGTTCACATCAACGGGGAAAATAATTTTTTTGTCGTAGGTGATCTGATAAGGGATCTGTGTTCCGTTGTTGTCGGAGATAATGAAAGACTCGCCATTCAGTTTGGCTACTGCATCCATTGAAATCTCTGTAATCTCATTCGAGCGGGCAATGGCGGACGGGTTTGTCACAGTTACATCCACGCTCTTTTCCTGCGTACAGGCAAAGGCGGTGGCGGCCAGAAATAAGGAAATAATCTTTTTCATACATATTATATTGTTAGTTCATAAATATTTCGCCGTGAGTGTTCTCCATTTGAAACCGGCAGTAAAAGTATGAATATTCACTAAGTTTACAAAGCCCATTTGCAGTAAACAAACGTTTTTTTCTATTCGATCTGTGTTCTTGTCATGCAGTATACGATTCTTTTTACCGTTTATATAGCATGATGTTGAAGCAGTGTTTACTTATTCTGATGTTGATGGGAGTCTCGCATATCCGGCTATATGCACAAAGTTGGAGTGAGAAGGACTCGGTATGGTTGTCGGGTGTTCTATCGGGAAAAGATACGATCCGTATCAACCCGGAGTTTCAGAAGGCGATCGATAGCGGTACATTTATCCACCTGAAGGACGAACCCGGACAGCAAATGCTGGAAGCCCCGACGGAGTTGCCTATCCTGAAAGACTTTTCCGAATATTTGCATGCCGATGCGGACACTGTACGCGATCGTCTGATATATAAATCGATGCCGCCCAGTGTGTACCGTTTGTATGTAATAGAGTTGGATACCTGTTTGCTGATAAACAAAGAAGCCTATACGCCGCCGGCCACACGTTTGATCGATAAAAAAGAAATACAAGTAGGAAAACTTCCGGTGACGGCAGCTGTAGGAGGGAAGAACCTGTATTCGTCGGATGTGGTGAAGGACGGGCAGAAGCGGGGAACCGTAGGCGGATCGGTGAAACTCTATTTCTCTCTGGATGATATGCTGAAATGGGTTTTCTCCAAAAAAGAAAGAAACAAGCGGAAGAACCGTAAGCGGGATGATACGTGGCGTTATTATAATTCGATGCCCTGACGGTTCAAAGGTTCGTCATAAGTCCCGCAGCTGTATTATCGGGACATACAGATACTCGCCGACAGCCTCAAAGCGGAGGTGGTGGATTTGCAGCAGCAGAAAGACCCGACGGACGGGACGAAACTGGTTCTTGCCATCGACCGAAAGCCCATTGCCGAATGGTTCAAGGAACAGTTCGACAAGCTAAGGCAGAACATACGGTAGCCCTACAGCATAACCTTTGGAACTTGCCTAACATATGCAGATGGGGTTATTCCTTCTATACGACTAAATAGGCGACTTAAATGTGATGGAAAATCAAAGCCAAGGGCATAAGCCGTTTCCGTTACTGACTTGCCGGATATCAATAAATCTTTGGCATGACGAACAATATAACGACCAATGAAGTGGTTGGCAGAGTCGCCTGTTTCCTGTCGTATCAAGTCCCCAAGATAATTGGGTGCAATACACAGGCTATCTGCACAAAAGCGCACAGAGGGTAAGCCGTTGGAATGTTGTTCGCCCATTGCATAATAATCATCTAATAAATGTTCCAAACGACTAACGATGTGACTTCCTTTCAATCCATTTTCTATGGAGTATTGCCTACTGAAAAAGGAAGAGCAATAGGCAAGTAGCAGTTCTATTAATTTTGTAATCAAATTCCTATGCCCTGTTTCTGTTAATTCGGATTGAAGCATTCGCAGGAGAGTTTCACAATACTGTCGTTCTTGTGTGGTAATGGAAAGCGCCTTATTTACATGGTAGCGGAAAAATTCCAAACGAATAAGTTCTTTTTCGTAAGAAGTACCATGAAATAATTCAGGGCTGAAAAGAAGTGCCCAACCACGACGTTGGAACGTGCTTCCATCATGTGGCATACCCCCAATTTGGGATGGAGATACACATACGATACTTCCGGCATGGTAATCATACTTCCCCGAACCGTAATCGAGTTGTTCCGATGTGTCATCCAAAAGGAATAACCCATATACAGCCCATAGAGTGCGGCTATGGTGGATAGGTGGTATTTCATCATAATGAATAACATTCACATAAGGATGGGTGTCCTCAACGCCTACAAATTCATTATAGTCGTGTACGGTTTTCACTTTTATATCATAATTCCGTGTCATAGAGAATGTAAAAATAACCATTATTTTGTATAATCAGTAAAATTGGCTTTTTTCTCTGTATTTCCTCAGCGTCCTTTTAAGTGTAAGCCCGTAAATTTGCACTAAAAAATAAGACAATGAGAAAGATACTGATTTTAGGAGCGACAGGAACATTCGGTAGTAGTCTTGTCAAAAATCTATGCAGCAGTGATAAGTGTTGTCATTTGACACTTGCTTCCCGTCATGCCACAGATTGTTATCCTGACAATGAACAATGTCATGTTGTGGATTGCGATGCAACGAAAGCGGAAAACTTGCAACATGTGATGAAAGAGTACGATGTGGTATATTGTGCCATATCCGGAAGTGACCTGCCCATTGTAGCAGACAATATAGTGTCTGCAATGAAAGAAACAGGTGTACGACGCCTCATCTTTATGGGAGCGGTGGGCATATATGACGAAATACCGTCAGACATGGATGACGAGGATAATGTAAGGAATAACCCAGAACAAGTACCGAATCGTGAAGCCGTGGATATAGTGGAAAATAGCGGATTGGATTACACGATACTGCGTCCGGGGTATTTACGGGATGGAGATAAGGATGATTTCACATTGACATTCAAAGGCGAACAGGCGAAAGGCTACATTTCAACCATCCCGTCCGTTGTCGGGCTGGCCGTTCGTCTTATAAATGATGACACGCTCTATGTCCGTCAAAGCGTAAGTATTACCAAAGATATGTCGCACGGATAATGGATTCAAATCAAAGTATAATGAAACAGATTCTAAAATCAATCCTTGCCATCGTCTTTATATTGGGCATGGCAAACCAAACAAATGCACAGAATATGAATAAAGTACCAACAATCAAACTGAACAATGGCATGGAAATGCCGCAATTGGGAGTAGGCACGTTTCTTGTCAAGGACGATGCCGCAGAACGTGTATGCCATGCTATCAAGACAGGGTTTCGTCTGATTGATACGGCACAAGGTTACGGTAATGAAAAAGAGGTAGGCGAAGGCATACGTTTGAGCGGTATTGACCGCAGCAAACTTTTCATTACCACGAAAGTGAATACTACGGAAATGCGAGACGGTACGGTGCGGCAGTCGCTTGACAAAAGCCTTGCCGACCTCGGAACGAATTACATCGACCTTGTGCTTATCCACTGGCCTGTACAGGGATATATCAAGGAAACATGGAGTATATTGGAAGAATATGTGGATAGTGGAAAAATACGTAGCATTGGTGTAAGCAATTTCAATCCGCATCATCTTGATGAATTGTTGGAATATGCACGCATACGCCCCGTCATCAACCAAATAGAAGTAGAACCATATATGATACAGCAGGATGTAGTGGGATATACTTTCCGCAAAGGCATTCAGGTGGAAGCATGGGGACCATTGGGACAAGGAGTTACAGGAGTGCTGCACGACCCTGTAATAAGCGAAATAGCTAAACGGCACGGTAAGTCTGTGGCACAAGTAATCTTGCGTTGGCATATGCAGCGTGGACTTGTCACTATTCCTCGTTGCGATAATGATGCTTATATGGAGGAAAACATCGACATTTTCGACTTTAGGCTTTCTTCCTCTGAAATGGAAATCATCACAGGATTGAACCGTAACCAACGCTCGAACGAGAAGAACGACCCAGACAACTTTCCGTGGTAATAGATAAAATCCCGATTGGGAGAGAGTTTATAATATGGATATTGGAAAATCGAATAAAAATACAATCTTTGCTCGTGAAAGAGTTATTTGACAGCATAGCACTGCAAACCGCTGAAAATTTAAAATAAAAAGACTTCCGCCGGTATGTGAACGAACCCGACGGAAGTCTGAACTTAAGTTATAGCTTTTCTTTATATTATATATCTATTCTTTTTTATTAAGTCTGTAACTAAGTGCCCCTGAAGGGCATTTGTTGATCTGAGCGATCAATTCATCAGTGGTTGCATTTTCTATTTTTATCCAAGGTCTTTCCTTTGGATTATACACCTGGGGTAATGTTTTTACACAAATACCTGCATGTTTACATAGTTCGGGTTGCCATATAATGGTCAGTTCTCCGTTTGAATATTCAATTTTCTTTCCCATATCTATAATCGCTTTATCTAATATCTATCCTTTATCCTACGTTGATGCCTTTCATGACGATGCGTCGCCAATCCGGATGCTTCTTAATGTATCCGGCTACAAAGGGGCATAGCGGAACCAGTCGTAATTCCTGTCTTTCGATATCTTTCAGTACTTTTTCTACCAGTTGACTGCCTACACCCTTTCCTTCCAGTTGGACAGGAACTTCCGTGTGTGTGAGATAAATTTCCCCATTTTTTGATTTAATATACTCGATCTTCGGAACCAGTTTGCCAATATGAAATTCGTATTGGTGGTTCTCTGTGTTATCAATTAATTCGTAATCGTCCATTATCGTACTCTTTTATTAATGTTCTGTTATATTTCAAACATTTTACACAGAGGCTTTGTTTTGGATATTTCCTGTTTTCTTTTGTTGCTGCTCTGATAATGAAAGAAAACAGTAATTTGTATCTGATTGTAAGTGAGAATTTATTTATTCTTTCAATTTAATTCAAATACCGGCTTTTTTTGTTGAACTTTTATTGCGGAGAAGTGTTTTATAAGTATAAAACAAAGTCATTTTGTTTTCTGAGAAGGAATAATTGATGAATAATGGTATAATTGACTAATAAGGCAGTAAAATAGAACATCTCTGTTTTACTTATTATTATTAGTTTTAAGTCACATATCAAAAATGGAGTGTTATGAATAAGAATGACGTTGGCTCAAATGCCGGTAAGATCTGGCGTTTGCTTGCAGAGAGGGGCAACATGTCCATCAGGAAAATCGGGGAAATGACTCATTGTAAAGAGTCCGTTATTTTCCTGGCGTTGGGTTGGTTAGCTCGGGAAAATAAGGTGCGTTTTTGTAGCGATAGTAGCGGAATGATATCCGTCGAGGTTAATATTCCACTGACAGAGACGTATTATTAATAAGAAGAGGATTAATTTTAGAGGCGCAAACGGTAAAGGGATACAAAAATGATTGTAGCCCTTTTTGTTTGCGCTTCACTCTTCTACGGACGGTATTTACAGCAAGCCGGGAGCTTGTTGTAAACACTGTCGTCTGCTTTATACTTGTCGTTGTCGTGTCCGGCATTGGCAATGGCTTTGGCTACGGCATCGACGGATGTCTTCTTGGGGTCGAACTGCAAATGGATCATCTGGGCATCTTTGTCCCACATGGCCGAAGTGACTCCCTTTATGTCTTTGGCTGTACTTTCGATACGTTGTTTACACATATCGCAGGCTCCTTTCACACCGAACATGGCATGTTCGCTTTGTGCGTTTGTCGTGCCGTGCATCTGATGTCCTGCGTGTCCGGTCATTGGATGGGCGGCGTTTCCGTCGTTATTCATCATAGAGGGTTTTCCTTCCAGCTGGGCACTGGCATCTATGGAAAAGACGCCGTTCGTTACGATCTCTTCTCCGTCGGATAATCCTTTCAGTATGACATAAGCATTTCCTAAAGACGGCCCCAGTTCTACTTCCCGCATCTGGAAAGTGGGAGTGGAGATATCCGGTTGTTTGACATATACAATAGCCCGTTTGCCTGTCCAAAGCACTGCCGTTTGGGGTACGACGATCTGATCTTTATACCCTTTTAAAGGAGCGTCGACCAGCGCTGTTGCATACATCTCCGGCTTTAGTTCCATGTTCGGGTTGGCAACTTCCACACGTACACGGGCTGTGCGGCTGGTTGCATTCACGATCGGATCGATAAATGCGATCCTGCCTTTATATGTTTTGCCGGGAAGAGCCTGTAAAGTGAATTCTACCGGATCACCTTTGCCCAGAAAAGGAAGGTCTACTTCGTATGCATCGAACATCGCCCATACTTTGGAAAGATTGGCCACGTCGTATAGTACCGCACCTTGTGATACATAATCTCCCTGGCTGACCTTTTTCGACATAACGATACCGCTGGTATTGGCTTTGATCTCGACGATAGGAGAGGTGGCTCCCGATTGTTCGATGGCTGTTATTTGTGCATCGGTCATTTTCCAGAGCAGTAACTTCTCCCTGGCCGCTTTGATCAATGCCGGTTGTTGCATCTTCAATGCTTCCAGCAATTCTTCCTGGGCGGTAAACAGTTCGGGAGAGTACAAGGTGGCAAGTGTCTGTCCGGCGCGGACTGTTTCACCGGTAAAGTCGACTGCCAGATTTTCTATACGTCCCCCCACATGCGCCGTTTGCGATTGCAGGCTTCGTTCGTCCGGGGCTATTTTACCATACAGGCGTACCTGTTTGACCGGATTCTCCTTATTGACGCGTGATGTCTGCACATCGGCCAGAGCCATTGCTTCTTCGGATAACTGGATGGCTGACGGATCAACGTTTTCGTCACCGTGGTTACTTTTGCGTACCGGTATCAGATCCATTGCGCATATCGGGCATTTACCCGGTTTGTCCTGCCGGATCTGAGGGTGCATGGAGCATGTCCAGACTCCGTTTTCGTCTTGTTGCAGGTCATGGCTGTGGGAATGTCCTGCTATGCTGTCGTGGTCATGATGTTCGCTGTCTGCCTGCGGAACTGTTGAGGAAGGGCTGAACAGCAGCCATCCGATTAATAAACCTGCCAGTGC
>ULWH01015263.1_pt1 | contig 26188 bp, 20 predicted proteins | sample 1960201 | NCBI WGS metagenome assembly ULWH01 (sample SAMEA4835808, study PRJEB28245) | human gut metagenome | biome: gut microbiome; material: fecal sample | place: Denmark | collected 2008
TTTCTTTTGCTTCCTTTTCTTTCTAGAAAGAAAAGGAAGGGAAAAACCGTTTACCGCACCGAAACCGGCGATCCGAACAGGCGGACCGCGTTTTCGTAGAGCGCCGCGCCGAGCGTTTCCTCATCCTCGCCGCGCAGCGCGGCGAGACGCGTCAGCACGAGCGACGTCATGGACGGATCGTTCCGTTCGCCTCTGTGCGGTTCCGGCGTCATATAGGGACAGTCCGTCTCGAGCAGCAGCCGGTCGCGCGGCGCAAACCGTACCACATCCGGCAGTTTTTTTGCATTCTTGAATGTCAGCGAACCGCCGACCCCGAGGGACAGACCGAGGTCCAGACACTCCCGCGCGGTCTCCACGCTGCCGGAAAAGCAGTGCATCACGCCCGAAAGCGTAGCCCGATGCGCATGGAGCAGCGCCATGCAGTCGCCGTGCGCCTCGCGATCATGGATCACAACGGGCATGCCGTGCGCGCCCGCGATGGCAAGCTGTTCGTCAAAGCAGCGCTTCTGCACATCGCGCGGAGAAAAATCATAATGATAATCCAGCCCGATCTCGCCCACGGCGCGGACGGCCGGATGCGCAAGCGCACGCTCGACCGCGTCTTTCGCGGACGCGTCCCATTCGGCGGCGCTGTGCGGATGCACGCCCGCTGCGCCGAGGATCAACGCCGGATACCGCTCCGTAAGCGCGATCATCTTCGGAAGATCGGAAAGCGCGCAGGCACATTCCAGCACGCCCGCCACGCCCGCTTGCGGCAAACGCGCGATGAGCGCATCGCGATCCGCATCAAAGCGCTCATCGAGCAGATGCGCGTGGGTATCAAAGCGTTTCATAGCCGTGCCTCTCACAGCGACAGGCGCATGAGCGCTTCGTCGTGGTACACGCCGTTTACCAACAGATACTTTTTGCGCAGACCGTCGACGGCAAAGCCGAACTTTTGATACAGCCGCACGGCACGCTCATTGTCCGCATACACCTCAAGGCACAGATTGCGGATCGTGCCGGTTTCCCTGCAAAAGTCAATGATCTCCTGCATAAGAACGCTGCCGACGCCCTGCCCCCAGAGCCTGCGCCGCACGGAGATGCCCATGTGCGCGTTGTGCGCTATGCGCTTGTGCGTCTTTGCCTCGACGTTTGCAAGTCCGACGACCTCGTCTCCGATCAGCGCGACGAACATGCGCCTATCCGGCTTGTCGAACTGGGTCTCCAGAAACTCCGCCTCCTGCGCCTCGGTGAGCGGAACGCCCTCCGGCCCCACGAGCAGGTAATCGCTCTCGCCGCCAACACAGCGCAGGTAGGCGAGACAGGCGGCGGCGTCCGTGCCGCGCGCCTGCCGCACCCACAGCGTTTCGCCGTTCTTTAACGTGGATTCCTTCATGGTCAGCGCACCTTCAGACCGCTCTCCATCTCGGACAGGGTCGTGAGCGCGGAAAGCTTCTCGTCCGCCTCGTCCGATGCGCAGAGGATCATGCCGCGGCTCTCAATGCCGCAGAGCTTGACGGGCTTGAGGTTCGCGACGAGCACGACCGTTTTCCCGATCAGGTCTTCGGGCGCATACCACTTTTTGATGCCCGAAACGACCGTGCGCTCCTCGCCGCCCACGTCGAGCGTGAGCTTTAAGAGCTTCTTTGCACGTTTGACCTCTTCGCAGTTCACGACTTTTGCAAGCCGGAGGTCGATCTTTTCAAAGTCCTCATACTCGATCTCCGGGACGGCCGCCGGCGCGGCGTCCGCCGCGCTCTCCGCGGGCGCAGCGGGGGTCTCGGCCTTTTTCGCTTCGGCAGCGCCCGCGGTCACGGCCGCTTTCGCGGCCGCGGCGGCCTTCGCAGCCTCCTGCTCCGCGGCAAGCTCGGCAAGCTCCTTCTGCACATCGATGCGCGGGAAGAGCGCTTCGCCCTTTTCGACCTTTGTTCCCGCAACGGTGCCGCCGAACGCCACGCTCTCGATGGTGCGGCGATCCGCCGGCGTTCCGAGCTGTGCGAACATCTTGTCCGGCGTGCTCGTCAGGTACGGCGTGAGCAGAATACCGACGATGCGCAGGCACTCCGCAAGGTTGTACAGCACGGTCGCGAGCCGTTCGCGCCCCTCGTCCGTCTTTGCAAGCACCCAGGGCGCTGTCACGTCGATGTATTTGTTGCACGCGCCGACAAGTTGGAAGATCGCAGCGAGCGCGTCCGGGATATGCCAGGCGGACATCTCCTTGTCAACCTTGCCGGGCGTCTCGTTCGCAAGCCGGATGAGCGCCGCGTCCTCCTCGCCGATTCGGCCGGGCGCGGGGATCACGCCGTCAAAGTATTTGCCGATCATCGCGACCGTGCGCGAAAGGAGATTTCCGAGATCGTTCGCAAGATCCGTGTTGATGCGGTTGATCAGCGCCTCGTTCGAGAACACGCCGTCCGAACCGAAGGGAACCTCGCGCAGCAGGAAATAGCGGATCGCGTCCACGCCGTAACGGTCGCAGAGCTTGACCGGATCGACCACGTTGCCCTTTGACTTGGACATCTTGCCGCCGTCGAGCACGAGCCAGCCGTGACCGAACACCTGCTTCGGCAGCGGGAGCCCCAGCGCCATGAGCATGATCGGCCAGATGATCGTATGGAAGCGCACGATCTCCTTGCCCACGATATGCACGTCGGCAGGCCAGAACTTCTTGTAGAGTGTGTCGTCGTCGCTTCCCCACCCGAGCGCCGTAATGTAATTCGAAAGTGCATCAAGCCAAACATATACGACGTGTTTTTCATCAAATGTGACGGGAATCCCCCACTTGAAGCTCGTGCGGGAAACGCACAGATCCTCGAGACCGGGCAGCAGGAAGTTTTGCAGCATCTCATTGGCGCGGCTCGCGGGCTGAATGAAGTCCGGGTGCGTTTTGATGTGCTCGATGAGGCGGTCGGCGTATTTGGACACGCGGAAGAAGTAGCTCTCCTCCTCGACGAGCTCGACGGGGCCGCCGCAATCGGGGCATTTGCCGTCCACGAGCTGGCGTTCGAGCCAGAAACTCTCGCAGGGCGTGCAGTAGTGTCCCGTATAGCCGGACTTATAGATATCGCCCTGATCGTAGAGCTGCTTGAAGATCTTCTGCACGGCCTTGACGTGGTAGTCGTCGGTCGTGCGGATGAATTTGTCGTAGGAAATGTCGAGCAGCTTCCACAGGTCTTTGAAGCCGGCGACGATCTTGTCCACATATTGCTGTGGGGTCACGCCCGCGGCCTTGGCCTTGCGCTCGATCTTTTGGCCGTGTTCGTCCGAGCCGGTCAGGAAAAACACGTCATAGCCGTGCTGCCGCTTGTAGCGGGCGATGGCGTCGGTCGCGACCGTGCTGTATGCGTGGCCGATGTGGAGCTTGTCGCTCGGGTAGTAAATGGGGGTCGTGATGTAAAACGGTGTTTTCTCCTTACAATGGTCGCACATGGGGCAATCTTCCTCCTTATGATCGTGTCTGAGATTCCTTTGATCCGCCGCTTCTGCGGGAAGGCGATCCGCGTGCCGGACGGGCCGCCGACCGGATATAAAAAACGCATACCGCCCGCCGGGGACAGTATGCGCAAACAACAACGCCATGCTGCAAAAACCACCCTGCTTCCCCGCAAGCGCTGCGGAGGCACAAGTCCGCGCTGTATCGGGCGCGTCCCGCGTGGGCTCAGGGCGGATGAAACCGTTCGCCCAATCGCGGCTCGGGAGCCATGTTCGGCGGCGCGCTCCCGCAGATCTTTCACCAAACGATCCGCTCTCTTGTCACGGGATGCTTTCCGCGTACTCTTTCCGTCATTGCCAAGTGGTATCTTGGCGCGGAGCATGCGCCGTTTTTGCCCGCAATTCCGCGCTTCTTTCGGAACACATTATAGCATCGGGCAAAATTCCTTGTCAAGCAAGGCGAAACGGTGGTACACTACAAAAAAAGAACGTTCACGATCCACGCCTCGCAGGAGAAGGGGATACCCTGTGCTGCGCGGACGTTTTTGCGTGCATTGCGCTGATTTAGGAGGAAAGCACCATGTATGTTGTCGCCGGGCTCGGCAATCCGGGTCTCATCTATCGCAAGTCCCGCCACAACGCCGGGTTTCAGGCGCTGGATGCGCTGGCGGGGCGGCTGCACATCCGCGTGACAAAGCGCGGCATGAACGGGCTGTACGGCGAGGGCGTTTACCGCGGGGAGCGCGTGCTGCTCGTGAAGCCCCAGACGTATATGAATCTGTCCGGCGACTGCGTGCAGAAGCTGCTGCATTTCTACAAGGTTCCGCCGGAGCATCTCATTGTGATGTACGACGACATCGATCTGCCGACGGGCTCGCTGCGCATTCGCGCGAACGGGAGCGCGGGCACGCACAACGGGATGCGTTCCGTCGTCGCCTGCGTCAACTCGGAAAACTTCCCGCGCATTCGCATCGGCGTAGGCAAGCAGGGCGAGGGCGAGCTGAAGGATTACGTGCTCGGCAAGCCGTCAAAGGCGGATCAGGCGCTGCTTGAGGAGACGTTTGAAAAGGCCGCCGAGGCTGCGGAGCTCATCATTGCCGGCGACATCTCGAAGGCGCAGATGCGATTCAACAAAAAGCACGAGGGACGGTAGTTCCTTTCTTTTAGAAAAAAGAAAGGAACCGAAAGAAAACCGTCTGCGGTTCAAAGCGGCTTGCGCTGTCACGGTTCAAACGACGGATCCAAACGGGGAACCGACGTTTGCACGGGTGGAATGAACCGAGCGCGGCGCTTTCGGTCTCGAAAGAAAGGAACCGAAAGAAAACCGTCAGCGGGGGCAAAGCGGCTTGCACTGCCGCGGTTCAAACGACGGTTCCATACGGGGAACCATCGTTTGCAAGGGTGCGATGAACTGAGCGCGGCGCTTTCGGTCTCGAAAGAAAGGAACCGAAAGAAAACCGTCTGCGGGCTCAAAGCGGCTTGCGCTGCCGTGGTTCAAACGACGGTTCCAAACGGGGAACCGACGTTTGCAACGGTGCGATGAACGGTGCGCGGCGCTTTCGGTCTCGAAAGAAAGGAACCGTCAAAAGAAAGGAACCGAAAGAAAACCGTCAGCGGGGGCAAAGCGGCTTGCGATTTGCGCTTTTCACACGAAAACCGTTTCCCCCGAAAGGCCCTTGCGGGCAGCGCCTCGCCGCGCGGCCGCAACGGTAGGATGAAGCGCTGTTTCGTTTCCGTTGTCCGAGAAAGAAAAAGGAAGAAAGAAGAGGAAAGAGGCTCCCGATGCAATATCCCATCCTGACCGTTTTGCTCGACGCGCCGGAGTTTCGCCGCATGGAGGACGCGCTGTCCCGGAGCTGCGGCCCGGTCGCAGCCTTCGGCTTGCAGGAATCGCACAAAGCCCATATCGCGGCGGTGCTGTCGCTCTCGCACACCGTCCTGCTCGTGTCCGCAACGGATACGGGCGCCGCGCGCCTATGGGATTCCGTCCGCGGGTATCTGCCGGACGCGTCGCTGTTTCTGCCGCGGGAAACGCCGCTCGTGCATGTGATGAACGCCTCGTCGGAGCGCGCGGGCAGCCGCGCTTCCGCGCTTTCTTCACTGCTGTTCCGGGAGAATCGGCTCGTCATTTGCTCCATGGGCGCGCTCTTGCAGCGGCTCGCACCGCGCGACGTGTATGTGTCACAGTGCGTGCGGCTCAAAACGGGAGACGAAACATCGCCCCGTGCGCTCGTGCAGCGCCTTGCCGCCGCAGGCTATGAGCGCGTCGAGCTTGTCGAGGGCCGGGGACAGGTCGCGAGCCGCGGCGATCTTGTGGACGTTTACCCGCCGGACGCGCGCTATCCCATCCGCGTGGAGTTTTGGGGCGATACCATCGACCAGATGCGCGACTTTGACCCCATCACGCAGCGGTCGGTCGAGCAGCGGACGGAGGCGCTTCTGCCCCCCGCCTATGAAACGCCGCAGACGGAACAGGCCATTGCCCGTGCGCTGCGCCATGCTACGGACAAGATCGGCTTTGAAACGCAGGTCGAGCTGTGGCAGCAGGGGCTTCCCGCCGCGGGCGCGGACGCCATGCTTCCGCTGCTGTATCCGAAGCTCGACACCCTTCTCGATTATCTGCCCGAGAGCGCCGTTCTCGTGCTGGACGAGCCCGCGCGGCTCGAGGAAGCGGCAAAGACCGCGGAAATGACATTTGCAGAGAGCGTGACCGCCATGCTCGAGCGCGGCGAGGGCGACGCCGCCCAGGGCAAGCTCCAGCTCGGCGCGGAGGAGACGCTTTCGCTGCTGAACACGCCGCGCACCGCAGCCTGCTATGCGCTCACGCGCCCGCACCACGCCTTCCCGCCCAAGGAGATCGTACAGTTTCTTGCCCGCCCCGCGCCGCAGTATATGGGCGATACGGAAGAGCTGCTGCGCGACGTCCGCCTCTGGAAGCAAACGGGCGAGGCCGCCGTGCTCTTTGCGGGCGAGCACGCAAAGCCGCTGTTTGAGCAGCTTGCCGCGGCCGGCGCGGAGGTCGCGTTCTCCGAGACGCTCACGCGCCCGCCCGTGCGGGGGGAAGTACTCGTTACGGGCGACGCGCTGCTGACCGGCTTTGCATATCCGGAGCTGCACCTGACCGTGCTCGGCGCGTCGGAGCTGTTCGGCAAGCGCTCCGCCGTGAAAAAGGTGCAGAAAAAGCGCAATACCCTGAGCTTTTCCGAGCTGTCCGTCGGGGACTACGTCGTACACGAGGCGCACGGCATCGGCCGCTTTGTCGGCGTGGAATCGCTCACGGTGGACGGCAGCACGCGCGACTATCTGCTGCTTGAGTATCGCGGCGGCGACCGGCTGTATATCCCGACCGACCAGATGGATCGCGTGCAGAAATATGTGGGCGGCGGCGACGAGGATACCGTGCCGCACCTGTCCAAACTCGGCGGCAGCGAGTGGCAGGGGCGCGTGAACCGCGCGAAAGCCTCCGCAAAAAAGCTCGCCGTCGATCTTGCGGAGCTGTATGCCGCGCGCGCCTCCGTTCGCGGCTTCGCGTTTTCCAAGGATACGCCGTGGCAAACGCAGCTTGAGGAGCGCTTCCCCTATCAGGAAACGCCCGACCAACTCGAGAGCATTCGGGAGATCAAGGCGGACATGGAACGGCCGCATCCCATGGACCGGTTGCTCTGCGGCGACGTGGGCTACGGCAAGACCGAGGTGGCGCTGCGCGCCGCGTTCAAGGCCGTGCAGGACTCCAAGCAGGTCGCGTTTCTTGTGCCGACGACGATCCTTGCCGAGCAGCACTACAATACGCTCTCCGCACGCTTTTCGGACTTCCCCGTGCGCACGGCGTGCCTGTCGCGCTTCCAGAGCGCGGAGCAGCGAAAGCAGGTCAAAAAGAAGCTGGCCGCGGGAGAGATCGACATCGTCGTCGGCACGCACGCGCTGCTTGCAAAGGACGTGCGCTTCAAGGATCTCGGACTGCTCATCATCGACGAGGAACACCGCTTCGGCGTAAACCACAAGGAACAGATCAAGGCGCTGCGGCAGGAGATCGACGTGCTGACGCTCACAGCGACGCCCATTCCGCGCACGCTGAACCTGTCCATGTCCGGCATTCGCGACATCAGCGTGATCGAGACGCCGCCGGACGCGCGCTACCCCGTGCAGACCTTTGTGCTGGAATACACGGACGGGCTCGTTACGGACGCCGTCACGCGCGAGCTGTCCCGCGGCGGACAGGTCTACATCGTGAACAACCGTGTGCGGAGCATCGAACAATACGCCGAGCACCTTCGGGAGCTGCTTCCGGAGGCTACGGTGCTGGTCGCACACGGACAGATGCCGGAAAAGCAGCTCGAACAGGCGATGATGGACTTTATGGAGCACAAGGCGGACGTCCTGCTCTGCTCGACGATCATCGAAAGCGGTCTGGACATACCCAACGCCAACACGCTTCTTGTGCTCGAGGCCGATCGCATGGGGCTTGCCCAGCTCTACCAGCTCAAGGGGCGCGTCGGGCGCAGCACGCGGCTCGGCTATGCGTATTTCACCGTGCAGCGCGGCAGAGCCATGAACGAAAAAGCGCACAAACGCCTCATGGCCATCCGGGAATTCACGCAGTTCGGCGCAGGCTTCCAGCTTGCCATGCGCGATCTGGAGATCCGCGGCGCGGGGAGCCTCCTCGGCGCGGAACAGCACGGCCACATTGCGGACATCGGCTACGAATACTACCTCAAGATCGTACAGGCCGCGGTACGCGAGGCGCGCGGCGAGGAAACGCCGCTGCCCGAAACGGACGTGACGCTCGACATTCCGATGAGCGCGCACATCCCGGCAGGCTTTATCCCGAACGAGGTGCAGCGCCTCTCGGCCTATCGCAGGATCGCGGACGCGGAGGGCGAGGACGCGCAGCTGCTGCTGCGGGAGGAACTGGAGGATCGCTACGGCGAGCTGCCCGAGGAGGTAGAAAACCTGTTCCTGCTTGCAAAGATCAAGCAGCTTGCAAAGCGTGCATACATCGGGCTTGTGACCGTGCGCGACGGCGAAGCAAAGCTCAGCTTTTTGCCGGACGCACCGCTCGACGGCGGGAAGCTGCTCGGCGCGGTCTCGAACTTTCTCGGCGCGCAGCTTTTGGCGAGCGAGCCGCCCGCTGTCCGGATCCGGCAGAAAAACGTCGACGCTGCGGCGCTTGCCCGGAAATTGCCACAATTTATTTACACAATCGTGCATTGTGTTGACGCGCCGGAACGTATATAATGCAGGTGACTACATGAGTAAACATGGAGGAGAAAGAATGAAACTGACCCTGAAGAAGGCCCTTTCGCTGCTCGTTGCCGCGGCAATGCTGCTCTCCCTTGCAGCCTGTGCCGATAAGACCGCAGGCACGGCCGCGCCCGCCGCATCCACGGATACGAGCGCAAGCGCGGGCATTAACCGTGACGCCGTTGCCGTCCGCGTGGGCGATCGCGACATCACCGCGGGCGAAATCGCCGATATGTATACCCAGTATGTGTCCATGTACCAGGCCTACGGCATGGCCGCACCGACGGCGGATGAAGACATCAAGTCCTTGCAGGATACGGTCGTTTCGACGCTCGTCGATTACGATATCCTGCTGTATCAGGCGTCGAAGCTCGGATACGATTCTCTGACCGCCGAGCAGGAGGCCGAATTGCAGGAGTCGCTCAGCACGGAGATCGAGTCCATGATCGAGTATTACTCGCAGGACGCCGAGACCGAGGGGACCGACGAGGATATCCGCAACGCAGCCATCGCCGCGATCAATCAGGAATTGGCCAATTACGGCTGGAACACGGATTTTGAAGGCTACAAAAAGCTCCGCGAGCAGGAGCTGCGGGAAGAAGCCGTCATCGCAAACTTGGAAAACTCCATCAAGGCCTCCGCTTCCGTGAGCGACGAGGACGTCAAGAACTATTACGACACGCTCTATCAGGAGCAGAAGGAACAGCTTGAGGATCCGACGCAGTATCTCAACCTGGAGGAGGACTACGAGATGAACGGCGGAACGCCGATGCTGATCGTTCCCGAGGGCTATGTCCGCGTCAAGGTGCTGTCCGTCATGCCGGAAGGAACGCTCGACGAAAACTATGACACGCTGCTCAGCGAGATGACCGCGCTCGAAGCCGAATACGGCAATCTGGTGCTGGCCGGCGGCGACGCGGCGCGCATCACCGAGATCAAGAACGAGTACGCGCAGAAGAAGCTCGAGGCCGACGGCCTGTTCGACGCTTATACTGCGGACGCGCATGCAAAGATCCGGGAAGCATATGCGAAATTGCAGGCGGGCGAGAGCTTTGACGATGTGTTCGCCGCCTACAACGAGGACACGACCTATACGACCTACCCGGTGTTTGCCGAGCGCGGCCGGCTCATGATGCCGAATGAGGACGACGGCACCTGGGACGAGAAGCTTCGCAATGCGGCCAAGGGCCTGACCCCCGGACAGTATTCGGACATCGTGGAGATCGAGGGTTCGTACTTCATCGTCTACCTCGTGGGCGAGGAGCCGGCGGGCGACGTTCCCTATGATACGGTACTGAACGCTCTGCGCGAAAGCGCACTCGCATCGCGGCAGGAGACCGTCTGGCAGGCGCAGCAGGAGGAATGGTCGAAAGACACCTCCATCGTGACCTACTATGAGGACGCTTACCGCAGCATCGGCAAATAAAACACGAAACACAGCGCAGCGCGCCGCATTCGGAACAACGGGTGCGGCGCTGCTTGTTTAGGGGGTGTTTTTCCCCCTGAAGAAAAGAAACAAAAGGCACTGCGGGCGAGGAGGGGCGTTTTGACAGCAAGGCGCTTCCCCCTCGCACAGCTTGCATTGCACGAAAAAACGGGCGGTTCGTATGTGAACCGTCCGTTTTGTGCAGCACGTTGGCAAGGCCGAGGCGCTGAGGAATATCCTTCCGGCAATTGGCTTTCGTTTGCCTGCTTTTCTTTCCGAAAAGAAAGGAAGGCGAAATAGAAAAGAAGGAGGGACAGCCGCAGCGTCCGCACCAATCGCGAATGCGACGAACTTTTTCCGCGCGGAGACACCAAACAACATAGCGCCGGTGATCCGCAGTGGTGATCGTCACCCGGTTTGAGGCGCCCGCGCTGCCGGATTCACACCTGCTTTGCACGGAGCGAATATGCGCTTTGCAGATCGCGCTGCACCCGGCCCAGATCATACGGTACCACGTCATATAGGAAACTGACGATCAGCAGGGGAACGCATACGATCGCTGCGCAGAACAGAGCAAGGAACATGTTTCTTCGCAGGTAAATCCGGATGTATTTCTCTGTCACAAAACCATCTCGTATGGCTATTGCAGCAAATGCCGCGGCGGCTGGAAAGCTCCGCGCAGCGGTTTCCGGCGCGTTCAGAAAAATAGTGTGTACTTTTGGTTATGCAAAAAGCGAAAGCCCCAGATATTGTCTGGGGTTTTCATGGCAAATCACGCGAATTTGGATAAAAATGCACCCCACCTTGCTTCTGGGTGCATTTCAGGTCAGGCGGGTGCAATTTTAAGAATCCGCTGCAACCAAACAGCCTCCACTACGGTATTATTTATACTAGAATTCACATTCGTTTCGTACTGGTGAAACCTTTATGTGGTATTTTTCGTCTTATAGGAGAGAAAGCCTTATTGGAGGGAGATATGTGAAAAAACTGTCCATTGTTTTCTGGGTATTAGCGATCCTTCTTTCTGACATCATGTGTGCTGTCGTAGCGTATAACTACTGCGATTTGCTTTGGGGAGGGAAATACGCCGGGTACAGTGCACCAGCCAGCACAGCTTTTCTATACGCGATCCCATTTGCCATCGGTATGATTGTCAGTATTGTACTTGCGATTATCTGCCGGAAAAAGGCGGCCAAATAGCAGAAAGAGCTCTTAAACACTCAGGAGGTACCATGATGAAACGATTATTTATAATATGCCTTTGTTTCATTCTTCTTGTAGCCGCTTTCGGTTGCAAGGCCAAACCATCTACAGAGGCAGAAAAAGCCAGTTCTGTCTTTCAAGCAACTATTATTGAGATAAAAGACGGAGCGATGCTTGTCAAACCTGTTGATGGTTATCCGGAAGCAAACTATGCCGAGCTTATAAATGTAATAATTCAGCATATGTCAAGCTCTCCCGAACCAAAGGCAGGAGACATCGTCGAGATCACATACAACGGCATTATGACGGAAGAAGATCCCCCATCTCCCTGTGGCGTGGAAACAATCAAGATTGTGAGTTCAGGATCAGTAACCGCAGATGAATCGCTTGACGTGCCGGTTCAGGTAAGTGACGTGGGTAGCAATCAGTTCGAAGGGGAGTTCATAGAGGTAAAGCCTCAGTGCCCTCCATCCTATGGTGTTTTGTTCTGGCTGCCGGCAGATTGGACACTCGAAGTCACGCAATCCGCTGACGATCCCACCCGTGATCTTATCGTGAGTATCAGGCCCGAATTTCCCGGAACGGAAGGCGTCATAACGCTTCGGCATATCAAAGGCTTCGGCGTATGCGGCACAGGCCTTGAACAAAAAGATATAGAGTTCAACGGCCATCCGGCGCGGCAGGGATTCTATGACGGAAATACGCTATGGAGTCATATTATCCTGAAAGATCCGAAGGACTGTGTGATCATCAATAGCGCTGAAAACTGGTACGAAGAATACGAGGAAGAAATCAACAAAATCCTTTCCACGGTAGAGTTTGTATATTATGAAACCGATACTTCCATACTGGAGCCTGCTGAGAGTATCATCGATTCTGCCTCCTTCGACATCGACGGTGACGGCATAATCGAGGACTGCAAAATAGCGTACGGTCCGACATCCGGACTGTTCACGGTAGTTATCACTGCCTCTGTTGATGGGAATATCAAATACAAAAACACATTCAACCTTGCAAGAGGAAACCTCTCGTTCGGGAAAAAAGATGGCTCGCCATGCATCATCCGGGAAAGATCTCAGGACCAGAACCCAAAAACCGAACACCTCCCGCTTTCCGTTCAGGACGGTCGCATCGTGATCGACGGACTTGACCCTGTATATGAGGGATACTGGGGCGGCTCTGAATGGAATTATGGCTTGGAGGTACAGATGGAAGTCTGTACGGACGCACAATCATATGTTGATGCGCTTTCTGAGAAGGACAAACAAAAGATCCTTGATTTTGCCAAAGAATGGTATGCGCAGAACTTCCCGAACTATAAGGATATGGTGTTTGAGTTTGCCAAAGACTCGGATTTCGGGTATACCCAATATCCTCAGTACAAGCCCGGAGAGATGATCATCCTGAAAGCTTATGAAAAAGACCATCCCGATAATCGCAGAACATGCTTTATCGCCATATCTGATTCCGGGTATGAGGTGTTCAATGAGGGTTGGTAATTTGACAACCTTGCAATCGTAAACACTGCAAAGGCTTGAAGGTTTGCAACCTTAGGATTTTAGAAAACCTGCATAGATACTGATTTTTTTGATAATCAGATTTCCTGAAAAGCGAAAAAGGCTGCCTTTTCCCGGATACCCCCGAAATCTTGCAGCCTTGTAATCTTGGCTCAAGCGACGACTTCAGTTCCATCGAAAAATCGGAATCGCAGGTCGCCGTTTTTCATTACCGTCACGTAGTCGACTGTTACCAGCCACAACTGTGGAGCGAACTCGCACAAGCTTCCACAGTAATTGTTGCCGGGGAATGTATCTCTGCAAAACCAGTCTATCAGATGGATCATATGGTCTCCTTTCGGGCTGGTTTGGTGTGACAACTCAACGATAACCCATGAGACCTTATTCTTCATATCTTTTTATTCACTTGTCCAATATGTATTGTAGTCCTACACAAACTTAACAAAATCTCTCGGATTATTTATTTGCAGGTTTCTGTCCTTCTGATATACTAATTATACTGAATACCATGAATGAGGTGTACTATGAGAATTCGCATTTGGTTGTCAGTTTAACGGCACGAACATTTGAATACTTGTGCCTTGCTGCTTTGTGCAATGAGCGCATGCTTCCACAGCTTTCTATTGTTCTGTGCCGTTCCAACTTCAAAGTCATACTGCTACCGCTTTGCCATTTAGGTGCGCTAAGCGGCTAATTTGGGACACAAAAAATAGAAAGGTGCGATTTGTTGGCGCTGTTGCTTGCGTTAGCAAAAGCAGTATAATATCATGAAAAACATCATAAAAAGTCACCGGAAATATTTGGCAATTTGTTTGCTTTTTGTATTCATTGCCGGCTTTGCTGGAACATATGTACAATTTTTGAAAGGGGAATTGCTGGACACTGCGCTTGATGGCATATCAGCCGGAGTATTTCGACTTGCAATCGCCTTTTTTGCAGCCATAGCAGTAGAGATGGCATCGTTTTACGGCTATGACTATTTTCGAGGGCGCTTTTCTGTTGCAAACAAGAAGTCTTTGCGCAGCTTGTATTTTGACTGGTTGCTAATGCGCAGCCCTGTAGAGGCGATGGCCGTACAGCAGGGCGAATTTGTCGCGCAATACACCGACCAAATCGATCAAGTCAATGAAAGCTATCTTGATAACATCCCGTTATTAATAGAAATTTCGTCAAAGGCACTCATTGTAAGTGCCGCGCTGTTTTGGTTAGACTACCGCGTTGCTCTTCTCACATTGTTTTTACTGACTATGCCGCTCTATATACCAAAGCTGATCGAGAAAAGGCTTCAAAATGCAAAAAACGAAAGCATCGACAGCTTTCAAAAACATCTCGGAAATATAGTTGAGTGGCTTTCCGGGTTTGAACTGATAAAAAACTATTCTATTGAGAAAGTGATCGCCCGGAAATTTCGAGAGAGCAACGAAGAAGTCTCGGAGAAACTATTCCGTTTCAAAAAGGTCACTTACTTATCAAAAACAATCACTGCGCTCCTATCCTATATGAGCCATTTCATCGTAATTGTGGCAGCTGCGGCGCTCGTTCTGAACGGAGACTTTTCTGCGGGTGATTTCTTTATTGCTGTTGGTCTTATCGACCAGCTTTCATATCCTATAATCGCAATTTCCGTATACTTGCAAGAATACTTAAGCACGAAACCGGTAGCAAAAAAGCTTGAATCGTTGTTTGAGCAAGCGCCTGCCGGTAGCGAACGGACAATAGAAATCTCACAGATTAATAGCGTTGCTTTTCGGCACGTATGCTTTGGGTACGAGGGTGCATCTCCGATTTTAAATGACTTTTCACTCAAAGTGAATACAGGCGAAAAATGTATTATTACTGGACAGAGTGGCTCCGGCAAGTCAACAAGCATGAATCTGTTGCTTGGATATTACGAACCCCAGAGCGGAGAGATACTCATAAACGATTCAAACGCCTTTTGCGTGAAGCAACTGAACGAAAAGATTGCAATTATGCGGCAGGATCCCGTTCTGTTCAACGATACGCTGCGTAACAACCTCACAATGTATCGTGACATGTGCGATGATGAGCTGATCGCACTGCTGCAAAAACTCAATTTGCATAAGTTTGCAACACCGGAAGGGCTCGACAGTATGATTCGAGAAGGCGGCAGCAATCTATCCGGCGGCGAGCGTAAACGGATTGCGCTTGCCAGAACACTGTTGCGCAAAGCTCCTATCACTATTGTAGACGAGCCACTCGCCAATGTGGATTCGGAGACAGCCGAAAAGATGGAAGACATTCTTACCGAATTATCCGGTGGCATTGTTTTTGTTATCACGCATCATTTTTCGGATGATAAGAAAAAGGCTTTTGCAAAAGAGTTCCGCTTTAGTCATAACCACGTGAAACACGGAGGAATATGATGCGGGAAATCGTAAGGGCAAGACATGTTCTGCTTGAATTCAACGGACGTGATGTTTTGAATATAAGCGAACTTTCTGTCGCCGAAAACGAAAGAATTGGGCTCATCGGCGCCAGCGGCAGCGGCGCTCCCCGGCCCCTACAAAAGCCCCACAGGGGCTTTTGCGATACGGGGCTTCGAGTCCCTGATCGCAAAACAAAAACCGCCCCGTGGGGCGGCCTTTGTTTTGGCAAATCACGCTAATTTGGATACAAATGCACCCCAGCGTGAAAGTGGGGTGCATTTCAGGTTAAGTGGGGTGCATTTTTACGGGGTGGGGTGCATTTTAGCATCCATATCTCGGCTCGATTATGCTGCCGTCGATGGCGTTGATACGAAGCAGGGGACTGGGGAACCCTTCCCGGTCATCGCTGCCGAAGTTGTGGCCGTCTTCGTAGGTGAAGTAATAGCTGCCGTAGAAGTTCCAGACCGGTACCAGCAGCCCCTTTTCACTGGACTTACGATTAGTCACCCGGGACATCTCCAGGGTTACCCGGTCTACCTTGTAGGTGGCCGAGGTAAGGTCGTTGCCGCTGCCGGATATATCGTATTTCACCAGCATCATTTTCTGGAAGATCTCATCGACCTTATCGAAGGTCAAAAGCGCGCTGTTCTTGGTGGTATATTCGCCGTAGGCGTAGGGAGAACCCCAATTGAAGGTCTCGATGCCGTTGTCCGTGATGGTGAATGTGCAGCTTTCGAAGGCCCAATGGGGATCGCCGGAGCTGGGCGGAGGCGGCAGAATGCCGTCGATGGACTTGCCGCAGGCCACCACATAGGCGGAATTGTCCCCATAGGGATCCGGCACTTTCCTGTCACCGCCGTTCCCGGTATCGCTATTTCGGGTGAGATACACGCCGATTACAACCATATCCTCAAAACCGTTATCTGCCCAAAAGGCCTCCACCAGTTTCCGTGCTTCGACAGGGGTCATCCTCAGCCCTGCGGCATCGGCAGGCACGGCGGTCTCATCAGCGATCCATTTCCTCACATTGTAGTTCAGGTACTGGCCGAAAGCCTGATCACGAATATACCAGATGCTTCCGCTGATGGGGAAATCGTAGCTGGACTTTGTGTTTTTGTCATAGGTTTGCCCATGCACGTGGAATGCCTTACCTGTAAAAGTATAATAATTTTCCTGGCGCTCATAGGCGTCCAGAGCCTTGTATTTTCCCAAGTACTCTCCGACCCCCAGCTGGCGCTCCTCCAGAGTGCCGTCGCTGATCTGCTTTTCGACAGTCTCCGGAGCTTTCTCGTATTCTTCCTTCCAGTATGCCAGGTTGGACTCCAGCTTTTTGAGACGGTCCTTATCAGTGGCGGTTTTCATCTCAGATTCAACATCTGCAATCCGCTCAGAGATCTCAGCCTTCGTCATCTGTTCCTGAGCCTTGTACATGACCGTGTCCCCACACAGGGCGTTGAAGAGCTTCGTGACCTCATCCTGGGTGAAGTCCCTGGGCTCCACATGAAGCGTGGGCATCTGGAGCGTATCCGGCAGGTACACGTCCGCGTCCACGGTGATCTTCACGATATCGGAGACGGGCTTCAGCTCAACATCATAATGGGTGGACGCTCCCAGCAGGTCATACAGCGGGCTATACGGAATGATTGCTGTATCATTTACCACCTCCGCTTCTGTCAAGGTTGGCTTATCCTCCGCGACGAGCTGGGTGGCCGCAGTAGTTGAAAACGTCATGACAGCCGCTTCCTCTAATCGCTCTGTATTTGTTTTTTCAGAGATGTCGACCTGCGGCGCTTTTGAACAACCAATTCCTGATAAAAGGATTGCTGTAACACTGACCCATGCAAGGATTTTTCTGATTAATTGTTTTCTTTTCATATTTCTGATCTCCCTTCGTTGGTTTTCTTTACCTTACCGTAAGGGATGTAAGCAAGTCTTCCGTGAAATGTAAGCGATCTGTAAGTTCCTTATGCATCAAAAAGAATAGATACGGTAGTCCCGGTCCCCACTTCACTCTCGATGAAAAGACGTGCATGATGGAGCTCTGCGATACGTGCTGCCAGCGTCAGTCCCAATCCGGCATGGCCGCTCTGGCGGCTTCTCGACTTATCCGCCCGGAAGAAGGGCTGTGTGATCTTATCGATGATTTCCTTAGGAATGCCGCAACCGTCGTCTGAAACCATAATAGCCCGTTCCTGGGCAGATACCGTAACATGCTTTGCACCGGCGCTGTAAGAGTTGTCTACCAGATTGGTGAGCACACCTATGATCAGATCGGGATCTGCAGCAAAGCGTTCTCCATTCTCGGTAAACTGCAGCGTTGCGTCGTGCCGAGTCGCAATGGTTCTCAACGTTTCCTCCGCCATGTCGAAGAGCTGTCGAGCGGAGATGTCCTGAAGGGATATGTCCTCGCCGTCCGTCAAGGTGATGAGCTGCATCATTTTCTGAGTGAGCCGTTCCAGCCGTTGTGCCTCCCGATGGATGAAGGAGACGGCTTCCTCGCTCTGCTTCTCAGACAGCTTTGCTCGTTCCAGTAGTTCCGCATATCCGATGATAGCTGTCATGGGCGTCTTCATTTCATGGGTCAATGCGCCTATCAGCATCCTACGTTCATCTGCAACTGCCGTAACGGCGTTAATATGACTTTCTACAGCGTCTGCCATACGGTTGAAGCTCTCCGATACTGTCGTTATCTCGTCTTTTCGTTTCAACTGCCCTTCAGAGAGAGGAATCCGAGTTTGGTACGCGCCTTTGGTCATGGATATCGCTTCTTTTTCCAACGTTTTGAGCGGGCTAAGTGTACGGGATGTGATGACAAGGATCAGGACGGTGCTGATCAGGACAGCAAAAGCGCAGATAATCGCAAACTGCAACCGTAACCCGGTAATGGAATCGTACACAGATGTCATATTACGTATGATGTAGATCTGATATGTCTCACTCAGCAGATCTGTTTCAGTCACGGCAGCAAACAGCTTTTCCCCCTGCCAGGTCACGGTATTCTGTTGTAACCCCCCGAGAAGGACGTCCGGAGCGTATCCGCTGTTATTGAAAAAGGTCTCCTCGTTGTGCTTGAGGACGTATTGGGATCCACTGAACGTATCATCAGTGTAGCTTTGAAACACATAAATGAGGATGCTTCGCCGAACAGCATCCGATGATCCTTCGTCCAGGACTTTTGAAACAGCCGAAGAAAAAGAAGTGTTCAGCATGGCAAGTTCAGAGGCAGCGTTATCTTCCACAGACCGTATCATGCTTTTTTCGCTTGACCGGAGCAGCAGAAATCCACACAACAAAAGACTCATCGTCGAGCAAAGAATGAATAGCAGGGAAAGACGGACACGTATCTTCATAGCGTAGTCTCCAACCGATATCCGACCCGAGGTACGGAAATAATAGGAAGGCCAGTTTTCTTTCTTAACTGGGAGACATGGATATCAATTGTGCGGCTCTCCCCATAGAAATTCATGCCCCAAACCTCGGCAAGGATCTTTTCGCGGGAAAGAGCAATGTTCTGATTTCGGGCAAAGAAAAGAAGCAGGTCGAATTCAAGCGGTTTGAGCAGGATTGGCTGATCCCCTTTAAAAACAACCCGTTCATCGACATGGATTGTTAAATCACGAATCGTGATGATGCCTCCGCTACAGTGCCGTGCAAGAACTTTTTCCATTCGAACAAGCAGTTCCATGACCTCAAAAGGTTTGACGATATAGTCCTCTGCCCCAGTGGTAAGGCCTGTCAATTTGCTTTCGAGATCGTTTTTGGCTGTCAAGTAAATGACCGGGATCCCATGGGCTTTGAGTGGCTCCATCAGATGAAAGCCGTCGATTCCAGGCAGCATCACATCCACTATCGCCACGTCGAAGCGCTCACCGTTCTGGATCATCTTAAGTGCTTCCAAACCATCTTTTGCAGGGATAGGTTCATATCCAGCTATAGAAAGATTCATGCAGAGCAACCGATTGATGGCATCATCATCTTCAATTACAAAGATGCGGTACACAACTTAGTCCTCCATTGTTCTGTATCTATTAATATTATAGAAAGCGAGGTGTGAACATCGCTATCATTCTGCGTAAACAAGTTGTAAGTTTTTCTCCTTGCGCTCTTACATCACTTCGTGATCTCTGTACCGTCATAGAAGCGGAATGTAATGGTTCCGTCCCTATGAACTGTCGCGTAGTCCACCGTCATGATCCACAGGTGACGATCGAACTCCGTCAGAGGATCGTCCCGCTCATCGAGCACCGCCATGAATCGTTCTACGGCTTTTGCCCCAGCCAGCTTATCTTGCCGATTCGCTGCAAGAGAGTCGTAACGGGCTTTTGCCTTTTCGTATCGGTCAACGTAAGCGTTGTACCGACTGGTATACTCGGTCTGGTCCTGTGCGGTTGCGGAGTTCTCATCGATACACTTCCTGATAAGCCCGGCGATCACATCCAGCTCTCGCAGCAGCTCTTCCATTTCGGTATCCAAGTCAGTCGTATCCATGAGAAATTCTCGAGCCGTCTCGCACCCCAGAAGGTAGGCTGATTTGTCGGTCAGCATGCTGTTGTAGGCAGCGATGAACCGTGCCTCGATCTCCTCTTCCGTAAGATGCGGGGTCTTGCACCGATCCTTGCCCTTATCAAATTTGCAGTTGCATTGCCAGATGCTCGTCCGGTACCGGTCGGTCGAATGCCATGTCTTGACTCCGAACCAGCCGCCACAGTCGCCGCACTTGAGCTTTGCACCGAAGATGCTCTTGCTGCTGTATGCCCGGCCTATGGCTTTCCGGCGTTTGATCTCGTCCTGCACTGCGTCCCACTCCAGCGGATCAATGATCGCCTCGTGGCTGTTTTCGATATAGTACTGAGGTACTTCGCCCTCGTTGACTTTCCTCTTCTTCGTTAAGAAATCCGTGGTGAAACATTTCTGCAGAAGCGCGGATCCACGGTATTTCTCGTTCTGGAGCATGCTGTTCACGGTGGATGCACTCCATTTCGGCTTCCCGGACGGGCTCGGAATGCCATCAGTGGTCAGTTCCCTCGCAATCGCGCCGACCGTTTTCCCGGTCATGAAGTCCCGGTAGATGCGCCGGACGATGGCCGCCTGCTCCTGGTTGACCACCGGCGGATCATCCTTTTTCGGTCCGTGATCGTATCCGAGGAACTGCTTGTAGGGCAGAGTGATCTTCCCATCGGAGAATCGCTTTCGCTGGCCCCATGTCACGTTCTCCGAAATGGACCGGGACTCCTCTTGGGCAAGGCTCGACATAATGGTCAGCAGCAGCTCGCCCTTTCCGTCGAGGGAGTAGATGTTTTCCTTCTCGAAATAGACCTCGACGCCTTTCTCCTTCAGCTTCCGTATCGTCACCAGACTGTCCACGGTGTTCCGGGCGAAACGGCTGACGGACTTTGTAACGATCAGGTCCAGTGTTCCGGAGAGCGCATCCGCGATCATCTCGTTGAACCCGTCACGCTTGCGGGTGCCAAGGCCGCTGATGCCCTCATCCGTGTAGACCTTCACGAACTCCCAATCTGGGTGGCTCATGATGAACCGCGTGTAATAATCCACCTGCGCTTCATATGAGGTGAACTGCTCGTCCTTGTCCGTGGAGACACGAGCGTACCCGGCTACGCGGCGCTTCTTGACGACTGGGTCGATCCTACGCACGGCGTTCAGCGTCGCAGGGATCACTGTTACATTTCTTCCTGACATCCTGTGTACCTCTTCTTTGCATGCTTGGCGGCCTGCTTTTTCATCTCATCCGTCCATGACTCGGACCGAGATCGATCGAGCCACGTTTTTTGTATGATGCTCCCGTCGTCAAGGTATAATGTGAGCCGGTTCCCGTTATCTGCTGTGATTCCGGTGATCCGGCTCATATCCATATCGGCTGTTATCTTCAGGAGCGTTGCTTCGGGGATTTGCTTCGACGGGCAGGCCGCCTTTCCTTTTTGCTTCAACGTTCCGCAGATCCACGTGGGACCTGTTCGCGTGTGTTTCCTTATAAAATGCTTCCCGCAGATCGCGCAGGTGATGAGCGACGTGAACGGGTAGCTCGCCGGCTGATACTCCGGGCAGTAAACCTCCGCCCGTCTTTTTAGCTCCGCCTGCACCCGCTCGAAGTCCTCCGGGGAAATGATCGGCTCATGGGTTCCCGCCGCATGGTACTGCGGACGCTGGCCGCGATTGACGTAATCCTTCTTGGTCAGACAGTCCTCGCGGTAGGTCTTCTGCAGGAGCAGGTTCCCGGTGTAGGCATAATTCCGGAGAATCTTCTGCATCCCGGAATGGTTGAACTCTCTGCCGTAACGGGGCCGGATACCTTCCGCGTTCAGCGTGTTCACGATCGACTGGATGCCCATGCCGTCAAGGTACATGGAGAAGATGCGTCGCACGATGGCCGCTTCATCCGGTTCGATCACGAAGGTGCCGTCCTCGATTCGGTACCCAAGCATGGTACAGTTCCACGGACGACCGTCTTCGAAGTTCTTCCGGACACGCCATTTCTGGTTCTCGGAAACCGACAGCGCTTCCTCCTGCGCGTAGCTGGCGAGGATCGTCAACATCAGCTCGCCTTCGTAGCTGAGCGTATGGATGTTCTGCTCCTCGAAGTACACGTCCACGCCGAGACTCCGAAGCTCCCGGACCGTTTCCAGCAGCGTGACCGTGTTTCGTGCAAGGCGGGAGATCGACTTCACAAGTACGAGGTCGATCTTCCCAGCGCGGCAGTCCCGCATCAGGTTCTGGAAACCAGGACGGTTTTCTTTGGTCCCGGTCTTGGCTTCATCCGAGTACACACCGGCATACAACCAGCCGGGATGAGACTGTATCGTTTCGCTGTAATGGCTGATCTGCGCAGAGAGGGAATGGAGCATCGCGTCCTTCCCGGATGACACTCTGGCATAGGCTGCCACGCGGGTTGCTTTCGGCTGTTTTGGGCCGCCAATAAAGCGTTTTTCGATGATTCGCTCCAATGGATCACCTCCTTGTTAGTGTCGCATATTACCTCTACGTTCCACACATAGCAAGTCAATTTCGGAGAATATTGTGGAAGTTTTCAGGCCAAATTTCTCCACTAAAACAAGGCTGATCTGGGCGTAATCATCAGCGGTGATGATCCCTTTTGCCTGCATCTCGTTCACGATCGCAAGCGCAGTCCGATAACCCTTCACCTTCTCATACAGCGCCTTATCCATCGGACGCCACCTGCGCTCTGGCCCTTGCAAAGCATGACCGGCTGCAGTAGCTGGCCGTCACGCGATTGTTGCTGAACTCGGTGCCACAAAACCGGCAGACATGCGGATAGGAAACTCGATGCGACTTCTGCTCCGGGTGCGCCTTCCACCATGCAAGCCTGCACGCATCCGAACAGAACCGAGGCGCACGTTTGCCGGGTGTCTGATGAATCGCCGCCCCGCACTGCTGGCATGCCGTCAGCGGATCGACTCCGATCGGATGTCGCCTGCACCAGCTTTTCACTGAGTTCAGCGGCAGGCCCGTTTCGGCAGCGATGGCCCTATATCCTTTTCCGCTTTGCTGCAGGCGGACGATGGTATCTATCTGATCATTGGTCATGCGGTATGTCTCCATTCCGAGAGGGTTCCTCTCACTACCCAATGGAGGCGACTCAGCCGTTTTGACGATAAAAGGGCAAAAAAAGAGAGGCCCACCCGAGATCGATTCCCAGATGCGCCATTGATCCTATCTGTATATACCGCCAAGCGCGGCGATCGTCAGCGGACCGGCCTTACCGTCCACTTCTAGGCCTTTTGCCTTCTGGAACGCCTTGACCGTTTTTTTCGTTTTGGAGTAGTAGTTTCTGTTGCCGATCGTCAGTCCGTCAAAACCAGCGCCGCGAAGCAGGATCTTCAATTCACAAACGTCGTCGCCTTTGCATCCGTACTTCAGTGTCCTGTGAAACACGAACGCCTCAGGATCGACCGGTTCCGGTTCCGGATTGCCTTCGATCTCCCGGACCTCCTCCTCGGTCCAGAAGGGCGGCCTGCCGAAGCCGTTCCAGTTGCCTTTACTAAGCGAACGCTTCACGACGCCAGCATCACGGCCCAGCGCCTCAATGACATTGATGTCCGTGTCCGCCACGTACCCGATGTGCGTCGCTCTGCCGGAAGAATTGATCTTGAACACAAAATCACCGACCCGGAGGTCGGCCTTCTTCAGCTTTTTGCATTTCCCGTAGAGCCCGTGGGCGTTGCAGTCCGATTTCAGTATCCCGGACACGTTCTGCAACCAGAACATTCCAAGCCCCGAGCAGTCGAATGCCCGAAGCACGTCCCCGTACCCGGCGTCGCACTGTTTCTTCCAGAATGCTACCACACGTTTGTAGTTCGTGTCCGACGTCTCCCGGCGCTTGATCCACGCCTCCGTGATAGCCGAACCTTTCTGGCCCTGCGCTCCCCAGACGTAGATGGAGTGGTTGGCCACCTGCTCATGCAGATAATCGAGAAACGTCCTCAGGTTATTCATCATGCTCATCCTCCTTTTCCGCACGGTCGTGGAGTTGCTCCAGAACCGCTTTTAGTTTCTCCGGGACAGGAAGTCCCAGGTGAGCAGCATTCTCGATCAGAGATACGCCCTCATTAGACAGGTAGAAGAAGATGATCGCTGTTCGGAGTACCGAGCCGGTCCCGATCACAAAGCTGTCGAGGATGTGCCCGATACCCACCAGTGCAAAGATCAGTACCTTCTTGAAAATGCCTCGAAAGCCAATGGCAGAAGAGAGCCTTCTGTCTACAACGGCGCACATCACGCCCGTCACATAGTCGATCACGACAAACGCCAATAATGCGTACAGCAATCCGTCACAACCTCCCAGAAACCATCCGAGCCATCCGCCGATGGCCGTAAACGCTACTTGAACTGAGATCCAAAATTCCTTCATGATACCTTCCTCCTTATGCCGTTCGTTTATAGAAATAACAGGTGATATACGGCTGGACATTGCTGTGTGCCGTACCGCTGCCCTTGTTGCCCGTATTGCCGGACAGGGTGGCCGTGTGCGTGTGCCCACCGCCTGAACCTGTTGTTGCTGGGCCTGTCGTGCCACCATTCGTGAAGTACTTATATGTACTGCCAGAGCCAGACCCGACCTTATATGTACCGGACGCTGCCTGATGCGTGTGTGCGGCTGCCTCCGTAACGGTCACCGTACCGCTAGACAGAGCATGGTTATGGCTCGGCATATTCGCCGCCGTCAGCGTGACCGTCTTTGCACCGCCTGTTTTTTCTACGGCGTTGAAGTCTGTATCATTGGCGTCCACGCCGACCGGGACCTTGCCAGCGCCCCACAGCACCCAAGTCCCGCCAAGGAACGTGGTCGCTCCGGTCGTACTTGCCGTCATACGTATGGACCCGACTGGGAAGATCGCATCCCGCAGCCATGCAAGGCTCGAAAAAGAAACGTCACCATCAAAGGTGACGTCCTCATGAAACTCCGATTCCCATCCGACCTCGAACTTGTTCTGCTCACAGATCTTGCCGATCGCGAGGCCGAGTCCGTTGTTACGGATGGAAAAGATCGTGTCCGCTGTGGCAAGGTCTGCATACGCATATACGGTCTCAAAGTAATCGGAAACGGCGATCCGGATATCGTAGGCATACTGGTTGGAGAGTGAGCCGCCCACCACATAGGTTCCGTTTACTGAATACGACCCGGTCCATGTTTTCAGGTTCGAATAGGATGTCGCGGTTTTCCGTTTCGACTGGACCACGATCGAGGCATCGTTCTTACTGTTCAGGGAAGTGATCGTCGCCTTCAGCTTGACTGACGCGTAGGTACCGGTATGAGACGCTACGCCAGAACTGTTGCAACGGAACACCGCCACATCCGTGACCGACGGCGACTTGTACGCCAGAACCGAGAAGGTACCTGATACTGTCCTCGTTCTGGAACGGGAGTCCTTGACTGTAATGGAAATGGACTGCGTCCCGCTTCCGGTCAGAAAGTCCGTCGTAAAGGATGTGCCGGTATACGTTGTGCCGTTAATGGTCGTCGTCACAGAAGCGATCGTAGATCCATAGGCTCCGCTTGCCGTGATCGCTACCTTGACCTTGGACTTGGACTGAATGAACGCGGAGAACTTCGTAGCAATTGCCGAACTGGAATCTGTCAGCGTATACGTGGCCGAAGGGATCACAGATGCCGGTACGTTTAGCGTGATCGACACGGACTTGGTTCCGATCAGCGTGCTGCCGGAATATGTATCGCAGTACAGCGTACCGACCGCCGCCGTCGCATTCGGCACCTGGTTCGCAAGCGTCAGTGCAGGCGTCCAGCTGACAGAGGTGTTCGCCGTCTTCGTAATGATCGTCCCGGAAGCGGAACCGACCGTGTACCGGAGCGTATGCGTAAACGTGGAAGACGCCGGACTCAGCGTAATGGTGGACGCAGTCCCCATCGTCAGGGTGCCAACAGAGGGCGTTGTTGCCCGGGGAATCGTCGGGAGCGAGATCGTTGCCGACCCGGTGATAACTCCGATCGACGAGGAAAAAGAGCAGTCGCCGGACCATGCAAGCGTTACGCTCTTAGTACCGTCTGCGTTGTGAGTGACCGTGCACTCGCCATAAGCCGCAGCTTCCGTTGATGCGTTGTCAGTCATGACCGTCAGGAACGGTTTTCCGGATGCGCTGCTGTATCCTGTGCTGTACTGGGTCGTATAGTTGCTTGCAGATACTGCCGTACCGGTTGCAAAGCCGTTCTTTTCACGGGTATAGACCGTAGACCCGCCGACCGTGACCGACATGGCACCACGGTTCGTACCCGAATGGTTGTTGGCGTATACGTTGTAAGAGCCGGACAGTGTTGCAACAAACACATAGAACCGGATCGTGGAGGTGTTGTTCACCACAGATTGGGAAACAACCTTGTATTCCATCCACGTACCGATCTTGGAAGAAGAGCCGCCTGAGATGGACCCGTTTATGATTGTGTAACCCGAATGGATCGGGGTAGAAATCGTTGCCATATCATCACTCCAGTAGCTTAAAGTTCAGGTTGT
>ULWH01038232.1_pt1 | contig 25712 bp, 20 predicted proteins | sample 1960201 | NCBI WGS metagenome assembly ULWH01 (sample SAMEA4835808, study PRJEB28245) | human gut metagenome | biome: gut microbiome; material: fecal sample | place: Denmark | collected 2008
CCGCTATCGGCTGTCAGCTGTCAGCTATCTACTAAAACCAAGTCAACATAACATTTCCCAAATCCGCACTGCGCCGCAGTGCGGATATTTTCACGCCATTATGACAAGACACCTTACTGTACAAAACGGCTCAAACCGTATATTTTGCGCCGCAAAACGACAATACCATACAATATGTATGGACGATGAACGAAAAAAATCGTGAAAAACATCAATTTGCCATTGCATTTCTCATAATTGTTTAGTACAATAAAGCCACACGGGAAAGTGTGCCCATGGCATCTAATAACAAAAATGTAAGCTGCCGCGGGCAAATGGAATTGATTAATTTAAGGAGGAAAAACAATGAATGTAAGAAAACGCGGACTTGCGCTTTTGATGTGCATCTGCATGATCTTCACGCTCCTGCCGTTCTCCGCGCTGGCAGATAACGGGGTAGCGTCTGATGCAGAGCCTCCAGTAAGCGTTGAGAGCTCCGGTGATAATGGCGTCAAGCTCAAGAAAACCGTCACAAAGCAGGACGATGACACCTATAAGGTCACCCTTGAGCAGTACGTCACAGGTACGGTAACTCAGGGCAAGGTCACTCCCATTGACGTTGTCCTCGTCCTCGACGTTTCCGGCTCGATGGATGACCCATTTAATTCAACAACCTATGTTCCCACATTCAAGACTGAAAAGAACTGGTGGAAAACCTATTATGTCCTTGACTCAAATGATAATTACAAAGATGTTTCTTGGTGTGATGAATGCAGTGCTTTCACAAATGGTTGTGAATGGAATGGTTGGAAACACACCAAAGCTGGGGTTGCATACACTCCAAAGTCGAGTGAAAGTGATACTGCTACCGGAGTAGTCCAGTTCTATCAGCAGCAGACCACCTCTGCATCTCGAATCAGTGCGCTGAAATCTGCTGTAAACAGATTTATTGACACCATCGCAAAGGATAATTCTGATAGCAATATTGCAATTGTCAAATTTGCAGGCAAAACAACTGATGATGTCGGCGATGAGACCTATAAAGACGGCATATATACTTATAATTACACTCAGATAGTCAAAGAACTCACCCCTGTAAAAACTGGAGCGAGCGACCTAAAAACTGCTGTAAACAAGCTTAGTGCTGCCGGTGCGACCTCGGCAGACTACGGCCTTGAAAAAGCTAAAAAAGTATTTGATAAAACATCTGCATCCGATGGCCGCCAGCGCGTTGTTATAATGTTTACCGACGGTCAACCGAATCACCATAAGAACTTTGATCCGACCGTAGCAAATGATGCAATCTCCAATGCAAACACCCTCAAGAGCGCTGCGTATGGCGCAAAGGTTTACACCATTGGCATCTTCAGCGGTGCGTCCATAGGCACCAGCTTGCCGGAATACAATAATGCTGGCAGAACCAACCGCTACATGCACCTTGTGTCGTCAAACTATCCCAATGCAACCGATTTGAGTACGCCGGGAAAAGACGGCGCAGTTACAAACGGTTATTACAAAGTCGCAGCAAATGCTGATGAGCTCAGCAAGGCATTTACCGATATCGGTGATGCATATGGCACACCTGACATCACCCTCGGCAGCACTGCTGTCCTGACCGATGTTGTAGCTGGCAACTTCACTGCACCTGCAAATGCTGATGTTAAGGTCTACACAGCGGATTATAACGGCAGTAAATTTGCTGACCGTGATGATTGGGATGATATCACCAGCAGTGTAAGTGTAGATATCACCGGCCAAAACGTCACCGTGAGCGGCTTTGATTACAGCGCAAACTATGTGTCGACAGCGCACCATCCCGATAATGAGAACGACTTCGGCAAGAAGCTGATCGTTGAGTTCACTATCAAGGTTGACCGTGATAAGACCTACGGCGGCACTCAGCCGACCAACGCAGCCGCGAACATCTCGCTTAATAACGAGGTTGTAGCTTATGTGGATAACCCCAAAGTGCCCGTGAGCATTACCAATGGCTTTGATTGCAAATATGAAAATACAAAGCCTTACGAAGAAGGCGTAGGCTTCAATATTGAAACTGAGTTCAAGGCAATGCTTGAAAAGAGCGGTCTTGCTACCAAAACAGCAGATAACGAGTTCAAAAACGATTTTGTTACTATAACTTACAAAGTTACCGGCAAGGATGGTAATCTTGTAGGCACGTATACGATTGGGCCTAAGGCCGAGAGTGGCACGTGGACTCTTGCTGAAAATGCATCAGCAACTACCTCCGACGCTGTCGGCACCTATGAATACAAAGTCACCTGCAAAGTGACCGACGCAAACGGCAATGCAAAATACAAAACCGGCGTTGTTGACGGCACCGGCACCATGACGCTTACCATTTACGATACCTATACCGTTACCTATAAGTATGAGTGCACAGACGGAAGTGATGTAGCCGAAAGCCTTACTCCGCCTGCAACCATGAGCTACAGAGCTGGCACAACTATTACAGTCGCAGATGAACCCGAGGCAACAGCTCTTGAGGGCTACAAATTCATAGGCTGGTACAAAGACGGTACAAAGATAGACGCTGGAGCAACATTTAATATCACCGCCGATACCGAGATCATCGGCAAGTGGGAACCCGTAACTGGCCTCAGCTATGTAGTACATTACTATTGGGTTGGCACTGAAGATAAAGTTGCTCCTGACAAAATCGTTGATAAACAGACCTTTGGCACGGTTATAACATCTGAAACGCCCATCCAAGTCCCAAATTACAAAGCAGTGCCTGACCAGGTTTCTAACCTGAAGATCAGCACTGAGAATGAGATGAATGTAATCACATTCTACTACTACAAAAATGTAGAGCTCACTTCAAACAGTGGCAACGAAAAATATGACGGAACCCTCAAGACTGTTGATGGATTCAAGGCAATAGTTGCTGCCGACAACGACGCTGACATATATGAGAGTCTTAAGGAAGTACTTGCAGCTCATGGTCAGGGTACTGATGCGGGTAGGTACGATGTGTACTTTACGAAAGGCGGAGAGATCATTCCCGCAACAGATCTTGTAGGCAGAGTCTTGAATGATAAGTATTGGGTAACCAAGGCGGAGCAGGGCAAACTGACTATTTCACCGCGTTCCCTCACCATTACCTCCGGTAGCGACAGTAAGTATTACGATGGCACACCGCTTACTAATGACAAGATAACGGTCACCGGCGACGGTTTCGTTAATGGCGAAGGCGCAACTTACAAGGTTACCGGCAGCCAGACCGAGGTCGGTTCAAGCAAGAACACTTTCGACGTTATATTCAAGGATAACACTAAGGCAACCAACTATGTTGTCGAGAAGAAGCTTGGTGATCTTACCGTAAACCGCCGCCCCATGCCCCCTGTCAATCCCCCGATCATGGACAAGATCACCGTCGAGATCACGGGCAACAGCGACAGCGTGGTGTATGACGGCACGGAGCACAGCGTCAAGGGCTACACCGTGAAGATAAGCGACCCGCGCTACACGGAGGCAGACTTCACATTCACAGGCAAGGCCGAGGCCAGCGGCGTGAACGCCGGCACTTACGAGATGGGACTCAAGGCCGAGCAGTTTAAGAACACAAACGCCCGCTTCACGAACGTCAAGTTCGTCATCAAGGCCGACGGCGTCCTGACCATTACCCCGAAGGAGCTGACGATCACCGCCGGCAGCAAGACCGAGTACGGCCCGACGCCCGTGACCTGCGGTGAGTGGACGGTTTCCGGGCTCGTGGCAGGCGACAAGGTCGAATCCGTCAAGATAACCGGCATCCAGTCCGTCCCCGGCTCGTCCCCGAACGTGCCCTCCGACGCGGTGATCAAGAACGCCAAGGGCGAGGACGTGACGAAGAACTACGCCATCAAGTACGTCAACGGTACGCTGACGATGCTCGAGGTGCTCAATAAGGAAGACCACTTCAACTACATCATCGGCACGCCCGAGGGACTGTCCCTGCCGACGGCAAACGTGACCCGCGCCGAGGTAGCGACGATATTCTTCCGCCTGATGACCGACGATGCGCGCGCGAAGTTTGATTCTCTCGATAATAATTTCAGCGACGTAGCCAAGGGCAAGTGGTACAACCGTGCGATCTCGACGCTTGCAAAGGCGGGCATCATCAAGGGCGATCCTGCCGGAACCTACCGTCCGGGCGACCCGATCACCCGCGCAGAGATGGCGGCGATAATAGCCCGCTTCGGCGACTTCAAGGAGGGCGGCAAGACCTTCAACGACATCAGCGGCCACTGGGCACAGAAGTACATCGAGCTTGCGGCCAGCAACGGCTGGATAAACGGCAACCCCGACGGCACGTTCAAGCCCAACAATAACATCACCCGTGCCGAGACCGTGGCAATGATAAACCGCGTGCTCGATCGTCAGACTAAGGACGTGTCCGATCTCCTTCCGGTCAGCCAGATGACCAACTGGAGCGATAATATGGACACCGCAAAGTGGTACTACCGCGATATGCAGGAAGCGACGAACAATCATAAGGCTGAGCGCGTAGGCAACAGCATTTATGAGAAGTGGACTGAAAAGCTCCCCGACATCGACTGGGCGTCCTACCAGATCTGATCTAAGCACAAACCTACTCAAAACCTCCGGCTTCGGCCGGAGGTTTTCTTATCTTGCCGATGCGCTGCGCGCGTGGTATAATATAATGTAAAACTGTTACGAGGAGCGTAGCCTTGGATAAATTTGTATTGAAATCTTCATACTCTCCTACGGGCGATCAGCCTGAGGCGATCGACACGCTCGTGCGAGGCATCGAAAACGGCCTTGACGAGCAGGTGCTCCTCGGCGTTACGGGTTCGGGCAAGACGTTTACGATGGCAAGCGTAATCGAAAGGCTCAACCGCCCGACGCTCGTGCTCGCGCACAATAAGACGCTTGCGGCGCAGCTGTGCTCGGAGTTCCGCGAGTTCTTCCCCGATAACGCGGTCGAGTACTTCGTCTCGTACTACGACTATTACCAGCCAGAGGCGTACATCCCGCACACCGATACCTTCATAGAAAAGGACAGCTCCATAAACGACGAGATCGAGCGTCTGCGCCACAGCGCAACGTCCAGCCTGTTTGAGCGGCGCGACGTGATCGTCGTAGCGTCCGTGTCGTGTATCTACGGCCTCGGCGACCCTATAGACTATAAAAACATGGTCATATCCCTGCGCCCGGGGCAGACGCGCAGCTTTGACGAGCTGCTGCGCAAGCTCATCGAGATTCGCTATGAGCGCAACGATATCGCCTTCGAGCGCAATATGTTCCGCGTCCGCGGCGACACGGTCGAGATATTTCCGGCCTACTCTAACGATAAGGCCATCCGCGTCGAGTTCTTCGGCGACGAGGTTGACAGGATAAGCGAGGTCAACGTCGTGACGGGCGCACCGCTTCGTTATCTGAACCACGCCGCGATATATCCTGCCAGCCACTACGTCGTAAGCCGCGACAAGATGGCACGTGCCATTGAGGATATCCGCGCCGAGTGCGCTGAAAGAGTTAAGTATTTTCAGGATAACGGAAAGCTTCTGGAGGCTCAGCGTATATCTCAGCGTACGAATTATGATATTGAGATGATGCAGGAGCTCGGCTACTGCTCCGGCATCGAGAACTACTCTCGAATAATCTCAAACCGTCCGGCAGGCTCGGCACCGATGACTCTGCTCGACTATTTCCCGAAGGATTTTCTGCTGTTTGTTGATGAAAGCCACGTCACGCTGCCGCAGGTCAGGGCGATGTACCGCGGCGACAGGGCGCGCAAGGAGTCGCTGGTCGAGTACGGCTTCCGCCTGCCCTCGGCATATGATAACAGACCCTTGAAATTCGAAGAATTTCAGGAGCGCATAAATCAGGCGGTGTACGTCTCCGCAACGCCCGGCGACTACGAGCGCGAGAGGGCGGGGCAGATAGCCGAGCAGATAATACGTCCGACGGGGCTGCTTGACCCGGAAATATCCGTTCGTCCGATCGAGGGGCAGATCGACGATCTGATAAGTGAAATAAATCTGCGCATTGAAAAGGGGCAGCGCACGCTTGTGACGACGCTCACGAAGAAAATGGCCGAGGATCTCACCGAATATCTCGGCGCGGCCGGCATAAAATGCCGCTATATGCACCACGATATCGGTGCAATAGAGCGCATGGAGATCATCCGCAGCCTGCGCCTGGGCGACTTTGACGTGCTTGTCGGCATAAACCTCCTGCGCGAGGGACTTGACCTGCCGGAGGTCAGTCTTGTGGCTATCCTTGACGCGGATAAGGAGGGCTTCCTGCGAAGTGAGACGAGCCTTATCCAGACCATCGGCCGTGCCGCACGCAATGCAGAGGGCATGGTCATCATGTATGCCGACACGGTGACGCGCTCGATGCGCCTTGCCATAGACGAGACGGAGCGAAGGCGTGCAAGGCAGTCGGAGTATAACGACGAGCACGGCATAGTGCCGAAAACAATCGTGAAAGGCGTCCGCGAGCTTATTGAGATATCCGGAGAGAGCGAGAGGGCACTGCGCCGCGCCGACGGCGTGAAGCTCACGAGAAGCGAGCGCAGGGAGCTCATAGAAAAGCTGGAAAAGGAAATGAAGGCCGCGGCAAAAATGCTGGAGTTTGAGCTTGCAGCTCAGCTGAGGGACGAGATAGTCCGCCTGCGCGGTGAGGTGAAATGATGAAACTAATGATACTTGACGGCAACAGTATAGTAAACCGGGCCTTTTACGGCATCCGCATGCTCAACGCGCCGGACGGTACGCCCACAAACGGCGTGTACGGATTTCTTTCGATACTCCGCAAGCTGCTTGATGATCAAAAGCCCGAGGCCGTATGCGTCGCGTTTGACCTCAAGGCGCCCACGTTCCGCCACATGAGATACGAGGGCTATAAGGCGCAGCGCAAGGCGATGCCCGAGGAGCTTGGCGTTCAGATGCCCATACTCAAGCAGGTGCTTGACGCAATGGGAGTACTGCGCCTTGAGCTCGAAAGCTTTGAGGCCGACGACCTGCTCGGCACGGTTGCAGCCAAATGCCGTGACAGCGGCTGGGAGTGCCGCATCGTCACCGGTGATAAGGACAGCTTCCAGCTTATAAGCGACACGACGCATGTCTGTCACGTCAAAAGCCGCATGGGTCAGACCACAACGACAGAATACACGCCGGAGCTCTTTTTTGATGAGTACGGCTTTGAGCCGAGAAGCATCATCGATCTCAAGGCGCTCATGGGTGACGCATCGGATAATATCCCCGGTGTCCCCGGAGTGGGCGAGAAAACGGCGATGGCTCTTGTGCAGAGGTATAAGCATCTTGAGACTATATATGCCGACATCAATACGCTTGATGTGAAGGAGGGCGTGCGCAAAAAGCTGCGCGAGGGCCGGGAAAGCGCATTTTTGTCCTTTGAGCTTGCGACGATACACACCGATGCGCCAATAGAGTTTTCACCCGAGGACGCTGTCTGGCAAGACAACTACAGACCCGAGCTGTACGACATTTTCAAAAAGCTCGGCTTTAACAAATTTATTGAAAAGTGGGGTCTGAGTGAAAGCGCAGAGAGCGCGGAAGCGGCAAAGACGGAGCACATGCCGTATATTGAGGACGCGTCGTCGGACGATATCATGAGCGCCGTCAATGCTGCCGGCACTGTCGCCGTAACGGCAGACCATAGCTTTGACAGCCTTGAGATCTGCGATGGAAGGACAGTGTATCTTGCTCGCTGGAACGCTCTCGGTGATGATTACACGCGCCTTACGGAATACATTTTCTCTGACAAGGTGAAAAAAATCGGCCACAATGTTAAGAATCTCATGACGCAGCTTATAGCAGAAAAGCTGCCGATTGACGGCTTTGAGTACGATACTGCACTTGCCTGTTATCTGCTCGACGCAACTGCCAGCGACTACGGCCTTAGCCGCATGAGCATCGGCTATTGCGGCACGGAGCTTGCTGGAGCGGAGGCTGTGTACAGACTGCGCGAATCTACGGAGAAAAAGCTCACGCAGCTCGGCATGACGAAGCTTTTTTATGACATCGAAATGCCGCTGTGCCGCGTGCTTGCCGATATGCAGGAGTACGGCTTCATGATAGACAGAGCGGCGCTTTCAAGCTTTGGCGAGAGTCTTACGGGCACAATACTCAAGCTCGAACGGGAAATATACGCCCAGTCGGGCTGCGAGTTCAACATCAATTCGCCCAAGCAGCTCGGTGAGGTGCTTTTTGATAAGCTCATGCTTCCGGCAGGGAAAAAGACGAAGACCGGCTGGAGCACGAATGCCGACGTCCTTGAAAAGCTGCGCGGCAAGCACCCGATAGTGCAGATGGTGCTGGATTACCGCATGCTGACAAAGCTCAAATCCACCTACGCCGACGGGCTTTTAAAGCTCATAGATCCCGACGGCAGGATAAGGACTAAATTCCAGATGACCGTCACGGCTACAGGCAGGCTTTCGAGCACTGATCCAAATTTGCAGAATATTCCCATCCGAAGAGAGCTCGGCAGCCACATCCGCGAGATGTTCATCGCCTCAAAGGGCAATGTCCTCGTTGATGCGGACTACAGCCAGATAGAGCTCAGACTGCTTGCGCACATATCAGGCGATAAGCATATGCAGGAGGCGTTTTTGTCGGGCGAGGATATTCATACGGCTACGGCATCACAGGTGTTCAATACGCCGATAGACGAGGTAACGCCGCTACAGCGAAGCCGGGCCAAGGCAGTAAACTTCGGCATAGTCTACGGAATATCGGCATGGTCGCTCGCGCAGGATATTGGCGTAATGCAGTCCGAGGCCAAGGCCTATATGGAGGCATATCTCAATAAATACGACGGTGTGCGCGAGTATATGAAGACTATCGTCGAAAAAGCAAAGCAGGACGGCTATGTCGAGACGCTTTACGCACGCCGCCGCTATCTGCCGGAGCTGAAGTCGTCAAACTTCAACACACGCTCGTTCGGCGAACGAGTTGCGCTGAACATGCCCATTCAGGGAACGGCTGCGGATATAATAAAGCTTGCCATGGTGAATGTATATAACAGATTTAAAGCCGAAGGGCTCAAGGCAAAGCTGATTTTGCAGGTGCATGATGAGCTGATATGCGAGTGCCTCGAGGGAGAGACTCAGCGGGTTTCCGATATCCTGCGCGAGGAGATGAGCGGAGCGGCTAAGCTCAGCGTGCCGCTAACGGTAGACGTAAAAACAGGACACAGCTGGGCGGAGGCGCACTAATGCTGACTTATGAACAGGCAGGGGATGTTCTCGATGAGCTTGTCGATGAGCTTCCCGGAGAAATATTCAAAAATTTAAACGGCGGCGTGAGCTTCGTTGAAGACGCCGTGCGCGACGAAGACGGAAGATACACGCTCGGCATGTACTTTCACGATAAAATGGGGCGGCATATCGAGCTGTACTACGGCTCGTTTGTCGAGCTCTACGGAGATATGGACGACGAGACCTTCCATCGACGCTTAAAAAGCACGCTTCATCATGAGCTTACCCACCATATCGAGAATCAGGCCGGGGACCGCAGTCTTGAGCGCTGGGACGAGCGTCAGGCGGAGCTGTGCGGCTTTAACGGCATAAACGTTAAAAGCATACTGTTTGTATGCGACGATAACAGCCTGTCAATTGTCGCAGAGGCTGTCTTTAATTCCTCAAAGGGTGATTATTGTCCGGAGGTCATGGCCTATTCCTGCGGAATAAGCGCAAAGGATGAGATAAATCCGCGTGTAAAAAAATGCTGCGAGGCGCTGGATATAAGACTGCCGCACAGCTATGCCGTTCCTGTCACACGCGAGATACTCGAGCGCTGCGACGTTGTGCTGTGCATGACTGCTCTGCAGGCGCAGAAGCTGTCCGACGAATATCAGGATCTCGACGAGCGCATAATGTGCCTTGCCGATGAGGATATCTATCCGCCGACTCTGCCGATCGGCTGGAAGAAGTGCATTCTGCGTATCGAGGATGAGACTCTTGCCGTCATTGATGAGCTGCGCGAGGAGGACATGTGATGGTTCGCATTGTCGATACCCGCCCCGAGCACCTTGATGATATCCTGCTAATGGAGCAGCAGTGCTTTTCCGTTCCGTGGACGCATGAGCAGCTGATGGCTCAGTTGTCCGACTTCATGCACATATTCCTTGCCGCCGAGGATGAAGACGGCAGGGCAGTGGGCTATGCAGGGCTCATGTATGTTCTCGACGAGGGCTACATCTCCAATGTTGCCGTGTCGCCGGACAGACGGCGCGAGGGCATTGCGGATATGCTGCTGACCGAGCTTTATGAGAGGGCAAAAGCGAAGAAGCTGAGCTTTCTGACACTCGAGGTGCGCGAGAGTAATATCCCGGCGCAGAGCTTATATAAAAAACACGGCTACACCGAGGTCGGCAGGCGAAAAGCCTATTACAGCCGGCCGAAGGAGGACGCCGTTTTGATGACTTGTTTTCTTAGTGAGGAAGAGAAATGAAAATACTTGCCTTTGAATCATCCTGTGACGAGACCGCCGTGGCCGTGGTCGAGGACGGGAGAAACGTTCTGACAGATCAGATATTCTCTCAGGCCGACCTTCATGCAATATATGGCGGAGTAGTGCCCGAGATCGCGTCCAGAAGCCATGTTGAGGTCATTTCGCGCCTTGCCGAGCGCGCAGTCCGGGCCGCCGGTATTGAAAAATGCGATATCGACGCAGTAGCTGTGACCTACGCTCCCGGACTTATCGGTACCGTTCTTGTCGGCCTTAATTTTGCGAAAGCCGCGGCCATGAGCCTCAATGTTCCGCTTATACCGGTGCACCACATAAAAGGTCACGTAGCTGCAAACTACATAGCCTATCCCGAGCTTGAACCGCCGTTTCTCTGTCTTGCAATATCCGGCGGCAATACGCTTATAATTGACGTGCGCAGCTACACCGAGCTCAAGGTCATCGGCGCAACGCGAGACGATGCGGCCGGAGAGTGCTTCGATAAGACCGCACGCGTGCTCGGCCTGCCGTATCCCGGCGGTAAGCCCATCGACGAGCTGTCTCAGGGCGGCGACGACAAAAAATACCACCTGCCGAGAACGCACATTGAGGGGCATCCCTATGAGATGAGCTTTTCCGGCCTCAAAACGGCAGTCATAAATATCGTCCACAACGCCGAGCAGAAGGGCGAGGAGCTCGACCGCAGCTCGCTGGCAGCGTCCTTCACCGCAGCTGTAAGCGATGCTCTCGTTCCGCGCACCATGATGGCGGCTCGGGAGCTGGGCTATAAAAAGATAGCCATAGCAGGCGGCGTGGCGGCAAATTCACGCATCCGCGCAGACTTCAGGGCTGCTGCCGGGAAAACGGGCTGCAAGCTGTTCGTCCCGCCTCTTAGACTCTGCGGAGACAACGCCGCGATGATAGGCTGCCAGGGCTATTACGAGTACCTCGCCGGAAATACAGCCGGCTGGGATCTCAACGCCTATGCGAATATGGAGCTGTAAGGAGAGGGGACACATGGGCGTACACGACGGACACAGAGAGCGAATGAAAAGCCGCTTTGTAGAGGCCGGACTGGACGGCTTTAACGATCACAACGCGCTGGAGATGCTGCTGTTTTATGCCGTGCCTCGCAAGGACACAAATGAGCTTGCACACAGGCTTTTAAAGCACTTCGGCTCGCTGGCGGCAGTGTTCGAGGCAAGTCATGCCGAGCTCATGCGCGTTGACGGCATAGGCGAGAACGCGGCGACCCTCATAAAGTTCATTCCCGAGATCAGCCGCCGCTATCTGCTCACAAAAAGCCTGCCTAACAAGGTTATTCGCCGCAACGAGGACGCGGGAGAGTATTTTGTCGCAAAATTCATGTATGAGGTCAACGAGGTCTGTTATGCGCTGCTGCTCAATTCATCAAACGGTATAATTGCCTGCAAGCAGATAAGCCGAGGCGTCGTTAATGCAACGGAGGTCGGCATAAGAATGCTGGTCGAAGCGGCAATAAAAAATAACGCCGTGAGCGTTATAATTGCCCATAATCACCCCGGTGCACTGCCGCTTCCGTCCAAGGAGGACGAGTACTGCACACGGCTCGTGAAAAAGGCGCTGGAGCTTGTGGACATAAAGCTTCTGGATCATATCATTGTCGGCGGTAAAGAATTTCAATCTCTCAACAAACATGGACTTATGTAAACGAGATTTTGTTTCCGGCTTGTAACAAAAATCGACTTCAAGCTTTTGAAATTGCTGACATATTGACAAGATTCATTGATATTAAACGTAATTTTGGTGTTGAAAACTCTGTTGGAAATGTTGATAACTATTTGCATAATAATTTTCAGAAATAATTATGTAAACAAATTGAGCTGAAAGTGCAACAGGTAAAGACCTTGAATTTTCTACGCTTTTCTTATACAGATAATTCCGCTAAGCGGATAACAAATATGCACATATACGAACAGTTATTACTTTTTATGTTTGACTTTATTGCCGGCATGTGCTAAAATGCGAAATGTCCTTTGCTGGTGTGGCTCAATGGCAGAGCATCTCACTCGTAATGAGAAGGTTGTGAGTTCGATTCTCACCACCAGCTCCAAAGAAAAAAACCACTGCCTAAGGCTGTGGGCTGATAACGAAGCATTCAAAGAATCAAGTTATCAGGCATAGCAAGGGCAAATAGAAAATCACCGAGAAAAGTCCTAAATGGACTAATCTCGGTGATTTTCTATATCCACACATTCGATTTCAGATAATTCTCCCGCTACAATGATTTCATAAAATCTTTAGGAGGTCAATTCAATGGAAAAATACATTGCGGATGAACGCACGGGGCTGAACAATGTCTGAAATCGTGCGATGAAAATTGTGAACACAGAGCTGATTTTTACATAAAGCGTGCAGTCTAAAGGGTGGCAGATAAGTATCTCTGCCACCCTTTTCTTCATCGTCAAGCTTACGGTAGCTGCCGATCTCGTTTATTACATCGCATATCTCGTTATACCGCATCACCGCATCACGAAGCGCAGCGTCGGAAACATCCGTGCCGAAGGTCTCATGCAGCTTTTCAAGTATCCTCGCACGGCACATTCTCGTCAGGTGGCGCACTGCGTTTTCGTCGGCCTTTATTGGCGTATCGACATGCTGCACAAAGAAATCGGGCTTATCCTTGTCGCACAGATGCAGCTTTTCGATGTTCTCCATGGTGCTTGTCATCTGCGAACAGGCAAACGGCTCGATTATGCAGTCAAGAAAGCCATAGCCACCCTCAAGGCAGCGCTCGAGCAGCGCACGGGCAAACTCGCAGTTGAGGCTTGTCATATAGTAGGTGCCCATTTCCATTGAGCCCGTTCTCGGGGCGCGCATCCTCACGGCAAAGCAGCCCGTAAGATTGAGCAGCACCTCCGGTATCTGATAACAGGTCGTTCCGATGCAGATACTGCCCGCTGCCCTTGCTTTATCGACAAGCTCGTTTCCGCTGTCCTGCAAAAGGTTCTCAAAGTAGTTGAGATGCTTCAGGTCTTTCATTTCCTCTCCTCCGTTTTTTTATCTGAAAGTATTGGGATAATAATACCAAAAGCCTGATTGTCATTCAATTAACGCAGCTTACATTCTATACAACTCACAAAAAACATGCTTCGTATTTGCCTACACGGGTTGAAAGCCGTTTGACAAAAAACGCATTTTCGTATATAATGTCCGAAAAGAATGGACACACTGTCCGAAGGAGAGATCGGTATGCTGAACGAAACCGCAAAGCTTCAAAATCGCATCATAGCGGCCGCAGTGGCGCTGTTTCGCAAGCTCGGATATGAAAAAACGACAGTAAACGATATTTGCCGTGAGGCGGACATTGCCCGCTCGACCTTTTATCTCAATTTTGCCGGAAAAAAAGAGATAATCGGCAAGATCCTTTCGGATGTCCGTCTGGACAGGGAGGATTTTTTCGACGACTTCATTTCTGCGGCAAACGACTTTGAGCGGATGTGGATATTGTGCAACCGATTTTTGACCGTAGCAATAGAATTTGGACCGGAGCTCACGGGCGCGCTGTTTCGTCTGGAGCTTTTGCAGGAGCTGGACATTCTCGACGCCACTCACAAGGTCGATGAATGGATGATACAGTTGACGGCTAACTGTCAGAGATCCGAAGTTATACTAAGTTCGGAGCCTGCCGAAACGATAGCTCCGATAGGGGTAGATATTGCATATTACACAACCTACGAGTGGTGCAAAAAGTCCGGAGCGTTTCCCCTTCGTCGGGTCGTCCGCCGTCGGGCAGAGGCGGTGTACAATGTTGCACCCGAATACCGTATGAGTGACAAAGAACTGGACAGGCTGTAAGCTTAGCACAGAAAGCCGGGATAAAAATTGATTGCCCGCTTTTGCTTTTTGGTGTAGTATATCAGCCTAAGCAATGCATTTTTACCGGAGGACACTATGACCTTTAATAAAATAAGCGCACCGTCGGTGCGAGAGATATTTGTGCGTCAGATCGAGAATAAGATCCTTTCCGGCGAGCTGAAGCCCGGAGATAAGCTGCCGCCGGCAAGAGAGCTTTGTACGATCATGGGCGTGAGCCTCACTGTTGTCAATGCAGGCATAAGCGAGCTTGCCTCAAAGGGCTTTGTCGAGGTCAAGCCCCGCCACGGAACATATGTTGCCGATTACATCGCCAACGGAAACACGGAGACATTTTTTTCGATCATCCGATATAACGGCGGCAAGATAAATGCGCACGAGTTCCGTTCGTTTACCGAAAGCCGTGTTGCGCTGGATGCGCTGATAGTTGAGCTCGTGATAAAGCGAGCCTCCGATGAGGAGATAGCACAGCTCGGTGAGATACTCGACGAGGTCAAAAAGCCGCACGGACTGCACGAGACCTGCACGCTGATAACTGATTTTTATCATAAGATGTATATTATCAGTCAGAACTCGTTCTGTGCGCTCCTGTATAATTCAACTAGCCAGCCGCAGAAGGGCATGTATGAGATGTTCATCGAGAAAAACGGCATTCAGGTCGTTATCGACAACATGGAGACCGTGTACAAATGCTTAGTCGAGAGGGATATTGAGAACGCCCGCAGGTACGCAAGCAGCGGTCAGATGAGTGCTATCGAAGGGCCATATTCCGTTATATAAGCCGGATAATGAAAAAACCGTCGGAAAATCCGACGGTTTTTTCATGTTCTTATTGACAAACAATTATCTAAGTGCTATTTTATTTGTGACCACTTCACCATATCACGACGCTGAAAGGAGCAGGTGTATGAGAGACCTTATAGTAAAACTGGCAAAGCATATAACCGACTGTATGGATGTCACCCTCGGTAAGACCAAGATGGATGAAACCCGTCCGGAATACTGGATGCTCGACGAGATCCTGACAGACGAGATGGCGCAGCTGATGCTGAAGATGAAGGTGCGCAAGCCCTACACTCCGGCCGAGGTCGCACACAAGCTCGGCTGGGAGGTCGGCCGTGTTGAAAAGCTTCTTGAGGAGCTTGCGCAGATCGGCATTGTCGAATATAACTGGCACAATGAAGACCGCCATAAACAGTACTTCATTCCCGTTTTCGTTGTCGGCAGCTCTGAGAATTTAGTCTACAACAAGGAGCTTTTTAAGCGTGTGCCCGAGAAGGTCGGAGAGTTTTCCTATCAGATGAGCTATCTGCCGATGGAAAGCATTTCACACATGATCCCTCCCGGAGGCGCAGGTCTGGGCTTTCATGTCATCCCAGTGGAAAAGGCGATACCAAAAGAGAGTCAATCGCTCGATGTCGAGCATCTTTCCTATTGGCTGGAGCGCTATAAGGAGAAAGATCAGTTCGCCATTGCCCCCTGTCAGTGCCGCAGGGCAATGGTAACTCGGGGCGAGGGCTGCGGCGAGCTTGAGGACAATGTCTGCATCCTCGTCGGCGACTATGCTCAGTATCTTTGGGAGACCGGCAAGGATGTTAAGAAAGCAAGCTACGACGAGGTCGTTGCTCTACTTGAGCGCTGCGAGGAAAACGGATATATGCATCAGATAACCAACGGCGACGGCCCCGATGAGATATTCGGCATCTGCAACTGCACCGTCGGCTCGTGCTTTGGACTGCGCTGCTCGCAGCTTTTTAATAACCCCAACTGCTCGGCATCGGCATACAGAGCGCGGGTCACGCCGGAAAACTGCGTTGCCTGCGGCAAGTGCGTCGAAATCTGTCCCACGGGCGCTGCCAAGCTCGGACAAAAGCTGTGTACCCATGAAGGACCAGTCGAGTACCCGACCGTCACGCTGCCGGATGAAACGCTCGACTGGGGTAAAAAGAACTGGAACTACAACTACCGTGAGGATAATCAGATCCAGTGCTACGATACCGGCACGGCGCCGTGCAAGACCGCGTGCCCCGCACATATCGCAATTCAGGGCTATGTCAAAATGGCGGGCGAGGGCAGATATGACGAGGCCCTTCAGCTCATAAAGCAGGATAACCCGTTCCCGGCGGTGTGCGGCTCAATTTGCAACAAGCGCTGCGAAAATGCCTGCACCAGAGGAACTGTAGACGAGCCTGTCTCCATCGATGCAATAAAGAAGTTCGTCGCATCCCGTGAGCTGAATGCAGAAACAAGATACATTCCCAAGAAGATTCGCCATAAGGGTGACGAGATAGATTACACGCAGAAGATCGCCGTCATCGGCGCAGGCCCTGCCGGCATGAGCTGTGCGTATTTCCTGGCAAATATGAGCTATCCCGTGACCGTTTTTGATAAAGACCCGATCCCCGGCGGCATGCTTACAAAGGGCATCCCCTCGTTCAGGCTTGAAAAAGATATCGTCAACGCCGAGATCGAGGTGCTCAAGGCTATGGGCGTCGAGTTTAGGTGCGGCGTTGAGGTTGGAAAGGATGTCACTATCCCCGAGCTGCGCAAGCAGGGCTACAAGGCGTTTTATCTTGCCATCGGACTTCAGAAGGCAATCCGCCTGAACATTGAGGGCGAGGAGCTTGAGGGCGTTCTCGGCGGCATTGATTTTCTCCGCAGCGTAAACAGCGGAAAGACTACCTCTATTAGCGGCGATACGGTCGTTATCGGCGGCGGCAATGCGGCCATTGATGTCGGTCGTGCGGCTACCCGCTTGGGCGACGGTGCGGTCAAGCTCTATTGCCTTGAGAGTGATGAGGATATGCCAACCGTCCCCGACGAGAAGGAAGAAGCCATTGCCGAGTGTATACAGATCAACAACTGCTGGGGCCCGAAGCGCATCATAGGCGAAAACGGAAAGGTCACCGGCGTTGAGTTCAGGCGCTGCCTGTCCGTGAGGGACGAAAACGGCCGCTTTGCACCGAAATACGACGAAAGCGAAACGGTCATCGTGCCCTGCTCAAATGTATATGTCTCCATCGGCCAGTGCGCCGACTGGGGCAACGTCCTTGAGGGTACAAAGGTCGAAACGCAGAACGGCCGCCTTGTAAAGGCCGCCGAGATCACATGGCAGACTGACGATGCGGATATCTTCGGCGGCGGAGACATTGCCACCGGCCCGCAGTATACCATTGACGCAATAGCCAACGGCCGTGAGGGCGCGACCAGTATCCATCGCTTCGTCCATCCCGGCCACAGTCTCACGATCGCACGCAACCTGCGCAATTTCAAGGCTCTCGACAAGGGCGATATCGTCATACCCGAGGAAAAGCGCCATGTTCCCGAACGGCAGTTCAACGAAAATGACGAGAGCAAGACCAAGACTATGCACGATAACCGCATCGGTCTTAGCGAGGAGCAGGTCAAGCTTGAAGCTTCCCGCTGCCTGAGCTGCGGCAGGACTGTCGTCGATGAGAAAAAGTGCATCGGCTGCGGCCTGTGCACGACACGGTGCAAGTTTGACGCCATCCATCTGAACAGAACGCACCCCGAGTTTGCGCATTACATAAATGGCGACTACGCAAAGCAGGCGGTGCTCAAGCACGGAATAAAGCGTGCCGCAAAGCTTACGGTAAAGCGCTTGACGGGCGCAAAATAAGGTGATGTTATGCATGAAATGGGAACGGTTATGTATGTCATTCGTGCGGTAAACAATGTGTGCGAGGAAAATAAGCTTACCAAGGTTGCCTCTGTGACGCTGGAGATAGGTGAGGTCAGCGGCATAATACCCAGCTACATAAAAGACTTTTGGCAGTGGGCAATAAAAAAGGAAAAGTACCTTCAGGAGGCCGAGCTTATTATAGAGCCGATCAAGGCGATAACACGCTGCGGCGATTGCGGCAAGACCTACGAAACGGTCAAATACGCCAAGATCTGTCCGCACTGCGGCAGCGAAAACACATGGCTCGAAACAGGCAACGAGTATAACATCAAGGAGATATCCGCATATTAAATCACGCCGAAAATACTTGTCGTTAATACATCCTTTCTCCCCATACTCCCTAATTGTTAATACACCCGACAAGCATTTTTGAACAATCTCGGTCCTCCGAATTTGCCGGATGACCGAACAATATACCGACAGCCTATTTGCGGCTGTCGGTATATTGTTCAAGAGCCCCTGAGCTTGCAATTAGACCTGTTCCCACAGTCAGGGTAATAACGCAGAGCTTTCCGCATCTTTTCCAACGCTCTGTTATATGTCCGCTCGGAAGCCTTATCGGACTTGCGGCTGGCGGAGTGAGAGATTTCTTCAAAGGTCATAGGCTTTACGGGTTTATACTCGATTTCACCGTTTATCAACACTGCTTTCTTGACCGACCAGCAGGTATCGCAGAAGCCAAGATGCTTGGCAATCGTGCGCTGTTCCCGGTAAGTCAGGCTGTCGTAAGCCTCGTGCAGTGCGTCATATAGCACCGCTCGGAAATACAGCTTGTCCGGCTGAGAGGTGGTGTCTGCGGCTATGTCCTCGCCTGCTTCCTCGCCATCCTCATCATATTGCCGGTAAAAATCTACTCGGCGTTCATTCAGCGTGCCTATCGTAATATACTTGCGGACGCTCTTTTCGCCCATTCCGGTTTCATCGGCAATTCGCTGGATGCAGCTGTCACTGCAATCATCGCCGTTTAGATGGTAAATCGCCATAATGCGCCGCAGGACGGGATAAGTATCTGCCGTCATGGTGATAACACCGCTTTGCGCCGTGCGGATATAATCATCAATACCGTCCTGTATATACCGCTTTTGAAAAGCGGCAAACGGTGCGCCGATAGCCGGATCGTACTTTTGAAGGGCGACCAGGATACCGCACACCGCCGCCTGTTTGATGTCCGCAAAATGCTCCGCCATAGCGTATCGCTCGCAGGTGGCCTGCGCCAGTTTATTAAGCGCAGGCTCCTGATCGTGGAGGTACCAAGTCAGATACTTGTCCTTTTTTTCGATGAGATAACGGACAATGTATTCCTGGGCTGGCAGCTTCGGCGGCGCAGGGTCAAGGCGGTACATCCGGCGCTCCAAAAGATACCGCTGTTGCTCTAAAACTTCATTCTGTTCTTCAGACACCGGATGCACCTCCTGTCATTTCATTCTTTTGTCCGTGTCAGCGTACAGCTTGGCGCGCTGCAAATCTGCATAATAACTTGTTTTGGCGTAGGCATCGTCCTCCTCCGCCTGCTCCAACCGGCGTTTTGCCATTTCCTGCGCCGCCTGCGCAAACTCGGTAGAGATCATTCCCCGGCTCTTTTCGGAGCGGATCGCCGAGCAACGGCGGTCATAGGCGGCCTTCAGCGGGTTATCCTTTGCCCGCTCCGCTTTGCCCTGAATGATGGCGTACCGGCGGCAGCTGATCTTTTCACCGTGGTACAACTCCGGTGCCGTGCCATAGGTGCAATATTTCTGCTGCCGTGCGCTTTGCATCAGGAAATACTGCTTGCAAACCTCGCACTGCCTTGGATAGTGCCCGTGGTGCAGCCCTTCAAAGAAATCCGTCAGCACAAAGCTGTAATAGCTCTCAAAGGCCATTCTTCGGGCGGTGACAAGGATGCGACTATTTCGCCGTTTCGGGAGAGCAATATATTCCGTGCGCAGCGGAAATGAACTCACCCCGAATATCTCCGTTGCAATGGGCAGCAGGTGGTATTCGTCAAATCGGTCGGCTTCGTCTACACAAGATGCAAACCGTTTAAGCAGCTCAAACGCCTTGCGCATGTCCTCCGGGATAGCATCATAAAAGCGGAGGGTACTCAAAACGGTTGCGCACATCGTTTCACCATTTCTGAACAGCGCTTTATCATATTCGGGAGGGAACACGCCCAAGCTGGCCGAACCCTCATCCATTTTTGCTACCGCTGCCCTATGTCGCAGATAATCCAAAATAGTAGCAGCGTTGTTTTCCGTGAACAGCGTTTCTATTCGTTGTTTCTCCACTGCAATGTCCAAGGAGAAAAAGGGCTTGAGCTTCGGCAGGGTTTGCAGGATCGTCAGAATCTCCTTCCCGGCTTTAATAAAATCTGTTTCGTTCAGATACCCAGCGCAAAGCTGCTCCTGCACATTCCAGTTGCTTTGCCGGAACACGGCGATCCTCGCCGCTGTATCGTCCTTATAATACTGGTTCAAAAGATGTACCGCAAAGGTGCCTGCCGGGTAGCTTTTGCCGCCTATATGCACCCGACCGTCCCGATAAACGGCAGTGAGAAAGCCCAGTCCATCGCCCATATGTTCCGCCTCCTACTATATCCTATCATACAAAGTGTCCTATAAAACGGACTCATCATTGACACATCCCAAAGCGAAAGAAAAACTGAAATTTTTTCGCTGCGCCGTACATTTAGAACATTCGTTCTATTTAACTATATCAGAAAACCGCCTGATGTGCAAGGATTTTTCCTTTGTTGCGGACAGCGTTTTCACCGTGCTGCTATAAACATACCCTTTTCAGCCGTTTCCCTCATTCAATATACAGAAGGCAGTCATCGAGCCGTCGAGGTTACACTCGGCGACTTTTTTGCTGCCCGTAAAACAGAAAGGAGGTTTAGTCTATGGTATTCAGAATTACGCCAAGGCAACGGGCAAAAATCAAAACCCTTGTGCACAAGACTTGCTGTAATTGCTATAAGGAAAACTGTCTGCTGCTGGATGACGGCGAAGAAACGAAATGCGTGCAGCTCATTTCTCGGTACGGTATTTACTGCAACTATTTTCTGAAAGCGGTATTACCGGCTGAAAAGGAACTGTACACAGAAATCTTATGGCAAAACGGGATCAATGGATAACCGCCCGAAAAAGAGTTATCCGAAATATTATTGAAATGCGCTATGCGCAGGAAAGGACTTATGATGAAAACGATCCACAACACGAAAATTATCGGCATCGACCACGGGTACGGGAATATGAAAACGGCCAACTGCTGCTTCCCCACCGGTATCACCGCCTATGACCACGAGCCGCTGTTCACGGCGGATATGCTGGTCTACGGCGGCAGGTATTATCTCATCGGCGAGGGGCACAAGGAGTTTGCGCCGGACAAGATCAAGGACGAGGATTACTATGTGCTGACCCTTGCGGCAATCGCCAAGGAGCTGAAAGCCGAAAATCTTACCGAGGCGCACTTTGTGATTGCCGCCGGTCTGCCGCTGACCTGGACAAGCGGGCAAAAGGCAGATTTTAGAGCATATCTGATGAAGAACGCCGAGGTGGAGTTCACCTACAAAAAGGCAGACTACCACCTTTATATTGATGATGTGCGCATTTATCCGCAGGGGTACGCCGCTATTGCCAGTTTTGCAACCACACTGAAAGGCGTCAACTTGATCGCCGACATCGGCAACGGCACGATGAACACACTGTATATGATCAACGGCAAGCCGCAGCAGGGCAAAATGTTCACCGAGAAATTCGGGACTTACCAGTGTACGCTTGCCGTCCGTGAGGCGTTTATGCAGAAAACGCAGCGGGAGATCAACGACGCCATCATCGACGAGGTGCTGATCACCGGCACGGCAAATATTGCGCCTGCCGACCTGAAAATCATCAAGATTGTCGCCGCCGAGTATGTGCGGGACATCTTCCGCAGGCTGCGTGAGCACGGCTATGATGAGAACACGATGACCTTGTATGTGACCGGTGGCGGCGGGTGTCTCATTAAAAATTTCAGCAAGGTAAACGCAGACCGTGTAAAATTCGTTGAGGACATCTGCGCCGCCGCAAAGGGATATGAATATCTGGCGGAAACGCAGATGAAGGCTGAGGCGAAGGGATGAGCAAATATCGGATCAATGTGCGGTTTGATTTGGACAAGCCAAAAGAGGCGAAAGCCGCACAGTATTTACAGTCGCTGGATAAATCCCGCAACGCTTTTATGGTAACGGCGGTCTTAAACGAAATGCAGCGGCAGTCATCCGCAAGCGGGGGTTTGCTGGAGGACATTCGGCAGGTCATACGGGAGGAATTGCAGGAGGTGTCGTTTGCTGCGGCATCTTCTGTTTTTGAGCAGGTACAACCGGAGCTGACCGAGGAGCAGCAAGCCGAAAATGAAAAGAGTGTGCTGGATGACCTTGAAATGTTCGGCTGAGCCAAAACGCCGAGATGTGGCTCAAATTACAGTATTTGCAGCCGAATCAGAGCCACTTTGGCGCAATACGCCAAGGGGCAAGAAAGCGACTTTCAGTATCGTGCAGCGTAGAAATTCGCTGAAATCTCGGTATCTGACAGCCGCTTTCCTTTATGCCCTGTGGGGTGCGTCTCACGGTATAACAAGCAGGGACTTTGTGTGCCACAAAAGTCCCAATCACAGCCGAAATCGGCTGGCTCTTTGGGGGCGCAGCCCCCAATCCCCCAAGGAAAGGAGCGTGATGCTATGGGGAAAGATGTGCGTATTGCCGTCCGTGTGACGGCAAAGGAAAAAGAGAAAATCCAGTCCAAAGCCCGAAAATGCGGGCTGAGTACAACCGAATATGTCAAGCAAAGAGCGTTGGGGTATGAGCCAAGAGCGGTTCCGCCTGACGCTCTTTTTGCTTGTCTTGAAAGGTTGGGTGCGCTTGCGGATAAAGCCAGTTCGCCGGAGTTGGACGAGGAAATTTGCGCAGTGCTCAAACAAATCACGGCAGAATTCCTGCTGCCGGAAAAGGGGTGATGCGCTATGGCTGTAACAGGCTTTTGGCCTGTGTTCAAAAACCTGAAAGCCACGCTGGACTACGCCGACAATCCCGACAAGACCACCGCTCCGGAATATCTGGACGAGGATCTGTACGCTGCCCTGCGCTATGCAGAGAACGACGATAAAACCGACCGCAAGATGTTTGCCGGTGGCATCAACTGCTCGGCACAGAATGCCTATGCTGAGATGATCGCCGTGCAGCGGCGGTTTGGGTTGCGTGGCAAGGTGGTGGGCTACCACGGCATTCAGAGCTTTCGTGAGGGCGAGGTAACGCCGGAGCAGGCGTTCGCCATTGGCAAGGAAACCGCACGGCGGATGTGGGGCGACCAGTATCAAGTGCTGGTCACCGTCCACCTGAATACCGACAATGTTCACTGCCACTTTGTTGTGAATCCCGTGTCCTTCAAGGACGGTGCGAAATTCAAAAACAAAATCGGCGACCATAAAGAGCTGCGTAAAATCTCCGATGAGATTTGCCGAGAACACGAGCTGTCTGTGCTGGAAAACAGCGAGTTTTACAGCACAGGCAAGAAAAAGGAGTATTGGGTTCACAAGGCCAGCAAGAAAACCCACCGGGACTATCTGCGGGAGGATGTGGAATACTGCCTGTCCTTTGCGAGCAGCCCAAGAGAATTTGAAAGTCAGCTTTATGCGCTCGGGTATACCCTTGACCCTGTGCGGTTTTCAGTCAAGGCAAAGCATTGGGAACGAGCCGTGCGGCTGGATAACATCGGCTTTTCCAAAGATCGCGTCAACGCACAGTTACGACAGAACGCCGAAAACCGCTACCGCCTGTTCACTTTGGAGTACCGACCGCCGTACAAGCCGAAGAAATTTCCGTTGGAGGACGAGCTGCGAAAGCTGGGGTTCTCCATTGAACACAGTTATGACACTGCAACCATTTTGGTGGATGCGGTGTTTTATCTTGTCATAACGGCGATTCAAACTGTAGCCGAGCTTGCCGATGTAATGCTGCTGTCGCCGGATCTGCGGGCGGCTGAAAAGGATTTGAAAGAGTTGATTGGTGACTATCACTTTTTGCAAGAGCACGACATTCATACGGTTGCCGACCTCCAAGAGAATATTGAGCAATCCAAGTCTGAACTTTCCACTTTGGAGCGTGAGCGCAGCAATATTAGCAACCGCATACGCCGCCCCAAGTCGCCGGAGGAACAGGCGCAAAACAAAGAGGGCCGCAAGGCGGTATCCAAGCAGATGAAGCCTGTAAGGGAGCGTCTGCGCCGTGCGGAGCGGATTTTAGAGAAATCCCCGCACCTGTATGAACTGTTAAAGCAAGAGCACGAGTTGGAGAAAAAAGCCCGTGCGAGATACAAGGAAAGAGGTAGATAAAATGAAAAATACGATGAAAAAGCCGGTGGCAATTCCGGTAGAAAAATTGCGTCCCTTTGCCGGACACCCGTTCAAGGTCAAGGACGATGACGAGATGAACACGCTGATCGAAAGCATACAGACGCAAGGCGTTCTCTCGCCGCTGATCGTCCGACCAATAGAAAATACAGATGAATATGAGGTCATAAGCGGCCACCGCCGCTTACACGCCGCACAAAAGGCAGGGATCACCGAGGTCCATGTCTTGATTTATGCCCTCGACCGGGATGCTGCCGCCATTGCGGTGGTGGACAGCAACCTCCACCGGGAGCATATTTTGCCATCCGAAAAGGCGTTTGCGTACAAACTCAAGTATGAGGCATTGAAACACCAAGGAACTTCGTGCCAAGTTGGCACGAAGTCACGCACCGATGAGCAAATCGCAGAAAATGCCAATGAAAGCGCACGGCAAGTGCAAAGGTATATCCGCCTAACCTACCTTATCCCCGAATTGCTTGATTTGATGGACGAGGGCAAAATTGCGCTTATGGTCGGCGAGGCTTTGTCCTATCTCGGCGACAAAGAACAATATGCCGTCTTGGAACAATGCGAAATGAACGATTGCACACCGTCCTATGCACAAGCCGTTGAAATGAAAAAGAGGTATCAGGACGGGCAACTCACGGCTGATGATATTAGCGAAATTCTCTCCCGTGAAAAAGCAAATCAGAGGGAAATGATTAAAATTCCAACCGAAAAACTACGAAAATACGCACCAAACGCCGATGCGAAACAGCTTGAGGATTTTATCCTCAAAGCCTGTGACCATTACCGCAAGTATCTCATCCGTCAGCGTAATCGGGACGAAAGGTAAGGCGAGAATATGGAAAACAAAACCAATGGAATCATTTTTAATCCGAATCTGATTTGGCTGCCTACGCCGCTGCAAATGGAAAACTCCGAGGATTTTGCGCACATTGACGCTTTCCTCCCGGGCAGCACCGGAGAGCGTATCGAGGACGGGAAATTACAGCGTTACGGCATCGGCGATTTCACAACAAAAATCGGCGGTACAGTTTATGAGGTAGCCACCCATTTCAGCGAAGACGGGAGGCAGAGCGTATTACAGCAGTTCCGTGACCTGCTGCTCACGCAAAATCTAATATAACCGCATAATCGAAAAAGACAATCTGACATAGTAAAATACACTTGCCTTTGCTATGCCCGGTTGTCGGAAAGGAGCATTTTACTATGGCAACAGCAAATAAAAACAAAGGGCAAAACGAAGAACTCATTACGGCACTGTACTGCCGTCTGTCTGTGGATGACGATAACAAGGATATGGAGTCAAACTCCATTACGAATCAAGAATTACTATGTAGAGGGTGGTTTCTCCCACCTAATACATATGA
>ULWH01040517.1_pt1 | contig 25500 bp, 15 predicted proteins | sample 1960201 | NCBI WGS metagenome assembly ULWH01 (sample SAMEA4835808, study PRJEB28245) | human gut metagenome | biome: gut microbiome; material: fecal sample | place: Denmark | collected 2008
CATCGGATAGTCAATCCGTTACTTAATGAAACAAGTTGCTGTTTATCTGTACTTATGAGAAAAATCGCCTCTATTTCCATGTTGGCTGTGGCATCCGCTCTTTCTGCGAGCGCTGCTACTGTGTTATTTGATTTTAACAGTTCCCTCCTTCCGGAAACTCCTGCCAAGACTGTTTCTGTAACGGATTCCGGTTCCGGATTTGTTGCGACCCTGGCTACGGCGTCCTCTTCCGCGAACCTGGGTTCTACTTCTTCCGCCGCCTCCGGAGACTGGGTTTCCTCTGGAGTTTCTTTTGATACGCAGGGATTGGATTCTTTCATGGAAAACAAGGTTTCTTTCGGAAACTCTTGGCAGACCTTTATTTCCGGCCCCAAAGGCTCTTCGCTCTCTCTGACTATTTCCGGTTTGGTGGCTGGCGCCTCTTACCAGATTGCCCTTGTTACCGGGTGTCCGTTTGAAGGCGCCGGCGCCTGGAATTCCCTGACGACATCCAACACCTATGCCAGCGCGACTCCCAGTTTAGGGGGGCAGAATATTGAAGCCAGGGTTCCCACGGGTTACACCATCAGTGACATTATCGCCAATGAAAATGGGGAAATCACTCTGACGGTAAATACGCCGGGTTCCGCCCATACGCCTACGTTCAATGCTCTGGCTATTTCCGGAGAAACGGCCAGTGTGCCGGAACCGGCTACGGCATCTCTGAGCCTGTTGGGACTGATGGCCCTGATGGCTCGCCGCCGTAGAGCTTAAGAACTGTTTTCCCGGCAGTTAAAATGTTGTTGCCTGCAAGATAAATCTTGCAGGCAATTTTTTGCAATCGTCCGGTTTGAGAAAACAGGGCCGGACGGAAAGCCGTTTTTATCTGGGGGATTCTTGTTCCTGCGTAAATGAGGTTCCTGCTTCTTTGACATTGCGGGAACGTTCTTCATCCGTTACTCTTTGCTCCGCCGTGGAGAGAAATTATCATCATTGCGTGGAACGCAACAGGGAATTGATTCCGCCGGATACGGATATGTTCCGGGTCATGGACGGGGCAGGGGATGGAATTCCCGGTGTCTTTGTGGATCAGATGGCGGATCGTATTCTCGTCTCCACGCGCGGATGTTCCATTCCTGCGGACCTGGAAAGCGAACTCCGGGATACGGGCCTGCCCGTATTCCACAAAAAACTGGAACAAAACCAGAAAGAAGCGCCCGTCCAGATCGGCGGGCCGCTCCTTCCCCTGCAATTTACGGCCTTGGAGCAGGGAGTGCGTTTCAAAATAGACATGTCCGCCGGTTATTCCCAGGGAATTTTTCTGGACCAGCGCGACCACCGCCGCCGGGTGAGGGAAAAAAGCGCTCCGGGCATGAGGGTGCTGAATACCTTTGCCTATACGGGGGCCTTTTCCGTTTACGCGGCCCTGGGGGGAGCGCAGACAACCACGCTGGATCTGGCGCAGCCGTGCCTGGACTGGGCCAGGGAAAATTTCGTTCTGAACGGCATTGACCCCTCCGGCCAGTACTTTTGCAAGGGGGACGCGCGCCGCTGGCTGGAACGGTTCGCCAGGCAGGGGCGAACCTTTCACGGCATTATTCTGGACCCTCCCACGTTTTCCCGGGATGACCGCGGAAAGGTGTTCCGGGTGGAATCCCACTACGGGGAGCTGGTGGCCCTGGCGCGCGAATGCCTGGAACCGGGCGGCTGGATGCTGTGCACCAGCAACTGCCGCAAGCTCAGCCACGAGGAATTCCGCAAGATGGTGGCCCGAGCCGTTCCCGGTTTCCGCCTGACCCATGACCCCATGCCCCCGGATTTTTCCGGGGAGGATTATTTGAAAAGACTGTGGGTAGACTGGAAATGAATATTTTATGAAAAATTTTCCTCTCCATCGCTGACGCATTTTATCCTTTTGAAAACTCTTCCGGTCTGGTAGAAAACCGCCCAATTGCTTTTTCTATGAGAAAACTAGCCTATGTTGCGGGATTCTTCGCTCTTACATGTTCCCCTTTGCTTGCCGCCCTTTATGAAGGACTGGAGGTGGGGATGGACAAGGACCAGGTGCTGAAAACCCTGAGGCGGAGCAAGCAGCTTGAAGGGCCGCCCACGGACGCCCTCCTTTCACGCACCGGGCTCAACGGCGTGTTTAAAACCAGACAGTCCATAGGCGGCCAGACTTTTTCCCTGAACTTTGACTATGACCCCTCCGGCGGCTTGAGGGCCGTTGTCCTCTACTCCCGGAGCAAATACCGCGGTTCCGAATATGAGACCAGGCTGAAATCCGCCTATAAGGCTCTTCTGGTGGGCTTGACGGAACAATTCGGGGAGCCGGCGAACATGCCGGAATGGGTGGCCAGGGAATCCCTCCAGGAAGGCCGCATCCAGTACATGCACATGTGGAAGGTATCTCCCGGCGTTTTTCTGATGTCCGGACTGGGCAACATGGGCGCCATGGAGGGCTACTTCCCTCTTTTCCGTTTTTCCGGTCCGTCCGGCATGCCTCCCAAGTCCAAAAGGGACAGGGAGGAACTGAAAAGGGAATGGGCGGCCATTCCGGAATTTCCCGGCTTGAAGGAGGCGGAACTCCACATTTCCGACGCCGTGCTCGCCATGGGTTCCAAAAAGTATAAAGATGCCTTTGAATGCTTCCAGCAGGCGGCGGAACTGGGCTGCCCCCGTGGCTACTGGGGCATGGCGTTCCTGTATGACCAGGGCAAATACGGCGTGAAGAGGGATAAGAAAAAAGCGGAGGAAATGCACCGCAAGGCCGGAGCCGCCGGCTATGCCCCTTCCGCTTCCAGATTCGGAGTTGCGTGGCCGGACGCGGCAAGGGTTCTGGGCCTTACCGCTGCGGAAGCCAGGGAACAGTCCCGCACGCGCCGCCGGGCGGCTGCGGAAGGCTATGCCTCGGAGCAATATAACCTGGGCGTGATGTATCAGACCGGTTTCGGCCTGCCCAAGGACATGGCCAAAGCCCGGGAATGGTTCCAGAAAGCGGCGGACCAGGGAGACGTGCAGGCCAAAAGCGTCCTGAAAAAACTCCGGTAATTCTTTTTCCAACCCATGACCATCATGAGCTTATACGCACAACAACTCGTTCGCTACCCTGAACTGGGCATCTCCCTTGATTTTTCCAAACTTCCGCTGGACGATACGTTCCTGTCTTCCATGCAGGGGCGGATAGACAAGGCGTTTGCCGACATGAAGGCGCTGGAATCCGGCGCCATTGCCAATCCTGATGAAAAACGCATGGTGGGGCACTACTGGCTGCGCAACTCCTCCCTGGCTCCCACGCCGGAATTGAAGGCGGCCATTGATGGTCCCCTGGCGGACGTCAAAGCCTTTGGACGGGACGTTCTGGACGGCAAAATAACGCCTCCCCGCGCGGAACAATATTCCGCCGCCCTCGTCATCGGCATCGGCGGTTCCGCTCTTGGTCCGGAGCTGGTGGCGGATGCCATCCCGGCGGCGGGGCTGGACATGTTCTTTTTGGACAACACGGACCCGGACGGCATGTACCGGGTGCTGGAATCCCTCCCTCTGGAAGAAACGCTTGTCATCGTCATTTCCAAATCCGGCGGCACGCCGGAAACCCGCAACGGCATGCTGGTGGCCCAGGATTTCTTCAGGAAGAACGGGCTGGAATTCGCACCCCAGGCGGTCGCCGTCACGGGAGCGGGTTCCCGGCTGGACAAAACGGCTGAGGCGGAAGGCTGGCTCAAGCGTTTCCCGATGGAAGACTGGGTGGGCGGCCGTACCTCCGTCATGTCCGTGGTGGGGCTGGTTCCCGCCGTGCTTCAGGGCGTGAACGTGGATGACCTGCTGGAAGGCGCGCGCCTGATGGACGAAAAGACCCGCCGGGACTGCGTGAAATGCAACGCCTCCATGAAACTGGCGCTGGCCTGGTACAAGGCTACCGGCGGCAAGGGGGAAAAGGATATGGTGGTTCTCCCTTATAAGGATGCCCTGGTGCTCTTCTCCAAATACCTCCAGCAGCTCATTATGGAATCCCTCGGCAAGCGGCTGGATCTGGAGGGCAACGAAGTCTGCCAGGGAATTTCCGTGTACGGCAACAAGGGGTCCACGGACCAGCATGCCTATGTGCAGCAGCTCCGTGATGGCGTGAACAACTTCTTCGCCACCTTCATTGAAGTGCGCGAATGTTCCGCGGATGCGGTGGAAGTGGAGGCGGGCGCCACGTGCGGAGACTTCCTCCAGGGCTTCCTGCGCGGCACCCGCCAGGCGCTGGCGGAATCCGGCCGTTCCTCCATCACCATTTCCATCCCGGAGGTGAACGCCAAAACGCTCGGCATGCTGATTGCCCTGTTTGAGCGCGCCGTCTCCTTCTATGCTTCTCTGGTCAACATCAACGCCTACCACCAGCCCGGCGTGGAAGCCGGCAAAAAAGCGGCGGGTTCCTTCCTGGCTCTGCTGGGCAGGGTAAGGGGGGCTCTGGGAACCGCCCCGGAAACCGCCGCCCAGATGGCTGCCCGGCTGGATGCGGACCAGGAAGCCGTGTACCATTGCCTCGTGCATATAGCTTCCGGTGATTCCTCCGTCATGTGGGTTCAGGCTGACTGTGCGGATGAAGACACCTTCTGCAAGGCATAAAAAACAGGGCATATTATTTCCGGCGGCCGCTTATCCGGTTGATAAGCGGCCGTTTTTCTTTTCCGGGCAGCCATGAAAAGAAACTCGCTGCGCTTTTATTCCCAGGTAATTCCGGGACCGCCGGAAAACAGGAAGCGGCGTTGCCCGGAGGAAGAGCGGTTCCGGACGGGACAGGTTGGAAAAACAGGGTTTTGGCATGCATTCTTTTCCCCAAAAACTCTGAAAAATATTTTTGTTTTCCGTACAATTTCGGATTGACAAAGCAAGGGGCCGAAGGCATCCTTACTCGACCCTAACTCGCTATTGGGTCTTTTGTTGGCTCCTTTGGTCGATGTTTGGGCAGAATCATTAATTCGACTACAATAATCGATATGTCCACCAACTCCTGCGCGTGCAGCGCATCTACTGACAAATTCGTCTATTCTTTCGGCGGAGGGTCCGCCGACGGCAATGGCAGCATGAAAAATCTTTTGGGCGGCAAGGGCGCCAACCTTGCGGAAATGGCCCGCATCGGTCTTCCTGTCCCTCCCGGATTCACCATCACTACAGAGGTTTGCACTTACTACTACGATCACGGCTGCACTTATCCCGCCCAGCTTGACGCGCAGGTCAAGGAAGGCATTGCCAAAATGGAACAGATCCTGGGACGCAAGTTCGGCGATACGGAAGCTATGCCCCTGCTGGTGGCCGTGCGTTCCGGCGCCCGTGAATCCATGCCCGGCATGATGGACACGATTTTGAACCTCGGCCTGAATGAAAAATCCGTGGAAGCCATGGTGAAGGCTACGAACAATCCCCGCTTCGCCTGGGACTGCTACCGCCGCTTCGTGCAGATGTACGGCGACGTGGTGCTGGGTGTGCAGAAAACCCCGGATGAAGACCACGAACCCTTTGAAACCGCCATCGCCGCCATCAAGAAAGAACGCTTCGGCAGCGAGGATGTGGAAGACACCAAGCTTTCCGCCGATGACCTGAAGGAACTTGTCTCCCGCTTCAAGGCTCTGGTGCTGGAACGCACCGGCCATGAATTCCCGGAATGCCCCTGGGAACAGCTTCAGGGAGCCATTGGCGCCGTGTTCGGTTCCTGGAACAATGACCGCGCCATCGTGTACCGCCAGAAATACGGCATTCCGTCCGAATGGGGCACCGCCGTCAACGTGCAGGCCATGGTCTTCGGCAACACGGGTGAGGAATCCGGTTCCGGCGTGGCGTTCACCCGCAACCCCGCCTCCGGCGAAAACGAATTCTATGGCGAATTCCTGATGAACGCCCAGGGTGAAGACGTCGTGGCCGGCGTGCGTACGCCCGCCCCCGTTGCTGCCCTTCATGAAGTGATGCCCGCCGCCTTCAATGAACTGGTGCGCATTCGCGAAGTGCTGGAAAACCACTTCCATGACATGCAGGACTTTGAATTCACCATCCAGGACCGCACCGTCTACATGCTCCAGACCCGCAACGGGAAGCGCACCGGCGTGGCCGCTTTCCGCATTGCCTGCGAAATGGTGGAACAGGGCCTGATTGACTGGAAAACCGCCGTGCGCCGCATTCCTGCGGACCAGGTGGACCAGCTGCTGACCCCCATCTTTGACCGTGAAGCCATCAAGAGTGCCAAGGTGCTGACCCGCGGTCTTCCCGCCGGGCCCGGCGCCGCCACCGGACGCATCTACCTGAACGCGGAACGCTGCGTGGAAGCCGCGGACAGAGGTGAAAAGGTTCTGCTGGTCCGTCTGGAAACCTCTCCGGAAGACCTGCGCGGCATGATTGCCGCTGAAGGCATCCTGACCGCCCGCGGCGGCGTTTCCTCCCATGCCGCCCTCGTTGCCCGCCAGATGGGCAAAGTCTGCGTTTGCGGCGCGGATGAAATCATTGTGGACTACAACAACCGCACCGTTTCCGTTGGCGACGTAACCGTCAGCGAAGGTGACTACCTCTCCATTGACGGAACGAGCGGCCTGGTATACGCCGGCAAGGTGGAAACTTCCCCCTCTGAAATCATCCAGGTTCTGATCTCCAAGACCATGAAGCCGGAAGACAGCCGCACCTACCAGAACTTCGCCAAGCTCATGCAGTGGTGCGACGACTGCACCAAAATGAAAGTGCGCACCAATGCGGACTCTCCCAAGCAGACGGAAACCGCTATCGCCTTCGGCGCCACCGGCATCGGCCTCTGCCGCACGGAACACATGTTCTTTGAAGGGGACCGGATCGACTTTGTCCGTGAAATGATCCTTTCCACCAAGAAGAGCGACCGCGTAGCCGCCGTTTCCAAGCTCCTTCCCTACCAGAAGGGGGACTTCAAGGGCATCTTCAAGGCGCTCAAGGGTCTGCCGGGCACCATCCGCCTTCTGGACCCGCCCCTGCACGAATTCCTTCCCCAGACGAAGGAACAGCAGCTTGACCTGGCCCAGAAAATCGGCATGCCTGTGGAAGTCATCATGCGCCGCGTGTCCGAACTCCATGAGTTCAACCCGATGCTCGGCCACCGCGGCTGCCGTCTCGGCATCGCCTATCCGGAAATCACGGAAATGCAGGCCCGCGCCATCTTTGAAGCCGCTGTGGAAGTCTCCCAGGAAGAAGGCTTTGCCGTGGTGCCTGAAATCATGGTTCCCCTGGTGGCCTTCAAGAAGGAGCTGGACATCCAGAAAGCCATCATTGACAAGGTGGCCCAGCAGGTATTTGAGGAAAAAGGCGCCAAAGTGGACTACCTCGTCGGCACCATGATTGAAATCCCGCGCGCCGCCGTTACGGCTGACGAAATCGCGGAAACCGCCCAATTCTTCTCCTTCGGCACCAATGACCTGACCCAGACGGGCCTGGGCATGAGCCGCGACGACTCCGGCTCCTTCCTGCCGCAGTACCAGGAACTGGAAATCATCAAGAAGAACGTCTTCGCTTCCATTGACCAGAACGGCGTCGGCAAGCTGATGAAGATTGCCGTGGAACTCGGCCGCTCCACCCGCCCGGACATCAAGTTGGGCATCTGCGGCGAACACGGCGGCGACCCCGCTTCCGTCAAGTTCTGCAACACGCTGGGCCTGACTTACGTGAGCTGCTCTCCCTACCGTGTCCCGACCGCCCGTCTGGCCGCGGCCCAGGCAGCTCTGGAACAGGAATAAACCTTTTTGTTAAGGGTTAATAGACAGCCCGTGGTTCTTCGGAACCACGGGCTTTTTAGCGGATGGAATAGCCTTGGCGGATATGGCTTGAACCTGCGGGCCGATTGTTCCATGCGCGCGGGTGGACATACCTTCACAGTTCTCGCCTTTCCCGGAGGCCGCCAATTTCAATTCCGGCGTTTTTTATGCCGGAACCATGCTTTCTGGATATTCGAGCATAGGGTTCGGCTTGATGGTTCAAGTATTGATGGTAAAGGCTGAAGAAAAATTACCAACAGTTCTTGCAATCCGGTGCGCTGCCGGATATTCCATAGTTGGGAATAAACGCCATAGAATCCATTCCGGCTGTTTATTCCGGACAATGAAAACATGGTTTATTATCCTGCCAGCGCTCGCTTCAGCATTTTCCGGTATTCTTCCGCCGGCACTTCATAGGTTCCGAATTTCAGCAGATGCGGCGTAGTCCACTGGGTATCCAGAAAAAGGAACTGGTGCGCCCGCAGGTATTGCACCAGGGCCACCAGGGCAATCTTGCTGGCGTCCGTTTTCCGGTGGAACATGCTTTCCCCGAAAAAAGCCTTCCCCAAGGCTACTCCGTACAGGCCTCCCTGCAGCCCTTCCTCGTCCCAGCATTCCACACTGTGGGCGAAGCCCATCTCGTGAAGCTTGCCGTATGCTTCTTCAATCTGCCCGTCTATCCATTGTTCTTCCGGCTGCTCCGTCCGGGCGCAGGCATGCACCACCTCCGGAAAAGCGGTATCCATCCGGAGTTCAAAAGGTTTTTTATTCAAAGCCCGTTTGAGGCCGTGAGGGATGTGGAAGCGGTCGTCCAGCGGAATCAGGGCGCGCGGGTCCGGTTCGTAAAAGGAGATTTCTCCCGTTTCCGGGTCCGCCATGGGAAAACACCCCTGGCAATAGGCGGAGAGGACAAGTTCCGGCGTTAATCTGTCATTCATCTGATATGGTCCAGCAGTTTGCCCAGGGCGGGGGAGTTCAGCGCCTTGCGGTCCGGAGATGCCATGGGCAGCCCGTGGATTTTGTCCAGCGGCACGAATTCCTCTCCTTCCCTGAGGAGAGGCGTATCCGTCACATGGTGGATGTAGCGGGTCACCCTGTAGCGGGTAATGCTGTAGGTCTGTTTCAGGACATGGGGCAGGGAAAGGGTGTGGTCGTCCTCCCTCTGGGGGAAGCGGTACATGCCGGCATGGCGCTTGCCTTCCGGGCATTTGGCCAGCAGGACGGATTTGCCGCGGATGTAAAGAATGTCGTGGTGCTCCACCCGGGTGACTTGCGGCTTGGGATTTTTGACGGGAAGCGTTTCCGGCCGTTCCGCGGAGCAGAAGGGGCGCACGGGGCACAGCAGGCAGTCCGGAGAACTGATGCTGCAGCAGGTTTGCCCCAGTTCCATGATGGCTGAATTGAATTCACGGGCATGTTCCGGATCCACCAGGCTTTCCGCGCGGCTCCACAGGTATTTTTGGCCTTCCGTAGAATCCACGGGAACGGAATAATTGTCAATGCGGGCCAGGACGCGCGCGACATTGGCGTCTACAATGGGAGCCGCCTTGTTGAAGGCGAAGGAGAGGAGGGCTCCCGACGTATAGGGGCCGATGCCCGGCAGACGTTTCAACCCTTCCGCGTTGTCCGGGAACCGTCCTCCGAACTTGTTGACGATTTCCCTGGCGATGGCCTGGAGGGAACGCACGCGGCGGTAATAGCCCAGTCCTTCCCAGGAGCGCAGGGCCGTCTGTTCGTCCACGGCGGCCAGATGCGCCGGAGTGGGGAACTGGCGCATCCATCTGTCATATCTTCCCAGAACGGTGGGAATGGTCGTCTGCTGCAGCATCAGCTCGGAAACCAGGATGTGCCACGGATCCGTTGTCCGCCTCCACGGGTAGTCTTTCCCTTCGCGCCTGAACCATTCTACCAGCGCGTTCCGGAAAGCATGGACGTTAAAATGGGGGGGGGCGTCAGTCATGCTTTTGTTCAAGAGCCCGGCGCATGGCGGAAATATCCGGCTTGATGCCGAACCAGCGTTCAAAGGAGAGGGCCCCCTGGTGAACCAGCATGGAAAGGCCGTTGGAAACTCTGGCGCCCTGAAAGCGGGCTTCCATCTGGAAGGCATCGTCATGCGTCTGTAAATCGTAAACCAGATGGTGGGCGGAAAGCAGTGCGGGGGGCACGGGGGAAGGGTCCGTAGGCTTCAGGCCGAGGGAGGTGGCGTTGACGATCAGATCCGCATCCTCCACGGCGGCATTGAAACGGGGCGTATTGTTCTGGTGGGCCGCCAGGCGGTCGGAGGCTCCTTCCAGCCTGTGTTCGTCAATGAAAAAGGAACTCAGCCTGTTTTTAAGCTCCTGAAGCTTTTCTTCCGATCTTCCGGCCAGCGTCAGCCGTTCACAGCGCTGCATGGCGCAGGTGTAGGCCAGGGCAAGCCCGGCTCCGCCGCAGGAGCCCAGAAGGGCCACTTTCAAATCGCGCAAATCCACGGAAAATTCTTCCCGGATGGCGCGGGCGAAACCCGGGCCGTCCGTATTGAAGCCGGAGACGGAACCGTCCTTTTGAAAGACGAGCGTATTGACGGAGCCGGTGACGCGGGAAAGGGCGTCCGTGTCGTTGCACAGGGAACAGGCCGCCTGCTTGTGGGGCACCGTCACGTTGGCCCCCGTGAATCCCCTTTCCCTGAGAAGCCGCACCACTTTTCCGAATTCTTCCGGAGCGGCCTGGATGCGGATATACCGGGCGCGAATGCCCGCCGCGTCCAGCGCGGCCTGCTGCATGGCGGGGGATTTGGAATGGGCAATGGGGAAACCGATTACGGCCAGTCTGGCGGGAACGGTTTCCCCGGCGTCAAACGGATGTCCTTCATCCAGAAGGTCAGCCAGAGTATAGTAGGGTTTCATGGAAAATAAAGGTGCGGCTTCAGGCGTATGCGGCGGACTATGAATGAAATGCTGCCGGATTTCAAGGCAAACGCCTATCATTCCTTTTCCCCGCGCGGCGGTTTCCGTTCGCTTTTTCCGGAAAGTTCATGCTGGACGGGGGCCGGGAAGGCCGGAAAATCGTCTCTCCCGGAAAAAATACCTTTTCCGTAAATTCACCAGGCGGAACCCGGCAGCAGCCGGATTCCGCCCGGAAAGAGCGGGTCTGGAATGATCTGGTTACCGTTTATTCCCCGCAGCCGCCGTCCTTGTATCCGCAGGAGCGGCAGGATTTGCATTTGCCGTCCTGGACATAGGCCAGGGAGTGGCACTGCGGGCAGAGGGAGGCGCCGTTGAGCATCGTTCCTTCCGGAACCTTTCCGGCAGGAATTTCCGGCAGGGCCGGAGTAGCGGGATGCGCCGGAGCGGTGATGATGCGGGGGGGCAGCACGCTTACCGTCGTATCCGGAGCCTGGCCCGGAAGGCTGACGATGGGGATGGAGAATACGTCCCGCAGGCGGTAGCCGTTGCTTTCCGGGAAAAGCCACGCCAGAATCTTGGCAATCAAATCCACCACGGAAGCACAGGAGCGGATTTCCGTGCAGGTGTCCGCCTCCGTATCATCCCCCACGCGGCAGAACCCGGAGGGCTCGAAGGAGTAATTGCGGAAACCCTTGACCACTTCCTTGAGAGGCACGCCGAACTGAAGGGCGGTGGAGAGGAGCTTGCAGTAAGCTTCAAACATGCCGGAGGCGAAGGAGCCGACTTGTCCCAGACGTCCGAAAACTTCCCCGCAGGTGCCGTCCGCATAGACGCCTACCGTCAGGTAGCCCGTCAGCTGGCCGCCTACGGAGAATTTGACGGTCTGGCCCAGACGGCGGCCGGGCAGCTTGCGCTGGCGCGGCTTGGATGCCTCCGCGATGATTTCGTCAATGGCGTCTGAGCCGGCATTCACCAGCTGTTCCCAGACGTGGTTGGCCTTGAACATGCGCGTTTCCGGGGTATCCACCACGTAAACGGCATTCGCCTTGGAGCCGGCGCGGAAGATGGCGATGCACTTCACGCCCAGTTCGTGGGACATGATGAGGGAATCGTAAATATCCTGCACGCCGGCGGAGACGGGCATGTTGACCGTCTTGGAGCACGCGCCGGAGATGAAAGGCTGGAGGGCGCCCAGCATCAGCACATGGCCGGCGGGGGAAATGGCACGGATGCCGTTGCCGTTGGTGGCGGCGCAGTCAAAGACCGGCAGGTCCTTCTTATTCAGCCACGGTATGGATTCAATATGGGCGGCTCCGTTGACTACGGCGAGTTCATCCGCCGTCAGCACGGCCATGTTGGCCGGGTTGCTGATATAGGCCACTTTTTCCTGAATTTCACTGCGGGATTCCGTGCCGGAGAGCAGGCGGCGCCACGCGAGGCGCACGGGGCCGGCCTGGTCATTGCAGGGGTCCACAATGAGCTGGTTCACGACGGAATCCATATTCCCCTGGAACGCAGAAATCAGGCCGTCCAGACCCGCCACTTCCAGAGCGGCTTCATTGACGAAGTCTTCCGGGTAACCCAGGGCGCGGAGGCCTTCCAGGGCCAGGCGGTTGAACATCTTCAGGGAGCCTCCGCCCGCCAGCTGCTTCCATTTCACCAGCGTGTAATCCGGCTCAATGGAAGTGGTGCCTTCGTCATAGCAGCCCAGCGGGGCGGAAATGGTGCCCGTAGGGGCCATTACGGAAACAAACGCGTTGCGGTGCGCCGTGGCCTTGATCACCTTCGCCCACATGTCGGAAGCGGCTTCCGCCAGCTTGGCCGCGGGGGCGATGCGCTCCCTGTTCATCATGGTGGGGGCCTTGAAGCTCTTGAGGTAGGCATGCAGGGCATAGGAGGCGGTGAGCCCCTGCGCTTCCGGCAGGATTCCTCCGGCATTGGAGATGATGCTCTCAATCAGGTCGTCCAGCGTCTTGGAATCCTTCTGGGAGGGCAGGGCGCTTGCCAGTTTCTGGGCTGCGTTGTGCAGGCGCAGCACGGCGAGCAGGTCTTTCTTGCTGGCGGGGTATTCCACGTAGGAGCCCAGTTCCGCGCCCATTTCCGCGGAGGCCGTCCAGCAGGCCGCCGTCAGGGCGCTGCAAAGCTGGGAGGCAATCCAGCGGCCTTCGTCGGAATCGTAAGGCACGCCCAGGGCCATCAGGGAGCCGCCCACGTTGGCGAAGCCGATGCCTGTGGTGCGGTACTTGTAGGTGCCCTCCGCGATTTCTTCAATCGGGAAGCCGCCGCGTTCCACATTCAGGTCCGCGCAGACCATGGCCAGGCGGGCGGCGTGGGTCAGGGCGTCCGCATCAAAAACGGGCTTGCCGTCCTCTCCCTTGATCAGGAAGCGGTAGGCGTTGAAGGAGGAAAGGTTGCAGCTCGTATTGTTCAGGAAGACGTATTCCGAGCAGGGATTGGACGTAGTGATGGTGCCGATGGACTTGACGGGGTTCCACAGGTTGATTACGTCGTTATTGTGCACGCCGGGTTCCCCGTTGTCCCAGATGGACTGGGCCATGGCTTCCAGAAGTTCCTGGGCGCGGAATGTCTGTTCAATGTGGGCCGGATTCGTGACCCAGCGCGTGTAGGTATTGCCGTTATTGGCGAGCGCCTGCCAGAAATCCCCCTTCAGGGAAACGGAATGGTTCGCGTTCTGGTGGGAGAGCGTTTCCCCGTACAGCAGGGCATCCATGTGCGGGTCAAAACTGTTCCGGGTGGCCAGGGGCAGGGAAAGAATGACGCGGGCGGCGGCCTTTTCCGCCGGAGTGCCGGCAACCAGCTTGGTCTCCGCAATCTGCTTGAGCTCCACGTGCACGTTGTGTTCGCGCAGGATAACCTTGGCGATGTCTTCCTGGCGGTTCTTCGTATTGATGAATTCGAAAATATCCGGATGGTCGCTGAACATCAGGACCATGCGTGCGGCGCGGCGCGTCTTGCCTCCGGATTTGATGGCGCCGGCCATGCGGTCCCAGCCGCGGTCGAAGGAGATGGGGCCGGAGGACCGGCCCTTGCCGCTGATGGGCTCCTTGGAGGACCGGAGGGTGGACAGGTTGATGCCCACGCCGGAACCGGATGCGAAAATACGGCCTTCCGTCGTCAGGTGGTCCAGAATATCCTCCATGCTGTCTCCCACTTCCGTCAGGAAACAGGCGGAACACTGGGGATATTCATACGTGGACTGGACCGTGAAGGTTTTCAGATTGTTCTTGGTCCCCTTGGTATGGTAAGCTTTGTTGCCGTGGCCTGTATAGCTTTCCCTCAGGTCCGGGCGTCCCCAGCGCCACTGCTCCCAGTGGCCGATGTTGAACCAGACGGGGGAATTGGGCGCCCATATCTGCTGTACCAGCATGGCCTTGATTTCCTCATTGAAAATTTCCGCGTCTTCCAGCGTGGCGAAGTAACCTTCTTCCCATCCCCATACGGTATAGGTATTGGAAATGCGGTCGTAAATATTGCGGAAGCTGTCTTCATATTCCAGGGAGCCGGGTTCGCTGCCGAAAAGGTATTTGTCCGCCGTGATTTTGACGGCGTTGTCATCCCAGTGGGCGGGAGCTTCCAGACCCAGACGCTCGTAAATGGTCTTGCCGGTTTTCCAATCCATAATGCGGACGTCGCGGCGCGTCCAGTCCACTTCATCATAGGGGTGGACTTCATTGTGTGAAAATCTTCTGGTGAATTTCAATCCGCCCAGCAGGTCTTTCCTCTGGGGGAGGATAATTTCCTGGCCTGTGCGCAGTTTGAGTATGGTTTGCGAGTTGTCTGTGGTCATTGGCTTGCGAAGTAGAAAGATTTGGGAACAATCCCGTAAGGCTTGCGCTTCGTCGTGGGGCGGCGGCGCGTAGCGTGTGCATTATCTACTGAAAAATAATCCTGATGAAAAGGAAATATTGTACAGTATTTTTTTTATATACGCTATATATTGTGTTGTTTGTCCTGTTTTCTAGAAAAATTTCTCCTGTCTTGCGTGATTTTTTCTGTCTTCCGCATGCTTCTTTTTTTGTTTGGCGAAGGGGGGGCGGCTGGGCGTTTTGGCTCTCCCCCGGAAACGGGCTTTTCATGAAAAACCCTGGTAATAAGAGTACATTAACGGCGCCGGGAAAGCGGAAGAACACAGTCTTTCTGCAAATACGCAACAATGGATGCCGATTGTTGCTAATGAGTAAATGATGCTGGTTTGTGGCGGAAAAAGCCCTCCGATGCCCCTCAGTTTGTTTTTACCTGTCATATGCCATGGGGCCATCTTTCCGCTTCTCAGGCAGAGAGACGTCTAGGCGGAATCCCGGAGCCCGTTTCCAAGGGCATGAAGCGACCAATTCCGGAGTTTGGAACGAATATTTTCCTGCTGCGGGCGTCGCTGGTTCAAAGGAGGGCCGCCCCGGTTTGTTCAGGGAAAAGAGCGGGTACGGAAGAGGCCTTTCCCCCCTCCCCTAAATGGACTTGATGAACGGGCTGCAGCGCGTTAATCTAACGGCCATGAGATTGGCTACCCTGATCTGGCTGGCCGGCATTGCATGCTGCGTGCCGGGCATGGCCGCCGAACCCCAGCAGAAGGAACAGACCGCCGCGGAAAAAGCGGACCGCCCCCGCCAGCAGGAGATATCCTTTCAATGCATCGCTCCGGTTCCCGGCTTGCCCGTTCCCATGGATTTGACGCAGGCGGACGGAATCCGGCTGAACGCGCTTGACGTTACTGTTTCCCTGAAGCAGCACCAGGCTTTCCTGATTTACACCTGCGCGCTGGATATCCCCAGGGGAATCAGGGGGAAAACCATTTCCGTAGGCGTGCCGTTCCAGTACGAACCGCCTGATGAACAGGCCAATGCCGCCAGGCAGGAACCCATACGCAGCCTCCCTTTTACGAAAGCGGTGCAGGACGTCGTCACATCCGTGGATGATCTGAAATGTGATTTTTCCCTGGTGGAGGGGCGGCATCTACAGGCGGACGCTCCCTCCATGTTTCCCATTGCCGGCATAACTCACTGGCTGGTGGCCCAGGTTCCCAACAAGGCGGGAATCCATGTTCTTGCCTTCCAGTTCTCCGTTCCTTATACGCAGGATGTTGCCATTACGCCGGAACCGAAGGTCCACATGGGGGAACCGCGCCTGACGCTGCTTACCTCTCCGGTAATGACCTGGACGGGGGGCACCCCCAGGGCGGTGGTCAATGTGTACAGCTCGGAGATGACCAACCAGTCCGTCAAGCTGGATCCCTCTGCGGATGCCAAATCCATTGTGACGACGCCCAAAGGCGTTTATACCTGGTCTCTGCTGGGAGCGGACGGCAGGCCTTACGCTCCCTCCTTGGTGCTTACTCCGGGCCCCGGTTGGGTGCTGGACAAGGATGGGCGGATTACCGTCCGCGGAGAAAAAGGCGTTTTGACGGACCAGTACGATGTAACGGCCAGCTCTACCCTGGACAGGGACCCTTACGGGGCTCCATGTTCACCGGACAACCTGAAAAAAAGTTCCGGCTATTGGGCGGAAAGCGTTTCCGGGGACGGCCAGGGGGAAACCCTGGAAATCAAGCTCAGGAAACCCGGCCGACTGCTGGGAATCATGCTGGAGACCGGCATTTCCCCGGTGACCGACCCGGAAAAGGATTCGGAAGCCCGGAGGCACCCGAATATTGCCTACTCCATGTTCAGCCGCCCCAAAGGCATTCAGGTGACGCTGAACGGAACTTATACTTTTGACGCCACGCTGCGGGATGACTGGACTCCGCAGATCGTCGTGCCTCCGTATTACAGGCAGCCTGTGCACACCATCAAAATCAGGATTAATTCCATTTATCGCGGAACAGGGACATCGGACACCTACATCGGCATCCTCAAGCCGATTATACAATAAAGAACTTTCCGGGGCTCTTTTTTTCCGGAAACGGGCGGGCCGTTTTGCGGGGATTCCGTCGGAAGCGGCGGGGCAGGGAAGAAAGATTCCCTTTCAATGGCGGAACAGGGAACTGCCCGTGCGGCCCTTGGGATAACGGCGGAAGGGGAGCGTGAGCAGATACATCAGCGCCAGCGCCGGAACCTGCATCCACAGCAGGTACCAGGGCCATGGCCCGAGAAAGTCCAGCACGGACCCTCCGGCGGGAGTGGCCACGGTAAACCCGTAATTGGTTCCCAGAAGCATGTTGACGGGATGAATGGCCACCAGGTACGCATTCGCCAGCAAAAAAGCCCACAGGAAATCCCAGCGCGCCGGCTTCCATTCCAGAGCCAGAGGCAGGTAAAGCGCCGTGATGACTGTCACGCCGTGGGACAGGAAAAAGGCAAAATACGTCCATGAGGGGAAATCATGGGCCACGGAAGGAGTCACCAGCCCCTGGAGGGTGGCGCACAGCACGCAGTAATAGGCCACGGAGCGCAGCCGCCGGGAGGGTATCCACAGGCTCAGGGCGCACACCACCTGCATGACGGAGCAGAAATGCAGGGGGAGCATCCATGTCCAGTTCTTTTCCGGTTCATCGGCCAGCATGGCGGCCAGGTCGGGAACCAGGCTGAACAGGCAGGCCGCCCCCAGCCAGAAGGTAGTGCGGTTTCTGACGGTTTTCTTGTAGGACTGCCCCAGCTCCAGGATGCAGGCTCCCGCCGCCAGGAGTGCGGCCAGGGCAGCCCAGTGGGAAACACCTGCGAATTCCAGTGGAGGGACGCCATTCATGCAACCTTCACCATAACAGAAAGAGGGGGGAGGGGCAACGCGAAAAGCGGGATGGGTTTCAGGCTTGCAAATTCGCCTTCTCCGGGCATACTTGCCTGCGGATGAAACAGGGCTTGTTCATATTGGTCTGCGGTTTGCTGGCGGCCGGACTGACCGGGTGCGACGATTCCAGTGAACGTCGCGCCCGTTATGCGGAAAAAAAGCCCGCTCCGCGCCCTCTGGAAAGGACGTTTGACCCTCCCAAAAAAGTCCTCCCGCCCGCAAAACCCAAGAAAAAGGCCCCCGTATGGATGGATTACAAGGGAGAGGACATGCGGCAGCTTACGGAACTTTCCGGCCGCAAGGTGCTTCTTGTTTTTTACGCTTCGTGGAGCCGCCCGGCCATGGATTACGTCCAGGCGGTAAAATCTTATGCCGAATCGCAGGACGGCAAGGCGTTTGCCGTGCTGATTGATGCGGACGCCTATCCGGACACAGCCCGCAAATATGGCCTGGAAGCCGTCCCTCTGACGGTTCTGTATCTGGAAGGGATGAAGCTAAAGGATATGGTTGGCGGCATTACTGCGCCGCGCCTGAACGAACTGATTGAGCAGACGATACGGGTGCAATAGAAGGGTTTGGCTGCGGCAGCCTCTGCGCGGTGCGGAGGACGGTTGATTCCCTGTAGATGAACCTTCTGTTTGTTGTGCTTTTTTGCTCCGTACCTGAAAGGACTTCCCTTTCCCCGGAGAATTCCGTTCCTGGAAGCATGGATTTTATGTGAACGCTGAAAAACTTGGGCGGCAAGCCGGTAAAACCGGAACAGGGAAAGGGGGCGTCATTCCTCCTGTGTTCCTGTGACGGCCATTCCGCCCGCAACAGCATGCGGAGAGAGACGCCCATCCTCTTCCGGGAAGGGGCTGCTTTTCTTGCCGCATGAAAAAGCCGGTTCACGGGAACGTGAACCGGCGCGGAAAAAAGAGTTGATAAATACTGAAAAAATCAGGCTCCCAGGTTGAACGCCTTATGCACTACCCGGGCCGCTTCCTCAATATCGGATTCGTCCACCATCACGGCAATCTTGATTTCCGAGGTGGAAATCATGCCGATCTTGATATTGGCGTCCGCCAGGGCCTTGAAAGCGGTGGCTCCCACGCCTGAATGGGAACGCATGCCGATGCCGACCAGGGAAAGCTTGGCCAGTCCCGCTTCCGTTTCCACCTTGACGGTAGAGCCGAGGGCGGCCATGACCGGTTTGAGGGCGGCCTGGGCGCGGCCCAGTTCGTTGGAGGGCATTGTAAAGGACTGGCGGACATAGCCGTCATGAGCAGTATTGGCCAGAATCATATCCAGGTTGATTTCCGCTTCTGCCAGAGCGCCCAGTATCTGGGCCGTGTAGCCGATTTGGTCCGGAATGCCGGTAATGGTAACGCGGGCCTGGTTGCGGTCAATGGAAATGCCGCGGATGACGACGGCTTCCATGGAGGGGGTTTCTTCTTGCACGATTGTACCGGGGTTGTTGTTCATGGAGTTGCGAACTTCAAAGACGACACCGAATTTTTTGGCGAATTCCACGGAACGCGACTGCATCACCTTGGACCCGTTGGAAGCCATTTCCAGCATTTCGTCATATGAAAGGGTTTGTATTTTCTTGGCGTCCTTGACCACGCGGGGGTCGCAGGTATAGACGCCGTCCACATCTGTGAAAATCTGGCACACGTCCGCTTTCAGGGCGGCCGCGATGGCGATGGCGGAGAGATCGGAACCGCCGCGGCCCAGCGTCTGGACCATTCCTTCTTCCGTAACCCCCTGGAAGCCGGCGCAGATCAGGATGTTGCCTTCCAGCAGGTACTTGTTCATCAGCGTTGGGTCAATGTTGTGGATGCGCCCCCGCGTGTGGCTGCCGAAGGTGGTGATCCCGGCCTGCGCCCCCGTGAAGGACACGGCTTTTTCCCCCAGTTCATGCAGAGCCATGCAGAGCAGGGCGATGGACTGCTGTTCGCCGGTGGCCATCAGCACGTCAAGTTCGCGTTCGCAAGGGGTTTCAGATAATTCCTTGGCAAGCCCGATCAGCTTGTCCGTCACGCCGCTCATGGCGGAAACGACGGCGACCACCTGGTTGCCTTCCCTGGCGGTTTCATGGATGCGGCGCGCTACATTGCGGATGCGGTCAATGGTGCCGACGGAGCTGCCCCCGAATTTTTGAACGATAAGAGCCATGTAACAGGATGATATGTAGGTTAGGATTGAGGAAGAAGATGTTCTATGCGCAGGACGCGGGGTTCCGCCGCCACGCAGGAGATGCGGGTTATTTCCTCCAGAGCCTTCTGGAGCTGGCCCCACGGGCAGGAATGGAGGATGAAAACGAGGTCGTTCCAGGGGGCTCCGCCCTCATCAATATGGCTGGGGAGGGAAGAGGTGGCGGAAATGCCGATGCCGAAGGTGGCCAGAATGCGGGCTATTTCCGCAATGACGCCCGGCTGGTCCACCACCTGGAAGCGGACGTAATACGGAGTGACCGTATCATTAATGTGCATGATCCCGCAGGCCTTGGCATAGGGATTGAAGCCCGTATGGTATTCCGGATAGCGGCTTTCCCGCATGGCGGTGATGACGTCGCTGATAACGGCGGAGGCTGTGGGGTTCTTGCCCGCTCCGCGGCCGTAAAACAGCGTTTCCCCCACAATATCCCCGTTGACGGAAATGGCGTTGAACACGCCGTTCACGGAAGCCAGGATGTGCCAGTCATGGACAAAACAGGGTTGGACGCGCAGTTCCAGGGCGTCTTCCTGCCCCTCATGGTATCGGATGACGACAAGGAGCTTGATGGTATAGCCCAGTTTTTTGGCAAACTCGAAATCCCGGCTGGTGATGTTCTCAATGCCTCTGACGTAAATTTTATCCGGGGAAATGGTTGTCCCGTAGGCCAGCATCGCCAGGATGAGCGCCTTATGGGCGGCGTCCCAGCCGTTGACGTCCAGGGAAGGGTCTTCTTCCGCGAAGCCCAGCTTCTGGGCCTGGGCCAGGGCGTCCGCGTAATCGGCCCCGTGTTCCCCCATGGCGGAAAGAATATAGTTGGACGTTCCGTTAATAATGCCCACAATGGAATTGATGTGGTTGCAAATCAGGGAATTCTGCAAGCTCTGGATAATGGGGATGCCGCCGCCGGCGGACGCTTCGAAATAAATGGGGGTGCCCATTTCCGCGGAAAGCTTGAAAATCTCCGCTCCGTACTCGGCCAGAAGAGCTTTGTTCCCCGTAACGACGGGTTTGCCGGCCCGGAGGGCCAGCGTCACCAGGTCGTAAGCCTGGCGCGTCCCTCCAATCAGCTCAATAATGATGTCTATTTCCGGGTCATTGACCAAATCCTGCCAATCATCCGTCAGCAGTTCCCGGGGAACGACGGTTTCTCTGGGCTTTTCCAGGTTGCGCACGGCGATGCGCTTGAGCCTGAAAGGAATCTTGCTCCGGGCTTCCAGAAGGGCGTGATTGCGGCACAGCGTTTCATAAACGCCGGAACCGACCGTTCCCAGCCCGGCAAGCCCAAGTTGTATAGGTTTTTCCGTCATTCCTGCCGGGGGATTATGCAAAAAAATCCCTGTAACGCAAGAGCTTTTACCGTCCCGGAATGCCTCGTAATTGCCGCTCCTCCATATCCGCTCAACAGGGCTGTCAAGAACGTGTGGTTCTTCCATAATCCGGAGTCAACGGGTATCTTGACAATGGGTTCCGTCTGCAAGGCGATGACCGGAAGAAACTCTGATAGATACCATGGAACCCTTCAGAAAATTACAACAATAGTAGCGTATCCAGAATATCCGCTGTTATCTGATATTGGCGGAACGGAGTTTCATCTAGGGTAGCTGCCTGAAAGCCGGGGCGCACATGTCGCCGCGGGTGATGTTACCATTGCTGATTTTTAGCTGTAGCATGACGACTTTGACGGTATCCGGCATAGCTTGTTCCAGATCGATTTCGATCAGGGTATCGGAATAGCGCGTATCTTTAACGTTTATATCGCAGTTGCTGCGTTTGATGGCGTTAAACTTGCCTGTCAGATAATCGACATAGGCATCTGCCCCGCGCATGGTATCAAAAACCCATTGTGAGGCGTATTCGAAATCGGCGGCTAATACATCACGAAGTCCGTCTGTGGAACGTTCTTCCCATGCGTTGGCAACAAGTAAGGCTATTTCTTTAGCGCTACGTAAGGTGTTCATAGAAAAGGCAATTCGGAATCAGGATAAATTTTGTCGGATTTATCTTCTTTAATCTTATCTCCACTTCAGTTGTCTGATTTGTCTCCATCCCCGGTTGTTGAATAAGAAAACATTATAAATGTTTAACATTCCAATTCCATCACCTGACGGATGATCATCCTCACAACAAAACTGTTCTATACAGCTCCGTATATTTCAATGTATCTTACCTGGCGGACAAAATCAACCAATCTGCTTTATAATAAAACGGAACGGAATTATTTACTTTAGTCTTGTTTCGTTGATCTTCTTGATTTTTCATCGAAACAATTTGCTGAATATCAATAGCCAGAATACTTTGAAAATCTTACGGCAAGACTATTCTACGTAATTCCGTAATAAATTAAGCTCCCTTTCAAATTGTCTAAAAAAGAAAAAAATGGCAGCCCCACCAGGACTCGAACCTAGAAATACTGAACCAAAATCAGGTGTGTTACCAATTACACTATGGGGCTGTCTGCTCAGGCGTTTCTGCCGTTGCGGGGCGCAGTAAACCACACGGGGCGCAGTCTGGCAAGAGAAAAAATCCGAACGGAGGGAATATGCCTCTCCGGCGATGTCCGGAACAGGCAGATGCGGATTCCATTTTCCTTCCCTGGTTGAGCATCTTGCCATGATCAGCTGCTGACCCCGTATTGTTCCGGGTCTTCCGCTGCTCTGAGGGCTCCCTCATCCCCGGAAGAATCATTCAAATAACTCTTTTTTCTGACATCCATGATGTTGTCCGCCCACAGCTCACACTGGCTCATAACGGTTTGAAGAGCCTCCGGCACATCATCGGGCGGGTACTTGTATTTTTTCAAAAGACGTTTGATCATGGTGCGCATTTTTGCCCGCGCCTGGGTGCGTTTTTGCCAGTCGATGGTGCTGTTTCTGCGCAGAGCCTCCGTTAATTCCCTGCTCATGGCGATCAGCTCGTCATTCTTATAGAAATCCTTAACGGCCTGCGGCCTGTTCAGTGCGTCGTAGAAAGCTTCTTCTTCGGGGGAAAGGCCATGATTTCTTCCTTCCTTGCGGGCTTCCGCCATCTGTTTCGCGAGTTTCAGCATCTCCGCAATGACTTCTTCATTGGTAATTAACCCATTGATGTAGGAATTAATCAGCCGTTGCATCTTCTCGCTGAATTTTTCCGACTTGACGATGTTGGTCCTCTTGTAAATGGAGACCTGTTCCAGAATCAGCTTTTTAAGCAATTCCAGGGCAAGGTTCTTTTCCTTCATCCTCGCAATTTCCTCAAGAAACGTTGGATCAAAAAGAGAAAACTCCCTGGAAACATCGGAAAACAAATTGATGACGCCTTCGCTCCGGATGCTTTGTTTTAACAGTGCGTTAATTCTGTCGTTCATCTCCTTCAGGGAAATTTTCTTCCCGGCACCCGCGCTTCTGAGCCTTTGCACCAGAACCCGGACGGACTCAAAGAAGGCGGCTTCGAAACGGTCGGTTTCCTGGGTGATGGAGGCGCACAGGGACAGGGCCTGGCGCAGCATCAGCGCTTCCCTGAGGAAACATTCCTGTTTCTTTTCCTTATCCCTGCCAATGATAAAATTAACCGCTCCGCTGATGCATCTGGCTCGTTCAAGATCAGTACCCGTCGTGAATCCGGAATAGTCAAATCCATGGAACAGATCCCGGCAGATGCTGAGTTTTTCCAGGAACTTGGGATGGGCCGCTTTGGCCACGTCGGTATCTCCGTAGTTGGCTTTATCCCGGCCTGTGTAATCATTCATCGCCTGCTTCAGGGCGGAAGCGATGCCCACATAATCCACCACCAGCCCCCCTTCCTTGTCGCCGAACACGCGGTTGACGCGGGCAATGGCCTGCATGAGGTTATGGCCGCTCATCGGCTTGTAGACATACATGGTCGCCAGGGAGGGCACGTCAAACCCGGTCAGCCACATATCCACCACAATGGCGATTTTCATCGGGCTGTCATTATCCTTGAACTCCCTGGCCAATTCATTTTTGTAGCTCTTGTTGCCGATGATTTCCCTCCATTCTTCCGGATCATTATTTCCGGAAGTCATCACCACTTTTGCCTTTTCTGTCCATTCCGGGCGCAATTCCAGCATGCGCCGGTAAATTTTCATGGCGATGGGGCGGGAATAAGCCACAATCATGGCCTTGCCCGTCAGCAGGCCTTCCCGGTAATGCTCATAGTGGTCCAGAATGTCGCGGACAAGGGAATCAATGGTGTTGTCATTGCCCAGAATGGCTTCCATTTGCCCCAGCTGCCGCTTGCTGCGTTCAATCACGTCCGGGTCGGCGTTGGCGGCCATGAGCTCGTATTCGTCATCAATCCGCTTCAGGGTTTCCTGATCCAGATTCAGTTTGATCACCCGGCTTTCATAGTAAACCGGGCGGGTGGCTCCGTCCTCAACCGCCTGAGTCATGTCATAGACGTCAATGTAGTCCCCGAACACTTCGCGGGTGCTTCTGTCTTTGGTGGAGACGGGAGTTCCCGTAAAGCCGATATAGGTGGCATTCGGCAGGCTGTTGCGGATGATGCGCGCCGTGCCGACAACTCTTTTGGCAATTTTCTCGCCTTCTTCATTTGTGGAAATCCTGATCTTTTCCGCCAGCCCGTATTGCCCACGGTGGGCCTCATCCGCCATGACGATGATGTTTCTGCGTTCGGAAAGAGCCTCATGGGATTCCTCAAACTTCTGCATGGTGGTAAAGAAAATCCCGTTGGCTTTCCTCCCCTGTAAAAGTTTTTTCAGGTGTTCCCTGCTTTCTGCCCGGATGGGTTCCTGCCTCAGGAAGCCCTTGCATTTGGCGAATTGCCCGTATAACTGGTCGTCCAGGTCGTTCCTGTCGGTAAGAACAACGATGGTCGGGCTTTCCAGAGCCTCTTGCAGGAGGTGGGCGTAAAAGACCATGGACAGTGATTTGCCGCTCCCCTGCGTATGCCAGAATACCCCGCCCTTGCCGTCGGTAAGAGTGGCGTTCCGGGTAGATTCAATGGCTTTTTTAACGGCAAAATACTGGTGGTAGCCCGCCAGTATTTTCACGGTCTCTTTTCCGTTATTGGAAAAACAAATAAAGTTTTTAAGAATATCCAGCAGGCGTTGTTTCCGGAACAGCCCCTCGAAAAAGGTGTCAAACTGGGCGAACCTGGTATTTTCATAACTGCCGTCTACCGTTTTCCATTCCATGAAACGGTCTTCTCCGGAGGTGATGGTTCCGGCCTTGGAAGTCATTTGGTCGCTCATCACGCAAATGGCGTTGTAAACAAACATGGAGGGGATTTCTTTCATGTAATTGCGGAGCTGCCGGTAGGCTTCGGAAGCATCCGTCTCTTCCCGGGAAGGTGATTTCAACTCAACAAGCACGACAGGCAGGCCGTTCAGGAACAGAATCATGTCCGGCCTCTTGCAGCTGTTTTCCATGAATGTCCATTGATTGGCCACAACAAAGGAATTATTGTCCGGATTGTTGTAATCCGCCAGGTAGACAATGTCGGAACGCACTTCGCCCTTGTCGCGGTATTGTACGGAAATTCCGTTTTGAAGATAATTCATAAACACGGCATTCCGCTGTACAAGCTCTCCATTATCAATATTTTTTAATTTGTTGAGCGCTTCCGTCACAGCCTCTTCCGGCAAAGCGGGGTTTAAGTGGAAAATGGCGCTTTTCAATTCATCTTCATAAAAGGGAAGGTGATAGTCTCGCTCCACGTCGGGCCCGTAAACGTGGGTGTAGCCCATGTTCTGGAATAGTTCCACTACAGACTTTTCATAGCTGTCTTCCGTGTATGCTCCTGCCATCTGAATGCGTGCTTCAAGGTTGATGATGAATGTAATTATACAACTCTCCGTTGAAAATCAATCATTTTGTGATGGGAAGGGATCTTGAAATATGGGTTGTTATGATATTGATATGTTGTTAAACACATTGAGACGAGAAGAGGCTGAACAGGCCAATCATTGATCCGTCTAAATGATAATTTAG
>ULWH01064162.1_pt1 | contig 25436 bp, 28 predicted proteins | sample 1960201 | NCBI WGS metagenome assembly ULWH01 (sample SAMEA4835808, study PRJEB28245) | human gut metagenome | biome: gut microbiome; material: fecal sample | place: Denmark | collected 2008
CAGCGGGAGAAAATAACCTTGACAAATCTCGTCTCAAAAACGAATGCTTACTGACTATGTAAAGGAAAGAGGGTGGGATTTAGCTGAAACATATATTGACGACGGTTATTCGGGAACGACGTTTGACCGCCCTGCTTTTCAAAGGATGTTGAAGGATATTGAACACGGATATATTGATTGCGTCATCACAAAAGACCTGTCCCGATTAGGTCGCAACTACGCAAAAACGGGTTATTACACCGAGGAATACTTCTTGGAGCATGGAGTTCGCTATATCGCTGTCAACGACAACGTGGACACCATGAAAGATGATAATGATATTGCTCCGTTTAAGAACATCCTCAACGAGATGTACGCAAAAGATATTTCACGAAAAATCAGATCAGCGAGAGCTGTCAACGCTAAACAAGGCAAGTTTTTAGGCAGCAAACCGCCGTTTGGATACACCCGCTGTCCGTCTGACAAGCACAAGCTGATAATTGATGAAAAGCCAGCCCAAATTATTTCCCGTATGTTTGAGATGTTTGCATCGGGCGATAGTGGCAGACACATCAGCGAGGTTTTCAACAACGAGGGTATCCTATCGCCCCGAGCCTATTTTTACCAGCAGATCGGGCGAGAAAATCCCTTAAATGAAAGCATGACTTGGAACAGCAATACAGTCATGCAGTTGCTAAAAAACCAAGTTTATATTGGAAACATGGTGCAGGGCAAGCGGCGTGTTACGTCATTCAAAACAAAAAGCAGGGCTGTTGTTCCCGAGGAGGATTGGATCGTTGTTGAGGATACCCACGAAGCTATTGTTGGAAAGGACGTTTGGGCGCGAGTTCAACAAAAGATAGCATCGGGGAAAAGCCCCCGCGTTACGAAAAGCGGTGAAATCAGTCTGTTTGCGGGAGTAGCGCGGTGCGCTGACTGCGGCGCGGCAATGACCTTCAACACAAAGCAGTATGGCGGAAGAGCATACTATATCTACAAATGTAGCAGATACGCCGTTCACGGGAAGTCAACTTGTTCGATCCACCATGTTCCCGCATCCGCGTTAGAAGAAGCCGTATTGCAGAATATCCGCTTCAATGCACAGCTTCTCAGCGAGAATGATGAAGACCTGCTTGGCAAACTCGTAACGTTAGGCGACCGAGGGCAGCAACGCGAAATACTGGAAGCGAAGAAAAAGCTGAACGAATCCGTAAATCGCCTTGAAATCGTCGAAGGCATGGCACAAAAGCTCTTTGAGGAACGCTGCACAGGAAATGTGCCGGACAGCGTTTTCAAGAAACTCATGCAAAACTATGATTTTGAACAGGCAAATCTAAATCAGATCATTGCTGAAAAGCGTAATGTGCTGATGGAAATGGAAAATGCCGCTATCGACATTTCTGCATGGGCAGAGGAGTTTAAGCAGTACACGAACATTGACAAACTGGATCGCAGGATCGTGACAACGCTGATTGACAGTGTGGAAGTCCATGAGTCCACAAAGGAAAACGGCGTTATCAAGCAGCATATTACTGTAAACTATAAGTTTGTAGGGCAGTTAAGCGCATAAATGGCTTTGGTTTTTTTGCGGGTGGTCATATTGCTGACACACAATAAAAACCCGAAAGGATTGACCCCTTCGGATTTTTATGAGATGGCGGAGAAGGTGGGATTTGAACCCACGCACCGGTACACCCAGTCTACTCCCTTAGCAGGGGAGCCCCTTATAGCCACTTGGGTACTTCTCCAATATTCATCGCTGGCGGAGAGAGAGGGATTCGAACCCCCGGTGCCTCGCAGCATCACCGGTTTTCAAGACCGGCTCCATAAACCTCTCGGACATCTCTCCATAAAGCACCTTATGAAGTATAGCAAAATCCATGGCGGCTGTCAATCCATTCTGTAATTTTTTCGTGTCGTATACGCAAAATGCCCGCATGGCGAGAAAACAAGGTTGACAAATACATTGGACGGGCACATAATGTAAAAACAAATGTTGTAAATCGTGTGATGCAAAACAAATACGGGAGGATTCAAATGCCGCCAAAACCGAAATTCAGCCGAGAAGAGATGATAGCCGCCGCGTTGGAGCTTGTCAGCGAACGCGGGGTCGAGGCGTTGACCACGCGCGGATTGGGGGAGCGGCTGGGGTGTTCCGCGAGACCGATCTTCACGTTGTTCAGGAATATGGAGGAGCTGTTTCTCGAGGTGCGGAAGGCGGCGATGCGGCGCTTTGAGTCCTACGCGGAGCGGGTAGCGGGGTATGCGCCGGCGTTCAAACGAACGGGAATGCAGATGGTGCTGTTTGGCGCAAGAGAACCGAAGCTTTACCAACTGCTGTTCATGCAGGAAGACAGGCAGGCGTCGGATTTTGAGGATGTACTTGGTACGCTCGAGGCGACCGCGGAAAAGTGCATTGCGGATCTATGCAGCGAATACGGCCTCAGCCGGGAGCAGGCACACGCGGTGTTTGAGCCGGTCTGGATCTATACATTCGGCATTGGTACACTGCATGCCACGCGGGTATGTCAGTTCAGTGAAGCGCAGGTCGAGCGGATGCTCAGCACGGAATTTTCCGCCATGCTGCACCTGGTCAAAGCGTCGGACACCATGTCAAAGCATGCAGAGAAAGGCGCGGACTGAACGCGAGCCGAAAACCTGCTTGCAATACGCACAGGAGCCGATGAAGAATGGATTGGGGGGACGGGAAGATGTCTGCTTGGGATCCATGGCGCGGCTGCCATAGGTACAGCGACGGCTGCCGGTATTGTTATATTCATAAAGGCGATGCACGGCGCGGCGTCGACACGGAAACGATCGTAAAAACGACGCAGTTCGACGCGCCCATTCGGAAGAACAAAAACGGAGAGTATCGGATGCGTCCCGGCGGGTTGGTGTATTTGTGCTTTCGCTCGGACTTTCTTCTGGAGGACGCGGATGCGTGGAGAGAAGACTGCTGGAGGATGATACGGGAACGCGCCGGTCTGCATTTTTTGTTCCTGACAAAGCGGATCGTCCGATTCATGGACTGCGTACCTGCGGATTGGGGCGAAGGGTATGAAAATGTAACAGTGGGCTGTACCGTTGAAAACCAGCGCGCGGCAGATGAACGGCTGCCTGTGTTTCGCGAGCTTCCGATCCGGCACAAATATATCATTTGTCAACCGATGATCGCCCCAATACAGCTCGCGCCGTATCTTGAAGGCGTGGAACTTGTGGCCGTGGGCGGCGAGTCGGATCGCAGCGGAAGGCTGCTGCGGTATGCATGGGTGCTGGACGTGCGGGAGCAATGCCTTGCGGCGGGAGTTCCGTTCCGATTCCGGCAATGCGCAACACACTTTGAAAAGGACGGCAAACTCTACTCTTTGCCGACGAAGCTCCTGTGCGCACAAGCGCGTAAAGCCGCGATCGATACCACGGGGGGCAGAGACGGGATTGGTGCGGCGTAATTTGCCAGAGCCCAAAGAACCCGAAAGAGAGCCGAAAGTGAGAAAAGAAAGAGAATGACATGGATCAACTGGTATGGACTGGAATTTGTTGCCGCTATCATGATCCCGAACATTGCGTTTGCAATGACGCACAGGGACGGTTTTGAAAACCTGTTTCGGAACAGGACGGTCGAAGTCTTGGAGCAGATCGGACGATTCGGCTGCTTTTTCCTGATGGTGATCCAGCCGGAGACGCTCTGCCGCGACGACTGGTTTACGGGCGCGACGCAAGTGTATCTTTGGCTTGGCGCGGCGCTGGTGCTCCTGTATTGCGCCGGGTGGGTCGTGTTCTGGCGGGAGGATTCTGTGAGAAAAGCGCTGGCGCTGTCGATTCTGCCCTCCGTATTGTTTTTAGAGAGCGGGATCCTGCGCTGCTACTTCCCGCTGATCGCTGCGGCGCTCCTGTTTGCGCCGTGCCACATCCTCATCAGCTATAAAAACGCAGCGATGAAAAGGGAAATCGCACTTAACGGCGAAGCGCCTGAGCAGTCGGTCAAGGATAGGCAGTGAAACCGACACGCACAATGCGGACAGATAGAGAGAACAAGAAAAGAGGTACAGAGATGGAAACAACAAAACGGCAAAAGCCGTGGCGCGCCGTGCTGCTGCGGATCCTCGGATATGTTGCGATCATGAGCGTATATGAAAACGTGGCGGGGAGAACGCGGACCGAGGCTGGCGGCTGATTCCCGCGGGGTGCATCCTCGGACTTCTGTTGCTGGGGATGCGGAAGGAAAACTCTTTTGAGAAGTATGGTTTCCGCCCGGCCGCGCCGCTGCTTTGGCGGAAAACGTTGTATTTGCTGCCGATGTTGGCGCTTATCACAGCGAATCTTTGGAACGGGTTTGGGCTTCGGATGTCTGCGGCCGAGACGCTTCTTTACGTTTTGACAATGCTCTGTATCGGTTTTATCGAGGAGATCCTGTTCCGCGGGTACCTTTTGCAGATGCTGCGTGAGAGTTCAACGACCCTTGCGATCCTCATCTCCAGCTTGACGTTCGGATTGGGCCATATCGTGAATCTGCTGAACGGCGCGGCAGTACTTGATACGGCGTTGCAGCTCATTTATGCGTTCTCCATCGGCATGATGCTGTCGGTATTTGTGGTAAAAACGGGGCACATTCTGCCGTGCTGCATATTCCATGGCGCATTCAATGCGCTTTCCGCTTTTGCAAACGGATCGGGGGAAACGATGGGAAAGAAGGTCGTCACCGCGGCGGTCATCTCCGTCGTGACGCTCGGATATGCGTGGTATCTCTGGAAATGGAACCATACCCAAGCGGAAGAGAAGCCGAATCGAACGTGAGGCTGCGGCCGCAGCGGCAAGCCTGTACCGCGACCGAAGAGAACGGGCGATAGAGAAATCCCTACGAGAATTACTGAAAGCAAACAGCCCCGCCGTCCTGAGACGGCGGGGCTTGCACGTTTAGCGCTGCGTCAATGCATCAATAGTATTCGCCGGGAACCTCCAGAACAAGATCGCCGAGCGCAAAGGAAGCGCAGGGGTGGATCTCGTTGTACTTCTTGTCCGCCCAACGCCGTCCGTCGGTTTCCTCCGGAATGAACACTTCACCGGAAACGAGATGCGAACGGCACCAACCGCACTCGCCGCTGCGGCAGCGCGAAGGCGCCTTCAGACCAGCGCGCTCGAGCGCAACAAGAATCGGTTCGTTGGCACTCGCTGCAACGACGGTCTCGTTTGCACCCTGCTTGACGGTGATCTGGAAGACCTGATCCTTTTTCTCGACCGGATATCCGGGCAGCTCCCAGACTTTTTTCGTCACGCCGAGCAGCTCGCGGCGCACATGTTTTCTGTCAAGGCCGAGCTTTTCGACCTCGCCCGCAACAAAGCGATACATCGCCTCGGGGCCGCAGATGAAGACGCTGTACGGCGCATCGGCATACTTCTTGATGAACTCTGCGGTAATGAAGCCGTGCTCGTAGCCGTCTTTTTCTTCATCCGAGAGAACGTGTACGACCTTCACCTTCGGACAGGCGGCGGTGATCTCGTCAAACTCTTTCTTGAAGAGGATCGCGTTTTCGGTCCGGCTGCCGAAAAGAATGGTCAGATTGAAGTCCTCGATGCCGTCGCGGATCGCATAAGCCATGGAGAGGAAGGGGGTGATGCCGGAGCCGCCCGCAAGCGCCACAACGTTCTTGCAGTCGCGCAGCTCGTCATAATAGAAGTGTCCCTCGCCCGCGGATGCGATGATCTCGTCGCCGACCTGGAAGGTGTCGAGCATTTTGCCCGCAGCAAAGCCGCCGGGGTTCTTCTTGACCGTGATGGCGACCTTTCCTTCGAGGGCCCACTTGGGCGAGGAAGAAATGGAGTACGGACGGGTCACAAAGCTCTCGCCGAATTGCAGCTTCAGAGAGAGATACTGTCCGGCGCGGAAATAGGCCGGCAGGCTTCCATCCGCCTTGCGGAACACATAGGTTTTCGCGTCCGCATCCGCATGGTCGATGATCTCGTCGATCACGAGCTTCTGATAGTCGGGATGCAGGAGCTTTGCTTTGTTGTTGATGGGGTAGTCCGCTTTGATCTCCTTTGCGGGCGCGGCGTCGATCGCCTGCTGGCGCACCTTGCCGAGATTTGCGAACTTGAGCATGTCAAGAAGTCCGATCAGACCCACTTTTACATTCAGAGCCATATTACTTGCCTCCTTCCTTCATCTCTCCGCAGGCAATGCCCGCGAGCATATCGCCGATGATCCAGGTGGACGAGTACCCGTCGCCGCGGGATGCAGCAGCGCCGATGTGCTTGAGCCCCTTGATCGGGTAATCTTCGCCGATCATCATCATGCGGTTCATCATGGCGTCCCAATCCTTCGTCTTGTGACCGTAGGTGCAGCCCTCCGGCGTACCGAGATAGCGTGCGAAGGTCCACGGGGTCGCGATCTCGACCTCTTCGATATAGGGCGTGATGTCGATCCCCATTTTTTCCTTTGTGGTCTCGATGAACTTTTTCGCGATCGCTTCCTTCATTTTGTTGTAATCCTTGATCTCGAGATCGCTCCAGTCCTTCTTACCGTACATGGACGTAAAGCTGACAACACCCGTTCCCTTCGGAGAGAAGTCGGGGTTTGCGATGTTGTAGCCAAGGAAGATGCAGTATTCATTCGTATCGATGCGTTCGAACGAAGCGGCTTCCTTAACGGAGTCCGAGGTGCCGGGCATGAACACGGTGTAATCCTTGATGCCGATCTCCTCGAGCGGTTTGTTGAGCCCGAAATAGCAGGCGAACATGCGCGCGCTGTAATCCTCATTGCGGGCGGCGGAGAGCTTTTTCTCACGCTCCGGAACGAGCTCTTTCGGCATCATCTTGCCGTAGATAATGTCGGGGTTGATGTTGGCCAGCACATAGTCGCACTCGATCGTTCCCACATTGGTGACGACGCCGGAGATCCTGTCGCCGTCAAAGAGGAATTTCTCCGCACGGCAGTTGTACCACACATCGCCGCCGAGTTCGCGGAAACGGTTGATGAACTCCATGGAGATCTCATGTGAGGTGTGGCGCGGGATGACGGCCTTGCGCGTAACATACATATGCACCATGTTCGCATAGTGAATGAATGCGTCATGGTCGAGATCAACGCCAAGATACGCCCAGTAGGTCGAGAGAATATCGATGGCTTTCTGCGGGAGCTTCAGGGCGCGGAACACCTTGTTTGTCGGGTACGCGCCTGTGCGCAGCGTGTTCGGAAAATGCTGCTGCATGTACTTGGAGTCGTTCGGCGTGCCGTCGGTCATGTAGTTGAGCGCGGCCTGAATCTCTTCCATGAGATCGAACAGCTTGTTCATGCTCTCGCGGCTGCCGGGAACGTATTCTTCCATCTTATCGATGAACGGCCCGCGGCCCGAGGGCATGGTCACTTCCATGGGCGTGCCGTCGGAATACTTCGTGATGCAGCGGTAGCAATCCTCGATGGTGACCCAGTCCACATTGACGCCCAGACGCTCGAGCAGCAGACGCACGGCACCCTTGTTGTCGTCGGGACCAAAGTCACAGATCTCATGAACGCTCGGGTCAAACTCGAAACGTCCTCTGCAAAAGCTGGAGGCGCATCCTCCGGGCAAGTTGTGCTGCTCGATCAAGAGGGTCTTCTTTCCCTCCATCGCGCAGCGGCACGCCGCGGTAAGGCCGGAATTTCCGGCGCCCACGACCACGACATCGTACTTCATTGGCATATGCTTCTCCTTTCTATATTCGCAGCATCATCGTAGATGGAGCCGCGCCGCCTTGGAGACGGCCGACTTCGCTTAGTCAATGACGCCATGCTGCCAGAGTGCTTCGGTTTTTTTCCGAATTTCCAGATTCCTTTCGTAGAATCGCAGGGATTCGCTGTGACGGTCGTAGGCTTCGCACCCGTAGCGGGAAAGGAAGCGCGACGCATAGTATCCGATGGTCAGCTCCGTGACGAGAATGAGGATCTCCTGACCGTCGCCCCAGGCTGTGGACACAAAGTCAAACAAGTTCGTAAGCTTCGCACCCGCCGCTTCCGCGCAGGAACGCAGCTCGGAAACGAGTGCGTCAAAGCCCGCCTTCAGCGCCTGAAAATCGGAACGTGCCGTGATATGCCGGTTCAGGAAAGCAAGAACGGCTTCGTATTTGTTCCGGCTGTCGACGGAAAGGACGCCCATTTTGCGATAGCGGAGGAACAGTTCGTTTTCCTCGGCGGTAATGTCCGCAAGGGATGCACCCGCTTTGACCTTCCGCAGCAGCGGGAGCAGCTCGGAAACAACGTCCTCTTTGCGAACGACGTTCGCCGCGTCGCGGTTCACTTGGTCGAGCAGCAGCCCCAAAAGGCTCAAACGCTCATCAAACGGCGCGTTCTTTGCCCGCGAGAGGATCTCTTCCGGCGTATGCCCGGACAGGATCTCGTCCAGTTTGTAATCCGCTTTATACTTGTTGTACAGATCGTAATAGATGGCGAAATCTTCCGCAATGTCCGGCGATTGCAGATACTGTGCAATGAGCTTCTGATCGACGGGAAGTCCCTTTCGCTCATAGATTTTTATGATGTTGGACAGGTCGACCCAGCCGCGTGCCGTGACAAAACGCTTGCCGTCTACGGTCTCTTCGATTTTGTAGAAGTTTTCCTTCCGCGCCTCGAGATAGGTCATGATAGAGCCGTGCGTCTCGCGCTGATAGGCGTACTGCTTCCATGCGGCAAAGTCCGGCTCGATATCGATGCGCTTCAATCGATCCCATGTGACAATGTCAAACTCACGCGCACTGCGGTTGTAAGAAACGGGATTGCCTGCCGTCAGCACGATCCAGCCGTCGGGGACTTTATGCCGCCCGAAAGTCTTGAATTGCAGGAATTGCAGCATGGTGGGCGTGAGCGTCTCGGAAGCGCAGTTGACCTCATCGAGAAACAGAATGCCCTCACGGCAGCCGCTTTGCTCCATGCAGTCATAGACGGAAGAGATGATCTCGCTCATCGTGTACTCGGACACATCGTACTCGTCCTCGCCGAAGGACTTGTGTACGATTTTTGGAAGTCCCAGCGCGGACTGCCGCGTATGGTGCGTGATGGAGTAGCAGACAAGCCCGAGCCCCAGCTCTTCCGCCACCTGTTTGACAATGGCGGTCTTGCCGATCCCCGGAGGACCCATCAAAAACAGCGGGCGCTGCTCCTCCGGCGAGAGCAGATAGTTGCCGCATTCGTCCTTTGCGGAATACGCTTCCATGGTATAGAGCACCTGCTCTTTTGCTTCAGAAATGTTCATAATGTAAACTCCTCAAATGGATCACGCGTTTCGACTTCCGCAAGCAGAAGTGCCACGATCTCGCATTGGTGATTCAGGTTTGCCGCAGCGACATAGCTGTTGATGTTTTCGGGACGCAGCAGATGCAGCTTGGAGATCCCGTTCATGGCGGCGACGTTGTTAAACTTCAGAACCTTTTCCATGATGAGCGCTTCGTTTTCCCGAATGAAGCGTCTGGCGTGTTCGTTTGTCTCCGAACGGTGGCGTTCGGGACAGGTACACCAGAGCAGCGTGTACAGCAGTTCTTCCGGCTGACGGTATTTGTCCGGGTAGCCCTTGGCGACGAACCCCTCCAACAGGCTGCGGCAGCTGCCGAACGCATCGCGTTCCAGCGTGCAGTCCGGTGAGAGCACGTCGATCCTCGCGAGAGAGTCACACGAGAAAAACGCCTTTTCTGCGATCAGCTCCGTGCGCGCGGGCACGGTGACGCGCAAAAGCCCCGTTTCGCCGAACGCTTCTTCGCGGATAAAGCGCAGACTTTCGGGAAACTGTATTTCGCGCAGATTCGAGCATCCAAAGAAAGCGACCTCGCCGATGTCCGTAACGCCCTCCGGAATGCGGATCTCCGTCAAAGAGAGATCCTGTGCATAAGCGCCCTCGCGCAGACGCGTACCGTCAAGCCGTGCGGCAATATCACTTTCCGAAACGTTCATCTAAAATCTCGTCCTCCGAAAGATAGAGCTTCATCGCCCAGTCCGGCGTCCAAACGTCGCTGAAGCCGTCGTTGTGCAGAATAAAAGCCGTGTCATATCGCGGCCGCTCCGCGGGAAAGATCCCCTTGCCGTCCGTAAAGTAGAGCAGCCCGCGCAGATCCTTTAGTTTATTCTTGAGAAGAAGCTCGTCAACGTAAGCGAACACCGGACGAAAATCTGTCTCGCCGAGCCCTTTGATCTGCATATGCGCAAGGTATTGATCGAAGTCCTCCTTGCTCTGAATATATGCAGCGTCCTGAATCCTGTCATCACATTGCAGAATATAGAGGTTCACCTTTGCAGAAAAACTCTCCTGCCGCGCAAGAATATCGTGCGTGTGCTGTACGAACTTTTGCACCACTGCGCCCTCTACACTGCCGGAGGTGTCAATCGCGATCACGAGATCACGGATGCGGTGCTCGTCCTGGTATTCGAGCGGTTCGATGAGCGGTATGTTGCCGTACAGCGAAAGGCCGTAGGTGTAGTAATTGTTGTCGAACTCTTCGTCCGACAGGCGCATGACCTCGCCATGCACGCCAAAACGGCGCAGAAATTCCGTGTAATTGTAGCGCGCACGGTGCAGGCTTTTGAGGTTCTGCGTCATGGCGTCCTCTTCACCGAGCAGCAGCGTGCGCTCTGTGTGCATTCGCTTTGAGATCTTGGACCATAGCTGCTCGAGATCAAGATCGGGCGCAGGCGCGCCGCCGGCAGAGCCCGCGTGATACCATGCGCCGTGACTATCGCCTAAAAAAGCGGCGCGTTCCGCTGCAAGCGTTTCTTTATCGATGCTGTGATCCAGCAAATAACGGTAAATGCGTTCCGCCGTCAGGGCTGGCAGTTCATTTTTTAACAAAGCGATCAACGCGGCTTGCCGCTGGGAACGCCGCGCCTTGACGCAGTCGCAGGAAAGCGCATTGATGGCGTTCTCGACCGCGACGTCGCAGGCAAGATCCCATGCGGGACGATCGACGTCCCGGCCGATCAGATTGTGCCGGAATACGCAGTGCAGAATGCTGTGCAGAAGATCGCGGGAAACGACGGTATCCTCTCCCTGATACAGAGACAGGACAAACCACGGGTTATAATAGAGCCGCCGTCCGTCCGTAGTGAACGTAGCGTCACAGTTCGGTGAAAAGGGCAAACCGGCGATCGCCCGATCTAGATAGCGAAAATGCACCAGCAGCCGGTCTCGCGACAGCGTGAGGATCTCGTCGGCCAATGCGGCGGCCCGCTCTTCGCGGTTTATATCTTGTGCGTTCTGTCTCATGGCAGTCATGTCCTGACGGGACGTTCCGATGGGGGATGCGGCGAAACGGTGATGAGGGGGGGGAATGCCGCGCGTCTCGAATCGATGTATTAATCATTATATCACAGTTGAACGTATTTTGCACGGAGGAATCCGCGTTAGCGAAAATGATACGCCGCGTGAATAGCCATAGTTCTTGCTGTTCGCGATCTTCACCGCCCAATCAGCGGCCTTTTTCGCAAGCGCAGCGTCCGTGCATTCCAGATAGACATTCCAGCCGCCAGAGCGTTTATACCAGTCCGCAAGCCGTATCTCGCATTTTCTATCCGGCGTTGCGCCTTGCAGCTGATCGCCAACCACGCCATGTCCATTTTTGTTTTCGCTCATGACCGCATGAGCAATTCCGACTGCCATTCGGCATCACTCCTATGTTTAGAATAGTCCGCTGTTCAGTTCAAACACAGCGGCTTCAATCATCGCGTCAAGGCTCTCCGCGTCCAGCTTGAAGCCCTTGTCCGCAAGAAATTCAGGACATATGTTTTCTTTTCCTCGCCCCTGCCGCTTCCCGCGTAAAGCTGCTCGGCAGCGGAAACCGCGATCTTGATCCATCCGTTGATGGACTGCTGCTGTTCAACCGTGGACTTGCTCTTGATATACGGAATCAGGATGTAGACCACGACAGCGCCCATCAGCGCGAACAGAGCCTTTACAATAGGTGTAATATCAAACATTGTTTTCTCCCTTTCTGCTTAATCGTTATGTGTGCCGATCCCCAACACGGCTTCAATGATCGCGTTCGGATCGGCTCTTTCCCGCATGTCCTTTGGCAGTTCTGCCAGAAGGAGCAGGGGAAGCTTCACAAGGTTTTCGGCTTTGGCCTTCCAGTAGTAAGCCCCCGTACTGATCGCGACCTGCGCAATCCACGCGCTGACCACAATAGAGCAGTTCCCGGTGTCGTGTCCGTTCAGGTTGAACACAAAGAACGCTGCAGCCATCAAGGCAAGGATCGCATCATCGGCAATCAGCAGCTTTTTACTGAACTCCATCTTTTTCACATGCGCATCACTCCTTTCAAGGCATGAAAAAAGCAACCTGTCATATTTCCCGACAAGTTGCTTTTTACGATGTTTGTTTTAGTTGCAACCTACTTGCGACCTACTTGCGACTGGCATAGAGAAAGCACCGTGCGGGAGCAGGGTGCTTTAATCCTTGTATAATTCTCTTTTCTGCTGCAAGTAATGTTCAAAGCTTCTTTTGGCTTCTTCAGGTGCGTCCTCTTTCAGCTTTGGAACAAGACCGTCATAATAATACCAGCCTTTATTTGATTTCCAATAGACATCAAATTTTTTCATAGAATCAGCTCCTTAACAGACTGATGAACTCCGTGACAAACTCTGAATCATCCGTCAGGCTCTTCGCAATTACTTCGGGAATGATTTCTTTGAACTTTGTTGCTTTTACAGCATTACTAAAAGCATCAAGTTCAATGTCACCGCTATATTCAACCGCATATCCTGAAATTGCAGTTTCCAAATAGCCTAACGCTTCGCCGTTTGAAAGCGTTTTCCCATATACATTATAGTATGCCCTCTTGGCAGTTTCAAGCCCCTTGTTTCCGAAAACATACGCAAAAATATGACCGTACTCGTGAGCCGCAATTCCTTCTGCGTTCGTAGATGCAAAGTACATCCCGCTATTTAGAATGTTTTGTTCCGTGATGCTTCGATTTCTCAACGCTAATGCGTTGAAAGTTATCGTGTTTTTGGCTGTCGATGCAAAGTCTTCAGCGGGAAGGGCTTTACTGACAGAAAAAGTGACCTTCTTCCCAACGGGGAAGTCGTTCACCATTCTGGCTATAGTATCAATCTCTGACTTCAGCAAATCTGAATCTCCGTCAAAATCATTCAGATTGACGACATTGATTCCGTTGCTTGACGCATACAGAATCAATTCGGCCTTTTCTGCGTTTGACACATTTCTTGCAGCTGCTTTTGACCAATCATTATCATATTTCGATTCTGCGGCCATCCTCTCCGTTGCACTAAGGTACTTTTCCCGGAACTCTTCAAAATCCTTTGTTTTATCCAGCCCAAAGTACGCAGCACGTTCCTTCAGCGTTTCCAGCTCATCTTCATCCAACGCCCATTTTGCCCTTGTGTTGGACGTACACCGACAATTGCAATCTTCGGCAGGATCGCCAAAGTAACCCGGCGCATCAGCCTTTTTGCCGCCCACTTCAAACGGTTCGTCCAGTTCGCGGATTTGACCGTCAAGCAGTCTGTGTGTGTCCCTCGTTCGTCCGTCAAGCGTTGCGTCCCATTGCTTGACTATGTCCGCGCCTTTGGCTTTTGCGGCGTACTGCGCATCGCGGGAAGAAGTCTGCTGAATCCAATTCTTCTCCCACAAGAAGCGGAAGGCGTTTCCGGCGCTTTTGCGGCGGCAACGGCGATTCAATTGCTGGCATGTATGCTTTCGGTGTTTCGCGGGAAAAAATCGGATTCACCGCATGGGCTGACAAAGATCACAGTGACAAACTGACGACGGGCAGTGAGATAGGGCGCGGGTTCTTCCGTGTCGGACAAGCCGGGTTTGAAGCGCCAGATTCTGTTCGAACGAACTGCCCAAACGGCAAATAGGACCGTCAGATGTTCTCCGCAAGAAACGCTTCGACCGGCGGGACGTTCTCCGCTTTCCAGTAGCGGGAGCAGCCCCTCGTGCGGTTCAGCAAACGCTTGTTGTACAGCTCGCGCCGCAGCGTCGCGGGATCGTGGAATGCGGTCCAAGCGTTCAGGAGATCGTTGATCTCCATCTCCGTATAGTCGCGTTCGCCATCGATCTTTTCCGCAAGATAGTAGAGCGCCAGCAGACGTTTTTTGTTCTTTGCAGGCAGAGCGGTCAGACATATCGCCGCATCCAGAAATGGCTGAAGTTCCGGCCGGGCAGAAACGCTTTGTTCCATATCGATCCTCGCTTTCATTTGCTGCATGCAGGGGAAAGGGCTGCCGGCACACAGATCGGCAGCCCCGTTTTTCGTTATTATTCAGAGAAAAGCTGCCGCCGGAATTGCGCGGCGACCTCCGCGACGGTCTCCGGCAAATAGGGGAGACGCAGTCCTGCGGAAAGCATGGCCTCCTTGTAGGACAGACTTCCGCCCGCGGCGCAAAGCGCATGATACCGCGCCCAGCCGTCTCGCGGGTCTTTGTCATACGCCGCCTTGAGCTGCTGCGCAGCCATAGCGGAAAGCGCATAGCTGATCACATAAAACGGGACTATATAGATCGCCATATCGCTGAATAAAGCGGATCCCGCAAGCGTATCTTCGCGCCAGGATGCATTGTTCTGTGCGCGTCCGAAGGATTTTGAAATGCGATCGTGCGCCTCCGCCCACTCGCTGATCGACGCATCGATGTGACTGTATAGCCACGATTCAAAGACGTAGCTTGCCGAGAACGCACAGATCTCTTTGACCGCCTGGTAGCGATGCTCCAGCAGGAACCGTTCCGACTGTTCGCCGAAAAACAGCGGCGCGTATTCGTAGGAGAACAGCTCCATGGTCTTGGAATGCACCTCGCACAGATCCGGCCCGCCGCCGAAATAGTCGTCAAGGGTCTGCGCACGCATGCTGAGATAGCCTTGCAGACCATGCCCGAGCTCGTGCGTGTATACGCTGACGTCGCTCGCTGTGCCGCTGCTGTTTGCAAAGACAAACGGCATTTTCCATTCGCAGGGTAGGAACGTGCAGAATCCCATGCCGGAGATCTTGTTGTCCGATCCCGCGACGTCCAGCATTTCGTGCCGCACCATCTCGTCGAAAAACGCGCCCGCCTCGGGGCTCAGACCGTGGTACATCGTTTTGGCGGCGTCCGCAAGCGCAGCTTCGCCGGTGACGGGCTTTGCATTGCCGTCCGGGAACAACAGCGCTGCATCGTAGGGATACAGAACGTCAAGCCCCAGACGTTCCCGCTGTTCCTGCTGCAGACGCAGATAGATCGGCACGATATGTTCGCGTACCGCATCGCAGAACGCGAGCAGCTCCTTGTGGCCGTAATCCAGCCGAACGTTCGCGATTGCGGCGTATTCCATGTAATCGGAAAAGCCGTTCGCCTGAGCGAGCGCATGACGTTTTTGTACAAGCTCTTTGAGCAAAGAAGCAAATTCGTCCGTGTGCGCAAGGTATGTCTGGCGCTCTGCATCAAAGGCGTCTTTGCGCAGCGCGCGATCCGGGGAGGCGTACAATTCAAAGAGTTTTCCGCCGCTGACAGCCTCGCCGCGCAGCATATATCTGAGCGTGGCTCTCTTTTGCTGGTAGGCGCTTTCCAGTTCTGCAAGCCGTACCTGTTCCGCTTTCCCCTTAGCGCGCAGTCTGACGTCCTTCTGCAGCAGCAGACGGAACTGCGGCCCATAGGCAGCGTCGATCTCGGCGGCGTAGGGGCTGTTCGCAATGGCTGTGGAAAGCGTCTCGGTGTCCAAAGCGGCCAGTTCCGGAAGTACGGTTTGAAACTCTTCCTGATAATACGCATTGGTCGCATCATGATACGCCCGTGCATAGAGAATCGCTCCGACGGCTATGATCTGCTGGTTCAGCTCGCTGCGTTCGCGGATAACTCCCTGAACGTCTTGAAAGTTCTTTGCCCAGGACAGCTTTTCGCAAAGCATATGATAGCGCTGCTGAAAAGCGTCGATGTCGGGACGACGATAGGGGATTTCGGAGAATTTCCAGTCGGACTGCACGGGGATCCCTTCTTTCGTGATAGATTACGGATAACTCTCTGCATTGTACTACAGGAGCACACGGCGTGGCAAGCGGGGAGGAGGGCGCGAGCGCTTTCGCTTCCGCAGCGCACGAACGAAAGGGCGCGCTCAAACACGCGACATGGCCTTTCAAGCCGAAAAGGGCACGAGCCGTGAAGGAGAAGGAACCCATCCCGACAAATACCGTCAAGGCTGCAATGAAATGCGGCGGAAAGCATGCTTCAAAGCCCCCCCGAAAAACATTGCTGCTCTGGGGGTTTTTCCATATAAGCACACCCCAAAGGTGCATTTTTAAGGCAAGTGAAGCAAACAGGTACGCCGGCCATGTTCATTTGTGGTGCTCCACACCATGAAACACATTCTGCTTCCATTCTGTTTTATTAAACTCCGCAATCCCATCACCGTTCCTCATCCACGATAAACAAATCCCGATATCAGGGCTTGCATCGTCCGTTTGCAGTCTTTTTATCTGTGCCTTTGTGAAAAGCCCGGCGAGAACCGTTCTTGTTTGCTTTTCGCCCACACCCGCATATGTCCATGTTTCAATTATCTTTGCGTCATACCCCAAATCCACGAGCCTTGAGCACTCGTTATTGATTGCTTCTAATCGCAGCTTTTCGCTGTCGGAGTATTCAGCCTCATATTTAGAAGTGTACTCCAGTGCTGCCTCATCAGAATTTGCTATGGCATCAAGCAGCTTAGCCTCGGAAACAACAGCGTCGTATTCTTCTTTCGTTACATTTCCGCCGTGATCGCGGTTATACTCGCTATACGGGTACGCCTCGTTTTGAAGATCCGCCAATTCTCTCCATTCAGCGATCGTTTTACCTTTATATATATATTTGTCTACCGTGCCCAGCCTTGTTGCACCGACATCATTAAAAGCTTGCAGCTCAACAAAGAAGTATTCTCTGTCAGTTGCAGTATCCTCCATCGCCATATACACATCATGGTCAAGGAAGACGTCGCCGGGCCCGGGTGCTACCATGCAATCCGAAGACAGCGCGGCATATCTTGCAGCATCCACCACACGAATACTCTCAATTGCAGGAGGCTGCTCATTTTCAATCGTTACACTGGCTGCCGGGTGTTCATCATCGATTGTCACATTGTTGCTCGGCTGCATTTGAAACTGATCGAACGGTCCGCCATTAAACAAGCCAATTGCAATTATCACAGCGCCGCTAAGGCACAAAGACGGAACAATCATTTTAACGACGGTTTTGTTGCGCTTTTTTATATGTTCTCTTTCTGCTTCAATTCTATCAAATACGCTTTTCGACTTTTCTTCATAGGCTTTCATAAAAATACTCCGTCCTGTCTAATTCTGACTTGAGAGACGATCTTGCCCGGCTTACAAGATTTTCAACGCTGCGGACTGATTTTTTCATGATTACAGCAGCTTCCCTTATACTCATATCTTCAAAGTATATCAGCCATAATACCTGCCTGTATTCGGCCTTTAGACCGTACATGGCTTTATGCAGCATAATCTTCTGTTCTTCCCTTAGATATTCTTTTTCGATTCTATCTTCATCAGCCTGCTCGGCACACGCATCAATCGAGATATGCGCTCTGCTTGAGGGCTTTCTGATATAATCCATGGCCATATTTCTGCCGATTGCATACAGCCAGGTCTTAAAAGAGGCTCTGCCTGAAAAATGCGGTCGCTTAACTCCGATTTTAACAAATACATCTTCGGAAAGCTCATCCGCAACAGAGAGATTATGAACAAAGCTGTTTAAGTACAAGGTCAATCCGTCATTATATGATCTTATGATTTCGACAAGCCCATTGTCATCACCGTCAAGAAAACGGCGGTAGTTACTTGCACCGTTATCCATGACTGTCTCCTTCCCGAAAGGTGTTTTTTTATGCTTTCACCTATTAGACGCAGGGAAATGTGAAAACCTCTCAGTAATTCTCTGAAAATTCACATACGATTCAGATTTTAATAACGGGCATTTTATATGTCCGTGAAATCCTACAATTCTACGATAACATTTTAATATAGGAAAGTGTTTGCCACAATAACGAGCAATCATAAACCGATTCGAAACCTGCCCATATGTCGAAGGTCGATTTCTTTGCAGTACAAAAGAAGAGAAGAAAGCACGCCGGCTTTTTGAGGCTGTTTTCGGCATTTTTCTTGGTGCCGGCAAACAAGAATTGGCTCCAAAACAGCAGCTATAGTTGCCATCTCAAAGCCCTATTCACTCGGCTTTATACAGCTTTGACCTGTTTTTACCCTAAAAGCATAAAAAACAACCTTTATCCAAGCAGACAGCAGACAAAGGTTGTTTTTTCTCTGGCGTACCCGGGAGGATTCGAACCTCTGACCTTTGGAGTCGGAGGCTTACAAATTGAATCGTCTGCAATCCCCCGCATCATCTGAAAAAGTGCCTATTTTAGCCATTTTTGAGCATTTATCATGTCTACCATGCTCATCAAAACCAAGGCTTTTCTATCATGTTTTGTCAGTAGATTGTAGTATAATTGTAGTAATAATGTTCTATAATATAAACCAATAACACGCGCTCTCTTTACAAGACAATACGTCGTATCGTGAGAGAATCTGATCTCGATTATGCAAACGCTTTTGGCCGGTCTGGTCATATCGTCATTTACAGAATCGCAGTCACCCGTAAAACGTATGGGTTATACATGGGCTATAAGCCCTTAACTAAACAAGCACCTAACGACGCTTGCTTTCGTGAACGCAAGCTCCTATGTCTCATCTTACGTAATACCCCTTAGCGGATGTTTTTGCCACCTTCCGCGGCGCTGTCCGAAGGGAATATAACTCCCCCACAAGCTGTGGCGAGGTATTTGTCTATGCGTTTTTTGTTGTTCTCTCCCAATCCTCTTTCCGCATGCTGTGGCTGCGGAAAGAGCATACATTCGCTTGCTGCCGTCAGAAATCATCCGTATCCGGCATGACGAATGCCACGCCGGCAAAGCCCAGCAGGGTTTCGCGAAAAGCAGCGTCACCGGCGGGGTCCCGCTTTGGCCCGAGCGTGATGTACAGGCCGACCTGTTCCGGCAGCCCGCTCCGTGCCGCCACGATCTGCACGCGATCGATATTGGGGATATCCACAAGCGGCTGCACATGCTCCACGTCCTGCACCTCCAGATAAAACCTGCGGCTCCTGTTCCTGCGGCGCTTCTGCGCCTCCGTCTTGCCGAGCAGCACCATCGCCGCGATGACGATGCCCGTGGCCACAACCGCCAGCGCGTAAAAGCCGGTACCGACGAGGAGTCCGATCGCGGCCGTGGTCCAAAGGCCTGCCGCTGTGGTCAGCCCAACGACGTGATTTCCATCGCGCATCAGGATCGTCCCCGCTCCGAGAAAACCGATGCCGGAAATGACCTGTGCCCCCGCGCGCAGCGGATCGTTGGAGAAGCCGAGCCGATAGAAAACGAACAGTCCGGCGACCACGGCCGTCGTCGCGCCGATGCAGACGAGAATGTGTGTGCGCAGGCCGGCCGCCCGGCCATGCCGCTCGCGCTCCAGCCCGATCGCGCCGCCAAGAAGGGCCGCAATCAACAGCCGGAAAACACAAGACACCGTATTAAACTCCCGCAGACAGGTCAATAGCTCTTGTATCCAAAGCAATGAGAATCCCCCACCTTTCGCTCAGTTTTGTAATGTGTATCCCATGCTCGCTTACAGCAGCGGCATTCCTGCCCGTATCACAGTGGAAAACACCGTGCGGCTCCGCCGGCCCGGCAACGCGGGCAGGGCACGGGAAACGGGTATGAACCGGTGCTTCCGGGGCCGCCCCTGACAGAATCGTCCCACTGCACCCGCTTGCGATGAGGCAGCCGCGCTTTGCGTCCATCCTCCGGCACATCCATCCCAGGGGACACCATCAAAGCAGAGAAACGGAGCTTCCGCACTCACCCACATGTGCATCCATGTCGCAAGTAGGGCTGGCTCAGCGGCCGGTGACACGGCTTTCCGATGTGCGCGCGGTACATATCAACAGTATTCGCCGGTCAATCGAATACATCCTGCTCAATCAATTCCTCATAGGAGAAAATGGAGCGGTCCGCCGTTTCGCAGAGCTGGTTCCAAAGTGCGTCGGCGCACCGGTCATACACACCAATGACACACATGCCCGCTCTTTTCGCGCTCTCTGCGGCAAACAGCGCATCCTCGAACACAACGCATGCTTCGGCAGCAACCCCCAGTTTCTCTGCCATGAAGTGGAAGAGCTTGGGGGAGCGTTTATCCATGCCGATATCGTAGATGCTCGTAACGCTGTCGAGGGTCTCGAGCATGTGCAACTTCTCGAGCGCGGGCAAAACAATATCCCGCATGTTGCTTGTGACCGCCGCGCAGCGGACGCCCTTTCCGCACAGATGGTTCAGATATGCGACGGCCGCGGGCTTTTCCTTCACGCCGTTTCTATACTTCTCCGCTGCGATGGCGCAGAACGCATCCATGACCGCATGCGGATCCTCATTGGGAATATACCGTTCCTGCAGATAGCGGGCGCTGCGCGAAAAGCCCATTCTGGATATGATCCCGTCGATCTGCTCATCGATGGCGATGCCACGCTGCGCCATGTATCGTGCCGGAACATCCTCCCAGAGCGCAGCGGAGTCGAGCAACGTTCCGTCGATATCGAACAGTGCGACGGAATAACGCATTTGTTGTTCCATTTCCGTATTACCCCTTGATGCCACCGCGCGAGAATGCGGACACGATGCGTTTTCTTGCCACGATGAAGAGCGTCATCAGCGGAGTGATGATGACCGTTGCAGCCGCCATGAGCAGATCGTAGCGGGAGCTCGTATCGTTGTTAAATGTGATAAGCCCCACCTGCACGGTGCGCAGGGCATCGCTGCTGGTGACGATCATCGGCCACATGAACGAGTTCCACTCGCCAATGGCATTGAGCAGTACGACGGTCATGATTGCCGACTTGCTCATGGGCACCATGACGCGCCAGAGATACTTCCAACTGCCTGCACCATCGAGGCGCGCGGAATAGTAGTACGAATCGGGCATGCCAAGGAAGTTCTGCCTCAGGATATAAGTATAGTATACGCTCGCTGCGTTCGGAACAATGAGCGCATAGAACGTATCGAGCCATTGCAGCCGCGTCATGGAAACATAGTTCGTGATGAGCAGCATCTCATACGGCACCATCATCAGGCCGAGGAACATCGCAAAGATCGCATTGCGACCCGGAAACTCAAAGCGGGACGTCGCATAGGCCATCATGATAGAGAGGAATGTCTGCAGGCTGACCGCACCAACCGTAACGATGACGGAGTTGAGGAAGTACCTTGCAAACGGCGCCTTTACCATGGCTTCGGCATAGTTGCCCCACTGCGGATCGGCGGGAAACCATTTCGGCGGAATCGCCATGATCTCGGGCATCGTCTTCAGTGAGGACAGGATCATCCATATGAACGGCAGCAGCATGAACAACCCGCCGATGATGAGCACAGCATATGTGAGCGTTTCCGTAACGACCTTCTTACCCATAGCAGCCGCCCCCTTACTTGTAGAATACGAGCTTCTTCTGCACGAAGAGCTGCACGAGTGTGAGTACAAACACGATTACAAACAGCACGAGCGCTGCCGCAGAGGCAAGCCCGATCTGCCAGTTCTTAAAAAACGACTCATAGATATAGAACACGACCGTATACAACGAGCGCGCAGGCCCCGGTTCGCTGTTCCAAAGCACGAACACCTCGTTAAACACCTTGGAAGCGCTGATAACGCGCGTGCACAGAACGAGTGCTACCGTCGGCGAGAGCAGCGGCAGCGTGATCCTGCGGAAGCGTTTGAAAGCGCTCGACCCATCCAGCTGCGCGGCAATATAGTATCTCGGGTCGATCGACTGCAAGCCTGACAAGAACATGATGATCGAGGTCGGCATCGCTTTCCAGATGCCGAATACGCAGAGCGCGGCGAGGGCGTGATTGGGTTGTCGCAGCCACATGAGCCCCTTCGCGCCAAAGAACTGCAGGATGCTGTTGATGACGCCGTAGTCGGAGTTGAACATATACTTCCAAACGAGGCCGATCGCAACGCTCGAGGTAACCAGCGGTAGAAAGTAGACCGTTTGGAACAGACCTCCGAGCTTGATCTTGCGGTTGAGCAGGGTAGCAAACAGTAGCGCAAACGCCGTCGACACCGGCACTGTGATGAACACATAGAGCAGCGTATTCTTGAGGGAGGACAGGAAATACCGATCGGCGAAGAGCTTTTGAAAGTTTTCAAAGCCCACCGATTGATAGGTGTTGTCTATAAAATTGTAACTCTCGTAAAAGCTCGTGAGAAACACATTGATGATCGGCCAAACGGTGAACGTCAGGCAGATAAGCAGAAACGGGGAGGCATACAAAAACGGCTCCAGAAACGTTCTCACCGTGATCGGGACATCCGATTTTTTCTTCTTGCGTTTTCCTGTCATGGTTTTCCCCTTCAAACCAGCCGTTCGCCGCTCTCACGATCGAACACATAGACGCCCTTGTTGCGCAGGCGGAGCGGCACGCTGTCTCCCTCGGCAATGTGTGCAATCTCCTCCGGGAGGTAAAAGCGCACAATCTGGCCATCGAGCTCGAAAATGGCGAGCGCATCGCGGCCGATCACATACTTGCTGCGGATCACTGCAGTAAGATCGCTGGCCTCGTCCGCCCTGGCAACGCGGAGCGATTCGCAGCGCAGTCCGAGGCAGATAGATCTGCCGTTTTCGAGCGTTTCCACGCCCGCAATGCACACGGTATCCTCCCCGGCGCGGACCATTCCATTTTCGACAACACCGTTGACAATACAGATTGGCGGTGTTCCGAGGAACGTGGCGGCAAAGAGATTGGCAGGCTCATCATAAAGCACCTGCGGTGCAGCAACCTGCTGCACACGGCCATCCTTGAGCAACACAACCTCGTCGGAGATGGACATGGCCTCCTCCTGATCGTGTGTGACGAACACGGTGGTAACGTGCGTCTCCTGCTGGATGCGACGGATCTCTTCCCGCATCTCAAGGCGCAGCCGCGCGTCGAGGTTCGAGAGTGGCTCGTCAAGCAGCAGGATGCGTGGCTCCTTCGCAAGCGCCCTTGCAATGGCAACGCGCTGTTGCTGTCCTCCCGAAAGCTGGCCGGGCCTGCGGTCCATGAGCTCCTCGACACGTACCAGCTTTGCGAGCTCAAGGGCGCGCGCTTCCCGCGCTGTCTTTTTCATTTCCTTGCGGCTCTCTAACGGGAAACAGATGTTTTGACGCACAGTCATGTGCGGATAGAGCGAGTAGTTTTGAAAGACGAGGCCTACTCCGCGCTTCTCCATGGGCACTTTGGCAACGTCATGATCGCCGAAGTAGATCGCGCCCTCGGTCGGCGGAAGGATGCCTGCGATCATGTTCAGAATGGTGGATTTTCCGCAGCCGGAGGGCCCCAGCAATGCGGTCAAGCCCCCCTCGCGAAAGAGGATGTTCACGCGATCCACCGCGGTGGTCGCGTCAAACTGCTTCAAAAGGTTTTCCAAGCGAATCTGCATCTGTTTTCTCCGTTCTGCCGTCGCAGGCGCATTTTTCCTTGTTTATCGCAGAGCGCCTTCCACAACAGGAAAGCGCTCTGCAAAAGATGTTGTACAGTCTGTAAAGATTTCTCAGCCGTTGAGCGCGGCATCCGCATCTGCCTTGTACTGCGCAATCGCGTCGTCGATGGACAGCGTGCCGAGCAATACCTCGTCGATGCACGCGGCGATAGCGTTGTTCGCGGCCTTGGCGCCGGTGGCGGCGGGCTGGTAGCCAAGGCGATCGTATTCCTCAACTAGGACGGCGGTAGAGAGGGCACCCTTCAGGTACTCCTGATACGACTCAGACTCGATCGCGCTGCTGCGAACCGGCATTGCATCGTAGCCGATACCCCACGTTGCCTGATAGTCCGCCGTGGTCCAGAACTTCAGGAACTCATAAGCGGCCTGCTGGCGCAGCTCGTCAGACTTGAGAACGACGGCGTTGACGCCCCACATGGTGACATAATCGGTATTCGTGTCGGCAACGGTCGGTAGCTCGGCAACGCCCACGTTAAAGGTGATGCCATAGTTGGAGAACAGCTTGCTGTAGTTCGCGGAAGTGCCCATGACCATGTAGATCAGCTCCGCTGCAAACGGCGTGCAGAGGCTGTTGTCATCGCCCTTGAGGCGCAGGTAGCCCTTGTCGGTGAGGTCCTTAAAGTAACCGAGCGCCGTGCGGGATTCCTCGGAATCGAAGTTGGCGGCCTTGTTCGCGTAATCGATGTAGGTGCCGCCCATCTGGGTGACCATGTCAACATAGTTCTCATCCAGATAATCGGAGCCGAGCGCCGCTTTGCCAGTAAGGGTATTGATCTGCTCGCAGAGCGCGGCCAGCTCTTCCCAGGTGGTGGGAACGCTCAGATTGTTCTCCGCAAAGAAGTCGGCGTTGTAATACATGACCTCGCCGGTACGGGAGATCGGCAGCATATACATATGGCCATCCCACTGCTGTGCCTCGGCGATGATGCCTGCATTATAATCATCGAAATCCGCAATGCCGATGTTCTGATCGGTGATGTACGGGAGCAGATCAACAGCAACGTCCATATCAACATAGTTGTTGGTGGTGGCGGCATCGCTGCAGAAGATGATGTCCGGCGGGTTCTGAGCCTTCAGTGCAGCCATGATCTTCGCGTCGATCTCATTCCAGGTCTGCTGGGTGGCTTCGACGGTAATGAAATCCTGGCTGGCGTTGAAGTCGGCAATCGCGGCAAGGAAGTTCTCCTCGTTCTTGTTGCCAAACGTATACCAAGCGGAGATCGTCACCTTCTCGGAGATGGGCTGCATCCCGGCGGGCTCCTCCGTAGCTTGGGGCTCGGCAGGCGCTTCCGTGACTGCGGGAGCTGCCGTGGGTTCCGTCTCGGGCTGCACTTTCTTGACGCAGCCAACCATGGCCACGACCATCAAAACCGCAATCATCAGACATGCGAATCTCTTCATTGTGTAAATCCTCCTTTTGAAGTCACCCCTATCGTAGCAAGGTGGATTCTGCGGGGCAAGGAGGTATAACGAATCATACACGGTTGATAAGGATTTGTTTGTCAATCCTCCCACGGGGAAACAGGCGGGATATCCACTCGCCCGCGCTACCTTATCTGTGCTTTTGCCTGCGGTGCATCTCCGCATAGAGCTTTGCAAGATCGCGTACCGTCTCCGTATCCTTCGCCTCGGGCAGGCACACGAGGTTGACCTCGCGCACCATGCGCTTGTTCTCCATCGGCAGCAAAACCAGCGTGCCCGCCGCAATCTCTTCCTCGCAGGAGCGTTCGGAGAGGATGCTCACACCATAGTTCTTCTTTACGAGCGCTTTGATCGCCTCGTTGCTGTCAATCTCCATGATGATATCGAACGAATCAATGACTTCAAAGAGCTGGCGCATCAGGCTCTCGACCACCGCCCGTGTGCCCGACGAAGCATCACGCAGGATGAGCTTTCGCTGCTTAAGGTCCTCGATCGTGACAACGCTCTTCCTT
>ULWH01059842.1_pt1 | contig 25186 bp, 24 predicted proteins | sample 1960201 | NCBI WGS metagenome assembly ULWH01 (sample SAMEA4835808, study PRJEB28245) | human gut metagenome | biome: gut microbiome; material: fecal sample | place: Denmark | collected 2008
GATCCGAATACACCGGATAATCCGAACAAGCCGGACAAGCCGAATACACCGGATAATCCGAACAATCCGAACAAGCCGAATACACCGGATAATCCGAACAATCCGAACAATCCGAGCAATCCGAATACACCGGACAAGCCGACAGAGCCCAAGACTCCGTCTGCGACCGGCGACACAAGAAGCGTTGTCCTGATGTCTGCGATAGCGGTCATCAGTCTGGCAGTGCTTGCAGGTACTTATCGCAAGAAAAGGCCAAACTGATCATATGTGGGCGATTAGTTGACTTATTGCAATAGTGCATATAAAATAGGAACGGCAAAAGCCGCTCCTATTTTTATTTTCCCGAGGAACACGGAATGAACGATAAAATGCGAAAAATCATCCGTCTGATTGCTTTGATAGCGCTCATTGTCTCGGCAGGCGTTCTCATATTCTATGCGGTCGACGATCTGCGCAGCAAAAACACCGGCGATAAGATAAAGGATCTTAAGGGCGCTCAGGCGACCTCTGCCCTGCCCGATATTCTGCCTGAGTACAAGGCTCTGTATGCGGAAACCCCCGACACTATCGGCTGGCTGAGGATAGACGGAACGGGTATAGATAACGTCGTAATGTACGCGCCCGACGAGATCGACAAATATCTGCACACGGACTTTTACGGCAAGTACTCCTACCGCGGCTGCCTGTTCGTTGACGAGTACTGCGATATACTCTCGTCCGACAATCTGATAATATACGGGCACAACATGAAGGACTACTCAATGTTCGGCTCACTCATGTACTATGTCAGCGAGGATTTTTACAGGCAGCACAAGCTCATAAGCTTTGACACGATATACGAAAAGCAGACCTATGAGATCGTCGCGGCGATAAAGACCGAGCTTGTGCCAGAGGGCAGCGGCGAATTTAAGTACTATGAATACACCGGCAGCGGCGATGAGGCCTCGTTTAGCGAATACGTTAAATTCATCGAGGAAAACAAGCTCTATGACACAGACGCCGAGCTTTCGCCGGGCGATAAGATACTCACTCTTTCAACCTGCGCATATCACTCCGAGGACGGCCGCTTCATCGTAGTCGCAAGAAAGATATAAAAAAACCTTCATGCTTTTGCATGAAGGTTTTTTTGGTGACCCGTACGGGAATCGAACCCATGTTACCGCCGTGAAAGGGCGGTGTCTTAACCGCTTGACCAACGGGCCTAAATTAAGGCGCAGGTAAAAATATCTGCGCCTTTTTGGTAGCGGCACCTGGATTCGAACCGGGGACACTGCGGGTATGAACCGCATGCTCTAGCCAACTGAGCTATGCCGCCATTTCTCAAATGAGCAATTGGAATTATACAAGACACAGCTCGGATTGTCAACATATTTTTTTATTTTTCTTCAGATTTCATATCGGGAGATAGACCGTCGGGTCAACGCTCGCTCCGTCGCGGCTCATGGCAAAGTGCATGTGACTGCCCTGCCCTATCTCGCACAGCGCCGTTTTGCCGACAGAGCCTATGACGTCTCCGCTCTTGACCTTGTCTCCGGCTGCAACGGTCGGCGTTTCGGCAAGGTTTGAGTAGGTCGTCTTGATGCCGCTGCCGTGGTCGATAACAACCGTCGTGCCGTACAGATCGTCCTGCGTTACGCTTATTACCTCTCCGTCGCCCGCGGCGACGACAACCTCGCCCTGCTGCGCCAGGATATCCACGCCGTCATGCGTGCGCCAGTCGGCCATCGTAACGTCGTAGCTGAGCGCCTCCACGCTGTAGCCGCGCTCTATCTCACCCGACACCGGCCAGCGCCACGCCGTCTGCTCGGGCCACACATCGTCCTGAGTGAGCGTTCCTGCGGACACAACGTCCTCCTCGTTCGGAGCGTCCACCGGCTTCGGAGCCTCGGTGCTTACCGGCGGCTGCGCGCTCGGCTCGGGGCTGCGCGTCTGCTGCGCGGCGCTCATGCCGGGGTTTAAGCCGTCCGCCGGAGTATCCGCCTCCTTTGCGAGACTGTAGGCCGATATTCCTATCACGATCACACATAGCGCAAGGACTATGTAGAAGCCCTTGCCGGCAAAAAACTTATCCAGTCTGCCGCTTTTTTCGTTCTGCATAGATAAACCCTCCTTTATCTACGCCTATTGTTGACCGTTTTATAAGGGAATATACAAAAGACGATATGTATTGTATATCATCCATAAATGCACATTGCTGATTTTGTGAATAAGTGCAAATCTCTGATAATTTGAAAATAGCTGTTTCAAATCCGGTCTTTGTATTGTACAATAAATTAAAAGACTGTAATTAAAATAATTTTTTCGAAAATATTTGTCCCCTTTTTCCGAAATTCACTGTCTATATATAATGAGGGGATAAGAAAACGGTTACCATGCCGTATAGCTGTGTAAAATTTCAAGGAGGTACTCATGAAAAATTTAAAGGCCATGTCTCTGCTGCTTGCATTACTCATGCTTTTTTCGCTGTGCGCCTGCGGAAACGACAACACGTCAGCTTCGGTGCATCCGAGCATTGCGCCTCCCGGGGCCGACGCTCATGCAGATCTGTCTCTGCCCGCCAAAATCAGAGTGGAGGATGCAGGTGAAACGGCATCGCTGTACGAGCTCACGATAGATGATGAAGCCGCCGTTAAGCAAATTGAAGGCTGCTTTGGTATAGAGCTGTCCAAAGCGTCAAGGTCAAATGATGAGCTGGGAGTCACTTATACCACGGATGATTATATAGTCGATATAGAAAGCGACAACGGGTACTGGTCAGTCATAAGCCGCAGCAGTCCTTCCGCGAAATCCGGAGCATCTATGAGCGATGCTGAAGCGCTGAAAATCGCAAAAGCGTTTGTAGAAGAAAACAGCCTTTGGCCGGAGGAAATAGAGAACGTAAAGGTTGTAGATCAATACGGAACAAATGAGGATAATGTATACGGCGTCGACACGAAGAGCGTATTCTTCTATCCGCAGGTTGACGGTAAAATTGTTCTGGGAAGATACCGGATCAACATCAACATAAATCTCGACGGAAGCATACAGTCAGTTCACTGCCTTGTAAGCCGGACAGGCAGCAGCACAACCGCAAAGCTCAAAAGCAGCGCCGATATTTCAGCCGACTTGCAGGCAAAAAACTATTCCGCAAGCTTTACCTCCGACCTGACAAGCGCAAAGATAACGGACTGCACGCTCTGCTACTACGCCGACAGCGTTAAGCACGACGGCAAGACCTACCTCTTCCCCGTCTATGTCATGAACGGCGAGGGCACGAACACAGGCGGCGAGAAGGAGACATTTGATATAATAATCGACGCACTTAAATAAGTCCATACAGTAAAAAGGTCAGGATTTTATCCTGACCTTTTTGCTTATTAATCACTTTTTGCAGTCGCGGCAGTCCTTGCAGTCTTTCGAGCAGCCGGAGCATTTGCCGCCGCAGCAGCCTCTGCCCTTTTTCATGCTGCGCAGGGCGAGGACGAGCCATATGACAAGAACGGCAATTATGATAAATTCCATATCAGAAAATCACCCCTATAAGCGTGTACACGCAGAAGGCCGCCAGCCACGCCACGCAGCACTGCGAGGCCATGACGAGCACGGTTTTTACTCCGCTGCCGAGCTCGCGCCTGAGCGCCGCAAGCGCGGCCACGCAGGGCGTATACAGCAGGCAGAACACGAGGAAGCTCACCGCCGAGGGCAGCGTGAAAAGCGAACCCAGCGCCGCGCTGCTTAGATTTGCGCCGACGCCCATGAGAACGCCGAGAGTGCTTATTACGGCCTCCTTGGCCATAAGGCCGGTGACGAGCGCCGTTGCAACGCGCCAGTCTCCGAAGCCGAGCGGCGCAAAAATCGGGGCGAGCCATGTGCCGATGATGGCAAGCAGACTGTCGCCGCTCCCCTGCCCGACGACGTTGAGGCGAACGTCGAAGTTCTGCAAAAACCATATAACGATGGTAGCGGCAAAAATAACGGTGAACGCACGGCGTATAAAATCCCATGCCTTCTCCCACATGAGCAGCAGCACCGTTTTCAGCGACGGCATACGGTAATTTGGAAGCTCCATGACGAAGGGCACGGGCTTTCCCGTGAATGCCGTTTTGCTAAGTATTTTTGCCGCTATTATTCCCATGAGCATTCCGAAAACATACAGGCAGATCATGACGAGGCCGCCGTTATTCGGGAAAAACGCCGCAGTGAACACAGCGTAGATCGGTATCTTCGCAGAGCAGCTCATAAACGGGATGAGCAGCATAGTCATTTTGCGGTCACGCTCGGATGAGAGCGTGCGCGTTGACATGATGGCCGGCACAGAGCAGCCGAAGCCTATGAGCATCGGCACAAAGCTGCGGCCGGACAGCCCGATGCGGCGCAATAGCTTATCCATGACAAACGCGACACGCGACATATAGCCCGTATCCTCCAGAATGGCAAGGAAGAAAAACAGCACGACGATTATCGGCAGAAAGCTCAGCATACTGCCTACGCCGGCAAAAACGCCGTCAATGACAAGGCTGTGCACGACAGGGTTCAGGCCGTAGGCCGTCAGCGCATTGTCTGTAAGCTGCGTCACGCCGGCGATGCCCAGCGCGAGAAGATCCGACAGCCACTTACCCAAAACGCTGAACGTCATCCAGAATATGAAGCCCATGATGGCTATAAAGGTAGGGATTGCAAGGTATTTGTTCGTGAGCACCTTGTCTATCCTGACGCTGCGCAGCATCTCCTTGCTCTCCTGTGCCTTTATGACGCACTCGGAGCACACGGCCTCTATAAAGCGGTATCGCATCTCGGCCAGAGCCGCGTTGCGGTCAAGCCCGCCCTCGGTTTCCATCTCGAGCACGGCGTGGCCTATAAGCTCAAGCTCATTTTCACTGAGCTTGAGCGCGGAGATTATCTCGTCATCCTCCTCAATAACGCGAGTCGCGGCAAAGCGCGAGGGTACACCGATCTTATCGGCATGATCCTCAACAACGTGACTGACGGTATGTATGCAGCGGTGCACAGGGCCGGCCGAGCAGAAGTCTATCCGGCGCGGCTTGCGTGCGTTTTCGGCAGTCTCGGCAACGACGCGCATAAGCTCGTCAACGCCGTCGTTCTTCGCCGCCGCTATCGGCACAACGGGTATGCCAAGTCTGTCGGACAGCTTTTGTATATCAACGCTTCCATGATTGCCTAAAAGCTCATCCATCATGTTCAGTGCAAGTACCATTGGCTTGCCCATCTCGATGAGCTGGAGCGTTAGATACAGATTGCGCTCTATATTCGTCGCGTCTACTATATTGATTATCGCATCCGGCTTGCGGTCGATTATGAAATTTCGCGTTACCTTTTCCTCGCCGGAATACGGACGGATGGAGTATATGCCCGGCAGATCTACAAGCTCATAGCCCTTCCAGCCGATGACCTGACCTATCTTGTGCTCTATCGTGACACCCGGAAAATTGCCGACGTGCTGATTTGAGCCGGTGAGCTGATTAAAAAGTGTTGTTTTACCGCAGTTCTGATTTCCCACAAGAGCAAGAAGCATGACTATATCTCCTCCTTGGGGCGAACCTCTATGCATGCAGCATCTTCCTTGCGAAGGGTCATCGTATAGCCTCTGAGATAAAGCTCCATCGGGTCGCCGAGCGGTGCGATCTTGCGCACCGTAACCTCTGTGTGCGGTATGAGACCCATATCGAGCAGGTGACAGCGCAGGTCGCCCTCACCTCCGACTGTTAAAATTATTGCGGGTTTGCCAATCGGCAGCTTATCAAGTGTCATAAAAACCTCCACGGTGCGGCTAATATGTTAGGTTCGCCTAACTTATGTTAGTTTACGCTAACGCAGTGGTTTTGTCAATAAAAAGGCATTCGGCTTTTTATTATCCTCCTATTTTACGCTGTACAATATAAAATTAAAACCTCCGGCTGAGCCGGAGGTTTTAATTGTTGTCATTATTTGTCATGTGCCGAGATATGCGGCCTTGATCTGCTCATTTGCAAGCAGCTCCGCGCCGGAGCCGGACATAGTGAGTCTGCCGGTCTCAAGAACATAGCCGATATGCGCCGTCTTGAGCGCCATGTTCGCGTTCTGCTCTATCAGCAGGACGGTAACGCCGCGTTTGTTTATCTCCTTAATGATGTCAAAGATTCCTCGCACGATGATGGGCGCAAGACCGAGGGACGGCTCGTCCATCATGATGACCTTGGGGCGGCTCATGAGAGCTCTGCCGACTGCGAGCATCTGCTGCTCTCCGCCGGAGAGGGTGCCTCCCTCCTGCCACGAGCGCTCCTTGAGTCTTGGGAACAGGTCGTACACCCAGTTGAGATCATCGGTCAGATCATCATTGCGCAGGTACGCGCCGATCTTGAGGTTCTCGACAACCGTGAGGTCCGGGAATATCTTGCGCCCCTCAGGGACGAGGGTTATGCCCTTGGTGACGATAGACGTCGGGTCAAGGCCCGTTATGCTCTCGCCATTAAACTCTATTGAGCCGCCGGAGGGCTTTACAAGTCCCGCTATTGCACGCAGAGTCGAGCTCTTGCCCGCTCCGTTCGCGCCGATAAGGGTGACGATCTGCCCTTCGGGAACGTCAAAGCTTATGCCCTTGACGGCCTCAATGCCGCCGTAATTGACCTTGAGGTCATTGATTTTCAGTATTGTATCACTCATCTTCAACAACCCCCAAATATGCGTCAATGACTCGCTGATTATTTTGAACCTCCTTGGGCGTGCCCTGAGCTATCTCGGAGCCGAAGTCGATGACATAGATATAATCGGATATCTGCATGACAAGCTCCATGTGATGCTCGATAAGGAACACCGTCAGGTGGTGCTTTTCGCGTATCTCGCGGATAAACTGAGCAAGCTCAAGCGTCTCCTGCGGGTTCATACCTGCGGCAGGCTCGTCGAGAAGCAGAAGCTTCGGGTCGGCGGCAAGTGCGCGCGCTATCTCAAGGCGGCGCTGAAGACCATAGGGCAGGCTCGTTGCTATCTCATCCTTGTATTTATCAAGGCCCTGCTCGCGCAGAAGCTCCATCGTCTCCTCGCGCATGCGTTTCTCTTCCTTCGCGTTTCCGCGGAAGGTGGCGGAGAAGACATTCTGCTTTGCGTGCATATGCTTTGCGATAAGGACGTTTTCAAAAACGGTCATGCTCTTCCAAAGTCTTATGTTCTGGAAGGTACGCGCAATGCCCTGCTTGGTGATCTTATCCGGCGTATTGGCGACGACCTTACCGAGGTACATATCGCCGTTTTCACCCTTGTAGTTTTTCTTCATCTTGCCCTGCGGATGATTACGCACGATGGGCTTGCCCATGAACTCGACAAGGCCGTTTGTCGGCTCATAAACGCCGGTGATGCAGTTAAACGCAGTGGTCTTACCGGCACCGTTGGGGCCGATGAGGGCGACTATCTTGCCCTCGGGGATATCGAGCGAGAGGTTGTTGACGGCGACGACGCCGCCGAACTGCATCGTAACGTTTTCAACATGGAGAACATTATCGCTCATTACGCGGCACCTCCCTCTTGAGCTTTTTCGGACTTTGCGGCTTTTTTGGCTTTTATTTTTCTGATAAGTCCGGCAAAGGACAGCTCCTTATTGCCCATGATGCCCTGTGAGAAGAACAGTACGATTATCATGATAACAACGGAGAATACGACCTTGCGGAAGCCGTCGCGGAAGAAGCTGACCTCAATATTGCCGAAGGGCAGCATGCCGGAGTCAAGGAAGCGGAGCCACCACTCGGAGCAGGCGATATACAGGAAAGCCGCAATACAGCTGCCGGAGACCGAGCCGATGCCGCCGATAACGACTATAAGCAGCAGCTCGTAGGTCATTGCGGACATAAAGGCCGAGGCCTGGACAGTTGCCTGGAACATCGCAAGAAGCGCACCGCCGACGCCGGCAAAGAAGCTGGAGATGACAAACGACAGCATCTTGTGCTTAAACAGATTGATGCCCATCGCCTCAGCCGCGACCTCATCGTCACGGATGGCCTTGAACGCACGGCCGTAGGATGAGTTGATAAGCAGGACGATGATAATAATGCATATCATCGCTATCAGGAACGGGAACACGGTGTTGAGCTTAAACACTTGAGCGCCGAGCTGTATCTTCATATCACTGAAGATCGTGTAGTCGCGCAGGAGGTTCGAGCCGTTTGTGATAGTGCCGAGGCCGTTCCACTGGAATATTGCGCGGATGATCTCGGCAAAGCCGAGAGTTGCGATGGCGAGATAGTCGCTCTTGAGGCGCAGCACGGGGATGCCGATGAGCGCAGCGAATATCGCGGCCGCAATGCCTGCTATAATGATGCATATGATCGCGCCGAGGAAGCTGCCGAGGTTAACGCCGATCGCGTTGCCGAGCATCTCCGGTATCGAAAACTGAAGCGCACCGCCGTCAAAATACTGGTAAACGGCGTCATGCCGTGCAGCAGGGATGGAGAATATCGAGTATGCATATGCGCCGATGAGCATAAAGCCCGCCTGACCGAGCGAGAACAGTCCCGTAAAGCCGTTGAGCAGGTTCATCGACACGCACACCAGCGAGTATATCGCGCCCTTCTTGAGCACAGGAAGGAGCATCAGCGTAAATTTTGAGGGCTTGATAAAGTTATCAAGCGCAAACAGCACAGCATACAGAATAACAAGAGCTACTATTGTCAGCCACATGCCCTGGCGCTTTGCGACTTCGTCCGGAGTTCTGAGGACCTTTTTATTCATTGTTTCGTTCATAGCCCTCACCTCACACCTTATCCGTAGCCTTCTCGCCGAAGATGCCGGTGGGCTTGACGAGGAGGATTATTATCAGCAGCACGAACGTGAACGCATCGGAGAACACGGTCCAGCTCTGGCCGAACGCTTTTATAATATTTTCGCAAATACCGATTATAAACGCGCCGATGACCGCACCGGGGATAGACCCGATGCCGCCGAAAACAGCCGCAACGAAGGCCTTCAGGCCGGGCATTGCGCCGGAGGTCGGAACAACGGTCGTGTAGTTCGAGAAATAAAGCAGCGATCCGATGGCCGCGAGAAAACAGCCGATAACAAAGGTAAAGGATATGACCGAATTGATTTTTATGCCCATGAGCTGGCTCGTTTCAAAATCCTTTGCGACAGCGCGCATGGCCATGCCTATCTTTGTATGGTTTATAAGGAATACGAGCGCCAAAACAAGCACGAGCGTAAGTATCGGCGTAATGAGCGTTACCATCTTGGTCGTTGCACCCCAGATCGTTATCTGCTTGGACAGAAACGGAATGGCAGGGTAAGAGCGCGGCAGACCGCCGGTGAAGTACAGCGCACAGTTTTGCAGAAGATACGATACGCCGATAGCGGAGATCATTACCGACATACGCGGCGAGGATCTCAGCGGCTTGTACGCAACGCGCTCTATCGCGACGCCAAGCACGACAGTAAGAACGATAACAAGAATTATCGACAGCCACATCGGTAGGCCGCCGGCTATGGCATAGACCATAATAAGACCCGCTACCATAAACACATCGCCGTGAGCAAAGTTAATAAGTCTAAGTATGCCGTAAACCATCGTGTAGCCGATGGCTATAAGGGCATACTGACCGCCCACGGATATGCCAGATAGCAGATAACGGAAATTTTCATGTAAAAATTCGATCATCTGAGGACCATCCTATCTCTCTTTCGGAACGCATAAATATGCTCTGCATTTCTTTGTACGGAGCATATTTATGCGCTCCTGCCTTGATTTGCGAGGAATTCAGTGCCGCTTAATAAAACGGCATATGGTGGGGATGCCGCCGGCATCCCCACCACAGTGTCATTTTACAGGTTTCGTATTAAGCTGTGCCTGTAGCATTGCGGCATTATGCCTCAGCTTTCTGGACTGCGACGAACTCCCACTCGCCGGTCTCGCTGTTGGACTTCTTGATAACAGCGGAATCACGGATAGCGTCGCCGATCTCGTTGAATGCGATGGAGCCGGAGATGCCTGTGTAGGTAACATTGGGCAGAGCTGCCATTACAGCTGCCGGATCGGTGGAGCCTGCGGCCTTGAGAGCCTCGATCGCTACCATGTATGCATCGTAACCCATGATAGTAACTGCTGAGAGCATGTCGTTGCCGCCGTTATTCTCAAGGTTCTTTGCGTCACTGTTGATCCATTCCTTGATGCCCTTTTCAAAGTCGGGGTTTGCACCCTCCTGATAGAAGGTGGAGACATAGACCTGAACGTCCTTGCCCTTGGTCGCGCCGACGATGGTGTTGTTATCCCATGTATCGGAGCCGAGGAGAGGAATATCGATGCCCTGTGCGGCAGACTGCTCAACGATGAGCTGTGCGTACTGGATAGAGCAGGGAGCGAAGATAGCCTGAGCGCCTGCCTTCTTGGCGTTGTTCAGGTAAGATGTGAAGTCGGAGTTATCCTTGGGGAAGGACTCGGTGATGACCTTGATGCCGAGCTTCTCTGACGCCTCCTTGCAGTAGTTGATGAGGCCCTGGTCATAGTCGTTGCCGAGCTCGCCCAGGCAGTAGATGGTATCGGCCTTCAGCTGCTCCTTTGCAAAGTTTGCGTGAACGGTGCCCTGGAACGGGTCAAGGAAGCAGATACGGAAGTAGTGGCTGTTGCCCTCGGTGACCTGAGGGTTGGTACAGGTAACACCCAGTGCGGGGATACCAGCCTCTTTAAAGGTATTGGAACCGGCGATCGCAACGTTGGAGCCGTAAGTACCGAGAACGATGGATACGCCCTGCGCAACGAGCTGGGAGGCAGCGGATGCAGCCTTATCGGTGGTAGACTCGTTATCAGCTATGACGAGCTCGACCTTATAGGTCTCGCCGCCGATCTCAACGGTGGGATTCTGAGCATTTGCATACTGCATGCCGAGAACCTCCTGCTTGCCGCCTGCGCCGTTCTGACCGGTTATGGGCTCAAAGACGCCGATCTTGACGACCTTATCGCCGCTGCTGTCGCCGCCGTCGCCGCATGCGCACAGCGAAAATACCATGAGCATCGCAAGAACAAGTGCTAAAAACTTCTTCATTGGGTTTTCCTCCTAAATAAATCTCAACTTTCAACTTTCTCCGTGTCCGCGCAAGGCGAACATTTGTCTTTATGTTGATAGTTGGCATTATAAACTACGAAAAAGCAAATTGCAACTGTTTTTTGAATATTTTATTAATATAATTCTGACAATGTTTTGAATATGGAATAAAGCTTACATTATTTTCGGGCTCGTTCGCCAGTCCGCGCCGCCCTTTCGTTCTCCGCGTGCGGCATAGCCGATGACATACAGATCGTGTGCGGCACTGCCAAGTTCAAAGAGCCCGCGGCACTCATCCCCGCAGCTTTTTACCTCAGCGGGCTTTGTTATGACCGGTATGCGCGACTTTTCGCCCATATCGCGCAGCAGCGAGCAGCCGCGTGAATTTGCCGCCAGAACGCGGGCATAGGGAGGCGTCTCGGCCGACATCTGTGCGCTTATGCCGAGGGCGGCGCACATTATAATACGGCGTATGCGGCTGAGGGCATAGCGCTTGCTCTTTCCCGCGGCCAGTATCGCGTCGAGGCTGCACTCCTCCTTCGCCGCCCGGGCTATGCGGTTGTGCAGTCCCTCCCCGGTGTCGGGAAGTGCGGCATAAGCCTTGTCCGGCAGCATGCGCAGGCGGGATATTATTGCGCTCTCCAGGCTTTCGGGGGTCACCGGGCCGCGGCCGAGCTTTTCCTCACGCCGATAGACGGCGTAGGCGCTCTCCGGCAGCTCTGAAGCGATATCCTTGCCGCCTGATATCATGCGGCGTATCTCCGCCGCCGACTTATAGCCCTCGCCGGAGAGCTCATCATGCCCCGAGCCGAAGCGCTGTATGGTCACAGGCTGCAGGTTGAGTCCGAGATTGTATATCGCTTTAATGTATTCGACGGCAAGAATATTGTTCGGCGTTTCGAGCTGGCAGGACATTTCGCCCAGGCGCTTTGCCACGGCTCTCTGCCGTGCGGCGGCAAAGGCTATGCCCTCATCCGATGCAAGCTCTGCGCGTATATCCGCGCCGATGAGCGGATCGATGAGTGTTTCCGCTATCGTTTCGAGAACCTCGACCTCGCCGCACTCGCTGCCGAAGCTCAGATGCGTGACAACGCCCGTTGCGCCGAGCATACCCACTGCGCCGCGTGCAAAGCCCTCCGCCGAGGACAGTACCCACGGCAGCGGAAGCTCCAGCACGAGATCGACGCCGCTGCGCACCGCCGCCTCGGCACGCGCAAATTTTGAATACACGGCCGCCTCGCCGCGTTGAATGAAATCTCCCGACATCGCGCACACCACGGGGCAGTCCTCTCCCATGAGCTTTTTCATCTCCGTAATATGGTGCATATGCCCATAATGGAAGGGATTATACTCTCCTACTATGCCTATTACGCTCAAATCATTCATTCCCTTCAAAAATTACTTGATTTTTGTGCAAAATGTATTAAAATAAACTCGGTATGTATTAATGATACAATTATTTTGTGATTTTTACAATAAGAAAGGAATATCGGAATGAAAATTCTTGTTATCAATGCAGGCAGCTCTTCACTGAAGTATCAGCTCATAGACATGGAGACAGAGTCTGTCATGGCTAAAGGTCTTTGCGAGCGCATCGGCATCGACGGCCACCTCAAGCACAGCCCACTGGTCGGCGGCAAGCCCGTATTTGACGAGGATCTCGCAATGCCCACTCATGCTGAGGCAATAGCGGCTGTTATCGACAAGCTCACCAGCGCCGAGTACGGCGTTGTCGCCTCCATGAAGGAGATTGACGCTGTCGGTCACCGTGTCGTTCACGGCGGCGAGAAATTTGCCTGCTCGGTCCTCATCGACGACACCGTCATGGAAGCTCTCAAGGAGTGCACGCCCTTCGCTCCCCTGCACAACCCCGCAAACATCATCGGCATCAACGCCTGCCGCGACGTTATGGGTGACGTTCCCATGGTTGCAGTATTTGACACCGCATTTCATCAGACCATGCCCGGCAAGGCTTATATGTATGCCATTCCCTATGAATATTACAAGAATGACGGCATCCGCCGCTACGGCTTCCACGGCACCTCCCACCGCTATGTTTCCGGCCGCTGCGCAGAGCTCATGGGCAAGCCCATCGGGGAACTCAAGATTATCTCCTGTCACATGGGCAACGGCAGCTCCATCGCCGCTATCGACGGCGGCAAGTGCGTCGACACCTCCATGGGCTTCACTCCCCTGGTCGGCCTCCCCATGGGCACCCGCTGCGGCGATCTGGACGCGGGCGTTATCCAGTTTATCATGAACAAGTACGGCATCAGCATTGACGAGATGCTCAACATACTCAACAAGAAATCCGGCGTTCTGGGCGTTTCCGGCGTTTCCTCCGACTTCCGTGATCTCGATAGCGCCGCGGCCGAGGGCAACGAGCGCGCACAGCTGGCACTGGATATGTTCCATTACTGGGTCGCAAAGGTCGCAGGCTCTTATGCTGCCGCAATGAACGGTGTTGACGCCATTGTATTCACAGCAGGCGTCGGCGAGAATTCCAAGAGCTCCCGCAAGGCCATCGCCGAGTACTTCGGCTATCTGGGCGTCGCCATCGACGACGAGGCAAACTCCAAGCGCGGCGAGGATATCATGATCTCCACCCCCGATTCCAAGGTCAAGGTCTTCGTTATTCCCACCAATGAAGAGCTCGTCATTGCACGCGATACCCGCGACATAGTCGGCTAAGCCGAAAAACACGCTGCCGTCCCTGCAAACGCAGAGACGGCAGTTTTTTGTGCGCTGTTGTTATAATAATGGAGCGATGACTCGCAGTATGCGATCAAGAAGCTCGCCGAAAAAGCTCGTGTGGCAATCGGCAAGCTCTATTTTGCGGCATTTTTCGATCGTAGCAAGGTCGTCATTTCTCAGGTCGATTACCGCCGGGCTGTCATAAAAGAGCGTTCCGCATTCAAAGTGCAGATACAGGCTGCGATAGTCCATGTTTATTGTTCCGACGACGCCGAGTTTATCGTCGGAAACATAGCTTTTTGCGTGTATAAAGCCGGGCGTATACTCATATATTTTCACGCCTGCCCGGATAAGAGATGCATAGTACGATCTTGTCAGACGGTAGACCATCTTTTTATCGGGTATTCCCGGGGTAATAAGGCGCACGTCAACACCGCGCTTTGCCGCGAGGCACAGCGCGTTTTGCAGGCTGCTGTCAACGGCGAGATAAGGCGTTGTTATATAAACATAGCTGCTTGCACTGTAGAGGATATCGGTATAGACATTTTCGCTCGTATTCTCATCGTCGAGCGGACTGTCGGAAAAGCTGAGGATATAGCCGTCGTCTTCGCCGCCGCTCTCTTCATACTTTTCGGGCACATAGTCATGATAAGTCCCCTCTTTTTCCTCAAAGGCGTTCCACATTTCAAGGAACATAAGCGTGAGGTTTTCAACTCCCGGGCCCTTGAACATAAGGCCGGTGTCCTTCCAGTGACCGAAGCGTTCTTTTTGATTTATATACTCATCGCTTATATTTATGCCGCCTATAAAGCCTACCTTCCCGTCGATGACGGTTATCTTTCGGTGGTCGCGGTTATTCATCACGATGCTGACGACGGGCACGAACTTGTTAAACGCCATGGCCTTGATGCCGTAGCTGCGCAGTGTCTGATAGTAGTTTGACGGCAGATAGTCCGCGCAGCCTACATCATCGTATATTACACGAACATCGACGCCCTGCTCCACCTTGCGGCGCAGAATATCCAGCACCGAATCCCACATCTGCCCCGAGTTTATTATGAAATATTCGAGGAAAATAAAGCTTTCCGCCTTTTCAAGCTCCGGCAGAAGGCTTGCATACATATCCTCGCCGACCGGAAAATAAGTCGTTTTCGTATCGCGGCATGCCCTGTATCCGCTGTAGGACTCAAGATAACGGAACAGGCCGCGTGCCTCGTCATCGTCGATATCATCGGCGACCGACGGGCGCAGGGCATAATACCTCTCAGTGTCCTCAAGCTGAACATTCAGCTTATCGCGCACAAATTTTGTCGGCCGCTTATTCCCGAACAGGACATACATAAGGCCGCCGAACAGAGGCAAAAGTGCGATAAACAGCACCCAACTAACCTTATACGACGGATCCATATCGTTTTTTATGACGTGCAGAATGGCGATAAGGCTGAGTATGCGCAGGATATAGTTCAGGACCGGAAGCGCATCGCCCAGACGCAGAACGAGCGCCGCTATCCATACAAGCTGCGCCAAAATCAGCACTGCCGTTATCGCGGTTCGTGAAAGCAGTTTTTTCAGCAATCGGATACCCCCATTTCTCGGTATTTCTCTGTTTATTATATTATCTCATGTTCGTCCCGGTTTTGCAATATCCGCATGAAATTAAGAAGCCGGTCGACCAAAGCGCCTCGCAAAAAATCATTGACATTCGGTGTCTGTCGTGATATGCTATTTCAGCCGCATTGAATGGGTCGGAAGTCCGGCTTTTGTCCGGCACCCATGAGAGCGAGACCTGAAGAAAGGATTGTTAGTTTATGAAGCATGCTATCATCATGACCGGCGGTAAGCAGTACCGCGTGGCAGAGGGCGACGTTATCTTCGTTGAGAAGCTTGACGTTGAGGCCGGCGAGACCGTTAAGTTTGATAAGGTTCTCGCAGTTATCGACGGCGACAGCACCGTCTTCGGCGCTCCTGTTATCGACGGCGCTATCGTTTCCGCAAATGTCGTCAAGAACGGCAAGGGCAAAAAGGTCCGCGTATACAAGATGAAGCCCAAAAAGGGTTATCGCAGAACGCAGGGTCACAGACAGCCTTATACCAAGGTTCAGATCGAAACCATCAACGCATAATTTTCCCCGCTACTACTGATAATGGAGGTGTAACCTTAATGGCACATAAAAAAGGTATGGGTTCTACCAAGAACGGCCGCGACAGTGAGTCTAAGCGTCTTGGTGTCAAAAGAGCAGACGGTCAGTTCGTCCTGGCCGGAAATATCCTCGTCAGACAGCGCGGAACTAAGATCCATCCCGGCACCAACGTTGGTAAGGGTAAGGACGACACCCTGTTCGCTCTCGTAGACGGCAAGGTAAGGTTCGAGCGCAAGGATAAGGATCGCAAGCAGGTTTCTGTTTACGAAGAGATCGCTCAGTAAATTAACATGACGATGCCGGACGAAGCTTTCGTCCGGCATTTATTATAGGGTTCTGTCATGCAGACAGCTCTGCGGATTTTGACGGTTCTTTTGAGCCGGAAATGCTCTTGAATTGCCTGCATGACAGAACCAAGGTAAAACAAATATTATAGTGAGGTGAAATATGGCTGCCTCTTTTGTTGACAAGGCACGGATAACGATAAAGGCCGGAAACGGCGGCAACGGTGCCGTCGCGTTCCACCGTGAGAAATACGTCGCGGCAGGCGGTCCCGACGGCGGCGACGGCGGCAAGGGCGGAGATATCGTTTTCGTTGTCGATGACAATATGTCCACGCTGATGGACTTCAGATACAAACGTAAATACGTCGCCGGAACGGGCGCGGACGGTCAGGGCAAGCGCTGCTCGGGCAAGGACGGTGAGAGCCTTTATATCCGCGTTCCCCGCGGTACGCTCGTGCGCGACACCGAGACCGGCGGCATAATGCACGACATGTCCGACGGCAAGCCCTTCATCGCCGCACGCGGCGGCAAGGGCGGCTGGGGCAACAAGCATTTTGCCACGCCCACAAGGCAGGTCCCGCGTTTTGCAAAGCCCGGTATTCCTGGCGAGGCTCACGATATCACGCTCGAGCTCAAGCTTTTGGCCGACGTCGGCCTGGTCGGTTTTCCAAACGTGGGCAAGTCCACCCTGCTGTCGGTCGTTAGCAAGGCGCATCCGAAGATCGCAAACTACCATTTCACGACGCTGTTCCCCAATCTCGGCGTCGTATACGTCGATGAGGGTCGCTCCTTCGTCATGGCCGACATCCCCGGCATAATCGAGGGCGCGTCAGAGGGTGCGGGTCTCGGCCACGATTTTCTGCGGCATATCGATCGCTGTCGATTGCTTATACATCTCGTTGACGTTTCCGGCTCCGAGGGGCGCGACCCGGTCGAGGATTTCGACGCCATTAACGCCGAGCTCAGAGAGTATTCCGTCGAGCTATCAGAGCGAAAGCAGATAGTCGCGGCGAACAAATGCGACCTGTGCGGCAGCGACCGTGAGAATATCGAGCGGCTCAAGGCTCATGTAGAGGCTCTCGGCTACGAGTTTTTCGAGATGAGTGCCGCAACGCATCAGGGAACGCACGAGCTCGTTAAAATGGCGGCCGAAAGGCTGAGCGAGCTGCCGCCGGTCATTCACTTTGAGGCCGACTATGTTCCGCCCGAGCCCGTCATCGATACGTCCGAGGAGCTCACCATTGAGAAATATGACGATATTTGGGTCGTTGAGGGTGGCTGGCTTCAAAGGCTTATGTCCTCCGTCAACTTCTCGGACAACGAGAGCGTTATGTACTTTGACCGCGTTCTTCGCGATAACGGCGTTTATAAGCGTATGGAGGAGATGGGCATTCGCGACGGCGACACCGTCAGCATATACAATCTTGAGTTTGAATATCGTGATTAATATCCTGTATTAAATAAAGTAATTGCAGAAACGAAAAACGATGCCCGAAAAACAGGCATCGTTTTCTTTCTCTCTTGACAAAGATTACTTCAGGCCGTTCTCGTATGCCTGGATCATCTTCTTGACCATCTGGCCGCCGACGGAGCCGGCCTGACGAGCAGTGATGTCGCCGTTATAGCCGTTCTTCAGGTTTACGCCGACCTCGTTGGCAGCTTCCATCTTAAACTTCTCCATTGCCTCGCGTGCAGCGGGAACAACAAGATGATTGCTGGAATTGTTAGTCATAGTTTTTACATCTCCTTTTCTGTATTGGGTACGGTTTCTTGACCCGCTACTTATCATTACCTCAACGGGCCGCTATATTCGTGCCGAAGGCATGAAATTACTGCTAAATCTTCAATATACACAAGATATAGTGTTCTGATTCTTGCCGACCACAATCATGCAAAAATTTTATCTATTTATGTGGTTATGTCTACTTGACAATTATTTTAAATACCTGTACAATATCGTTGTATCTAAATCGTTACCGTTTTGTAATCGACATATTCTTGCTGATTTTGATACATCATTATAGCTATACTACTCTTAAGTCTGACAGGAGTATTGCCCGATATGCGTAATGTTTTCAGGATTTTTAAATATGACCTGAGGAACCTGTATAAGAATTTCTTCGCTTTCCTCATCATACTGGCAATCCTTGTTCTGCCAGCCCTGTATGCATGGTTCAACATCTATGCGTTTTGGGATCCGTACGGCAAAACCAGGGACGTTTCCATTGCCGTCGTTTCCAACGATAAGGACTATATGGATTCCGAGGGCAACATTGTCAATATGGGCAAGGCTCTGATTGACGAGATTAAGGACGACGAAAACTTTGGCTTTGTTTTCCTCAATGATGCCGACAAGGCCGTAAAGGATCTCTATGCGGGAAAGTACTACGCCGCAATTATCATCGAGCCCGACTTTACATATAATATGTACAATTTCCTTAACACGGATATGTACAAGCCGACGATAAAATTCTATCAGAACGAGAAGACCAATGCCGTCGCCGTCAAGGTCGTAGAGGCGGCCGGTGATAAGGTCAAGAAAATAGTCAACGAAAAGTACATTTCCACCGTTCTGGAAACGCTGTTTGACAAGCTCAACTCCTTCTCCTCCGACGTTCAGGGCAATTCCTCGGCCGAGATGCTCAAGAACACGCTCAAGAAGATAAACGACAACCTCATCAGCTACAGCGGGACTATCGATCAGTTCATCTCCGCGAACAATACACTTATCGACACACTCCAGCGCACGAACAACACCCTCAACTACTCGATCTACCTCATCGGCAACGAGAGAGTAAACATCTCCAAGCAGATCGTGTATATTGAGGACACAAAAAAGGATCTTGCGCTCATAAACGAAGAAGTTAATAATATGCTTATCGAGCTTCAGGACTCCGTCAATGAGGCAATATACAAGCTTGACAGGCTCTATAACGGCGGAACAAGCGATGCCGAGGCCGCGAACAAAGCCCTGGCCGAGCTTGAAAAGCAGTATAAGGAGCTCATCGACTACCTCACACACTCGGGTCTTACCAACACTGAGGTTGAGGATGCGCTCACGGCGCTCAATAAGCTCACCGATAAGATCACCCAGCTTCGTGATAAGCTCGGTCTCAACAGCGGACAGGTTGACGCTCAGCAGACCCGCGTTCTGGCAGCGCACAACAAGGACGCTATAGAGGCTGTCAAAACAGATTATGAATCCGTAACCGTTCCCGTGGTATACAAGGCAATAACCGGCTATGATTACGAGGATCTGAACGATGCCTCGCAGACACAGCAGTCGATGGAATCGCTCGTCGGCTTTATGAAGGACGACACCACCGACCGCATAACGAGCATACAGTCGAATCTCTCAAAAGCTCAGAGCACCTCCGATCCCGAGGTCCGCAAGGAGGCTCTTCAGGCCGCTCAAAGCGACACGAGGGTCGTTTCTCAGGAAATAAGCGCGCTCGGCGCAACGGCGGAGGCCGTCGGCACGGCAAGCGGAAGCGACACCTCAAGCGTCTCAGGCTCCATAAACAGCGCCGAGAGCAGCGCAAAGAGCGCTCAGGACATCCTCGACAGTATTCTCAGCGGCAACCGCGATATCGACCTTATCCGCGATTTGCAGCTGGTCAGTGATATGCTGGGCACCGTCAGAGTAACCCTCACCGAGACGGTCTACCCCATGCTCGACACTATGCTCAACAACCTGCAGGACAGCCTCGGCGAGGTATCGGCCCTGCTGCTTGATCTCAACGGCATACTCGGCAAGACCACGCCTATTGTAAAGGAGCTCGGCAATACCTTCGGAGCTGTCAACAACGCACTCATTCAGGTCAAGGATCTTCTCACCTCCTACAGCAGCAGGATCGACGACTTTATTGAAATGCTTGACGGTAATCCCGAAAACGGCACGCTGAAAAATGTTTTTGACTTCTTCAACGTAGATCCCGAAAGCATCGGCGCGTTCCTCTCAAGCCCCGTATCTATAGTCTCTAAATCGGTCTACCCCGTTGAGTCCTACGGTGCGGCAATGACCCCGTTCTACACGATGCTCGCAATTTGGGTCGGCTGCGTTATCCTCAACGCTATCTTAAAGTGCGACGCGCCCATCCCTGTGCCCGAGGCGACGGAAAAGCAGCGCTTCTTCGGCAGATATCTGCTGTTCTTTGTGCTCAGCCAGTTACAGGCGCTTATAACCATGCTCGGCAATCTTCTTATTCTCGGAGTTGACTGCGTGCATCCCGGTCTGCTCCTGCTGTCGGGCTTTGTCACCTCAATGGCCTGCTCGATGCTGGCATACGCCTTTGCCGTCGCCTTCGGCAACATAGGCAGAGCGCTCATAGTTGTCATACTTATTATTCAGATCGCCGGTTCCGGCGGCTCCTACCCCATTGAGCTGCTGCCGAACTTCTTCCGGCAGGTCTACCTGTTCTTCCCCTTCCCCTATGCGATCAATGCGATGCGCGAGGCTATCGCGGGGCTGTATCAGAATCAGTACCTGATATATCTATTGCAGCTCATGCTGTTCTTTGTCATCGGACTGCTGATAGGCATATTCGCAAAGCGTTCGCTCGGCGGTATCAACAAGTATATGAACGAGCAGCTCGATAAGACGGAAATGATGTAAAAACTACAGGAGCAATCACTATGGATACTCAGTACGAAAAAAAGTATAACGACCTGATGGAGTGCCTCAGGCAGATGCATGAGCACAATGTCAGGCGTACGCGGATGGCTCTGCGGAGTCTGCTGATAGTGCCGACTATCTTCCTCGTGATGCTGTTTTTCACAAACAGCTCAAAAACGATATTCCTCGTTTTATGGATAGTTTCGATGTTCATTATCGCCGCAGTACTCATCGTCATTGAGTATCAGGACTATACGCTCAGGAAAATGATAAGCCGGATCGAGGAAGGCAGCGGCGAAGCACCCGCCATAGCCGAAAGCAGCGAAACCTCTGCCGACAAGCGCGCAGAGGCGATACGTGAAGCAATTCGCAGCCGTGCGCCGGAAAACGATGAAAACTCAGCCTCGGGCTTTAAGTACGATAATTACGAAGAGGCCTCTACAGGCAAGGAAGAATAAACAACACTCTGTGAAGGATGAGCAATGCGATGAACAAATTAAAAGATAAAACTTCAAATGTTCGCTCCGTCATCCGTTCGGACATAAAGCGTCTGAGCAGGAGCGTTGTTGCGATTGTCTGCGTCTTCGGTTTGGCTCTGATCCCCTGTTTATACGCCTGGTTCAACATCATTTCAAACTGGGACCCCTACACCCCCGACTCAACACAGAACCTCAAAATTGCTGTTTCCAGCGAGGACGAGGGCACGACATTCATGGGTATCGATCTCAACATCGGCAATATTATTATCGAAAAGCTCAAGAGCAACAACCAGATAGACTGGCAGTTTGTCGACTCCGAGCAGGCCGTTCAGGACGGGCTGTACAGCGGCGACTACTACGCCGGACTCGTTATCCCGGCAGACTTCAGCTCGGCAATGCTCGGCTTTACCGACGGTGAGTTCGAAACTCCCGAGATAATATACTACGACAACCAGAAGATGAATGCCGTCGCCTCCCGTGTTACCGACCGTGCTCAGGGCATAGTCAAGAACCAGGTCAACAGCATATTCCTCGCTTCTATAGTCGACGAGCTTTCGACCTTCACATCACTGTTCTCCGGTATGGGAAGTGATTCCTCTCTGTCCTTGGATAGCCTCGATGATCAGCTTGAAAACATAAAGACCGATCTGCGCACCTATGTCTCCATAATGGAGTCGATGTCCTCGGTCACACAGTCGGCGCTGAACGTCACCACTATGACCAGCGCTCTGCTCCCGGACGTTGTCAACATGCTCAACAACAGCCGCAAGAGCATCTCCAACATGCAGGATCGCCTTGCGACCAGCAAGGAGGACGTCATCTACTCTGCCGACGCGATAAGAAACAGCTCCGAACAGCTGCGCAACACCATGGAGCGACTCGATGAGGCGACAGGCGGCAACCCTGCCGGCGCAGGAAGCTCGGTCATTGACTGGGACGCACTGTACGGCGAGGGCGGTATAACAGACTACGAGGGCGAAATCCTCGACGATCTGTACTATGATGTCAACAAGCAGCTTCATGAAAGCGTTATCCGCTTCGACGATATACTCCAGCAGACGAACATCGACAGCAACCTCATAAATTCCATGACGACGCTGCAAAACTCGTTGGACAACCTTGATTCTCTCATTGCGCAGATCCAAGGCGACGTGAACAGCCAGGCGCTCACGCTTCAGCAGTTCACCTCCGCGCTCAGCTCCTGCACGCAGAGCATAAACAGCACGCGTGAGGTCATGAACACGATGCTCGACCTCGTGACGAACGTACAGTCGAACGTAAACGAGCTGCGCTCGTCCGAGAGCGTTTCCAACATCCTTGACCTGATGCAGAACGACGTTGCAAGCCTCGTTGACTACCTCTCCTCCCCCGCCAACCTCGAGGTCGTCCGCGTATACGCCCTTGACCACTTCGGCTCGGGCATGGCTCCGTTCTACACCGTGCTGGCGATTTGGGCAAGCGCCCTGCTGAGCGTCAGCCTCATGCATCCGCACATCAAGAATCGCAATGAGTTCCCCACCCTGAGCGTAACGGAATCCTACTTCGGCCGCTACTTCATCTTCTTCGCCATCGGCCAGCTCACAGCACTCATGACGGTGCTCGGCAACCTCTACTACATAGGCATACAGTGCTATAACCCGTTCCTGTTCTGGCTCGCCGCGGCGCTTTCAAGCCTTGTCGCAACGCTTGTAAACTACAGCTTCGTGTTCGCGCTCGGCAGCACGGGCGAGGCACTTTCGATCATCGTGCTGGTCCTGCAGGTCGCAGGTTCGGGCGGTACCTACCCCGTCGAGATGCTGCCGAAGCTCTTCCAGGTGCTCTACGGCGTGATGCCGTTCAAGTATTCGATGAACGCTATGCGTGAGACGATCGCCGGCGGCTATAACGGCACCTACTTCAAGTGCATCCTCGTTCTGCTGCTGATGGCCGCCATCGCCGTCCCGCTCGGAATATTCCTGCACATCGTGTGCAAGCCCTACCTCAAGCGCTCGGACGAGAGCAAGGCAAAGACCGCCGGACTCATGCACGGCGGCTGATACCGAATTTGATAAGAAACCGCACCGCAGAAAACTGCGGTGCGGTTTTTCATATTTTTTGCTCAAGGCTATTGACAAATGAGGAATACGGACTTATACTACTACCAACCTACTAAGTTGGTAGTAGTTAAAATCGAACCGAGGTAAACATCATGGCTGCATATATTGTCTTCCGATGTCGGGACTGAATTTTTCCAACGCTCACATCAAATCAAATTTACTATTTAAATAATTAAAAATTAAAAGGAGATAATATCATGTCTAAAATATACACTTCCGCCGATCAGCTTATAGGTTCCACTCCCCTGCTTGAGCTCACCCACATTGAAAAAAAGCACGGCCTCAAGGCAAGGATCCTCGCAAAGCTTGAGTATTTTAACCCCGCAGGCTCCGTTAAAGACAGGATCGCAAAGGCGATGATAGACGACGCAGAGGCAAAGGGTCTGCTGAACGCCGACTCCGTCATCATCGAGCCGACCAGCGGCAACACAGGCATCGGCCTTGCATCCGTCGCCGCCGCAAGAGGCTACCGCATAATCATCGTCATGCCAGAGACCATGAGCGTTGAGCGCCGCCAGCTTATGAAGGCGTACGGCGCGGAGCTCGTACTCACCGAGGGCGCAAAGGGCATGAAGGGCGCTATCGCCAAGGCCGACGAGCTTGCAAAGGAGAACCCCAACAGCTTTATCCCCGGCCAGTTCGTCAATGCCGCAAACCCCAAGGCGCACTTTGAGACCACCGGCCCGGAGATCTTTGCAGATACCGACGGTGAAGTCGACATTTTCGTTGCAGGCGTTGGCACCGGCGGCACGGTCACCGGCGTCGGCCGGTTCCTCAAGTCAAAGAAGCCCGAGGTCAAGGTCGTTGCAGTCGAGCCGAAGAGCTCCGCTGTTCTCTCCACCGGCGTTGCCGGCTCTCACAAGATTCAGGGCATCGGCGCGGGCTTTGTTCCCGAGGTGCTGGACACCAAGGTCTATGACGAGATAATCCCCGTCGAGAACGACGACGCGTTTGCCACCGGCAAAGAGATCGTCAAAAGCGAGGGCGTGCTCGTCGGTATCTCCTCCGGCGCTGCTGTATGGGCCGCTATAGAGCTTGCAAAGCGCCCGGAGAACGAGGGCAAAACCATCGTCGTGCTCCTGCCCGATACCGGCGACCGCTACCTCTCTACCCCGCTGTTCGCGGACTGATAAATTTACTCACAGGAGGCTTTTCCGATGATCCCGAACAAAGAACAGGCGTTTGAGCTTTTGAAAATGAAGCTCTTATACGCTTCGATGAGCCGCAGCGCGCCGTCACGCCCGGCCAGTCGGCCGTGCTGTACGACGGTGACACGGTGCTCGGCGGCGGTCAGATAACGTAGTCTCCGCCGTGCGGTGCATTCATTAGATCGGCAAGTGTTATGCCGGAAAAATAGTTGCGCGTGAGCTCATAATAGCCCTCCCACACGGACAGTGTGCGGCACTCGGCTGCGCGATGGCAGGGCGGTGCGTTATCCTGAAGGCAGGACACCGGCGCAAGATCTCCCTCTGCAAGCTTTAATATCTCCCAAAGCGTATACTGATCCGGCGATCTTGTGAGCCTGTAGCCGCCGCCGATACCGTGGACACTGTCTATAAGACCAGCGGATTTAAGCGAGGGCATGATCTTTTCAATATATTTGAGCGATATCTCCTGCCGGGCGGCGACCTCCTTCATAGGGATGTAGCTTCCGTTGTTGTGCTCGGCAAGATCGAGTAATATGCGTATTGCATAGCGTCCTTTTGTTGATATCATGTGATTCACCTCTTGTGGTTATTATACAACCAATCCCGTAGGTAAATCAATATTAATTTTTACATACAAAAAAGGCAGCCGGGCGGCTGCCTTTTAATGCTTATGTATTTGCTTCTGCTTTCGTAGTGCGATGCACCCCACCCCGGTACAGTGTCACCGGTCGGGCC
>ULWH01063619.1_pt1 | contig 24577 bp, 33 predicted proteins | sample 1960201 | NCBI WGS metagenome assembly ULWH01 (sample SAMEA4835808, study PRJEB28245) | human gut metagenome | biome: gut microbiome; material: fecal sample | place: Denmark | collected 2008
TCCCCTCCCGCAAAACAAATCAACCCCACCAACTCCCAGCACAAAAACCGAGACCTTCTTCCCGATTGTTCCACGTGGAACGCCCGATTAGTCTAGGATGTCGAGATCCTTGTTCTTGATTGCCTTATATACTTGCCTAATACAATGTATTGATAATAAAACCAATAAAGAAACTATGATTATAGGCAGGGCGTCGCCCGTAGCTATAACATACCGCCCCAACTCAAACGCCATGTAACCACAAAACAAGGCAAGTACGGAATATATAAATATACCCATAAAAATATACAATAAGTATCCGTAACTTAGAAACAATACCCAAATAATATAATTAATTGAGTATCAACAATATAATATATATCAAGCCTTAGAGCTACCTCTAAGGAAAGATAAGCCCAGACATAGATAAAAAATATACAATAAGTACCGCCTATTATATACCTTTTAGGATCGATTCACGCACGAAACCATACATAAGGGCACAATATACCCGTCCGCATGGATATATATGTATACAAAATAATGCTAAATAAAGCATTTTGCTTACACATTTTCGATCAAGGCTTAAAATTTGCCGCCTCAACACTTTTATGCGTAAGCAAAATATATACATATGCTATCATTTTGTAAAATATAGGCACAAAAAAGCCCTTCCGTCCTATATCACTACAGTACGAAAGGGCACAAACTTTAAATCAAATAAAAACAAACGATCTATTGTCGTAATTTGTTTGCCATGTAACTAACACGTTTCCGCCTGCATTTATCAGATTCCCTACTACAATCTAATTTATTAGACTTGTATAGCTCTTTGGTAAGCTCAATATAGAACTCAATTTGAGACTTTCTTGCAGCGTCTAAAGCCTTTTCCTTTTTAAGTGCTAGCTTTCTATTAAGATTATCAAACTTTCTCCTATACATAATTTATTCGTTTTAAATCGCACCAATAAGAAACGGTAAGCATGGGACAATACGGCCGGCGTTATCGATACAGCCAGCCGAACGCCCGCACGCCCGCCAATTAATTCGTATTTGTCCCTTTGCCGACAACGAAGCCGGCCAAATACGCACATACGTTTCCCGTGATACGTACCGACAAGGCGCACTTTGTGCGTCAATTTAACCGCACAAAATACCCTTGTAAGGGTTGTTATTTTAATTAATACATATAACATACAAGTATTTAAGCAACCCTATATGTTATTGCATTGATATATTGATACGGTTATAACCCCGTAATGCACTCCATGCGTGCTACTCTTACTACACATGGACATACGCCCTATACATGCGTATATACACCAATATACCCCGTGTTTTTACACGGCCTACTAGGTAGACCCAGCGTAATTACCGAATTAATATAAACCTAAAGATAATGGTACTATCATAGACTATAATAGTACCTAAACCACATTGTTAAGCGGCGGCCTATCTACTGCAAGTTCTCGATACCCTAACGACCAGCAATATGTTTATATCAAAATATCAAATATCTTACCTATTTAGTCTAAATCAGTAGCGCGGCGGGAACGCATAGGTGTGCTACCATAACGCCCATATATACAAATGATATAGGGGCTAATTATTTGCTATCTTTCATTTTTGGGGTGTGTCAAATAGTAAGTGACACACTTTGCAATGAGATTAAACGTATACCGTTTGATAGGTACGGCACACTTTATGATACGTTTGTCTGCTCCGTTAAACGTTTCGTAATATATACCAAAATCGTACTCTATAGGCTCATTATATCCAAAGCGTTTATGAGACGATCCAAGTATTGCTATATCCTCTATTTCACTCATTTTAAGCTTTTTGTTTTTATCCTGTTCGCTTTTATCATAGTATTCACGCTCTACTTCCTTGTATGCGCAAAACGTATTATTTACTCGTGGGAGTATTTCTTTGCAAAGTTGTATTACTACTTCTTTGTCTTTAGCTAAAGCAACCAAAGCGGGAACGACTTCCTTTGATACTTTAATATCATTTTCTTTTAGTATGTCGTTTATTTCTTTACCAGTTTTAAACAGGTTGCACCAAGCTTTTACTGCACCTGTTAATGTCTTTTCGTTTGATTTTTTAACCTTATTCTGCACTTTGTTAATCTCTTTACTTATCATATACTTTGCCTATACCTTTAGGACTTATAATGGCACCTGGTGCGCCTTGTTTGTTAATACTGTTATCTTTCAGGAGCGAATATACTACATATTTTATTATCCAACAAATATTTTGCAATAAAAATTCGACGATTATATGTAATAAATCTAATCAAATGTAAACATATATTAAAATATTGATTTATATGATTGACTATCAACAAGTTAAACACAAAATAATCATTCTTTTTTCGGCTAGCAGATCGTTTACCGTTCTTGTTTCCCGTCCTTTGTGGATTGGGGGGGGGCTGGTCCAAAAACGGCAGCCCGGCCGGGCCGATTTCGGGGAGGTGGTCCGTCCCGCATACCCCACCTCATCCTTCCAATAACGTCCCGCATATCCCCCTCCCATCATACCCCACCTCATCCTTCCAATAACGTCCCGCATATCATCCTCCCCGAATATCCCTCATACTTCCTCACGACCATATCACCTTCCATCTCATTTAATTTGTTATATTTGCGATATAATTAAAACATAATATATTATGAATAAAGAAGTTAAATACATGATGGGGGGGGGGGTATTTTAACCATCAGATAAGGAGGGGGTATGTTTAGGCGCGGGACTTCTTCTTCCGGTAAGATCCGCTACCGTATTAATATAGACAAGATCATGTGTCCTAATCCTGTAGATATATATATTGATGGAGATACATATCAATCTGGTTTTAACGGATCTTATCTTGATATATATCGCAATAAGAAGATAGAGGTTATAAGAATAGGTGGACAGATAGTTTCAAGGGATCAACAATATGAGTACAACGTTTTATTGGTTTGTCATGCCGATGTTAGATATAGGGTGCGATGATATTGCTATCATAATAGGATCAGGAATAATACTATCTTTTATACTGACCATAATACCGATCTTACTTTCTTATGACATAAGGGATGAGATCATTGGGTTGATCGAGGATATGGATAGCCAGATCGTGGTAGACACTTCGGTGTATAAAACGAACCTACCCTAGGTAATTACTAGGGTAGGTGATGTGCTATTTTCTTTTAACATACTTATCTATCAGATCTATTGATAGTTTAGTTCCCAGCTCCTCCTCCAACAGGTTAAGGTAGTTCCGGTGCGGGCATCCTCCCCGCTCCACCTCCCTAGAGCCGGCCCCGTCCCGGATCCTGACCAGCCCTTTCCTTGGATCCGTATCGATCAGATCCCGAAGCTCGTTCATGTTCTTAAACCGGCTCTCTATTACCTTAAATACATCGATCTTAGGTTTCTTATCCTTATCTTTGGACTTTATCTTAACTCTTCCGCTCATATCGATTATCCAGTAACCTTGCGTGTAATATGATTCATGTTATTATTGCCGCAATAAGCGCGCATAGACGTGAAAGGTGAATATACCCTTCCACATACCGGACATTTCCATCCATACATAACAGGATTTGATTGTTTACCTGCTTCTCTCAAACTTTCATTAGTCGTAGTTGACGTATTCCTATCTTCCATATCATCAATTATTTACCCGTACTACCAAATCCATTACTTCCTCTATCAGCCGTTCCAAGATCTTCTAATGATTCCACCTCATCCCATACGATCCGTTCCCGTCTACGGATAAGCGATTGAGCTACTCTATCTCCTTTAGAATAAGAAGGATCTCCATAACGATCCATACGTCTACATACTACCATAATCTCCCCTCTGTATCCCTCATCCACGGTACCCGGAGAGTTTTGGATAATTGCCTTGGTTTTTGTGATACTACTACGTGGACGGATTTCCATCCCATAATCCTCAGGTAAAGCTACATGCGCACCGGTATGGTATATAATCCTACCCCCGTCAAGTTCTATGTTTGGTAATTATATACAAATTTACACCTGTATAATTAGTTAATAAATTTCTTAACCGGGTTATACCCAAACCCTGTATGGAGTGGCATTACTGCGTCCCCCTTTACTTTTCTCATGATATTATAACTTCCGTTGATGTCAGCGTTAATAAGAATACCGTCTCTTGTCCTAAAAAGACCTCTTCTTACCCTTCTTCCAACATAAGTATCATGATGACATATTGGTTCTAAATCGAAAGAACTGCATTTTGACGTATGAGATTCGTTTACTTCAACAAATCTTAGTCCTTGTCTTTCCGATTTATATCTTAACATTGATATAAGCATCTCAAATGGAATCGAAACAAAATTCTGATTATCTCTTTTACCAAGGTTCACATTTTGCTTCCATCCATCATTATGACCTACTATCAATGTTGTTATATCTTCCTTCAAGCAAGTATTTATTATCTCCTTGCTTGCCTTATGAAGATAATCTTTCACCTTATTGTTTCTCCTTCTTGTTAAGGACATTAACCGTCTCGAATTTTCTTTTCCATTTACTTTCTTTAATTGTTGTTGAATCTTCGATCTTTTCTTATTATAATACTGATTGATGGATTTTAGTCTTCTTCCATCTATCAGAATAGACTTATTGCTTACGTTGGTTACGATAGAAGCGAGATTGTTTACACCTAGATCAATAGACATAATCTTATTGTTATCATCAAGTTGTTTTTTTGCGATTGACTCGTATGTAACTTCTATGACATAACAATCGGATTTAGGGACAAATCTAACCTGTTTTACGGTACCCTCCTTGCAATTAGTTCTTAAAGGAGGTAATCCTTCCTTTTTAGGGAAATAGATAAAATCTCCTCTATGTTTAAACTGTGCGTAAGAATAATAAAATACGCTCCTGCCTTTTGTTTTATGCTTATATTTTGGAAATTTAGGACAGCCAGTAAATTTCTTATTATCACGCTTCCATGCCTTGATAGCGGAGAAATAAGATTTTAGATTCTTGTCTAAAGCCATAAGAATCTGCTGAGAGGATGATCCACTCATTGCCCTATAATCTATGTTATTATCCGCTACCATCTTCTTATTAAGATCTACGGCTCTTATCCACTTACCTGCGCTAAGAAACTCCTGCTTTATTATATACAAAGCCGCATTGTACAGATTCTTGGATAAGATGCATATTCGATCTAAATCCTTATATCTCTTATCGTTAATGGTAATTATATGTTGTTCCACCAAATACATAGCGCAAATATAAATAGAATATTTATAAATTCCTATTTATATGCTATTTTTTAGTGTAAAATTATATACAATCACCTATCAACTTTATGAAACTATTGTCCAACATTCTAGCATATAGCGCCAATCCTCGAACGGGAACGTCTCCACGCCAGACCTACCCCATCCCGTCCCCCAACTGTTCTGTAGGACGAAGCCGGCCTTGTCCCAGCCGGTGAGGATAACGGCATGACCTCCCAAGTTCTGCCCTTGGCCTTGCCAGAATCGATTACCATAATTATAGCAATACAGACCTATAACCAAAGGCCCATTCAGCATCAAAGCTACCTTAGCCGATACCGGATCTATGATCCTAGCGTAACTGTTTATTTTCTCCCCATCTACGCCTACGTTCTTGATAGACTTGATAGCGTCACGAAGAACCATCCCGTCTTGATCCTTATCCTCTCTCAGATCATATATATCGTAGGGAGAGATCTTAGCCGGTCTTTTAATAGCCCTTATACTCTTTCTCCAGTTAAGTATCTCAGCTAAGCTTACCGCAGCGCAAATAGGAGAAGATCCTTGATCCACTACGCTATCAACGTTATTGACCTTATACTCATCAGGGACAGCCTCATGCTGCATGTTCATAATAGCGTCCCTATCATCTGCTGGCGATGGTATGTAACCTAGTCCGTATTCCATTACTTATCTTTTTTATGGTAATCAATTATCTTGATATTAAACGTATCGGATCTTTGCCTTACCTGTATAGACCCTCTAGCCTTTCCCTTGGCGTCGTATAGGGCGGTGAAGCCAAAGTTATCGACCCGGCCGTCGTCCAGCGTAAACCGCCACTCCTTCCATTGGCCCATCACGGTCCCGGAAGACACTATAGAATCCACTACATAAGATATGTCAGTAGTATCATATTCCGTATAATAGGTTCTTGACGTACTGCATCCGACAACCGCTAAGGTAAATAACGTTAACAAGAAAAACAAGATCTTATTCACTTTTCTTAGATTTTTTTACGTTTCTTAGATTTCTTCTTAGATTTCTTCTTATCCTCCGCCTTATTCTCGACATTTACGTCAATACCGGCATCAGCGACCTCAGAGGCGTTATTTTCAGGTATATCAATATGACCTGAGTTAGGATCCATCTTATCCTCATCAACAACAACCTCATTAGGAACATCGATGTCTAAAATCTCTGCCTCCAGATACTTGATACGATCTGACATAATTTTATTCCGGTCCTCAAGTTCCTTATATCTTCTTCTAGCCTCATCGAGTAATTTAGATGATAGTTTATGTTTCTTCTCGATATCCATATAAGCCCGTTTAAGAGTTTCTTTCTCTTTTACCGACTCATTATATAGCTCTCTTGATTTACTAAGCTCATTCCCCATCTTAACTATATGAGAATCCTTGGAATCTATATCCATATCAAGAGAATCGACAAGCGTATCAAGATTCTTTATTTTCTCTTCCAATTCCGTTATCTTCTTGCGGGAATCCTCATAATCCCTTTTTAATCTACTTGAATAGCTAATAGCTTCATCAAGATCCTGTTTTAGAGTATTTATATAGCTACTCTTTACTATCTTCAATCCGAACATCCTCATTACTTTTATAAGTTCTAAAAATATCGGCTTTTATCTTGCCGACTATAATTAACTCAGCTATATGTTTGTCTTTCTCGACTATAGCCATATCCTTACGGACATTAGTGACCCTGATCATGATATTCCCGTTATTAGACGAGACGAACGGTGATCCTACCAAAGTAAGTCCCGTATCTCCGGTAAACGACGGCGGCATCATCAACACCCCTATGGTATTATCCGGGAACGATGCCCATACCCCTGTGTCTATATCAAGGACATCACCCTGTCCTAATGGGAAAGCATTACCCTGCTTGATAGGAATATCCTTACCCAACGAGTTCCATGCTTTCGAGAATCTTACGGAGTTAAGGAAGATCTTCCCCTCTTCCTCCATCATCCCTACCATAGGGTCGCAATTCAATCTAACCTCGTTTTGTTTATCATCCGGCTTCTCCTCAAGCTCATCAAGGTCTCTGGCTGATGTAAACGACTTGCTTTCCGGAAGCTTTTTAATATCCTCAATACTGGCCATTATAATTTGATTATTAAATAAACGATCTTCAATCCTAACTTCAAATCAGATGTCTTCTCGAACATCTCCCTAAGAGGTAAGATAGTAGCGTCAAGATCTGACGCTACCCATTCTCCATCCTTATAATACATATCCTTTTCCTCGGAATACGCTACACAAGGTCGATGCCCTAAGTTCTTCATAACCGTATCTACCTTATTTTGGGTAGGCATCGAGACACGGTTCACTTTAGTAGATATATTAAAATTACTTTCCATTAAACTATTCATTTTCAATTAGTTAATCAAAAAGGAAGATCATCCTCATCTCCAAAAGGAGGATATTGTGGCGGCTGCTGACCTCCAAAAGAAGGTGCTTGGGCTGTCTGAGGCGGAGCCTGCTGGTGTGATGGAGGAGGCGTCTGCGGCTGGGCTTGCGGCTGATATGACGGTGGGGGCGTTTGCGTTGTAGCCTCACCAGCGTTGTTTTGGCTTGCCGACTGAACGGGTTTCACACCATCTGTCTTAATGCTTTGAATGTATTTATTAAGTACCTGATAGGCGAAAGCATCTTGGGCAGTATAATCAAACTTCTTATTCCCCATTATATCAGTACTCTCAACTCTGTCAGGCCATCCATTCTGACCATTCTTATAATATTGCTGTATAAGCTCATCCCTTCCATCAGGAGTTTCCCTAGCATATGAGATAAAAAAATTACCCGGGGCATATTGATCTCCTTTCCTAGCGTGAGCTGGATTGATTACCACCTTACGCTTTAGATCAATATTAGGCAAGTATCTCACCAATGACTTAACATAATTATTAATACCTCCTTTTTGAGTCATCAAAGGAACATTTATAATATAGTTTCCTTCGTCATCGCTTATTTTTATAGCTACGTATTTAGTTTTTGCCCCGTTATAGTCAACCTCCCTTATCTCAATATCTGATAAATATCCCTCTATACCATTCCAAAATACTTTCCAATAAGATACAGCCCCGGTCTTATCATTCACATGTTCCTCATAACCTTCTTTAGGCTCCTTGGATGATTGATAAAGAACTCCACTACCACTTATCTTAAAGTAGTGATTATTAGATCCTAGCGAATTTTCACGAACTCCCATATTATATATATTTAAAAATTAAACAATAATTGATGATGATAAGAAATACTCATTCTTATTATCCTCCCCATAAATCTTGTTGAAATGAGATTTATGGTCATGCTCGATAACGATCCTATTCCATGGTATGCTTTTAACTATACCAAGATACCTACCACATAGCACATCGCATATAATATCATTACCGTTATGCGATAAAGCCGTAAGCCTTTCCTTACAAGATCTTCCAGACATAGGGTTCTCTGACATAATACCGCATCCTTTTTCAGTGAATATCAACTTACAATGATCAAACTCATTTACCTTAATATTATTTTGGAGGGCATGGACGAGTAGATCCTTATCAAAGACATAGGTACTTGTTTTGACAAAATGCTCGTCCACGAACCTCCAATTTGGATAATTACCCTCAAAATTGGTCTCATACATATCCATATCAGGCGTAGAGAAATAAGTCTTAGTATCATCCACTTTTATAGACAACATATCCGATGACTTATTGATATGCTTATCAAGCAATATCGCGGATTCGTTCGATACCGGGATAAACATCTTCTCTACCTTATCCTGATTAGGGACAAAATACCTGTAAATAGTATTTCTATCCGTACTTACTATATTAATATTAATATCATCAATATCAATAACCACATTCTCGATGCATGGATAAAAGTCATCTACCTCCGTATAATCGCTGGCTTTGTTAAGAACCGAAACATAATCGCTCATCTTAACCTTAATTCCTCCATCAAGTATCTTATGTACCTGCGGGAATGTATTGATATCAAAAGCCGGACAACTATACTCACCAGAAGCGTAGTGGATCGTGATCTGATCTTTTCTATCCGAAAGCAGTATCGTAATCTCACAATTCTTCTGTTTTTTCATGAACTTAATAAAAGAGCTTGCCTCTACCAAGAAAGAGAAGTTATAATCAGACTCCACTTCCAGCCTCTCTATAACACATACCTTGGCGTTTACGGAAGTGATATAAGCTAGATTATTGATAACATCTATCTTAATATTATTATAGAGTGAATTAGATCCGGCGTTTTTAACAACCAACTCTAATTTACTTAACTTCTCATTCAATGATTTCGACAAGCACTTAAATAACATAATGAACAACCTTTATATTACATTGCAAATGTAATCATAATTATATCAACTCAAATACAACAAACGCTTAATAGTATTAAAATAACTTAAACTTACGTCTAATATACTCGGCTATAAGCGTAGCATCGCACATTCCATCTTGTATTTTGGTAGGTTGAACTCCTTTACCTGACCATGGTTTTACGAAAGATACCAAAGGGAAAAGTCGGATAGCACATCGGATGGATGTAGCCTTCGTGTCTAACTTAGCCGCCGTATACACCCGATCGGCTGTCGTATGAAGCTCCTTCTGCCAGGTCTTTGGTTGCACCTCCTCGAACATGAACCTAACATCCGGGTGCGATCCGTATCGCTCCATCATCTCCACCATCATAGCGAATAGAGCGTTCGGTTCCCGGCGTCTCCCGCCAAAGGTGAAGTTGCTGGCGGCCGAGCTGTTGTGGATGCTGTGGACGTCCTCGACGGCGATCGCCAGCGTCCCGCCTCCCTTTTCTTGGATCTTGTCAGCGGCATCGAGGAAGAAGCTTGATATAGCCCTAAGATCTATATCCCCCTTAGCCGATATCCTTGGAGTCATGATTACCTTAACCTCGCCATTCTCCGGGATCATCGCCAATCCTCCGGTATCTATACCCGGATCTATTCCTATCGCTATATTCATAAAGAGCAGTATTGAATTATTAATCTATTCTCGGTAATATCTTTAATCATATCCATAACATCATCCACAGATATATTGTCATATGATTTATATAAATCCATTACCCCATTAAGTCTTGATCTTACAAAAGATATATAGGCATCGTGGTAATCCTCAATATTCATTATATTCAATCTATCATTTAATTTAATCATTCTTATAGCATATTCTATGTTGTCATTATTTGCTATAAGCTTAAAGTTATTAATATAATCAACCACATAATCTTTTGTGATCTCACATTTATCTGGGCTTACGTCAATTATCAAGTTGGCTACTATTCTATTCGTGCATTCTATATATCTCCTATTTACTGAATAACATAATCCGTTAGATCTAAGATAATTAAACATAGAGAAATTATAATTATCACACATCATAGATAATATGATAAGCAACACACACAATTTCTTAAAATTATAATTATCTAATACAAATGATACATATAACTGTTTGGGCTTTTTAGTATATTTATAAACACCATATTTAGGACCATGAACATGGAAATATTTAAGACTATTACGATAGTATGTATTAATATCAACGTCATTTGATAATTCCGTTATATCCGATACATATTTATTCATAAAATCATCACATCCATATAAATGAAATACCATTTCTGACTTATTCAATATCGTATCTCGGCACATATAAAGATCATCCCTTGTTATTTTGCTGACATACCTTTTAGTACCTAATGTGTTTATAAAACAACGTTTATCTATTCCAGATAGTTTTATAAGTCTATCTATATTAATACATGATTCATCATTATCAATTTCAGTCAATATAACATTCCTCTCACTTTCTATAAGATCTTCACTTATGTCTGGATATACGATAAAATTATAAGAAAAATCAATACACTTCTTGATATCAACATCAGGCAATGTAAATCCTTTAAATACTAATGATCTAGGATCTGTATATCCATTAAAATCAAAGAATAACTTATCACTAATATCATCATTACGTTTTATTATCATATGTTCATAAAAATGAGATAATCCATTCTTTGATGATAATATAGAACTAATATCAGGTATCTCAGCGCATACGAACCCAATAGGTATATTCATACCGCTATTGTAATAAAAACATCTACATCCTAGATCTTTTATCAGTCCAGTGTATATTTTCATATTTTAATCGTATATAATGAATGAAAATCCTCCGGTCTAAACACCTGTATCGATTTATCTGGGTATATACCTATATAATAACCGTAAAAAGCCCGTAGAATGCCATTTTCTAGCCTTATATCCAATGCCTTTACCTTATTCCCTTCAACCATAACATCAACCTCATCAGTCTTGTTAGATATCTTGTCGAACCATTCAGGTACAGGATCAATACCGTACCTGAATGCGTTTACTGTTGATTTTATAGAGATATATGTTCCCATATTAGATAAGATTACAATCGTCTCGTTTAACAACCTTAAAATCGCCATTTCTAAGTAATATCGCTACATCAGATCTCGTATACGTAAGAGGTGTATACGATACCAAATGATAAGATGCCTGCCCGACGGCGGGGCGAACCGGTCTCAATACGGCTATGGCTATATCTCCGCCAAGTTCCGTGCCACCAGTGACACCCTGTAGGCACATGTATATGAATCCCTCATACTCATATCTCTTTCCAATAAACTCACTCATGGGAATACCTACGAACAGATAGTTCTTCACATCCCCTTTCTTAACCTCGACAGCGTTCTCTACACTGGACGGTATTACGTCTACAAATTTTACTCCTATTGCCATGATTACAAATTCAATTTAGTTCTTAATTCTTGACACAATTCTTGATTATCCCTCATGATACTTAACGTATTATCCACTCCATTGCCCACCCGGACCTCTCCGTACCAGTACCATGATCCTTTACGGGTAAAGATACCGGTTTCCTCACATAACTTCAAAAGTTCAAGCTCCTTGTCAAATCCTACGCCATAATACAAAGCCGTCTCTGCTATCTGGAAAGGTATAGCTGTCTTGTTCTTCAATACCTTTATCCTAACCTCATGGCCGATAGAAGACCCGTCTTCTCCTACAATGACCTTCTTCCTTGACATCTCCATACGGATAGAGGCGTAGAATTTAAGGGCATTACCGCCGGTTGTTACCTTAGGATCACCGTATATTACACCAATCTTCTCACGATACTGGTTGATGAATACCAGAACACAATCGCTTTTGTTTACGATCCCGGTAAGAACTCTCATAGCTTTTGACATCAACCGGGCTTGTAATCCCATGTTGCTGTCTTCCATATCACCCTCGATCTCCTTCTTCGGGACTAAGTTCGCCACGGAATCCACGACAATGAAGCCTACCCTGCCGGACTCCACCAGCTTGGCCGTGATATCGATAGCCAACTCCCCGTAGCTTGGCTGGGAAATAAGGAACCGGTTCACGTCCAATCCCATCTTCTTAGCGTATTCGATATCAAAAGCGTTCTCCACGTCTATTATAGCTACCAGCTTATCGGGGTGCTTTTTCTGGAACTCGATCATACTTAACGTACACATCATAGTCTTGCCACAAGATTCCATCCCGACCAGCTCATGAATCCGGCCTACCGCCCATCCGCCGCCGAGGGCCTTGTCCACCACCAGAGAACCAGTGCTTTCCCTTGGTATGGATATTATAGGCTTATCATCGCCGAAGCTCATTATCGAGCCTTCTCCAAGCTCTTTATTTAAAGATGATACTAACTCATCTACGTCTGAAAAAAGCTCTTTCTTAGCCATTATAATCCGTATTCATCGAAATTAAACAAATCCTGTTGTTTCTTGATCATATCCTTACCGATATCAGATATCTTTTCTGGATTCAAAACACCCTCATTCTCATCCACCTTTTCTATAAAGTCAGATATCTTATCGCTTAGCAGTACCATATCTTCCTTAGGCACTGATTTCAGATAAAGCCCGTCTATAGACCTACATCTTGAAAGAGCGGTATATATCTGTCCTATTTCGAAGGCTCTGCTGATGTCTACGAATATATTATCTAAAGTCATTCCCTGAGATTTATGAACGGTTATAGCGTATCCTAACCTCAATGGATATTGTATTATATAGCCGCAAGAAATGCCTTCAAAGGAATCATCTACCTGCTTATACTTCATCTTCTCCCACTTCTCTTTGGTTATCTCCACCTCAGTATCGTTATCTAGATGAACATATATCGTCTCATCAACAGTATCTATGCTGGTTATGATACCCATAGAGCCATTGACATACCCGTTGCCGTTTCTGGTTATTATGACCTTAGCCCCTACCTTTACTATAAGCTCATCCTCACAGGGAGCTACAGGCTTTTCCCCGAATACAGTAGCATCGAACTTAAATACCTTATTATTGATCTTATCAAGATTAGTCTTATTTATCTCATAAGCTTCTTTGTTAGTTGAGCATATAATTATAGTATTATCCATATTATCCGGATACTTGACCCTACTATCCAATATCTGTCTTGACTCATCGGTAATAACCCCACATCTTATATCCTCAAGTACGGAAAGAAGCTGAGGATCTTTTTGACGGAATACCTTCTCGAAGGTAATGACCGAGAATCCTGACGCTCTTAATGCCTTTGATGAGAAAAAGAACCGGCTCTCATAATATTTGTCGATAAAATCATCCACCGTCACCACAGGCGGTAGTTGTGATAGATCTCCAAACATAATCAACCTAACGCCACCAAAAGGTTCCTTGCTACGCCTGCATTGTCTAAGTATGTCAGCCACCTCATCAAGCAAATCAGGTCTTACCATACTGATCTCGTCGATAACGATAGTATCAAGGTTTCTGATCTTCTTCTTCATAAACGGACTTACATCCACCTTATTAGACAACATACCTCTCTCGATAGAAGAGATATAAGGATCGTTCTTTATAGAGAAAAACGAATGGATGGTCTGCCCTCCTGCGTTCAATGCAGCCACGCCAGTAGGAGCTACAATAACACATTTACCCAAAAACTTTACGATACGTCTCATGAACGTACTTTTACCACTACCGGCTCTACCGGTAATGAACAGATTCTCCCTAGTGGTGAAAATCTTCTTCAAGGCACGACCCTGCTCTACGTTTTTATCCACCGTCATAATATGACGAAGGAGGTCGTTTTCATTTCTAAAATCCTCTTTTACCATATCTTTTTAAGTTTATGGTACAAAGATACGAATAGTTATAATTAACTAATTGAAATAAATGTAAATAATATATAAATATTAAATTTTGTATCTGATACTCAAATCATCCAGCCTTACTCATCTCAACCCCTTTTGCCCCTAAGAAAACGTCTTTTATAAAATATTCGGCGATAATTATATGCATTATCGTTCCTCTGTATGATAGTCTTAGGTGTCCGATAGTTACGTTTTTCCTGTCTTTGGTATTGACTATTCCATTGTTTTTCTTTACCTCATCATATAAATCGGATATAGTCTTACAGCACATACTAAGAACTTCTTTTATCATCCGATATACCGTTCTTTGGGATATTAGCATCATACCTTCTTTTGATAACTTTATATTCAATCTATCCATAAGATATGACACATTGAATTTGACAGTTCTTTTTTTAGTTACCTTATATATCTTATTTATATTTCTGTTTCTAGCTGAGAATATTATTTTTGATAACATCTTGACTCTATTTAATTTACGACTTTTGTTAGCCATCCTTCTTCTGGTATTCGAATCAAGATTTTTATCAAGGCAGGTATATACAGATTCTCCTTTCTTTACAAACATATCCTTTATCCTTGGGGTCTTACTAGCCTTATGCTTGTATTTTATGATATCCGATAAAGCTATCATAATCTCTCCTTCAGCCCAAGCCTTTAAGCTTATAAGCTGGTAGTTCATATCCTCATGAGAATCCCTTAATACATGTCGGTAGCAGAAATAAGCGCATCCATCCGATAGGATATCAATAAAATCATTGGTGTTAATCTCTATCTGATCTCTGTTTCCATCTTGCATCCTTTTTCTTAGAAACACATGTTTGGATACGTTTATGATAATAAGATATATCATTGCCATCTTACATTCATCGCTGATCTGGATTCCCGATCCATGATACTCCTCATGTTTCAATGAATATTTTATGGCTGTCACTTTCTTGCCTTCCTTATTGGTAACAGGCTTAAAATCAACTGGACATATAAGTGATCCGGCTGGAAGTTTTACGCATCCTAGCTCATCTTTCTTGGTCTGAATATTACGTGGAATATATCTTTCGGTAAGAATCTTATCGAAATTTGATTTCATTATATGTAAAAATCTTATCTTTGTTCCCATAGGATATTTTTTTTTTTTGCTGCGAATATACGAGTTTCGTAAATACGAAACAAGTTATTCGGATGGATGGGTAGCCTGTGAAGGTCGCCCATTTGTTGTTTATACGAAATTGTCGTAATAAAATGGGGGGGGTAAATATCTGTGTTTCTGTATGATCATTTTTGACATCATACTTGTTACGCGCGCATTAATAGGTATATTTATTAATTATAATTAACTATATTAATATATCCTACTTCCTAATCCTCCATGTTTTGTGTAGGGTATATCATGAAGTCAAATGTCTATATAGCTAATTAATATTTTTACTGCCAAGGTGTAGTGCCGTCAGGCAGGACACCGCAGGCTTATAATAACAATGCCATATGATGTTACCGGAGTCCGGGACCCGGAAGGGGATCGGGCGGAGCAGAAGCCAAAGGAGAAAAAGTGAGGTCTTGTGCGGTCGCTCACGCTCCGGCCGCCCGTATCCTCTACGGCAGGCTCCATCGCCCCAAGACTTCCCATTTCCTTTGGATTTATATCCCATAGCACGGCAGGAAGGCATCCAAAGGGAAAAGGTGAGGTCTTGTGCGGTCGCTCACGCTCCGGCCGCCCGTATCCTCTACGGCAGGCTCCATCGCCCCAAGACTTCCCATTTCCTTTGGATTTATATCCCATAGCACGGCAGGAAGGCATCCAAAGGGAAAAGGTGTGGTCATGTCCCGTGAGGCAGGATAGAGCTGTCCACCGCCGCTCGGAGGCATGTATGGCCGGTGCTCAACTGGCCTCGTTGCCGTGGCTTACGGTGGACTTATCTGGCTTTCCTCCGCCACTTCCACCGCCTTTTCCCCTTTTGATGTTCGTAAATACATGTTAATCAGCATATATTATGTTGATTATGGCATAATTTCTTGACAACGATATTTTTTTTAAGTAGTTTTGCTGAAAACTAATTTTATATGTCGGAACAGAGGAAAGCTTTCGTATTTGCGTTGCCTTACGACACTAGGTTGGATATGATCCAGCAGTTCTTAAGGATATACAACGGCTATCTGGATTCCAAGGGTAGGAGCTTGATTACTGAAAGGACGATAAACTTACTTTCTTTCTACATCAACTACGGATACTCGGATGATACCAGGGCTAAGTACATGGATTGTCATGGACAGAAGGAGTCTTACGTCGCTGTCCTGAACAACGAGCTTAAACGTGGGGGTTTTCTGGTGGACAAGAAGAACGGGAACTTCCGTACCCGTGAGCTGTCTATTGAGATGAGAAGCTTACGTAACTATTTTATTCTTGATGGGGAGGGTGATGATACTCGTGTAATGGGATTTGTGTTCAAGAGAAACAAATTGGATATTGATGGGTAGGAATCTTATTTCATTCGATAGGGATATCGTGGATGAGGTGGTAAGAAGATCTGATGGGAAGTTTACCAAACAACAGGTAGAGTGGTGCATGAAAGCATCCGTATCTTACGTCCACCACCTAGCTAGGTATACTGACAATATATCTATCAGAATCCCGTTTATCGGATACGTTATATGCAATCTCCGAGAGATGCGGGTAAGGCGTGATAAGATACGCCGGATATTTGTCAAGGAAGGTAATCGTTATCCGGATGAAAGGATGCCTATTGAGCTTGATTGTCTGGATAAGAAGATTAAGGCGATAGAGGATATGGAGGGGTTGAAGAACGGAGATCCTCTTATACGTGATAACCATGAGGCCATGTATCAATGTCGGTATGGAATGACATGGGAACAATTACAGGATTTTCAACAACAACAATTTAAAAAATAATATGCAAACAATTGGTAAAGCCCAAGTAATAGCCCAAGCTTGGGAAGATAGTTTATTGGGCAGGATTCCTAAGGATGAGAAGGATTATCCGGAGTGGTACAAGAATCGTCTTGATTTATGCAAGAAATGTCCTAAGAACTCTTCTAATATAGCTTTCTTTAAGTTACCAGCTAAGGTATTGCTGCAAAGATTGATGGGAAGACAGGCATGTTCGTTGTGTGGTTGTTTTATCAAGGAGAAGGCTTGGATGAAGACCGAGGTATGCCCGTTGAAGTTCGTGGAAGGAGAGAAAGCCAAATGGAACGCCATGGAGGTCATAACCGCCGATCATAACGATTTTAATATCGAGTGCCCTAACGATGCATTTGATATAGGACTTACGGATGACGAGAGCGAGTTTTATCTAAATATTTTTGATCAGAAAATAGGTGATAAGATAGAAATCGTGTTATTTATCACCCATAAAGATGGTTTCCATGTCAAGGAGCATCATCTTGGATGTGGATGTATGGGAGACGTGTCATATAACAAACATCCTGACAATGAGAATAGAACTATATTTAGGATGACATTGGATACCTCAAAATATACGGAAGGTCATTTTGAGAAACACCTATCTCTTATCGGTTATACGAAGGACGATCCTGAACGTAATTTCAAACATTTCCCGCTACGTATTATAGGGGAAGCTTATAAGTAAATACTATGCGAAGTCCCGTAAGAAGCAAGATAGATGATCGTATCCATGCCCTTATTGTCATGGAAGTCGGATGCCGTGAGTTACCTGAATATTCATTGGGTGATATACTTTACTCCGCTTTAAGGAGAGTTGCTAAGGCTAATGGTGGTAACGTACGCTTCTTGCGGGATGTCAGTACCAGGGATTTATTAAGAATAATAGATCAGAGTATCAGTGATGAGATCGAGTTAAACAACAACGATTATAATGCGTAATATGGAAGATAAAGATATAAAAACAGAGATCAGGGATTATCTTAAAGAAGAGGCGGATACTCATATAAGGCATTGGATAGCCATAAAGCGTGAGAGCAAGCGTCTGTATAGCGATATTGAAGATAGGACTAAGAAGATAGCCCTTAAATCATCTTCGTTGATAAAAGAGGAGGATTTTGTCGTTCTTCATGAGATGACCCATAAGATACAGATGTTGAATATAGAGGCTGTAAAAGTCAATTCTAGGTTGATGTTCATAATCCAGTTGGCTACCAGCTTCGGTATGGATCTGGATTTAGATACGACATATGCGTCCACCGCCAAGAGCATTATAGAAGACAGAACATCTGGATTCGTGTTTTATGATGACAAGGAACGTCTGAGATACGCTGACAAGGAGCTTGAGGATATGTTCCATGACATGAGCGTGACGGAAGTAAGTAAGATCGGGGTTGTTCAATCTTATGAGCTTCTTATGAAGCAGTATAATGAATTTAAGGAATTAAAAGAAAATGCCACAGGGAAGACGAAAGCCGACGAGTAGGGACGTCGATCGGGTAAACGATAATCTTGAGGTCATATCCAAGGCCGTGGATGACGCCAAGACGTATATCGCCAAGCATCCATGGGATAAGGAGAAGCCTGAGGATATGGCTAGGGCGTTCGATTTCATATCCAAGCTGATCGATAAGATCAACGTATGGAATGACTCGTATATGGAGAAGAGTGGGATCATGGATGTATACAGGAGTGTCAGCAATGTCCAGAAGAAGGAACGTAAGGGACAAGTGTCTGGAGGTATAGAGTCCGTATTAAAAAGTATGAAGTGATGGGGTTAAGCACGAGTCCAGAATTTTATGTAAACATGAAGAATCCTCCAGTGTGGAACGATTTGTTTGGCTGGGAGGATCAAGATGATGATGTTAAGCAGTTCTTTACAGAAGAGGCTTATAAGGTCAAGTACGGGGTGACTATCAATGGTACGTTCATCCCTCCATGGCTTTATTGGCATGTTAATTTCTTTCCCGTATTTCAAGATCTTCCAAACGGGGAGCGTGTTCCTGCTATCAGCCGGTTACGTGATAATGAATGGTTTTTCGCTGAGATGTACCAACGTGCCCGTCAGGAGAAGAAAGGGCTGGGGATGTTCGGTACCCGTCGTTTTGGAAAGGCCCTTCTGGACTCGGAGCTGATATATACTCCTTATGGATCTAAGAAGATAGGGTTCGCTGATATCGGTGATATCATGTATGGCGATGATGGTAAGCTTACGACTATAGTAGGCGTATATCCTCAAGGATTCGTTGATATGTATAAGGTTACGTTTGAGGACGGGCGCAGTATAGTATGTTGCGGTCAACATCAGTGGAAGGTTAAATATCATGGTGATTATAAAGTCATGAGCACTATGGGTATCATCCACTCTGACTTCCAGAAGATGACTATAGACATAGGGGAGGCCGTGGATTTCCCCGAGCGGCGGTGGCTGATGTCGCCCCAGCTCCTTGGGTCTCTGACCGCCTCTTTCCTTTGTGGATCTACCGACAGGATCTTCGAGTTAAGCAATAAGGAGATGGATGATATTATTTATTCATCCAAAAAACAGAAGGAGTTGTTTATAAGCTCATTCATGAAGATATCTTGCGGTATAAGTACCGGTGACGATCGTTTTAAGGTCGTTTACAAAAGTGAGTATATTATATCCTTCGTAAGAAGAATATTCTGGTCTATGGGATATTATTGCGTCATGGATGGTGATGATATGTATATATCCAAGACTCATAACAGGCTTAGGATATCCGATATAGATTATTACGGGAAGTATAAGGCTACTTGTATTGAGGTCGATAATAAGTCCCATCAGTTTCTTACCACCAATTTTGTCGTATCTCATAATACGACTATCATGTCATCTCTTCTTCAGATGAACGCTACCATGACGATCGGGCTTAGTCATTCCGTGGTAGGTTTCAGCGATAGCGATTTATCTAATATAGGTGAGTATTGTGAGTATGGTCTTGATCATGTGCATCCTTTTTTCAGGATTAACAGGACCAAGACCGATTGGAGTTCTGGTGTCACCTTAGGCAAGCGTATGTCCAACGGGGTTCGTGATGTTCATGCCATAATATCCATAGCCAACATCAACATGGGTAGGAAGACATCCACACAGAAGACTGCCGGTCTGACCCCCGCCACGGCTATTTTCGACGAGGTAGGTAAGGGACCTATCAAGAAGCCGTACACTGCCGCCATGCCGTCATACGACACTCCTTACGGCTGGCGTCTCAGTCCGATCTTGGCTGGTACCGGTGGTGAGGTGGAACTATCCAAGGACGCTCAGGAGATGTTCTCTGATCCTGATACATACAATCTTCTGGTCATGGACTGGGATATTTTAAATCGGAGAGCCATGAAAGGGAAAACATGGAAAGAACGGAAATGGGCGATGTTTGTTCCTGGTCAGATGGCTAACTCCGGTGTCAAGAGAACTATAGGTCTGGGTGATTATTTGGGGAAACCTGATGATAAGAAGCTTAATAAGATCAAGATTGACGCCACGGATTTCGAGGCTAGTACCAATAAGCTTAACGAGGAACGGAAGAAGCTATCTACGAAAGATAGGGTAGCTTATACCTCTCATACCATGTTCTATCCATTTACGATTGACGACTGTTTTTTAAGCTCATCCCAGAACCTATTTCCGGTCGAGTACGCTATCAAGCATAAGAATGATCTTCTTGAGTCGGGGCAATATAGCGGCATGCTGTGTGATGTTTTCCTTGAATCGGGGAATAAACTTGGTACTACTAAATCGAATAAGCAATTGGCTGGTTTTCCGTTTAGCGGTGGTGTTATTGACGCTCCTGTCCAGATATTTGAGATGCCTCAATCCAATAGGTTTGATGACTTTATATATGTGAGTGGTAGCGACCCCTACAAACAGGCTAAGTCGGATACGCCCTCATTAGGTGCTTTTTATGTATTCAAGAGACGTGTTGGTATTCGAGATCCTTATGCCTATAGAATAGTTGCCTCTTACGTATCTCGTCCATCATCCATAGATCAGTTTTGCCGTACGTGTGAGGTGCTTCAGAAGGGATATGGGGCTATATGTCTTATGGAGAACGCTGACCAGATGTATGAGCAGTACCTCAACCGGAAGAGTGGTATGCCCGCTTCTTTCTTCCTGTTCGCTGGTGAGGCTATAGCCAATAAGTACGTGAAGGCCGGCTCCCGGCAGAACAGCAAGCTGGGGCTATACCCGACCCCCGGCAACCAGAGCCTGCTCTTCTCCTGCGTGGTGGATTACTGCTGGCAGGATTTCGTTATCGGTTATGATGATCAGACTGGTCTTGATATAACTGTCAAGGGTATTGAGCTGATCGATGATATAGCCCTACTGGATGAGATAATACAGTATAAGCCCGGATTGAACGTCGATAGGATAATAGCGTTCGGGCATGCGTTGGTTCTCGCCAGATATTTTGACGATAACAATTACATGCCTAAATCGAAGATCGAGGAGATGAATAATGCCCGCAAGGAAGACGCTTATAAACACCATGAGGTATATGCATCTGCATTTGGATCGGTATCTATAGGAGCTTTTAGGTAAATGAATGTCAATTAAACGCCTATCTTTGTTGTAAATAAAATTGAATAATCATGGAAGTGTTTAATAGAGATCATTCGTTTCCAGCAAAAGGAGCGTTATTAGGATTACCTCCTCAGGCTATTTCCACGAAGAAAAAGAACAGGAAATGGAAGGAGGATTGTATGGATGCTCTTGAGACGATAGGGTTGAAACAGTATGATCGTAACCAGATGTACCGTGACTATTATCTGATGGCGGATGGTAAGTTATCTTTTATGGAGATGGCGGATGTTATCCCTCAGTTAAGGGACGTGCAGAAGTTAAGGAGCGATATAAGGATACCTTCTTTCTTGAAGCATTATGATATAATAGGTGGTATCGTAAATGCCTTTGAGGGATGGCTGACAAACCTACAGGATAAGTATACGGTTAACGAGGTAGGGGATATGGCTATAAGTGAGTATGAGGATACGATGTCAAACTTACTTCATCGTCATATACAAGAACAGTGGGATATTATCGTTAATCAGCGTCTTGTGGAGGCCGGTCTTGATCCTACATACAATGAGTTTAATTCCGAGGAGGAACGTCAGGCTTATGTTCAGCAAATCCAACAGGCCAAGGCGTCTATGACCCCTGATGATATCCAGAGGTTCATGAGTACAAGATGGAAGACGCAGGCGGCGGTATGGGGGGATCATACGATCGAGGCTGACCGTAGCCGGTTTTATATGGATGAGCTTGACAGGGAGAATTTCCGGGATCGTCTTCTTAGCGGAAAGATGTTCCGGAATCATTTCGTTGGCTTCGACTACTATCGTCCGGAGGTATGGAGTCCGAGGGAGGTTTTCCATCCTGATGTGAAATACCCGCAATATGGGTCTTATGTGGGTCGTCTTCATTATTACGAGGGTGTTGAGTTGATATCAAAATACGGTCATAAGATGACGGCAAAGGACAAGCGTCGTATTATGGGCGGTGACGATGATTATGAGGGATGGGTATCTAATGACGGTACTAGGTATGACTGGAAGAAAAAGAAGCCGTCTATTACCGGTATGTATGAGAATGAGGTTATTCCATGGAAAGGATACCATGACTATGAGTCTATAGTTGCCGCTGAGGACTATTATGGTGTTCCGATGGGCGAGTACCACACCTTCGGGCCGGACGGGGAGGAACACACCCAGCCCCGCTTCTTGCCCCGCTTCCATCCATTTGGCTATTTTAACTCTGACATGTCCAATGGCAAGAGATATGAGATAGACTCTCGCCTTTTTAGGGTAATGGAAGGATATTGGGTATCCATGAAACCGGTATTCTTAATAACTTACATGACGGAGACCGGGATGGTGGATCAGGAGCTTGTTACCGATGAGCTTCTCCCGGAGTTCTTGGAGAAGAACGGGATAAAGAAGGTGAAGAGGGTGATGGCAGAAGCCGTTGGTGATCCTGAGGTGAACACCTACATCTTGGAGTATGTTCCTGAGGTTAGGTTTGGAGTTAAGATCACCGGAGGTAATTTAATGGATAAGCCTATATATATTGGTGGGGATCCAATACCTCATCAGATACATGGTGACAGCAGTCTGTATGATTATGTCATTCCGGTTTCGGGATTTATAGGGGCTAGTCTAGCTGATCGCATACAGCCGTTCCAGATGATGTATAACCTTGCTATGAACCAGTTATACAATAACGCCGAGAAGGAGATCGGTAAGTTCTTCTTAGGCGACTTAGGATTCCTGCCTACGGAATATAAGGATATGATGGACAAGAAGGGAGCTTTGGCTACTTTTATGCAGATCGTGAAGTCCGTTTCGTTTATGGGCGTAGGTGGTAACGATACGAACAATCCTTACCAGAATCCGCAGATGGGTAGCATATATAACCAGTTCGGTGTATATGATCTTACTAATACGGATCAGATAAGATCCCGTATGGAAATGGCTTCTTACGCCTATATGATGGCTTATAGGATGATAGGTATATCCGAGCAGGCAATGGGTCAGTCAACCAGATACGAGAGTTCTACGGGCGTAAAACAGGGAGTTAACGCTACTATGCTACAGACTCAGACTTACTTTAATGATTTCGATGACTTCAAGAAACGGACATTGGATATTCATCTAGCCGTGGCTCAAGTATGTCAGAAGGAAGGATACGATTGGACCGTGATGTACAGAAACAGCGATCTTTCCTTGGCTTACATCAGTCTTACGGATAATAGCTTGTCGTTACGTCATCTTAATGTTATGGCTGTCTCTAATTCCAAGAAACGTCTGGAATTGGAGAATTTGAAACAATATATATTACAGACAAATACGTTAGGTAATGACTTACTTGATATCACTAGGATGATGAGCGCCAACTCAACGGCTGAGATGAATCAGATCGGAAGGGATGCTAGATCTTACGCCGATCGTGTAAGGCAAGAAGAATACCAGAATCAACAGCGACTTGTCCAGCAGCAAGCCGAGGCCGAGCAACAGGCACGTAATGATGAGCATGAGAAGGATAAGGAGCTGGCTTATATCAAGGGCAACTTCGACTTAAGGGGTAAGAGCATAATGGCCGCCGGTCAAGCGGCTAGGACCGAGAACAACTCTGAAGGCATGGATTATGTCGAGGCTATGGCTG
>ULWH01040499.1_pt1 | contig 24466 bp, 10 predicted proteins | sample 1960201 | NCBI WGS metagenome assembly ULWH01 (sample SAMEA4835808, study PRJEB28245) | human gut metagenome | biome: gut microbiome; material: fecal sample | place: Denmark | collected 2008
ATCGATACTGCCCGACGGGAACTGGTAACCTTTATTGTATTCTTTAGTTGCTCCCGGCCATCCTTCTCCATTCGGAACAAAAGCGGTTCCTTTAAAATATTTCAGCCAGGTACCTTCAAACAAGGCTACCCTCGATTTCATCAGATAGGCTATATCCTTATACAAACGATTTTTACGTCCGTCGGGAGCTGTCGGTTTCATCAATATGGCGGCCGAATCCAGATCGGAGATAATGAAGCGGGCAACTTCATTCCGCGGCATACGTTTGGATGCTTCCGTCAATTGCTCCCTGTCGTCTACAAACGTATGGCGTACGATCGGGAAATCCCCTAGCGATACCAATTTATTATAATAAGCTACTGCCCTAAGGAAATAAGCTTCTCCGATATAGTGATCTATATTTTCCTTCCCACCGGATATTTCCCCGTTCTGATGCATGGGTAATACCCTGTCGAGAAAATAGTTCAATTGATAGATCTCTTCAAAGTTCCATTCACCGGCAGTCTCTCCCACTTTCCAGTCACCATCCGTATAACTGGATGAAAAACTCATTCCGGCTTCGTTATCCGTACCGTTATCCAGTCCGACTCCCCCGCCGGCATTAGGCAAAGCGGTATATCTGTTAATTATATACGAATCCAGTTGAGACTCTTCCGTCAGATAATCTTCGGGAATGATTGATGAAGGAGGTGTAATTTCCAGGTTATCGTTACATCCTGTTAAGGCACAGCCCAGGAAAAAAGCACCGATTATATATTTTATTCCTTGATATTTCATGATTGTAAATCCTCCTTTATTAATAAGTTATACTTAATCCAAATGAATAAACAGCCGACAAGGGGTATTTTATCATACCTGCAGGATCTGTTGACAATGTTTCCGGATCGAACAGGTCTGTTAAACTGGTTCCGGTCCATAGGTTTTCGCCGGTCACATACACCCGGAGATTCTGCAGTTTCCATTTGTTGACCAATGCTTGTGGAAGTGTATATCCTATGCTGAGATTTTTCAAACGGATATAAGCTGCATTCATCAGATAACGTGTTTGTGCATGTTTGTTCTTGCTTGAATCGAACAGAGGTCTCGGGTAATATCCATTCAGATTCATACCCAGCGGATGGCTGGCATCAGCCCTGAAATAGTCCATGTGCTGTTCATAGAAAGTAGAAGACCATAAAGAACTGGCTCCCCAAAAGTCTGAACTACCTGAGAAATAATCCCTTTTCATCACACCCTGGAAGAACACACTTACATCAAAGCCTTTATAATCCATACCCAGATTCAAACCGAACATATACCGGGGTGTATCATTACCTATAACCTTCATATCTCCCAGGTCATCATAAGTAGAATTACCCCAGTCGATCTTTCCGTCGCCATTCAGGTCACGATACATAATATCACCGGCAGCCCAGTTGTTACCCATCGTATTCTGTTCGCCATTAGGCAAAGTAGCCAGATGAGCATCCATTTCTTCCTGCGTCTTAGCTATACCAATAGTCTCAAAGCCCCAGATCTCTCCCATGTCTTTACCGGAATAATAACCGGTAACAGTTCCTGTATGGTTAGGGTATTCCAGGATTTCAGTCCGTGCATCCGACAGGTTAAAGGCTACTCTATATCCTAATCCATTCTTCAAACGGTCGCGCCATGATACATTCAGTTCCCAACCATTTGTACGCAGACTTGTATTATTCGTTTTAGGAACTGCCGTACCCAGGATCACTGGCATTTCAGGAGCCGGGCCTATCATATCTTCGGTCTTTCTCGTAAACCATTCAAGGCTTAATCCCAACCGGTTGTTCAAAGCATTTGCATCGAAACCGATATTGGTCGTTTTAACCGTCTCCCATCCCATCGTCATACTGATCAGGCCGGGAGCCGAAGAGGTGTTCTGCTGATTTCCATTAATCAGCCATGCACTGTTGGATGAACTCACGGGCATTGTCAGATAAGTAGGATACCAAACCTTTGTATTCTGGTTTCCCAATAATCCGTATGATCCTCTCCATTTAAAGGTCGATATGTATTCCGACAAGGAGCTAAAGAATTCTTCATTTGCCATATTCCACCCTAAAGAGACAGAAGGGAACCAGCGCCAGCGTTGATCCGAACGGTAACGCGATGTTCCGTCATAACGCAAATTTCCTTCTATCAGATAACGGCCTTTGTAATCATAATTCAAACGTCCGAAGAAACCGGCAGTCGACCATTTATCATACGCACCGCTAACGGTGGGAGGAACTGATTTTCCATCCGAGTCGTTACCGGAAGTTGCATCTATCACATTCGTACCGGGAACAATAATACCCAGACGCCCGGCACTCGTTACATCCTGCCAGAGTTGTTCGGACTGCATACCGACCATCGCTTTGAAGTTGTGTCCCTTCAGCTCTTTCATATATTCGGTATATGCATTTATATTCAAATACTTAGTCCCTTTATAACTTTCTGACACGCTTGAATTGGCACCACCCAGCGTAGATTGGTAAGGTTCGCCGTTAACATCGTAATTATAGACTTTTTGAGTATCTGCATGCACCCGTTCATTATATAACTGATAATTTACATCGCCTATAATTTTCCATCCTTTGATCGGTTCCACAACGATATTCACCTGTTGAGTTGTCTCATACGTTTTCTTTGTAGTTCGTCCGCCATCCCTCAATCGTAAAGCATGGGTAGCATATTCGTATAAATTTCCATTCGGATCATAAGCGATCAAAGTAGGCCAGCTTTGACGGGACAGGTTTGAAAATAAACCGTCGGTCAAATAAGTGGGTTTATCATAATCGATCTGATTAAATCGCATATTATAATTAATACTGATATAATCATTCAATTTGGATGTCACTTTCAGGTTAGTAGCCACACGCTGGTTGGTTTCCGGATTTAAACGCATATAACCATCCTGTCCCAGATAGTTTACAGATGCGTACATCTGAACTTTTTCACTACCACCGGAAACACTCAGGTTATGCTCGTGAGAGAATACACTGTCATCAAAAATCAAATTGATCCAGTCGGTGTTTCCATATCCTTTATCATACAAGTCAGACCATCGGGACGGATTGTTGGGATCTGGATCAATACCTCCGCTAATCTTGCCATCCATAAAATCCTTGATCTTTTGCAGACGTTCCGGAGAAAAGTGTCCGGCTTTTCCGGCATTGGTTGCCGCTTCATTGAAATAATTGGCAAAGGTGTAAGAGTCTACGGTCTGCGGCATGTTAGTGGCTTTACTCCAACGGAAAGAGTTGTTATAATTAACAGACATCTTACCGGCTTTACCTTTCTTGGTTGTGATCAGGATAACTCCGAACGGTGCACGTGATCCATAAATAGACGAAGCAGCAGCATCCTTCAACACGGAAACCGTTTCGATATCCTGCGGATTCAAACGGTTCATATCCCCTTCCATTCCATCGATCAGAACCAACGGACTTCCCGAAGAACCTTCACCGATCGTCCCGACACCACGAATATTAATGGCAGGAGATGAATCCAGATAACCCTGAGTCTGTTGAATGTTCAACCCCGGCATGGCTCCCTGCAAGGCTTGCGATGCATTCGAGACAGAACGGCCTTCAAAGACATCCGACGAAACGGTAGAGACGGCTCCCGTCAGGTTCACCTTCTTCTGTGTACCGAAACCTACCACTACAACCTCATCTAGTTTCTGTGAATCTTCCCGGAGAGTTATCTGAAAAGATGAATTGTTTCCTACCGGGATAGATTGTGCCAGGTAACCGATATAAGAAACTTCCAGCATCGCATTATCCGGAACATCTATAGAAAAACGGCCGTCTATATCCGTTATAACCCCATTTGTGGTTCCTTTCTGTACCACATTGGCACCAATAACAGGAAGGCCTGTCTCATCGACAACCGTACCTGTTACTTTTTTTGTTTTTTGATTAACTCCATTGTTTAACTCGGTAGTCACCGAGTTAAACTGATCTAGATCAGTTTCGCTTTTAGCAAAACCGGGAAAAGAACCGGCACTTAGCATAGTGGCAATCGCCAGACATCCCCCTCGTTTCAAGAAATACCTTTTTTTGTTTTCCATAATAATAAAACTTTAGTGAGAATTATCCCTTTTAAATACTTAAATTTGATAAAGATTTACACTTGCAAAGTAAGGCAAGATCTCACCGGCATCCGATATAACTACCTGACAAACAAAGTACAAATTCGGAACTGTTTTCTAAAAAAAGTACGTATTTTGGAACAGAGGAAGATAACATACTGTTAAGGCCACAATAACAAGCTGATTATACGATCATGGCATATATCACACAATCTGTTTTCCATAATAATGTTTAAAGAGGACTCTTTTACCTGGGTATTTATGTATATTGCGACTCTATTCAACCCATAAATCTTCTGTCATGAATAAGACTTATTTACCCTTCTTCTTTCTAATGATTTCTCTTTTTGCCTGCACACACTCAGAAATGAGTCCTGACCAAACCATGTCGTTCAATAATAATCCTTCCGTGAGAAAAGGCCATCTGATCTCTTTTCAAGAAAAGCCTGGATGGTTTGTGCCAAATGGGATAGCAAATATAGATTCGACTGTTTTATATAATGATCAGAAATCACTCCGGTTGGTAAATACACCACAGGATACAACCAAAGTGAATCAGGTCTATTATTGGCTCAATACGGAAATGATTGAAGGAGATTCTATCATATTTTCCGGTAAGTTCAGATACAAAAAAGCGGATAGCACCACAATATATTTTGGTATACAACAACTTAAGACTGATAGCGAACCGGAGAATACCGGCACTGATTTAGAGAAACGCTCCGGTGACTCGGAGTGGGAAGATTTTACCGTTAAAGCAGCAATGTCATCCACAACAACAGGTATTTGTTTCTTTGGCTTTACTACCGGAGATATTGAATTATGGATAAGCGGATGGCAGGCGGAAATAGATAAAAAGCCAATCGGCTCGCTGATTGGTCTTGTTCCTAAAGCAGAGAGTGACAATGGGTTCTATATCGGTTCAACCATCGTCCTGCCGAAGCCCTCTGCACAAATGCTGGATAATCTGGAAGTGCTCTGCAAGGTGTGGGGATTTCTCAAATATTATCATCCGGAAGTATGCCGGGGGAATTACAACTGGGATTACGAGCTTTTCAGGGTATTACCGCAAATAGCAAATGCTTCTGACAAGATTCAAAGAAACAGATTACTAAGCGAATGGATCGACCGGTATGGAAAAATAACCGAAGTACAGCCGTATACAATAGATGACCCCGGTCTATATTCACGCATTATCGATCTGAACTGGATCAATGACCGGGAAATGTTCGACGATAAACTGATCTCAAAACTAAATACGATCAGGGATGCCAAACGTAGTCAGAAATTCAACTATTATATTATTCCCTATCAGTTATACTCTCAAGGTTCCTTCGACCGGGAAAAGGGATATCCCAACATTACATGGCAAGATCAGGGATTCCGCATCCTTACACTCTTCAGGCTTTGGAATGCAATGGAGTATTGTTTCCCTTATGTCGATATGACCGACAAGCCCTGGCATTCGCTGATAAAGGAATTTCTGCCTAAGTTCGTCACACCCGGTAGCAAAGCGGATTACGAACTTGCCATCAATGAACTGGCTGCATGTATCGACGATTCTCATGGCTTTGTCAATATACCTTATTCCGATCTGGATAAAACGATCCTGAAAAGAAAAAACGATAGCTACCATATCCCTGTTACTTTAATGGAATCAAAAAGCGGAGATATCGTAGTAAAAGATACGCGAACTTATGAAATGGAAAGAGGGGATATTATCCGCTCTGTCAACGGAGAAACTGTCGAAGAGTTTATCGAACGGTTTAAGCCTTATATCCCTGCTTCAAATCATTCGGGGCTAGTGAGGAATGTTATCCCCTGGCTTTTGCGAACCGACACAAATATAATGAATGTTACTTGTATTCGTAATGGAAAAGAGGTACAACTGGAATTAAAAAACTTCGGACTGAACAAGAGACGTAAACCGCATGAATTAAGCGAGATGAAATATCCGGAAGACTATAATCCGGAAGCTAAAGGTATTGCTTATATCAATGTGACCTCTATGGATGCTCCCCTTATAACTGAGATCATTCAAAAGAATAAAAAGGCTAAAGGGATTATTCTCGATATGAGAAAATATCCCGGGATGTCGGCATTCGGAACGTTATCCCCTTTATTATATCCTACTCCACAGGAATTTATGTGGTTCTCATATAATGAAAAGGCCGCACCAGGCAACTATAAACTTACTTTCAAATCGAAGGTTGGAACAGATAATCCGGATTATTTCAAAGGGAAAGTAGCCATTCTTGTGAATGAAGGAACACAAAGCCACGGTGAGTTCTCCGCTATGGCTTACCGCAAAGCTCCTCAAAGTGCAATAATTGGAAGTATTACTGCCGGTGCAGACGGTAATGTGGGACACTTTTATCTTCCGGGTAATACTCGTTTTAACTATACGGCACTTGGTGCCTACTACCCGAACTGGGGCATTTGTCAACGTAAAGGAATACATATTGATATTGAAGCCCGTCCAACAAATGAAGAGATACGCAACGGACAGGATGTGTGGATGGAGAAGGCGATCGAGTATATCCTGAAGTAACTTAATCCCCTACCGCATACAATATTAATAATAAACAATGTTCAGTATGCGGTAGCGGGAATTAAATTTATAATGTAAACTCCCCTTTCAGCCGGATATCATCCGAAGCGGCTCCAACCATTACTTTGAAGTCGCCGGGTTCTACTACCTGTTTCATTTCCATATTATAAAGAGATAGTTCCTCTTCGCCTAATGTAAATGTTATTTTCTTACTTTCACCTTTCTTCAAAGCTACACGTTCGAAAGACTTCAAGAGGATCGGAGCCTGGGAAACGGAAGCTACTTTGTCGCAGATATAAAGCTGAACTACTTCTTCGCCGTCACGATCGCCGGTATTAGTAACCGTGCAGCTTACTGTTTGCAGGATGTCTTTGCCATTGCCCTTCTGTATTTCCAGCCCGCTGTAATCGAATTGGGTATAACTCAGGCCATAGCCAAATGCGTAAAGGGGCGTTCCTTCTTCTTCCACATAAGCACGTTGTTTGCCTTGCGAATAGAACAAAGGCAACTGGCCTTCACTGCGGGGAACGGATACAGGCAGACGGCCGGCCGGATTATAATCGCCAAATAAGACATCGGCAATGGCTGCACCGCCCTGTTCACCGGGATACCAGGCGGTGAGTAATGCCTGTGCTTTTTCCGAAGCCAGATTCATGTTTAACGTACGTCCCTGGATATAAACGACTACCAATGGTTTGCCTGTGGCGGCCACTGCTTCCAGTAACTTCTCCTGATCGCCCAGCAGACGTAAGGTACTACGGTCGTATCCTTCGCCACAATCCATATCCGACAGGATCTGGTTTCCATCGCTAGATACATCGGCTGCACCGGTTCCTATATATTTAGTCTTGAAATCGCGGGCACTGGAACCACCTACCACCAGGACTACTGCATCTGCCGCACGGGCTGCATCCACGGCCGCCGGGATATTACTTGCCGTTACGTCACGGATGGCGCAACCCTTCACATAATTTACTTTTGTTGAGGGAGAGACAGCTTTTCGTATGCCGTCGAGTACCGTAACGATTTCTTCACGTTCCTGCGGAGCTGTGTAGTCACCCAACTGGTTATACATCATATCCGCATTCGGGCCGATCACGGCGATGCTTCCGATAGTCTTCTTCAGAGGTAATACTCCGTCGTTCTTTAGCAGGACAATTCCTTCACGGGCTACTTCGCGAGCCAGTTCCTTATGCGCTTTCGATCGTACTAACTGCTTGGCTTGCTCCGGAGAAACGTACGGATTCTCGAACAATCCCATGCGGAACTTCAAACGGAGCACGTTAGCCACCGCCCTATCGAGATCTTCCATTGTGATCTGGCCTTCTTCGTATGCTTTCTTCAGGTTCTTGCCATACGCATTTCCCCCCAGATCCATATCGAGACCGGCTTTCAATGCCTGAACTGCGGCATCTTTATTATCTTTTGCCACCCTTGCTCCGACAATACCTTCGATACTGGTAAGGTCTGAATAGACAAAGCCTTTAAAGCCCCACTGGTCACGAAGCACATCGGTCAACAGATATTTGTTGGATGTGCAAGGAACGCCGTCGATCGTATTATAGGATGTCATAATCGTTCCGACTCCTTCTTCTACAGCTTTCTTGAAAGGAGGCAGATAATCGGAAAACAGCTGGCGCATACCGACATTGGCACGTGCACCGTTATGTCCGGCTTCAGGAATACCGTAAGCAGCAAAATGTTTCAGTGTAGAGAAAAGATGCTTACCATCATTCTGGGTATCTCCCTGCATCCCTTTCATAAAGGCTACACCCAGATTAGATGTCAATACCGGATCTTCACCGAATGTTTCTTCCATACGCGACCAACGGGGTTCGCGGGCGATATCCAGTACCGGGCCGTAACCGATGTTAGCTCCCTGCGAACGTGCTTCCAAAGCGATGGCCTCTCCCATACGGTACATTAACTCTGCATTCCAGGTACTTGCCTGTGATAAGGAAGTCGGGAAGACGGTGGTACCGATCGCCATATGTCCATGCGGACATTCCTCGGCAAACAATACGGGGATTCCGAGACGGGTTTCTTCCACGGCATATTTCTGCAAGGCATTTAGTGCTTTAGCCGATAATTCGGGATTCAGGCCTGTTTCCAACGTTTTCTGTGTCCAGGGATCGGCGCGAAGGACAGCCCAGAATGAACCGATAGGCATCGCTTTCATCCGTTCCTTGTAAAGATCGGAAGCGACTACACCATTCTTTGTTTTGGTGTACATTTCCCAACCCAGCGGACAACAGAGCTGACCGACTTTTTCTTCAACGGTCATGCGTCCTATCAGATCATTTACTCTATCTTCAACAGGAGCCGTAGCCTGTTTATACAACGGTTGCTGAGCCATAGCCTGTCCCGCAAAAGCGATAAGGCCGATAATTAAAGATGTTGTTTTACTCATATAATAACTGCTTGTTTCAAATATATTCTGAATTGAACCTTTATTTCTTTAATGTGAACTGTAAAGCTACCGGTTCGTTCTTCAACCCTCTCGGAAGGGTGACTTTTACTTTACCGTCTTTGCCGGTGTATTTTACCGTTTTGTTGCCTTTCAGCATTTTCATTTTGCCGGTAGGGATATTTCCTGTCCATTCGATCGTTTCAGGAAGATTTTCGCCATCAGGCAATGCATATATGGCATAGATCGTTTTACCGTCCTTATCAGCAGTGAACCAGACATTTCCATCATTATAAACCGGAGTGATACGTGTATTATAGATGGCTTTCCCGTTGGCTTTCAACCATTCGCCCACCACATGCAGGCGTTCGCTTACAGCCTCTTCAATTGTTCCCTGCGGAGTGGGGCCGACACCCAACAGCAGGCAACCGCCTTTAGCCGTGATCTCAGCCAGCAGGCTGATAACCTTTGCCGGTGATTTGTAAGGAGCATTAGGAACCCATCCCCAGTCGTTACTCAACGTGATGCAACTCTCCCAGGGGTTATTCAACTGGGTTTCGGGAATGCTGCGTTCAGGAGTCTGGTAGTTTTCGTTTCTTCCGCGGATCGTACGGTCTACGGAGATCAGGCCGGGCTGGGTAGAGGTACGCACCTTTGTTAATAACTTATCCAGGTTGACATCATCGCCGGTTACCCAGCCGCCATCCAGCCAAAGGATATCGAACTTACCATAGTCGGTCATCAACTCATCCATCTGGTTGTAAGTAAATTCCTGATAATTCTTCCACCAGTCCGGATGGCGGTCTTTCTTATAATTCTGACGGCGGTTAGGAGTAGCAAAGTAAGGATTCCAGAACCATTCGCAATGCCAGTCCGGTTTGGAGAAATAACAGCCGATCATAAAGTCTTTCTGGCGGAAGGCATCGAACACATGGCGGGCTACATCCTTCCGGGGATCAGTGCCAAAGGGGCCGTTCGCTATGGAGAAATCCGTATATTTCGAATCGAACATACAGAAACCATCGTGATGCTTGGTAGTAAAAATCATATATTTCATTCCGGCATCCTGCATGATGTCCGCCCATTTAGCGGGATCGAACTGTGTCGGATTCAGGGAGTCCTTCAATCCCCAGTACCACTTCTTGTATTCGTCGTACGTCAGATCTTTTTTGCGGGAGATCCAGTCTACGTCTTCGGAGCAGATAGACCACGACTCGACGATTCCGGGAACCGAATAAAGTCCCCAGTGAAACAAAACTCCGAACTTCTGATCCTGCCATTTATCCAGCTTATTCAAAACCTGTTGATCTGCAGGCCATTCATAATCGGTTGAACGTTGGTGGACGAATCCTTGTACTTCTTGGGCGCTTACATTCATAGTCAAAGCGGCGCCAGCTAAACATCCGAATAGTGTTTTCAGGATTTTCATAAAATAATCGTTTTAATTATTGTATAATATTAATTTTTCGTTTAAGTCAAACGGTGTCCAGTATTAAAATATCACGGCAAGGTACAGATAAAATCCCAAATGTCAAAATGTACAGCTGACAATATGTAATAAAAAAATGTATGGATCTTTCTGACCCATACATCCTTCTATCCTATTTATTCCAAAGAACCATCCAATACGACGGTCTGTCCTTTTGCTAATTTCACTGATTTAACGATGTCGCCATACCGCACCGGGATCGTTTCATCTCCTTTCGTCCGGTCGGCCTTGATCATTGCTTTAGTCAATTTCCCTCCTTTCCAGAAAATATCGACTTCATATCCACCCCTGGCACGTAAGCCGGTGACGGAGCCGTCCGGATATTTGGCCGGTAAAGCAGGCAGCAGGTTGATCTCGCCGGCATGGCTTTGCAGCAACATTTCGGTGACAGCTGTCGTGATACCCAAGTTACCGTCAATTTGCCAGGAGCCCATGAAGAGACTGGTCAGGTTGGGATGCAGCGCCAAATCGAAATGACGGTCAATCACACGTTGCACGCTGTCGGGCTCTTCGAAACGCGCCCAATAGATTGCCGGGAAAGTACCTGTCCAGCTACCGCTGTTATAGGAATAGCCGGGACGGCGGTACTCAACGGTCTTACGGAAGGCCTGAGCCAGTTCGGGAGTGCCGCGCAACGTGATCTGGTTGCCAACGGCAAAAGCCCATCCATGCCCCACCTGTCCGCTGGCCGGATCAGCAGGTTCCCAATCGTCGTTCCATTCCTGTAGCTGACCGGTTCGCGGGCTGATCTTCATCGGAGCCAGCTTGGCATACGCTTTCGCGACCTCCTCCTTAAATGCGCCATCATCCAATATCTCTGCGGCATTCATCGTATTCTCAAACAGGGCGCGGACGATCTGCATATCCTGAGCCGAGCCAACACAAGCCCACCCGGTTTCTCCATTCGGCTTCACATAACCATTTTCAAACGATTCGGAAGGGATAGTTACCAGGTAACCGTCTTTATCTGTCTGAAGGTTATCCAGATAAAACAGAGAGGCATTCTTCAACAGGTCATAATTCTTCTTCAGAAAATCTTTATCGAGCGTAAAAAGGTAGTGTTCCCAGATATGCTGGCAGAGCCATGCTCCGCCCACCTGGAACAAAGAGTATAGCCCGGTTCCTCCCACCATCCAGGTCGTACGCCAGATATCCAGGTTATGATGTGCCACCCAGCCACGCGAGTTGTATAAGTTTGCGGCCGTTTTCGCTCCGTCTACCGATGCTTCCCGTATCATGTCGAACATCGGGGCATGACATTCGGAGAGGTTCGTGATCTCTGCCGGCCAGTAGTTGATCTCGGCGTTGCAGTTGATCGTCCAATTGGCACTCCAGGCAGGTTGCATATCCTGATTCCAGATGCCCTGCAGGTTCGATGGTTGCGATCCGGGACGGGATGCCGAGATCAGCAGGTAACGTCCGAACTGGAAATAAAGGGCTGTAAGAGCCGGATCGTCACCGGGTTTGTAATTGGCGATCCGTTCGTTGATCGGCAAAGAGGCTTCAGGTGATTTCCCCAGATCGATACTGACACGGCCAAAAAGAGAGGAATAGTCTGCCACATGCGATTGGTACAGGCTTTCATACTCTTTCGTTTTCAATTGGGAAATATACTTTTCGCAGGCGGCTTTCTCATCCCTGCCATTCACATAAGGGTCTTTATCAAAACCGTTAAAGCTGGTCGCAGCCACAAAAGTCAAGGTGGCTGACGAGGCATCTTTTACATGCAACCGATCTCCGGCTGCCGTCATTTCACCATCCGACTGCTTCACCTGCAAACGACCCTCAAAGCGCATGCCTTTTCCCTCTTTATAAACGGGAGAATGTACTCCCGTATAATTGGGGTCGGTATGGAAAGGAGCCTGCCCGTTGATCACTACCTGGTCACCATCGGTCTTTATCTGATGGTTGACCTGGCTTCCCAGGCCGGCTGTGAACGCCATTGCCTTCTTTTTATCTGCCGAGACATTCATCACGATGGCCTGGTCGGGAAAAGAGGCGAACAGTTCACGCTTATAGTTTACCCCGTCCCGAGAATAGGTGATCGTAACCACTCCCCTGTTCAGATCGAGTTCCCTTCTGTAGGCCGAGACGTCTCCGTCGCCGTCCCACTCGAGCAGGATGTCGGCCAACGGCATATAATTCTGATTCCAGGGCCCCAGCATATTGGCATCGATCACTTTCTGGGCTTCCAGATTCTTTTCCTCCAGCAACAGCCGGCGTATTTCAGGAAGACATTTGTAAGCCCCCGGCCGTTGCAGGTCACGCGGTTCGCCGCTCCAGAAAGTATCATCGTTGGTTCGTATCGTATCTTGTTTCACACCTCCATAGATCATACCTCCCAAACGTCCATTGCCGACGGGAGTCGCTTCATACCAGGAAGCGGCAGGCTTATCCATATAAAAGATAGTGGAAGAAGGGATGTCTGCCGGAGACTGTTTGTCCGTACAGGTAATCAATATTGCCGGCATAAGGCAACAAATCATTGTCAAGAAAGAGTTTTTCATAATATCCGATCTTTAAAATTAAGAACTAACCACCTTATTAACAGGCGAGAACGACACAAAGATAAGATTTGTACCAATACAACTACCGATTTCATCAACAAAATACATTAAAGTTTCCTTTTAAGGAAAAAGCAGCCAGAGTTTGTATCATTCAACTCTGACTGCTCTCATATGTCTTTAATTCAAATTTATCGAATAATTATTTTTTGGGTTACCGTATTTCCTACTTTAATCAAATAACAACCTTCCGGCAAAGCATGTGAAGAACATCCTTCCGGAATCCTTTTCTCTAAAAGCATCCGTCCCGATAACTCCCAAACTCTTAAAAAAGTATCTTCCGCAGTTTCCACATATAACCTGCCGGACAAAACATACATTCGTATTGCGGACAAATGAATATTTTCATTTGCCACGGCCATATCTCTCCGCATAAACACAGCCTGCAAACTCACATCCCCATTGACCGCATAAGGATACGGGTTCAAGGTATTCCCATCATCCCACTTCACAAAGATATTTCCCGGATCAGGAGTAGCCAAGAAAGTCACCCGGCTACCATATTTCACCTTTCCGGAAGGACTGACCGATGCTCGCCCACCCTCCGGCATTAAACATTCCACTTCGTAAGTATCAAGTTTCAAACCATCGATTTCAATTTTCACCTCTTTTTCCACATTGGTAAGAGAATAGACCAAAGTATGACTTTTACTGGCGGCACGCATGGACAATCCCTCTTCCAATAACTTGCCGTTAGCGATGACCTTCACCTCGCTTTGACTGTATCCGGGCAGAAGCACGACTTTGAACGGCATCTTGCCCCCTACCTCAACCGAATGTACATCCACCTGCACGCCGACACCTGCACCGACCACGTTCGGGAGTTGTATCTTGGCGTAGTCACCTTTTCCAGATCTCGGCTGGAACAATGGCAGTAATCCGGAAGCCTCACGAACCGTTACGATACGCGGGTTATCACTATTCCCGTCATTCCATTTGTAGAAATACTGTCCGTCAGGAGCCGTTGCCAACAGGGAGATCATCGACTCCGGATAGAGCCGGGCTTTCATCGCATCCGTCGCCGTCGCAATGTCAACGGCTGATACATGCTCTGCCAACTTCAATTTCACACTGTCCTTCACGACTCCTTCCAGCGAGATGGAATAGTTCCCGGCAATCCGATACAGGCTATACACACCTTCCTCATTCGCCGTCAACTCCACTCCGTTCGCCTTGACGATCAGATTCTCCCCATGATATCCATCTGCAAAACGCAGGTAGAAATGGAACTTACCACCTTGCAGTACTTCGGTCGAATAACCGGACAACGGTTTGACCGCCACACCTTCCAATACAGGAAGGGTAATCGTAAAATATTTGGCATCCGGCACAAAGACAGCCTCCAATGTCGTATCGCTCGTTATCGTGAAAATGCCCGGATTGGCCTGGCTTCCGTTCTTCCAACCTCCGAACTTATAGTTCAGGTCGGGCACGGCCGTTACTGAAATCTGCTTAGAACAAGGCAACGTAAGCGAACCATCGCTACCGTCTTCCGTAAAATGAATATGACCTCCCTCCGCTGCTTGTTCCAAAGTAACTGTATAAGTCACGCTTTCCAATCCCTTCACCGTAATCTTCACATCCTTGGAAGCGCCTTCCACGCGATAAATGCCGTTAGCGTTTGCCGTCAATACGGAATCGTTTGCCAATACGGTCATCGAATCCAACGACTGGAAATAGTTCCTGTCTACTTCTAAAGAGAATTCGAACGCACCTCCGGAAGCGATTGCCGAAACCACCTCACCTCCCAACGGATTGATGGCGGTAATGCCAGCCGGCAAATCGAAGGTAACCAGTAGTTTCTTCACACCGAATCCCATATCCCGCACGGTCACTCCGTCTTTATAACCCTCCTTGACTGCAAATGCTTTCAGGGTAATGAGTTGCTTTGCATCGGTGCTCACCTCGAAAGGTTCTTCATAAAGCCGTTTCGGACTGTCACTGATCGAATAATAGAGTGTCGTGTTTTCATCCGTCTTTTTGAGAGTTACTTTCACGACTGTTCCCGTAAGCATATTGTCGGTGTTTTCCGGGTCGGTGATGATCTCCGGCGCGGAAGCTACCGTACGCGCATCTTCAAAGATGGCGGAGATATACAAGTCGTTTGCAGGCATTTTGATGGTCTGAGGGCTGGTGGTGTATGTCTTTCCACCGATCGACAAGGCTTTCAGGCCATACTTCGCATCCGTAGGCGTTGCCGTGATCGTGATCTCCACGCCTTCCCCGACCTTGTCGCCTGAAACCAACAGGTCTCCTCTCCGCTTTACCTCGATCTTTCCGTTTTCCGGTTGGGTAAAGCGAACCATATAACCAGGTTTCCAGGTGGCATAGAATGTCTTGTCGCCCGATTCACCCTTTTCAATCTTCGTTACAGGTCCCACCGTCAACATATCGTCGGCATACCAACCGGCAAATGTAAATCCGGGACGGATAGCATTCGTCGGCAACTGTTTCGATTCTTCTGTCGTATAGGTATCATCGGGCAATTCTTCCCCGTGAAACATATCGTAATGGATCTTGTAGTGCTTCGGTCCCCATTTGGCGTATAAGGTGAGGTCGCCGCCAATACTTCCGGATGTATTTTTATCATACGGCTTAGTAAAACCGGCATCCACAAACCAACCTTCAAAATCGTAGTTCGTCTTATAAGTACGCTTATCTATTTCAATCGGTTGTCCATACGTAAACGGGAAACTACCCTTGATTTCGGAACCGCCATTCGTTACGAACGACAAATGATATATTTTCGGTGTCCATCGGGCATAAAGGGTTTTATCACCGGTTTCGTAATAAAACACATTCTCCATATATTTCGTTCCCCCTTCATTCGCGGTGAACCATCCGACAAAATCATAATGTTCTTTCTTCGGCTCAGGTAGTGTAACAACCTCTGCCACGGTGTATGTCTTTTTGGCATCAGCAGGAAGAGTTCCACCATTTGTTACATAAGCAAGTTTATAATCATAAGCTTTCCAATGTGCATAAAGAGTTATCTTTTTCTTATCTGATCCCGGTTGCGCAGCAATTGAAGTATACTTGTTTCCTCCTTCAGGTTGATCGAACCAACCCAAAAACTCCCAACCTCTTCTTTCAGGTTTAGGCATTTTATTTTCCGGTACACCGTTTTCCAAACTATAATCTTCACTACGTACAGCACTTCCACCTCTCGGCAAAAATAAAATATCATAGTCAGCCTCTTCCCATTTGGCATACAACCGGATTGTCACTTTTGATTCATCCGTTGAAGAAGTTGTCCCCATCTTTTTATCTATCGGGAAGGTTGTAACTCTTTCTCCTTGACATTCCTTATTTAAGAACCAACCCTTAAATGCAAAACCTTCTTTCCATACAGATTCTCCGGCAAGCCATGTGAGTTCACCTGTTTTGTCTGATGTGTACTGGATAGATTGTGTAGACATCTCTCCTCCTTGGGGATCATATTGAATTGTAAATTCAATTAATTTCCAGGATGCATACAAATTCAAACTTTCCGTTCCGGGAGAAACAGATTCAACCAATGTTCCATCCTTTTGCTTCCAGCCTGTAAAAACACGATCTTGTTTCTCCGGTTTTGGCAAAACCGATATACCCTTTTCTATATCGCGTGTATAATTGTCGTATATTTGATATTTCGTATCCCCATCATAAAAATCCACCTCATACGGTTCCGGGCTCCACTTGGCGTAAAGGCGTAAAGGGTTACCATAGAAATTTTTATTCAACTCTGTTATTTGAGAACCACTGAAATTCTTATTGTCAAACCAACCTTCGAATTTATAGAAAGGTTTTATGGGTCTTTCAAAAGTAAAAACTGTCTCAACGGTATATGTATCCGGATTATTTGATTCTTTTTGCCCGCCGTTGCGTTCATAAACTATCGGATAGTCGACAGGTTTGAATTGAGCCGTAAAACTTCTATCTCTGAATGATGTTCCCTGCTTTATCGTAACAGTTGGTTCCACTCGTTCTACATCGGAAAGGTCATAACGCCACCCTAAAAATTCATAATGTCGCTTAGACAAAGTCGGCAATGTAATATCGGGAGACTCAACAGTGTAGGTTGGACTTGGCTGTGTACCCGACGTGATTGTTCCACCGTTCAGATCACAATTAAAATTGTAAGTGATTGGTTTGATTTCGACAGTGCCATTTACATTTGTGTCAGTCATTGATTGTAACAGATTTCCTTTATATGCACCATAACCTTGGACCAATATTTTATCCAAAGAGAGATTGGAAACAATTGCTTTACTTCCACTCGTCCAATCACTACCACTGATTGTCCCTGATTTTAAAGAAATTGTTCCATTTTCTATCTTTAAAGTTTCAGTATAACCTGTAGTAGCAGTAGATTGTAATGCTCCTCCTTCCATTGATAAAGTCCCTCCTTTTACTCTTGCAGAAATCGCATGTCCTGTTGTCGCCTTTGCATAAATTTCCCCAGACTTAATAATCAGTTTTCCTCCTAAAAGATCAATACCTACAGCTTCTTTTGTTCCTGTTTCCGAATGAATCGTACCATTTTCAATCGTCACAGAACCATTACTAATAGAAAATACAGTTATTGATTGGAACGTTTTAGCATATTTAATCGTTTTTCCATTCAAGTCTAACTCAACATCTTTTGAGATTGTGATTGTACCTCCTAAATCTATATTGGCCGTCAACTTAATATACCCACCATTAGCAATAGCATTCTTTAATCCACTTTCATTACTAACCTCTACTGCATATCCCACAACCGGAGACATCATTCCTATCAGCCATACCAACCAAACAACAAATACATTTTGTCTTTTCATTGTTTATTTCCTCCTCCTCCGAAAACTGTTTCCACCATCTTCCTTGTTTTCAGGCTTATTTAATTTTTAATCTAAATTACAATCAATTCCTATCCTACCTGTCAGACAAACCTTTACCCTGTCGGCAAGCAGTGCAAAAACTACTTATTAAGTAGACCTTCGTCTACTTAGTAAGCAGACAGACCCTCTACTTATCGAGTAGATTTGGGCTTACTCGATAAGCAGATTATTTATCCATTGCCAATTACTCAAACACCAACTCCAACTCATCCAACAGCAACACGCTGCTCGTGCTTCCCGTAAAGAAATCGCCATATTTGCTGGCGGAGGCTACGATGAGAATGTATGTCGGTTTAGTTGTCTGGTCGCAATATTCCAGGTCGATACGGAACTGGATATAATCCTTTACCGTTTCACCCTGTATGAGTTGCCCGAAAGCGACAAGGTTTTCATTGTTCCAGGTCAGATCGACAAACGTTCCCGTATTGGTATTGACCTGAAAAGGAGCCGTCCATCCAGAAAACAATGCCATATAAATATGGCAGGAATCACGCCGCCCCGCCAAATCCAGATAAGGAGCTTTCGTCTTGTCGATCACGCCAGAATTATACTTATAATATCCTTTCAATGCCGAAGGACGACCCGTATAAGGACGACCGAAATTCAAAGAAGCACCGCTCAGTCCCTCCACCTTGCCGAATGTTCCCGTATAAAGACTACCAGCCGCGAAGACACCCGCCACCGTCTTACTTTCCAGACGTGCCGCCTTGCCTCGAACCACATCGCTCGTCTCCGGCGAAGTCGGATTGGCTTCCCCTACCGCATTGGAACCTTTGTTCCCGGAATCCCAAAAATAATTGTCCGGTCCCAGATCCAGATTGGCATACCAACTTTTTCCGTCTTTATACCAATCGTCCAAAGAAAGGTTCGGTATCAACTGGATAAGCTCCGTCTCGAATGTTTTCACATCTTCCGTGACGCCATCGACAGTCAATTCATATTCATAGACCTTGCCCGGTTGGAGATGCGTGAATTCCAACGTAAAGTTGCCCGCTTCATCGATATCGATCTCGCTCGAAAGCACATTTTCCCAGCGGTCATTCGTATCCGCCTCAGTCTCCACTTCCTGCTTCATCCGATAGCGAGCGGAAACCATGCCCGTCCGTGTATTTCCCATAACACAAGCATGCTTTGCCCAAGCCGACACTGAAGTGAAAGACATTCCCGCCGGCGGATAGGCGACACTGACCGTCCACTCCTCCGTCTCGCCGAAAGCGGTAAACAGGAAGGTACGGGGACGTGTAAAGTCGGTAACCGACTTCAGATCGGGCATAACCGTTGCCGTCGAACCACCCAGGCTCAACGTTTCAATCTCAATATTGCGCAAAGAAGGTTGCAAAAGCGAGTCTACATATACAATTACATTGTGCGTATTCTTATCGATCAACGCACTACCCAACTGATTTTTCACCGTCACCTGTTGTTGGATATCATGCTCTACCGTCACTTTCCACGAATAATCCTGATAAAGACGAAGGATAAAAGAGACAGGCTTCTTAAAATTCATTCGCGTATCTGCCGTAGGCGGCAAGCTGTCCACATGAACAAAGCCGGTATCTGGAAAATGCGCAAAGTTAAGGCACGCCTCTTCGTCGGGGATCACCGTCATGCCATCTGTCACAATCATTTTCTCAATTTTAAGATTGGCCAAGTCCAGACTATCTGCAACCTTGACGGCAATCGTAGCCGCCCCTTTGTCTATCTTCATCTGAGTCTGCCCCTGCAAGGCAAACTCATTGATTTCCCCCACGATCGTAGGATAAGGCAAATCGTTCTTCACACATCCTGCCAAAAGAACAAGAATAACCCCAAATAGTATGAAAAGCTTTACTTTCTTCATAAATCAGTTACAAATAAAAGACTATGCCGAGATCTACGGACAGCAGATTGATCTTGAAATTTGCCGAACTGGAAGTACGTTTGCCTTTATATACCTGATCACGCGTCTGATCGTACCAGTTAAAATTAAGGCCTGCCACACTGACGGAAGCTTCCACGGCTGCAAAATCATTGACGAATACCGTGATACCGGGTGCTACACCGATATTCAGGTTATGTTTCAACTGGTATAAGCCGGAGAGGTCGACTCCCGTTCCGGAACTTCCATTGCTTTCGGAATAGCCATACGATACCCTTGCCTCGTTGAACAACCCGAACCGTTTGCTATCGCCCAAATTCAGGTAGGTACGTAAAAAGACCGCAGTAGTAAACGTATTGGAAGTACTGTTATAGTCGCTGACATCAAAACTCAAATCATCCCCCAACTCCAAAGACAGGTTATTCAGGTTCGTCACGGTACGCCCATAAGCAAAGCGTCCTCCGATACTGATATTGTCGCGTATGAAATAGCTGACCAAAGGTGTCACCTTGAATGTATATCCATCGCTCGTTATATCTTTCAGTACGGAAAGAAATTCAAAATTATCGTCCACATGCTCGGAGTATGAGAACGTTGTACCTACCATCCATTGCCCTTTCGGGATAAAGGTCTTCATGACAATCCCACGGTCGTACTTGTTTTTCTTTGCTTGGACGGGCAAAGAAAAACAACATATAAACAATAGGATTAAAGAAAAGGAAGATTTCATATTCCTACTTATTCAAATGATTTATTGTTATAATCAAAACTTAATTCAAACTCATCCAAGTATAGCGTACTACCAACTCCACCCGTAAAATAATCACCATACTTACTTGAAGAAGCGACAATTAAGATATAAGTCGGTTTCTTCTTTATGTCCCGATACTTAATATCAATCTCAAATTTCTGATATTCCTCCATAGTAAGACTAGCTTCTGCATCACTCAATTCTCCATAAGCCAAAACATACGGAGCTGATAAATCCACAAATGTTTCTGTTTTCGTATTAACAGTAAATGGAGCCGTCCAATCACATAAGACAATATAAATAATACACTTGTCCATTGAACCTGGCTTTAGTTCTCCATGTTCACCCTTTTTTATCTCTTTCGGAATATATTTATAATAACCAGTCAATTTTGTTGGACAGCCTGTATAAGGACGACCAAAATTCAAAGATGCACCACTCAGTCCCTCTACCTTGCCAAATGTTCCTGTATAAAGACTACCAGCAGCAAAGACACCTGCCACCTCCTTACTTTCCAAACGTGCTGCCTTACCTTTTATTACAACTATTTCTTCTGGAGATGTCGGATTAACTGCACTTAGGGTATTAGCACCTTTGTTCCCTGAATCCCAAAAATAATTTCCGGACAAATCTAAGTTAGCATACCAGCTCTTTCCGTCTTTATACCAATTATCAAAATTCAAATTTGGTACAATTGGTGTATCAGCAGTTATAAACTCTTTAACATTACCTTCCACATCCTCACCAGCCAATGCTTGATAACAATATTCAGTATTCGGTTTCAAGTCCTTAATCACTTGTTCAAACGAACCATCACCATTTGCATTAGCAGAAATCTCTTGTGCAGAACCTACTCCTACACTTTTTTCCCAATATTTAAATCTTACATTTTCTTTTTCATCCGAAGATCCTTTCAAAAAAGCAAAAGTAGCAAATGCATTGGCATCATCAGTTTCAGCTGGTAAATCCGGAGCGATTATCAATGAAAAGTCGATCGCCGCCTCTTGATTCAAACTATCCAATACCCTGATTGCAAAGGAATGTGTCTCCGGTGCTTTTAAATCAGACCAAGAATATGCATTCTTCAACAATTCATTTAATTCAACGACCTGTTCTCCCTCCACAGACTTATCAATATTCAAATCAGTAGAACTAAATCGAGCAGAATTTACATCAATCTTTACCTCTTGAATACCGGTTGGGACATCCAATGTCAATTGTGGAGCCGGATCAGGCAATGGTTGCTGTTCCCCATTCTTCAACGGCTTCCAACTTAACGATTTATTTTCTCCATCTTCCTCCCCAAATCCGGTAAGTTTTAATTTGGGTACACCTTTTCCAAATAAACTTTCTTCTTCTTTAATAAATATATTGTATTGTATCTCCTCATAATTAGTAGAGTCGATCTCTATTCCAAAGTCTGCTCCAGCTTCTTTATCCTCTCCCTCATCAGCCAAATCAAATTTGAACTTATAATGATACTGAGGTTTGATATCCGGATATATCTTCCGGATCACAAACTCGTTACCATCCCGATTCACCAGTTTCAATGAAACGGTCAGTTCCTCCGGTGTAAAATAGCCGGAACGATATTCATCACGGGTAAATGTCAAAGAACCGGAAGAGTTGCTTACAGTAGTACCATAATGAGAAAAATAGTCTTTCATATTCTCGGAATACAATACCGATACTTTCGTATTGGTTATCTTACAAACCACTTGCGCACTGGTGATCTCCCCTTGTTTGACTTCAACCTCTTCTTCTCCTCGATACAAAGGGGTTTCCCAACCTGCCTCACCGGTATGGTTCGAACTAACGGAAACAATATATTTCCCCACGGGAAGCGTCATCCGCTGGTCTTTTACGTCCGAAAGATAATCTTTATATGTATTGACCGTATCCCGATTCATATCCAACACATCTACCCGAAGTGACTCGAAAGTAACTCCCGTTTGCGCCTTGGTATGTAAAGTAGCATCTCCTTCCACATTCAGATACAAATACCCTGACGGTATCAGATTGTTCTTGTCTTCTTCACAAGCAAACAGGACAATCAATAAACAGGACAAAAAACTATATAATACCGATTTATATTTTATTCCTTTCATTCATCAACCATTTTTATTGTTAATGTTGCCGAAGCCGATTTACCCGCTTCATCCACAGCTTTAATTGAGAAAGAATATGTACCTTCTCCTACAATTGCAATAAGAGGCACAAAACTTGTAATATCGAAAACATTGCTCACTGCTCCTTTTGTAGGAATTGCCAATTCCAAGTCACTCAATTTCTTTTCCAGATCCGCACTCAGATTACACATATCAAAATTATGATCAATCCCTACCATATCCAAGGCTTCCCACATTGATTCAGAAATACTGACTTGCAAAGAGGCCAATTTTCCCGGGGTATTGATATTTACTTTTACTGTCCTTTCCGGCTTGGATTTAGGAACCACAATTGCTTCCGAAATATTGAAACCTTGTCCAACGATAGACGGAAGTAACTTATCTCCCTCTCCCGGCTCGTTCCCCCCCGGCACATCCGGCTTATCCACCTCCACGAAATCGGAAGGCACCTCTATTATATAGTTCTTTTCAACCAACGATACATCCACCTTGATGGTCGGAGCGGAAGAAGGATATTCCGGTTCTTCAGGATCTGTCGGTCCTTCCGGTTCATCTGGTTCCGAAGGTTCATCCGGTCCCGGGTTGTCGGGATTGTCTGGATCCGAAGGTTCACCTGGTTCATCCGGTCGGGCGTCAATAGCGTCTAGTTTGATATACAAATTGTTATGTTCCTTGATCTGTTCGTCTTTCGACAAGTCGCACGAATAGGTATAGGATTCCCCTTTATAGGTTGTCGTATAGATTGTAAAGCGTAACGTCCCGGTATTTCGGAGATAGGCGGAACGCAACTCGTCCGATGAGATCGTTAAGACCCCCGTCCCGTTGTCCACCACGATCGTATAATCACTTCTAAAACTGTCGAAGAACTGGTCGGAAAGGTCGAACTGAACTTTCTTGTTCGATAAACGACAATTCGCTTCGATCTTCACCACTTCCTTGGCAGAAACCACGCAAGTCGTATCTCCTTCATAGTAGGGAGTATCGAAACCGGCATCCGGATCGTCGCCGCTAAAAGCCCGAATCGTATATTTGCCGGCAGGCAACAACAATTCTCCATCCGCCTTCAATGCTGCATACGAATCGTAGCTTTTCACCACCTGCCCCACGCTGTCGAGTATCGAGACACAGAAATCGTCCGTAGCCAAATATATATCCTCATTCTCCGTCTCCCCTTTCGTCCCAGGCACGGCTGCTTCCCGTTCCGCTACTACATGAAGATCCAGCAGGCCGACATTTTCCGGCACACCCTCTTCTTCATTCCCTTGCCCCTGTCCGAACAAATCCTTTTTCATCTCGCATGAGACGAAAAGCAGCAGGCAACACAACGCCCAATATGTAATCGGTTTTACCATACTCATTCTCCTATTCCATTAATGCACTTCTTAAAGATACCGTCTCCGGCTGGTCGCCCGCATCCAGGCGGATGATATAATACTCGCCCGTCTTAGGCGCATTCCCTTGGTTCGTGATCCGCCAAACACGTTCCGGATAATCCCTACCGCCCATCTTCATGGTCACTCTCACGACCAGTTCTTCACAGCCTTTCAAAAAATAAACCGGCTTCATTTCGTCTTTCGAAAACTCATACGAGGCAGTGCCGTTCGACACATTCACCTTATAGTCATAATTTTCAGGCTCCTCTTCCAGCAACCCCTGAAACTGATCGGACAAAACCAACTCTACCCCCAAGCTTTTATAGACACACTTCAAAGTCACCTGCGTAGTCCGCTTCTCCTCTATCACAAACGGATGGCTTCCGCCCTCC